>Ga0210085_1000462_pt1 | contig 17096 bp, 14 predicted proteins | sample China_Galinas_PW_5_FD_184866 | JGI IMG/M metagenome (GOLD analysis project Ga0210085, IMG submission 184866) | Wetland microbial communities from San Francisco Bay, California, USA, that impact long-term carbon sequestration - China_Galinas_PWC_D1... | ecosystem: Environmental > Aquatic > Marine... | reverse complement strand
GATCTTCTTTGATGGTGACGGTTCCACTCCAGTTTCTTCCGAGATGCAGTCTGGCCCAGATCGAAAAGAGAAGACCTCCTGCTGTTATGGCGGATCCGAGCCAGAATATCAATAATTTTTTTGGCAGAAAACGTTCATGGAGAAAAGACGAGGGCACATCTGGTCCCCATATCAAAAGAACTGCAAGGATCAGGGGGGAAATATAGACAAGCCTGGAAACAAATGTTTCCCGGCGAATGGTGGCCTTGACATTGGTGGAATGTACCCACCAGTAAAGTGCCCAACTCAACCACATAAAGGGAAAAAGTAAACGATAGATATACGTCATGGCAAGGTGTCACATTGGGACAAAATGAATTGGATCAAGTTATTCAGCCTATGGAACAGATAGTCGATCTGAGCCGGGTCGGTAACAGAGGACCGAGCCGTTGCCGGATGTCGTAAATGAAACGTGTTGCCAATTACATTCAGGGTCCGAGTCTCGGCATCCAGAACCGAAAGAAATGCCTTGTCAACAACTGCCTCGGACAGCAGCGACTTGAGGAAATGCTCTTTGTTTTCCGGGAGTTCAAGAGTTTGCAAAAGGTCCCAACAATTCCATAAGTCTTCCAAAGATTGGCGGTGGATAGATGGGTCGGGATTGATAAACTTGACATTGGCATCTTCCAGCATGCGGTCTAAGGTCGGGTTTCCTGTATCAAACTTAGTAGTTGATAGACGTATGTGGGATCCTTCGGAGGTATGTTTTACCATTTGTCCCGTATTGCTCAGTTCATACACGATATTATTGCGCGATAAAATTCTGTTGATGTCATCGATAAACGTCTGTTTTCCCTCCTTTTCATCGAATCTGAGGTGATAGTGCTCAAGATCCTTGTGGTGGGAATCTTTGATCGGTTTTGCCACTGTTCGATAGCAGAACTCAATAAGATCGAGGACCAGCTGAGTGGCAGGTGCAAATGGACGTTTTTCTATCCAAAAACCATGATGGATTTTTTCGGTAGTTGTCAGCGGCCAGGTAAGTCCGGGAATTTCTGCTTTAACGGCCAGGGACAAGGCCGTCTCGTTCGTGCCTATGAACCCTTGCCCGGAAGGGCATAATTCCGGATATTTGGCACCGAATGCGCCTGATGTAATCAATGATTGGACAAGGGCGGCAATGCCGCCCCAAACAACCGGTGAAACGACTTCTTCGGTCCTGTGTCCTGGCTTTTGTCTGCGATCACTTGAATGTTCAGTCATTATGATCTCCTGTAGCGATAATATCGTATAATACGATAATCCAAAAAATTGTCATCATATAAACTTGTTGGATCCTATAAAATTTGTCGGTATGGACGACGTCAGATAAAACGTTTCATCATCTCATCGATGATTGAATCAACATTTTCAGGAGTGATTCCCAGACGGACGCAGGTTTCTTCGACCCTGGTGCGGCGAAAAGAGTCGCCGAGATCGTCAAGGCGGGCAAAAAGGCCTACGCGGCGCCCGACCAGGTAGAGCATCTGTTCTTTTGCCGGCAGAAAGAGAAACCGCTTGGCTATGCCTGTCATTTTCTCTTTGTCTTCCGGGAATTTCCCTTCAAGATCTTCAAAGAGATTGAGGATATGGTCGCTTTTTAGGGTGGAGGTGATTCCTTCCAGAGTTTGGAGAAAGAGGAGGATTTCACCGACGATTTCCCGGTCGGTCTGCTTTGCGAACAAGCCCCGTTCGTATTGTTTGAACAGTTCGATGTGGTTCGGGAGGGCGAGGGTACGCAGACGGATGAAATCGGCATTGATTCGGTTGAGAGCATCAGCCGTCTCCAAAGCGTGCTCACGACTGAGCGCCTTACCTCCTAAACCCGGCATCACGTATTCCGACAATTCAATACCTGCTTTTTTCACTTTCAGTCCCGCCACGATATGGGTGGCCTTATTTGTCCCTTTCCTGATCATGTCCAGGACCTTGTCCGATCCGGATTCCATGCCGATATGGATGCGGTTCAGACCCGATGCCGCCATATGCGAGAGGTGATCGTCGCTGATTCGGGCGATGGTCTGCGACCGGGCATACGAGGTGATCCGCTGTACCCAGGGGAAACTTTTCTTCAAGTGGCGCAGGATTTCAATCAGGCGTTCGGGTTTTATTATCAGACTGTTGGCGTCCTGGATAAATATCGATTGCATGCCCCCGGCAGCCCAATGCAGAACCGCATTCAAGGCTGTTCGTTCCTCGGGACCAACCCGGGCAGCCAGGGCAGCGATATCGTTTCGGTCCAGGCTCCCGCTTTTCCCACTTTCTTTGATCAGTTTGACATGACGGTCGATGGTATCAATGTCTCTTAGGACATGTTCCACCGGGCGCAAAGAAAAGGTACTGCCTTTGTAGACCGGGCAGAAGGTGCAGCGATTCCACGGACAATTCCTGGTTACGCGGATCAGCAGGCTGGCCGCTTCGCTGGGTGGCCGGATAGGTCCCTGTTCGAATCCTTGGTAATCGGGCGGGTTTGTTTTTTGTTTTTTCATTGGGTGAACAAAAGACCGGTGCCAAGCAAATACTGGCGGCCTTGCATGACACCGAAGCGGATTTTTATTCGCTTAAGAACGTATCGATTGGTACATATTTCATCCCGAAGGCATCAGCCACGCCTTTGCAGGTAACCTTGCCGTGGACGACATTGACACCGAGTTTGATTTCGTTGTTTTTCCTGCAGGCTTCAATCCATCCTTTTTCCGCTATTTCAAGGGCATAGGGAAGTGTCGAGTTGGTCAGTGCATGCGTGGAAGTCTTGGCGACCGCGCCGGGCATATTGGCGACGCAATAATGGATGATTCCGTCCACCTGGAAAGTCGGATTGGTATGGGTCGTCGGTTTTGAGGTTTCGAAACAACCGCCCTGATCGATAGCTACGTCGACCAGAACGGCGCCGGGTTTCATTCCTTTGAGCATCTCCCGGGTAATCAGCTTCGGTGCCTTGGCGCCGGGAATCAGCACCGCGCCGATGACCAGGTCTGCATCCTTTAAGAGATTGCGCAGGTTAGGCCTGTTGCCCATCACGGTAAAGCAGTTTCCCGGCATTACTTCGCTCAGGTAGCGGAGACGGTCGAGGTTGGTATCGAGCAGATAGACCCTTGCACCCAGGCCACAAGCGATCTTGGCGGCGTTGATGCCGACGATACCGCCGCCGATAATAACAATTACACCGGGAGCAACTCCGGGCACACCGCCCAAGAGAATTCCCCGTCCGCCCTGAGTCATCTCCAGGTATTTGGCCCCTTCCTGTACCGCCATCCTGCCTGCGACCTCGCTCATCGGGATCAGGAGTGGGAGAGAACGGTCCGCTTTCTGGATGGTCTCGTAAGCGATGTTGACCGATTTGGTCTTGATCAGGGTTTTGGTCAGCTTTTTGTTGGCAGCCAGGTGAAGATAGGTGAAAATGATCTGGCCCTCGCGGATCAGATCGTATTCCGAAGGCTGCGGCTCTTTGACATGCATTATCATATCAGCCTTGGCATATATATCTTCCTGTTTTTCTACAAGCTTTCCTCCTGCCTTTCTGTAAGCGTCGTTGGCAAAGCCACTGCCTATCCCGGCGTTTTTTTCCACCAGAACCTCGTGATTGTGGTGGACCATTACCTCGACACCGGCGGGAGTCATACAGACACGATTTTCCGCTTCCTTGATTTCTTTCAATATTCCGATGATCATTTTCTCGTTCCTTTTGTTGATGGAGGTAAACTCCTTACATGGAAAGCCTGCAGATATTCTGTCTGATCATAGTCGATACCTTTAAACCAACGGTTCGTTCAGTGTGCAACAAATTGAAATATTTAAATATAACATGTTGTTATCTGCCAAGTGATCGTACATATTCAATGATCGCATTGGTGTTTTTCACATCGCCCATGGCCATGATATGGATACCGTCGATATGCGGATAGACCTTTTTGAGAAAATCGCAAATAATGTCGATGCCGGTGGCACCGTCGTTTTCCATTTTCTCGATGATGTCTTCCGGTACATTGATCCCTTGACCGTTCCAAGTTCGGTAGTGATGACGAAACTGTTGCCGAGTTTTTCTGAAAATTCCATGTTGGCTCCTTTGTTCTTGCTAAGAGAAAGGCTGCCTACGAAGGTGGTACGGGCTGGCCTTCTCGATGGTCCGGCAAGTCCGTGGCTGTTATTTTTTCCAGCCGGCCAAAGTCAACGCATCGTTCCCACGGGAACGCCTGTGAAAAGCATAGCACGAAAAGAAGAAAGATTGCAATTCCACAGCTATAAAATGATAAAGTGTCGTAGCACGTACTACATCTTCTTTCAAGAAAAGGCTCAACGGATGATCAGGTTGCGCAACTCGTTGACGTCGTCCGGCTGGATCGGGAAATATTCCTTCAAGACATCGCCGACTTCTCTGATGGCTTCACAGAGTGAGTCGGCATGCCGTCCGTCTTTGATGCCTTTGGTGATGATTTCGACGATCTCCTGCCAGTGGTTTTTATCAATCTTGGCATTGATGCCGGTGTCGGCAAGCACCCATACCTTGCGTTCAAAGACGGAAATAAAAAGGAGTATGCCGTTTTCATCTTTGGTCTTGTAGAGTTTTTCCGAAAAAAAAGCGGTCACGGCCGCTTCCCGGACTTCCTCTTCGATCTGCTTTTTCGAGGCAAAAAGGCGTTGCAGAAAGGGAACATGTTTGACCACTTGATGTGCGGCAAAATAGAGGGGAATAAACAGGGCAAGAAAAAGCCAGACGTTGCTTGCATCGAGCCAAAAATACGAGGCGATCGGTCGGGACAGGAGCAAGGTCAGTGGGAAAGCTAGAAAGATTCCACCGTAAACCGAAGCCAGGGGGTAGTCGTAGCTTGACGAGACGATCATCGGGACGATCTCGCCGGAGGTCAGGCATTCCGCACTGCGGACGGCCTGGGTCACCTTTTCACGTTCTTCCGGGGTTAGGAATTTTTCTGCTGCTGTTTGCATAGTATTACCAACCTCCTGAGGCACCGCCGCCTCCGAAACCACCGCCGCCGCCGCTGAAACCACCGAAGCCACCGCCGAAGCCTCCACTTCCGAACCCGCCGCCGGGACCGAGAAAGAAGCCGCCGCCACCGCCTCTACGTCCTCCGGACATCTGCATGGCCGATGCGGCAAACCCCCCGAAAAATCCGACGATGGCCAACACGATAATGGCCGACCAGCTGAAACCGAGTAAAAAAGTGCCGAGAAGCGGGGTCCCCACAGCACCGACCGTTCCGGCGGCAATACTTTTTTTGTTCAATATCATACCGAGAAAACCGAAAAATATTATCAGCGGAGCAATCATGCCGATCAGGTTATTTGCCCGACCTTTTTTCGGTCGTTGTGCGGCCTTGGCGCTGAATTCTCCTTTTACCGCCGCCATCATGGCGCCGACACCCTCAAGGACTCCCTGATCGAAATTGCCCTGCTTAAACCAGGGGAGTATAACGTTTCTGATAATCCTGCCGCTGACAAGATCGGTGAGTTTTCCTTCCAGGCCGTACCCTACTTCTATTCGTAGTTTTCTTTCTTTTTTAGCAATGAGGAGTATGGCTCCGTTGTCCAGTCCTTTTTGTCCGATCTTCCATTTTTCCGCCACCCGTATGGAAAAGTCCTCCAGACTGTCGCCTGCAAGCGTTGGGACAGTGAGCACAACGATCTGGGTCGATTCCTTCTGCTCGAAATACCCCAATGCATTATCAAGCTGTGAGACGGTTGCCGGAGACAGAAGATGTGCATAATCGTTTACCCGATCCTTCAGAGCGGGCACGTTGAGGGCGTAAGCCGACAGAATTGAAAAGAAAAGCACCGCCAGGCAGGCCAGTAACGAAGTGCGGAGTTTTGTAGTATAGAGATGGGTGGTCATAATCTCAAGTCCGCAATCAGTTGAATTTCACCTGCGGTGCTTTGGCGGCACCCGGTTCAGCTTTGAAATATGCTTTGGGCTTCAGGTGCAGCAGGAGGCTGTTGGTGATACTCTCTGGCAGGGTACGGATAGAGGCATTAAAATCCTCAACGGCTTTGTTGTAGCGCTGACGAGCGACATTGATTCTGTTTTCAGTCCCTTCAAGCTGATTTTGCAGATCCTGGAAATTCTGATTTGCCTTTAAATCCGGGTATCTCTCAACGACCACCATCAGACGCGAGAGCGCTGAAGAAAGACCTGCCTGGGCCTGCTGTAACCGCTGCATGGCCGCCGGGTCGCTGAGGTCTTTGGCGGAGAGTTGAATGGACGAGGCTTTAGAACGCGCCTGGGTGACCTGGGTCAGCGTTTCATTTTCATGCTTGGCATATGCTTTTACGGTTTCGACCAGATTAGGAATAAGATCGGCACGGCGTTGCAGATTGGCCTCGATATCGGCCCAGGCCTTGGATACCGCCTCCTCTTTTATCTGCAGGCTATTGTACCCACAACCTGATAGCGAAAGCGTTATAAAAACTAAAGTGATAAGTATTATGAGTCGTCGCATAGAGCCTCCATCATTTTAAAAACATAAGAACCGGTAACAGATCATCAAGAAGCGTAATCATTTTCGGAGTCGAAGGCTAACATAAAATGGTGTCATATCGCAATATAGGAGTTGCCTGTTTGGTGGGTAGTGACTATTTGTTTGTGAGTTGTTTGGAGTTTCTTGACATGATTTCATCAATATGGAAAAGTAGATAATCTCGTAAGACCCTGAAAACTGAAGGGGCAATACTTTATTCAATACGTAACGATAACTTGTCGGCAGGCAGGCTTTTTACGGAACAGACAGAGATTCCCGGGGAATTGAACGTCATGGCGGCCATGCTGGATGTACAGGAGTTGATATTATGAAAATATGGAGTTTTGTGATAGCTTTTGTCCTTGTAGCCCAGACCGGCTATGCCCTGGATCTTGCACAGATGCAAAGGATGGCACTGAAGAACAGGCAGGTTATCCAACGATATGTCGTCAACCTGGAGAAAAGCGAAAAGGATATCACTACTGCCAGGAGCGGATACTTTCCTTCCGTTGACCTTTCATACACTGCCAATTCGCTCAATCGTCGAACCCTATCGGGAGAGAGTAAGGAAAACAGCGTGCTTTACGGTGCCGTGACCTTGAATCTCTTTGCCGGTTTCAAGGACAAGTATTCCGTTAAGTCGGCCGAGATACTACGGCGGGTTGAGGCTGATAAACTGCACGGGATACGGCAGGATATCCAGCTTAACGTGGCTCTTCGCTATGTTGATGTTTACGAATTGAAGGCTAATTTAATAGTAGCCCAAGACGCTTACATGACATTGAAGAAACTTTATTCCGACGGTGAGAACCGGTTGGCGGTGGGTCTGATCGACCGGAATGAACTTCTTAAATTCAAGGTCGATCTTGATGCGGCCGATATCACAGTTAAAAAGGCAAGGGCGGATCTGGATAAAAGTGTTTCGCTACTGGCAAATGAGGTGGATGCCCCCATCAGTTTGGATGAGTTGAAATTTACCGAATTCAAAGTCCAGTTGCCCTACGGAGATCCCAAACAAAGTGAAGAGCGGATGCTGGCCGAAAGAAGCGAACTCAAGGCTTTGAGAGATGCAGCCGAAGCCGCAAAACTACAAATCGCGATTGCAGGCAGCGGATATTATCCGCGGGTCGACCTGGAGGAGAGCTACTCTAAATATGATGATGATTACCTGAATGGCCGAGGCAATATCGGCAGTCAGGGGGAAGAACTGAGGACCCAGGTTATGGTTTCCATGAACCTCTTTAACGGTCGCGCCACGGAATCCGCCGTCGGCAAGGCGAAGTTGGAAGCCAGAGGCCTTCGTTATGATCTGAAGGAGATGGAAGATAACCTGAAGACCACACTTAAGAATCTGTACATCGATTACAAGGTGAGTCTCGACAATATCAATGTAGCCGACGAAAATATCAAACACGCCAAAGAAAACCTCCGGATCACCCAGTTGAAGTATAACCAGGGTCTGCAAAGGGAATCTGATTTGCTTGACGCCATAACCAGCCTGTCCCGAGCCCGGTATAATTATGTTTCGGTCAATCGGGGAGCTTTTTTGAACCACTTCCAGATTCTTCGGATGGTGGAGGGATTTTCCGAAAAATAGCGGACAAAAATAGAAAAAAGGCTGACATCATATAATGATGAGCCTCTTGAAAAATGGTCTTTTCATCAAAATTCTTTGTTATGTTAAGAATTTTATCCTCGGAAGAGTAACAATGCCTGTATTAAAATTTTTCGCATACCTTGGTTTTGAACGAAAATCCTCATTTTACCAAAGGCCTTGAAGAAAATATTTCTTCATTGGAATACAAAATGGAGGGAAGATAAGGTGTCGGAGAGAAAGAAAATCAAAAAAGGCGAAGAACCTCTACCGGACGTCCATCCTTTTGCCCCGATCGTCTCTTCGGAGCACCTAACCTCCCCGGATACCTGGCCACTCAGTGAATTTGAATACGGCGTGATCACCTCGTACAATGCCTTTGCCCGGTGGATGATCCGCTGTATGCACGCTGCAGGATATGCCGATTTCAGCCCCTTGGATGTCCTTGTTTTGCACAATGTCAACCATAGGAACCGACAGAAACGGTTGGTGGACATCTGTTTCGTCCTGCATATTGAAGACCAGCACACCGTCAACTACTCGTTGAAAAAACTGGTCAAGGCTGGACTCGTCAAGCGGGAAAAGCATGGCAAAGAGATCTTTTATTGCACAACCGAAGAAGGAAAGACAGCTTGCACCCGCTATCGGGAGATACGTGAAAAATGCCTTACTTCGGCATATAGGAGTCTTGATAGGGAAGGATCCGAGGTGAGCCAGGCAGCCGCTCTTCTCAGATTGATGTCAGGCCTGTATGATCAGGCCTCACGCGCCGCCTCGTCACTGTAACCGGCATAATTAATGAAAACCACGGGATGCTGTGTGATACCGGTTTTTACATCAACCCGGGCAGGATCGTCACAATCTGGGGAAAGGCCACAATAATCACCAGACCGATGAGCAAGAGAAGAAAAAAGGGCAGGGCTGCTGAGGCTACCTTCAGGATATCCAGGCCTGTCAACCCCTGAATAACGAAGAGATTGAAGCCCACCGGCGGTGTAATCTGGGCCATTTCCACAACAAAAACAAGAAAAATACCGAACCACAGAGGGTCAATGCTCGCCTGCTCGATCATAGGCATGATAACCGAGGTCGTCAGCACGACCACGGATATCCCGTCAAGAAAGCAGCCCATGACGATAAAAAACACGCAGAGCGCTGCGAGCAGGGCGTAGGGCGACAGATGCATTGAGCCTATCCAGCCGGCCAGCATAATGGGAATGCCGGTAAACCCCATGGCTACCGTCAGGAAAGCAGCTCCCGCCAGGATAAAGGCGATCATGCAGGAAGTTTTAGTTGCACCTATTAAGGCATCGATAAAGTTCTTTTTATTCAACGAGCCGGTGTACCAAGAAAGAACCAGGGTGAGAAGGACGCCGACGGCTGCGGCATCAGTGGGTGACGCGATACCGGAATAGATGGAGCCGATGACACCCAAAATCAGAAGAAGGACCGGGATGAGCCGACGGGACCTGACCAGTTTTTCCCTGAAGGGCAATGCCGACTCGCCTGGGGGGATTGCTTGTGGATGGATCAGGGACCAGATAACCACATAACCGATAAAAAGCGTGATCAGCATGCAGCCGGGAAGGATTCCGGCAATAAACAGCCTGGCAATGGACTGTTCCGTAGCAACGCCATAGACGATCAGGATGATCGAAGGGGGAATGAGAAGACCGAGGGTAGCTGACCCCGCCAGTGTGCCGAGCATCATCCGTTGGGGATATTTGCGCCGGGCAAGTTCAGGTATCGACATTTTGCCGATGGTCGCTGCCGTGGCTGCAGACGATCCGGAGACAGCCGCGAAGATACCGCAGCCGAGGATGTTGACGTGGAGCAGTCGTCCGGGAAGGCGGTTCAGCCAGGGGGAGAGGCCTGTGAACATGTCTTCCGAAAGCTGGGAACGAAAGAGTATTTCTCCCATCCAGATGAAAAGAGGCAGCGCCGCCAGCGCCCAGCTGTTGCTTGCCCCCCAGATAGTGGTTGCCAGCACGTCGCCTAAAGGAGCGTCTGAGAATAGTGCCATTCCCGCCATCCCCACCGCCATGAGCGAAATAGCGACCCAAATGCCGCTTCCAAGCATGGCAAACAGGACAAGGAGCAAAAACAGAGTTAATGCTATTTCGTGCATAATTTCCCCTCCTCTTCCTCTATCTGCTCCTCTACCAGTAAGCCTTGGCTATTGCGGAGGTAGGATGGCGTCTTGCGGGCTACAATCATGACGAAATCATCCAAAAGTGCCAGGCAGAGAAGGATGAGACCCAAGAGCATGGCCGCTTGCGGGATCCATATGGGCACTGCGACCATTCCGGAAGAGAGGTCATGATAGACATAGGATTCGTGAGTCAGACTCGCCGTGTACCAGGTAAAATACAAAGCGATGGCAAGACAGAAGCCCACCGACCATATTTCTGCAAATCTTCTCATCTTTCTCGGCATATTGTCGATGAGCAGGATCACCCGGATGTGGCTGCCCTGCCTGAAGGTATAGGCCAGGGACAGGAAAGAAGCGGCAGCCAGCAGAAAACCTGTAAAATCGGCATAGGAAGGGATCGTCAGGCCGATGGCGCTTCCTGCCAGGAGCATACTGAGGCGATCAAGCAAGTTCAGGGCGACCTGGGAGACAACCAGCAGGCAGATCAGACAGAGGCAGCAGGCGGCAAGCCAACATCCCAGCAAATACAGACCGTCCAAGTACTTCCGCATACTGCCTCCCTTGACAGGATTTCTCATGAATTTTGAGTATGATTTCCTGAATTAGATCAATATTCCGCCATGATGACCTAACTTTTTTTGTGCTTGAAATCACGCACGATGTTCACCAAAGGCCAGCCGATCTCACTCATCCGGAGTCTCACTGCGGAGTTTATGCCCGAAGGGTGCTTATCTGCAGCGTTGCCGAAGCCTGGCGCATAGGCCAACTATAACACCAGGCTTCGCGCCACGCAGGCTCGGCAACCTCGACTGGTGAGAAATCCAGGTTTATTTCGGTAATTGTTTCTTGTTACTTGGCCTCATACGCCTTAAGCATGGCGGCTCCTTCGGACCCAGCTGTTTTCTGCCAATCAGCGAGGATTGACTTGCCGATGTTCTTCAAACCAGTCATGAGTTCGGGGCTGGGAGCGACGACCTTCATGCCGTTTTTCTTAAGAATGGCCGTTTTTTCAGCAGTTTCCTTTTTGCTCATTTCCCATCCTCTGGTCTCGGCTTTTTTGGCTGCAGCAAGAACCGCCTCCTGGGTTTTCTTGTCGAGTTTTCTGAAGGCTCTCTTGTTCACGACCACGATATTTTTCGGCAGCCATGCTTGAATGTCCGTATAATAGTTGACAAAATCCCATGCCTTGGAGTTGGCTCCGGTGGAGGGGGAGGTGATCATCGCCTCGACCTGTCCGGTGGCAAAGGCCTGCGGAATGTCCGGTACCTCTACCTGGGTGGGAGCGGCTCCGATCTTGTTGGCAAAGAGCTCCAGGGTTGCATTATAGGCCCTGAATTTAATGCCCTTCAGATCATCGACTGTGTTTATGGCTTTTTTGGTATAGAGTCCCTGGGGGGGCCAGGGTACGGAAAAGAGGGGCATTAATCCTTGCTTTGCTAAAAGTTTGGTGATAACGGGTCGTTGCGCACCCCAGAGTTTTTTAGCTTCATCATAATTGGTGGCCAGGAAGGGCAGGGAATCAGCGCCGAAGACCGGATTCTCGTTGGAAAGCGTTGACAAAAAGAACTCTCCAATGGGCACCTGGCCGCCGCGGACCGCATTCTTGATCTCCGCATGTTTAAAAAGAGAGCCGGCGGAATGGACCTTGATCTGCAAGGCCCCTCCGGTTGCCTTTGCCACATCGTCGGCAAACATCATGATGTTCTGGGTATGAAATGTTTTATCCGGATACGGAGTCGGCATATCCCAGGTGGTGGCAGCTTTTGCTCCCAACCCCAGCCCCAGTCCGATAACGAGAGAAGCGAATGTTACCAATGTCTTTTTACGCAGGTTCATCTTGTTTTCCTCCCAATGAGCAGAATTTGTTATGATTCATACCATCCTTGAGTCACCATATGATAGCCCCATAAAGATCCTTTAAATGTAACCGGAAAGGCATCATTGTAAATAATGATGTTGACTTTTTCGTCCTTCCCTGCAACTATTTCATATTGACGACATTTTGTCGACAAAAAATCATCGTTTGAGTGAATTTATGAGTTTTCTTTAATGGTGTGTTGTGTTATTTCAACATATTATTATGTAGATACGATGGGAGTGGATGATGACGCAATGGCAAATATGGATCGACCGAGGTGGAACTTTTACCGATATCGTGGCCAAAAAGCCCGACGGTAGTCTTGTGACGCGTAAACTTTTATCGGAAAATCCCGAGAAATATCAAGATGCCGCAGTCCAGGGGATTCGTGATGTGCTTGGTCTTGGCTCGGGTGATCCGATACCGGAAGATGCCGTCGGTGCGGTCAAGATGGGGACCACGGTGGCCACCAACGCCCTGCTCGAACGGAAAGGGGACAGGACCCTTCTGGTCACCACGAAGGGTTTTGGTGATGCGCTTCGCATTGGCTATCAGAATCGTCCCGACCTCTTTGCCTGTCATATCATTCTCCCGGAAATGCTCTATGAAGAGGTCATCGAGGTTCCCGAGCGGATTTCAGCCCAGGGAGAAATTGTCTTGCCGCTCGACGAGAAAGTTGTAGCTGAAAAAATGAAGGAGGCTTTTGTCCGGGGAATCAGGGCCGTAGCCATCTCGTTTATGCATGGGTACCGGTATCCGGTTCATGAAGAGAGAGTTGCGGCTCTCGCCCGGGAGATCGGCTTTACCCAGATATCAGCCGGCCACCATGTCAGTCCCCTGATGAAGCTGGTATCCCGTGGCGACACTACTGTGGCAGATGCCTATCTCTCTCCCATTCTCAGACGCTACGTGGATCAGGTTGCCGACCAGCTCGGTGCTTCGAGCGGGCAGGGACCGAAGCTGATGTTCATGCAGTCCAACGGGGGACTCACCGATGCAGGGCTTTTCCAGGGCAAAGACGCTGTTTTTTCTGGACCGGCGGGAGGCGTCGTCGGCATGGTTAAAACCGGGACCATGGCTGGTTTTACCAAGCTCATCGGATTCGATATGGGAGGCACTTCAACAGACGTGGCCCACTACAACGGTGAGTACGAACGTAGCTTTGAGACGACAATTGCCGGTGTTCGGATGCGGGCACCGATGATGCATATCCACACTGTTGCCGCAGGCGGCGGTTCCATCCTTTTTTTCGACGGCAGTCGTTATCGAGTCGGGCCGCAATCGGCTGGGGCAGATCCCGGCCCAACCTGTTACAGGAGAGGCGGTCCTCTGACCGTGACGGATTGTAACGTCATGCTGGGGAAGATTCAGTCCAAATACTTTCCTTATGTTTTCGGCCCTGGTGCTGATCAGCCTCTGGATGCCGAGACGGTCAAAGACGGTTTCGTTTCTCTTGCTAAAACCATTGCCAGGCAAACCGGTTTACCGGAGCAGAGTCCGGAAACGGTTGCCATGGGTTTTCTGCGAATTGCGGTAGAGAATATGGCCAACGCCATCAAAAAGATATCGGTGCAGCGGGGCTACGATGTGACCGACTATTCGCTCAATTGTTTTGGTGGCGCCGGTGGTCAGCATGCCTGCATGGTTGCCGATGCTCTGGGGATGAAACGGGTCTTTCTTCATCCCTTTGCAGGTGTGTTGTCTGCTTACGGTATGGGACTTGCCGATATCAGAGCCATGCGCGAGAAGCATCTCGAATATGCCTTTGATGCCGATGTGCTGCCTGATATGGAACAGGTCTGCCTGACACTCGGCAAAGATGTTGTGGACGAACTCGTGGCCCAGGAAATCGATGCCCGGCAGATTCGAGTTATCTGTAAGGCCCACATCAGGTATGAAGGGACCGATACGGCATTGCTTGTCGAAATCCGCGAATATCAGGAGATGGTTGCGGCTTTTGAGACGGCACACAGGCAACGATTCGGTTTTATTTCCAGGGACAGGAGTATGGTCGTGGAGGCGGTCTCCGTCGAGGCTGTAGGCAACCTGGAGTCGGTGGAGGACCGAGAATATCGTTTTCCTGCTGATGCCCCGGTTGAGCCCGACTGTCATGATAAGGTTTTGATGATGAGTGAAGGGAAGATTCACACGACCCCCCTTTTTCTTCGGGACGAAGTACAGCCGAGCCAATGTATTACCGGTCCTGCCATCATCGTTGAGACGACGGGTACGGTGATTGTCGAAGCGGGTTGGAAGGCTACCGTCAACGCCCACAATCACCTGATACTTGACCGTTATTTGCCCCGGCCGGAAATGGTGGCGGTCGGGACTTCGGTCGATCCGGTAATGCTCGAGGTCTTCAATAATCTTTTTATGTCCATCGCGGAACAGATGGGGGCAACGCTTGCCAATACCGCCTATTCCGTGAATATTAAGGAGCGTCTGGATTTTTCCTGCGCCCTTTTCGACCCGCACGGCAATCTTATTGCCAATGCCCCTCATGTTCCGGTACATCTCGGTTCTATGGGTGAGTCTGTCAGGACGGTAATCAGGGAAAATCCCGGTACCATGCGGCCCGGAAATGTCTATATGCTCAATGCTCCCTACAATGGAGGTACGCACCTTCCCGATGTTACCGTGATTACACCTGTGTTCTCAGAAGATGGATCCGAGGTACACTTTTATGTCGGATCCCGTGGACATCATGCCGACATCGGCGGCAGGACGCCCGGATCATCACCTCCCGACAGCCGGCACATAGAAGAGGAGGGGGTCCTGATCGATAATTTCCTGTTGGTGGAAGAAGGGGTTTTTCGGGAAAACGAGGCTCGTAGTCTGTTGGCCGGCGGTTTGTATCCTTGCAGGAATATCGATCAGAATATGGCCGATCTTACCGCCCAGATTGCCGCCAATGAGACCGGGCTCAGAGAGCTTGGAAAGATGACAGCGACCTTCGGTATCGATGTTGTCCATGCCTATATGCAACATGTCCAGGATAATGCTGAAGAATCGGTGCGCAAAGTACTTGATGTCCTGCAGGATGGAAATTTTACCTATCGGATGGATGGTGGGAGGAAGATTCAGGTGTCGATTGCCGTGGATAGAAAAAAACGAGAGGCGGTCATAGACTTTACCGGTACATCTCCTCAGAGCGAGGGCAACTACAATGCACCAACGGCGGTTTGCAAGGCAGCGGTATTGTATGTCTTCAGGACCCTTGTGGCCGACAATATACCATTGAATGAAGGGTGTATGAAACCTCTGAAGCTGATTGTCCCGCCTCAAACCATGATCAGCCCGGAATATCCGGCAGCGGTCATTGCCGGGAATACCGAGGTTTCCCAGGCTATAACCGATGCGCTTTACGGGGCGTTGGGCATTCTGGCGTCTTCTCAGGGCACCATGAACAACTTTGTCTACGGCAATGAACATTTCCAGAATTATGAAACCATCTGCGGCGGGACCGGCGCTGGTCCCGACCATCCAGGGACCGGCGCGGTGCACAGCCATATGACCAACACCCGTATGACCGATCCCGAAGTGGTCGAATGGCGTTTCCCTGTGCGGGTAGATTCGTTTGCCCTGCGGTTGGGATCGGGTGGCAAGGGCAAGCACTACGGTGGTGACGGTGTAGTGAGGGAAGTCCGTTTTCTTGAACCGGTGACGGCGACCATCCTGTCCTCACACCGGGAAACCGAACCTTATGGCCTGGCCGGGGGGCAAGCCGGAAAAAAAGGAGAAAACAGCGTATTGCGTGCAGATGGTTCGGTTGTACAGCTTAAGGGCAACGACGAGATAGAGCTGGAGCCGGGAGATGTTTTTATCATCAAAACGCCAGGTGGCGGAGGCTTCGGGAGTACGACCACCGGTAAGGAGAGGCAAGCATGAGACTTTATCGGAAATCTTGGCTATTTGATTTGCTCTAAGGCCTGTTCCAGATCGGCGATGATATCGTCCGGGTGCTCTGCTCCCACGCAGAGTCTGACCATATTGGGTGGAATGCCCGCCAAGGTCCGTCCGGCTTCCCCCTGCTGCTGGTGGGTTGAGATTGCGGGTATGGTGGCTACACTCTTGATCCGTCCCAGATCGGTGGCTCGCCATATGCGCTGCAGATTGTCGAAAAAGGATCGGGCCTTGTCGGGACCTCCTTTGACACAGAAGGACATCAGGTGGCCGAAACGGTTCACTGGCTGTTGATACTGGTCATCGAATTCGGCATCCACCAGCCACATATACCGGCTTGCCAATTCATGATGCTTGTGGTTCGGCAATCCCAGATATTCAACTCGTTCAACTTCAGAGCGGTTTTCAAGGAACTTTGCCACCTGCATTGTATTGCGGCTCATCAGGTCCATTTTCGATCGCAGGGTCCGCATGTCGTTGAGGCTCATGACCGCCTGGAGGGGATGGAGGTTCGGGCCGAAATCTCGGTTTTGCAGATACTTGACGGAAAGGGAAAAATCGGCTTTGAGATCGTCATTATCGATGTCGCTGATAAGGTTCTTGCGGGCGATGACCGCGCCGCAGATCCCGAAACCGCTGCTGGTGAGGCTCTTTGTCACTGACTGGACGACGATATCCGCACCGTGACAGATTGGCCTGAGCAAGGCCGGGGTGGCGATGGTTGAGTCGCAGATCAAAGGCAGGGAATGACTGTGGGCCAGATCGGCCACTGCCTGAATATCAAAAAATCCCAATTGAGGGTTGCTGGGAAGTTCGCCGTAGATAAACCGGGTATTTTTATCTATTTTTGATGCCCATTCATCGAGATCCGTTGCATTGAGGACCCAACGGCATTCGATATTGCGCTGCTGCATGAAACGGACTGTGAACTGCTGGAATGTGCCGCCGTAACATTGGGCGGTAGCTACGAAATTGCAAGGTTCTCCAGCCTTTTTTCTCACCTCGAGGAAAGGTTGGACAGCGGTCATGATGGCGGCCATGCCCGATGACGTGGAGCAGCAGGACGTCTCGCCGTCAAAGCCGTATCCTTCCAAAAGAGCA
>Ga0210085_1000461_pt1 | contig 17109 bp, 15 predicted proteins | sample China_Galinas_PW_5_FD_184866 | JGI IMG/M metagenome (GOLD analysis project Ga0210085, IMG submission 184866) | Wetland microbial communities from San Francisco Bay, California, USA, that impact long-term carbon sequestration - China_Galinas_PWC_D1... | ecosystem: Environmental > Aquatic > Marine... | reverse complement strand
CCACCTTGCCCGTCGTGTCTGGCGGCTTTTGATCAATTCCGAAATTGATGGATCTGTGAAAACCCCCGACTCTCAGAGAGGCTCGCTGGCGCCGCAATTTGCGGTGGCGGCTTGACATAGGAGCAACGCGTGCACGAGTTGCCAGGTCCGTTTCCGGTCGGGCGCTACGCCCGCAAGCTGCAGGAGGAGCTGCGCCGCCGGGCGCGCGTGCGCCTGGTCGGCGAGGTGACCGGGGTCTCGCGCAGCAAGGTCCAGGCCTACTTCGAGCTGCGCGACTCCGAGGGCGCTGTCCCCTGCGCGATCTGGCTCGATGACCTGGAGAAGGCGGGGTTGCCGGAGGGCGGTCTGCGCGACGGCGCCGAAGTCGTGATCGGCGGCGGCCCCGACTACTACCCCGGCGGAGCGCAGGCTTCGCCGAGCTTCGCATTTCGGGCGACGCAGGTCCGGCTTGCCGGCGAGGGGGACCTGCTGGCGCGGCTGGAGGCGCTGCGAAAGCAGCTTCGTGCCGAGGGGCTGTTCGAGCTGCAGAAGCAACTCGCGCGGCCGCGGCTGCCGCAGACGATCGGGGTCGTGACCGCGGAGCGCGGCGCCGCGCGGCGCGACCTGCTCGCCGGCCTGCGCCGCCGTGGCTGGGCCGGGACGATCGTCTGGGCCTTCGCCCCGGTGCAGGACCGCCGCGCCGCGCCGGCGATCGGCGCCGCGATCCAGGAGCTGGCGGCGGCGCCCGCGGTCGAGGCGATCGTCGTCACCCGGGGCGGGGGCAGCCTCGCCGACCTCTGGGCCTTCTGCGACGAGACCCTCTGCCGCACGGTGGCGATGCTGCGCGTGCCGGTGATCAGCGCGGTCGGCCATGAGCGCGACTCGACTCTGATCGACGACGTCGCCGCGGTCGCCTGCTCGACTCCGACCCACGCCGCCGAAGCTGCCGTTCCGCTGGACTGCCTCGCGGCGCGCACCACTCTGACCCGCGCCGCCGCCGCTCTGCAGCGCGTCGGCGAGGGTGCGGTCGAGGCGCGCAGCCGCCACCTCGTCGCGCTTGCCCGTGGTCCGGCGCGTGCGCTGCGACGGGAGCGCGCTGCGCTCAACCAGAAGACGCGCGAGGTCCGCGCCGCCTCCGAACGCGGCCTGTCCGAACGCCGTGCCTTCCAGCGTCGCCTCGCCTCGGTCGTGCTCGTCCGCGCCGCCCGCCGCGCCGCCGGGGCGGAAGCGCAGAGGAGGCGGGAGGCGCTGCGCCGGGCCGAGGTCGCCTTTCGCGCTCACGAACCGGAGCGCACGCTCGAACGCGGCTACGCCCTCGCCGAGGACGCCGCCGGCGAGCCCGTCTCCTCGGCGGCCGGCGCGCGCGCCGCCGGTCGGGTAAGACTGCGTTTCGCCGACGGTCGCGTCGGCGCCAAGATCGAGCAGGACGGGAGCGAGGGATGAGCGAGAAGCCGGAGTCCTACGAGGCCGCGGTCGAGCGGCTCGAGCAGATCATCGACCGGCTCGACTCCGGCCAGGCCGGCCTGCGCGAAACGCTTGAGCTCTGCCGTGAGGGACGCGAGCTCGTCACCTACTGCTCGGCCGAGCTCGACGCCGTCAGCGAGGGACTCGAGGAGCTCAAGTTGGATGACCTGGCGGCGCGGCTGGAATCTCAGCCTGAGGCCGACTGATCCGGCCCCGAGCAGAGGCGGCCCAGGGCGGGGCAGCCGCCGCACAGGTCCCAGCTGCGCCGCTCGACGGCGGCTACCGGGAACTCGCCGGCGGCGATGCGGCCGATAGTCGTCGCCAGCCGTTCGTGGCCCAGCTGTATGGCCTCGCGGTCGAGTAGCTCCAGGACCGGTTCGTCGGGGCGCTCGAGGAAGACGTAGGCGACCTCGACCTCCGGTGCTTCGCGGGCCTCGGCGACGGCGAGCGCGTAGATCGTTCGCTGGGTCGCGTACTTGGCGGCCCGCTCGGCCGGCGCCGTGCCGCCGAGGCGGTCGGTCTTGTAGTCGATCACCAGCGGCGGCTCATCCCCGCGCTCGACCAGCAGGTCGATCGAGCCGCGCAGGGTCGCGTTCTCGATCCGCAGCAGCAGCGGCACCTCGGCCCGCGAGCTCGCCCCCGGCGCCCGCAGCCGCTCGCGCAGCAGCGCCGAGTTGAGCCAGGCGCGCACCGGCGCCAGCAGCTCTCCGGCGACCTCGCCCTCCGGCTCGCGCCACTCGTTGGCGTGGCTCCACTCGAGCAGCTCGTGCACCGCCGCGCCCCGCGCTGCCGCGTCCTCCCGCGTCGATGCCCCGTCTCGGCCGCCCGCGTTCGCTTCTTGTCGGACAGGGGACGGCAAAGTGCGAACGGAGTCGCCGAGGTCGAGCACGCGCTCCATCTGGAAGCGGTAGCCGCATTCCTCGTAGGCGGCGATCGCGGTGTAGGAGAGGGGGCGGTTGGGGACCGCCGGCGGGTCGCGGTCCAGGATCGGCGCGCCGCCGTCGCCCAGCGACGCCGGCCGGGCGCTCTCACGCCGGCTCGCGGTCAGCTCGGCGGCGCGCTCGGGCGAGGGCAGGCTGACCCGCACGTCCATCTGCGAGGGCGCGAAGCTCGCATCGAGGCCGGTGCGCGGCAACGGCGGCGGGATCTCAAGTGCCGAGTCGCGCTCGCGATCCAACTCGAAGCCGCTGACGATCCGCTCGAGCACCGGCGTGCCCGGCTGCTCGCCGTTGGGCGGCTTCGGGGCGACCACACCGCTGAGGATCAGCCGTTCGCGCGCTCGCGTCGCGGCGACGTGGAAGAGGCGCAGCTCCTCGGCGGCGTCGCGCTGCTGGTTCTCGGCGCAGAGCTGCTCGTGCGCGTAGAGGTTGATCGAGGCGGCGCCGAGGCGGCGCAGCTGCAGGCCGACCCGCGGGCGCTCGACCTCATGCCCGAGCGCCAGCTGCGGCGGGCGCGAGCCGGCGAGCAGGCGTCGCGAGAGTCCGGGGACGGCGACGACGCCGAACTCCAGCCCCTTGGCGCTGTGAACGGTCATGATCCGAACCCCGTCGTGGCCCTCGACCGCGCTCGCGGCTTCCGCGTCGGAGTCGGCTTCCGCCCGCGCGGCGAGGAAGTCGAGCAGGCCGCGCAGGTCGCGCCCCTCGCGCGCCTCGAACTCGCCGGCGAGCCGCATCAGCTTGCGCACGTTGGCGAAACGCGCCTCACCCGAGCGGCGCAGCAGGATCGCCAGGTCGTAGCCGGTCTCGCCGATCGCGGCATCGATCAGCTCGGCCAGCGAGAGCCGCCCGGCGCGCTCGCGCAGGCGCACGATCGTCTGCGCGAATTCGCGCAGCAGCGCCAGCTCGGCCGGCGGGATCTGCGCCAGGCGCTCGGGCTGCTCCAGCTCGGCCTCGCCGATCTCCGCCGCGCGCTCGACCGCGGGCCAGACGTGGCGGCGGCGACCGGCTGCGGCGCGCAGCAGCCACAGCGTGTCCGGGGTGAGCGCGCAGGCGGGCGAGGCGAGCGCGCCGAACAGGGCCTGGTCGTCGAGCGGGTTTGCGATCGTCGCCAGCAGGGCGCAGACATCGGCGACCTGCTGCTGGGACCAGTAGCCGCGACCGCCGATCGTGTAGGGCCTCAGGCCGGCGCGTTCGAGCGAGTCCTCGTAGGCGTCGAGGTGGGTGAAGGCGCGCAGCAGGACCACGATCTCACCCCGTGCGACGCCGGTTTCGGTCAGCTCGCGTAGGCGCGCGGCGAGGAAGCGCGCCTCGGCCAGGTGGTTGGGCGGGGTGTTGGCGTCGATCGTGGGCGCCAGGTCGATCCCCTCCCCATCCCAGCCGTCGCGGGCGGTGAGCAGCAGTTCCACTGCGGCGCCCTCGCCGGGCGGCTGCGGCAGTTGCGGCGGCGCCCCGACCCGCAGCGGGCGGAAGCTCTCGCCCAGCAACTCCTCGCCGATCGCGTTGACCGCGCCGACCAGCTCCGGGCGCGAGCGGAAGTTGCCGCTCAGCTCCATCGCCACGGCATCGGCGCTCTCCTCGACCGCGTCCCGCTGCTCGCGGAAGACGGCGAGGTCGGCATGGCGGAAGCCGTAGATCGATTGCAGCTCGTCGCCGACCGTCATCAGCTCGGTCCGCGGCCCGCGCAGGGCCTCGATCAACCGCAGCTGCAGCCGGTTGGTGTCCTGGAACTCGTCGACCAACAGATGGCTGAAGCGATTGCGGTAGGCGTTGCCGATCTCCTCGCGTTCGAGCAGCCCCACCGCGCGCAGCTGCAGGTCCTCGAAGTCGAGCCCGCCGCGGCGCTCCTTCGCCGCCTCGAATCGTCCTGAGAAGAGCGCGAGCAGTTCGGCGACATGGGCGTAGGCCTCGCCTCCCTCCCCGGCCTCGGCGGTGCGGGCAACCGCGGCGTCGATCGCCTCGCGGTAGGCGGTCATCGACTTCGCCCTACTGTCGGTGCGCAGGGCGTCGAGCTCGTCGAGGGCCGGCGGCGTGGGGCCGTCGAGAACCGCGAGCGCGCGCTCGACCAGCAGGTGGCTGCCGCTGCCCTCCTTCAGCTCGGCCAGGGTCTCAGTGGCGACTGCGGCCGCGTGCCGGACGGCGGCTCCGGGGTCGGCCGGCGGCGGTTGAGGCAGGCTCGGCAAGATCTCACCGCGGCTGCGCAACTCGGCGTGGATCCCGGTGACGATCGCGCGCAGGCCGCCGATCTCGAAGGCTGCGACGGTGTGCTCGCGGGCCTCATCGCCGCCGGCGAGGAACTCGGTGAGGGCGTCGTCGAAAGCCTCGCCCGCGGCGCGTTCGGCCTCGGGCCCGTCGAGCACGCGAAAGCGCGGGTCGATCCCCGCCGCGACGGGGTGTCCGCCGAGCAGCCGGTTGCAGAAGCCGTGGATAGTCGTCACCCAGGCGCCGCCGATCGTCGCCAGCAGCGCCCGGGCGCGCTGCGAGCCCGCAGCCGTCCGCCGCTCCAGCTCGACGCGGATGCGCCGGCGCAACTCGGTCGCCGCCTTATCGGTGAAGGTGAACGCGAGCACGGCGCCGGGGTCGGTCTCGAGACCGTCGACGAGCCGGCAGTAGCGCTCGACCATGACCCCGGTCTTGCCCGTGCCGGCGCCGGCCTCGACGAGGATGTCGTGACCGCCGGCCTCGATCGCCAGCAACTGCTCCGGAGTGGGGAGGCGGCGGCTCATCGCTCCTCCCACTCGCCGTTCTCGGCCTCGGCCGGCGCCCGGTCACGCCTGCAGATCGGTGCGAGCTGGCAGTAGGTGGGGCAGACGTCGTGCCCGCGCAGACCGAGGCGCGGGCCGGGGTCGCGGCGGATCTCGCCACGGCGCATGCGGGCGACGATCTTGCCGGCGCGCTCGCGGGCTTCGATGAGCATCTCGTCGAACTCCTCGCGACCCAGCAGGTCGGTGCCGTAGAGGTCGTAGGAGGCGAGCTGCCCGGCGGCGTCCTCGCGGACCGCGCCGCGCGGCCTCCGGGCGGAGGTGCCGCGCAGCGGGTGGTAGAGGCCGCCGGCCGCGTCGGCGCCCCAGTGCTCGGCGACGGCGATCAGATAAAGCTGCAGCTGCAGCTTCGCCTGCTCCTCGAATTTGCCGCGCGGGGTGACCCGGCTGGAGAGCTTGTAGTCGAGCACGAGCGCCCGTCCGCCGGTGTCGCGGTCGACCCTGTCGATCGCGCCGTGCAGGCCCCAGCCATCGATCTCGAGCACCGGGCGCTCGGCCGCCTCGTCCTCGCCGAAGCGGGCCTCGAGCAGCCAGGGCTCGAAGCCGTCCGGCTCGCGGCCGGCCTCGTCGGCGAGGAAGCGCCTCAGCAGGCCCTCGACCCGGCGCGCGATTGCTCGCTCGGCAGGATGGTCGCCGAGGTCGCGCTCGGCCGCGACCTCGGCGAGCAGCAGCCCGCCGCGCTCGGTCCAGGCGCCCAGCGAGCCGGGCCGGGGGAGGGGATCGCCGCCGGGGCGCTCGCGGTAGAGGCGCTCGAGCACGGCGTGCATCAGGCCGCCCTGGAGCAGCGGGTCGGGTGCCGGGTCGAGTGGCTGCGGGTCGAGCTCATGTGAGACGAACCAGCGGTAGGAGCAGACGTCGAACCCCTCCAGGGTGGTGCCGCCATACGCCGGAACGGCTGCGAGCGAGTCGAGCACGGCGGGGTTGGCGAGCGGGCCGGGGGCGCGGCTTGCGGCCTCGGCGGTCCGCGCCCTGGCCAGATCGTCCTCTGCCGGACGGCGGTGGCGCGGCAGCAGCACGCTGGTCAGATCGCGAATGGCGGTCAGCTCGGCCTCCACCGGGTCCCCGTCCGCGTCGCCCGGCGGTGGGTCGAGCAGCTCGCGGACCTCGTCGAGGAAGGGCGAGCGCGGCTCGGCGACGCCGTTCTCGTCGCTGTCGCGGTAGGAGAGGAAGAGCCGCCGGCTGGGCAGCGCCAGACAGGCGTGGAAGAGGTAGCGCTCCTCGGCGTCGGGGTCGCGGCGCGGGTCGAGGCCGAGCGCCGCGCGCTGCGCCGCCGAGAGGAAGGGATCCTCGCCGCGGTCGCGCCGGGGGAACTCGCCGTCCTGCAGCGAGGCGACAAAGGCGTGCTCGAAGCGGGAGGCGCGCAGACGGTAGGGGCTGGCGATCCGCACTCGCCCCTCGATCGGCCCGCTCCAGGCGTTGAAGCGAAGCTCGCGCAGGGTCGCTGGGAGGTCCTCGGGCTGCGGCGCCAGGCTGGGGAGCGCGGTGAGGTCGCCGAGCGCGGTGGCGATTGCGGCGGCGGCGCGCAACTCGAGGCCGTCGCCGCGCTCCGGCGGGGGGCCATCCGCCTCGCCGCGCAGCGGCCGCGATGCCATCGTCATCGCCAGTCGGGCGATCGTCGCCGCCAGCTGCGCCGGGCCTTCGCCGGTCGCCTGCCTGATCCGCGTCAGGTCGCCCGGCAGGCGCTCGTACTGTTCCTGCCAGATGTCCAGTGCCGCACTCGCCGTCTGCACCCGCCGGCGGCGCAGCGCCCGCTCGAACCAGTCGACCTGCCCCGGGGCCAGCCCGGAGGGGCCCCGCAGGAATCGCAGCAGATTGCTCGCACGTCCGTCGCCGAACTCTGTCTCCAACAGAGCGATCAGGGCGCCGCCGACGGACGTTCCCGTGACCGGCACCTCGGCCTCGAGCGCGACCGCGATCCCCTGCGACTCGAACACGCTCGCCAGCAGCGAGCCGCGGCGGGCCGGATCGCGTACGGCGACCGCGATCGCAGCGGGATCGGCGCCGCCGTCGATCAACCTCGCCGCCTCGGCCGCGATCGCCTCCGCCTCGCTGCGCTCGCCGGCCGAGCGCAGCAGCGTCAGCGCCCCGCCGCCGGCCGGCCGGCGTGCCGGCTCGGCCCGGCCGAACTGGCGCTGCAGGTGGACGAGCAGCGGGTCGATGCCGAACGGATCGGCCTGCTCCGGCCCGGCAAGCGCTTCGCTGGTCGTCGCGATCTCACCCAGCGCCGCCGGCAGCGCGGCCCGTGCCGCGAGCGCCGTGTTTTTCTCCTCGGCGGGGAGGGCGACCGTGACCTCGCCCGCAGCAGCGAGCGCCTCAAGCAGATCGTGCTGGTTGGCCGTGAGCTCGCCCGGCTCGTAGACGAGTACCGGGCGGCTCCGCCACGCAGCCGGGTTCGCGCGCAGCGCCTCGATCGCCGCGCGGGCGAGGCCGTGCGCGTCGCGCATGCCGAGCCGGTCGCGCACATCCGCGTACGCGGCGAACAGCTCGGCCAGGTCGCCCATGTAGGCGGAGGACTCGAGCGTCTGCGCGCCCGAGCTGAGCGAAGGCGGCTCCAGTCCGGCGCCCTGCAGCTCGTCGAGCAGGCGCTCGAAGGGGATCGCAAAGCCGGGTCGGGCCGCGGAGCGCCGCAACGGGCCGAGCCGGCCGCGACGCGCGGCGATCCCGGCCGAGACCGCGCCCAGCCGCTGCGCCGGCGTCAGCTCGTCCCCGTCGGGCGCGCCGGTCGACCGCGCGACCTCGCGGAAGAGGTCGCCGAAGGTCAGCACCGAGCCGCCCAGCGCCGCCCCCGAGCCGCAGAGCAGGCGCTCGAAGCGGTAGACGTCGTCGCGCGTCGGTAGGACCAGCACCGGGTCACGGTCGAGTGCCTCGCCGAAGAGCGCCTGCACGCGCCCGGCGCGGCCGGAGTTGGGCGGTCCATGGATCAGTTTCAACGACATGGGCGAACGAGCCAGCATAGGACCGCCCCCGGCGTGCTCGCTGCGGCCGCACGCCGTCTCGGGAAGCCGCAAATCGGGTGATTCCAGCGCCGGATTTGCCGTCTTCCGGCCTCTCTAGATTGAGCGCAGCAAATGTCGCTCTGTTTCGTAGACCCAGCCGACGCCATCCGTGCGATCTCCGACTCGATCGGCCGCGAGGCCCGTCGCCAACTGCTCGGTGAGGCGGTCCGCTCCTGGGTCGACGAGATCCCCGACGACGAGCTTGAGGTCCACTACGCGAAAGCGCTCTCCGCGCTCGATGAGGACGACCTCTCGATGCTCGCCGCCTGGCACGGCTCGCTCGAGCTCGGCCAGCCGGTGCCCAACCGCGACTTTCTGATGGGCGCCTTCGGCTCGCTCGGCGAGAACCGCCGCGAGGCGCTCAAGCTCGCCGCCGGCTTCCGCGGCGAGGAGGCCGTCGACGCCGGCGTCACCGAAGACGACGCCCTCGAGCTTGTCCTCGGCCTGCTCTCCCAGCCCCGCCTGATGGAGCTCGCGGTAGAGGCCGTAGAGCTCTACGTCTGGGACAGGGCGGGCTCGGACAACTAGCTGTCGAGGGCTTTGCGGATCTCGGCGATCGCCTGCTCGTTGTCCTGGAAGTGGACTGCGGTCATGCCGGCCTTCTCGGCGCCTTCGCAGTTGACCTGTACGTCATCGACGAATAGGCATGACTCCGCCGGCAGGCCGATGCGGTCGAGGGTGATCTTGTAGATCTTCGATTCCGGCTTGCGGCAGCCGACGAAGCCGGAGTCGACGACGGTCTCGAAGATCTCGTCGACCGGCAGCATCGAGCGCCAGAGCGGCTCCCACTCCTGCACGTTGTTGGTCAGCATCGCCATCCGGTGGCCCGCGTGCTTGAGCTCGCGCATCAGCTCGATCATCGGCGGGTTCGGCTCGAGCGCCTCGAAGTAGATCTCTTTGAAGCTGTGCATCTCCGGCGGGTGGCCGAGCAGCGGTTGGAGGTGCTCGGTGAGCAGATCGAGAAAGGCGACCTCGGTGATTTCGCCGCGCTCCATTTCGAACAGGGGGTTGTCGCCGTTGGCCTCGGTCGCCGCCTGCATCCCCTTGCCGAGGGCCTCGGGGGTAATCCCGGTGCGGTCCTGGAAGGCCATGAACGACTGCACCAGCGGCGTCGTCAGTACCCCGCCGAAGTCGGAGACCACCGCCTCGATCCCCCTGTCCCCTTCAGCCATCGCCGCGGACCAACTCGTAGTGCCCGAGCCCCTCGCGTCCCTCGACCGACCAGCGGAAGAATGCGATCTGCGAGTCCAGCCCGGCGCGCTCGACCCTGGCGGCGCTGACCAGCGTGCCGGCGCCGCGCAGCGGCTGGCCGCCCTCGCCGTCCGTCCACAGCTCCAGCGTTGCCCGCCGTTGTACGCCGTCGGACCCGTACTCGGTCGAGAGCAGCGTCTCCGCGACCTCGACCGGGGCGCCGTCCGGATCGCAGAGGATCGCGGTCACCTGCTCGTCTCCGTGCTCGCCGGCCCCGGCGGGTCGCACCGCGCTCAGCGCCAGCAGCCCGCCGTCGGAGAAGACGATCCCGATCGATCGCCGCAGCGCCTGGCCAGATTCCTCGCTCACGCCGCGCACCCTAATCGACGGCAGGGGAGGTCGCCGCCCTGCGTCGCTAGCCTGTAGGCATGCCTGAGAACCAGACCGAAGTCCTGACCGAAGAAGACGTGTTCGAGGCGCTGGAAGAGGTGATCGATCCCGAGCTCGGGCTCGACTTCGTCTCACTCGGCCTCGTCTACGACGTCGACATCGAGAAAGAGGACGTCTACGTGACCTTCACCCTGACGACCCCGGCCTGCCCGATCGGGCCCCAGGTCTCAGAACAGATGAAGGAGTTCGTCGGCGACCTCCCCGGCGTCAGCGCCGTCCACCCGAAGATGATCTTCGACCCCCCCTGGTCACCGGAGATGATGACCGAGGACGCCAAGTTCGCACTCGGCTTCTAGGTCATCTCGTCAGGCCGCGATAGCCGTTCTGCCTACCGCGGCAGCTGCGGGTCGTCGGCCTCGATCTCCTCGGCGGTCCCCTCGAAGTCGTAGGCGCGGTTCGGGGATGGCTCGCGTGGCGGCGCTCCGGCCATCCCGCCCATGCCGACCACTACGAAGCGGCGGGCTGCGTAGGCTCGGAGCAGGCGGCGGGCGATTGCTCGGGTGGGGGGTAGGAGGAGCAGCAGGCCGACCGCGTCGGTGATGAAGCCGGGCGTCAGCAGCAGGGCGCCGCCGATCGTGATCATCAACCCGTCGGCCACCTCGCGGCCGGGAAAGCGCCCCTGCGAGATCGCCTGGTTGAAGCGGCGCCAGGCGCCGCGGCCCTCGCGGCGCAGCAGGGTCGCGCCGAGGATCGACATCGCGAACAGCAGCGCCAGCGTCGGCAGGATGCCGATCAGGCCGCCGACCTCGATGATCACCCAGAGCTCGAGGATCGGCACTGCGATGAACAGGCCTATGAGCAGAAACACGTTCCCAGCCTAGCTTTCGAGCCGCGTCCGCTCACGGCGATCAGCGCCGGCGTGATCGCGAGCACCCAGCGGCCGGCCTCAAACAGCGGTGGCCGCAGCAGCGGCCTCCTCGAGCTCGGCCAGCGACTCGTCGATCCCGGTGGCGATCGTTTCCACATCCTCCATCGAGTCGTAGTCGGCCAGGAGGCCGAAGCAGACGCGGCCGTTGTAGCTCATGATCGCCACCGCCATCGCATGGTTCTGCGGCAGGAAGGCGACGGGGAAGACCTCTTCGAGCTGGCGGCCGAGCACGTAGAGCGGCATCTGCGGCCCCGGAACGTTGGTCACGATCAGGTTGAAGAGGCGGGTCGAGAAGTTGATCCGCGCCGCCTGCGCCAGCAGCGTCGGCGGAGCGAAGTCGTTGAACCGTGAGATCACTTCCGCGCCGAGCGCCTGCTTGGAGCGCTTCAGCCCCTCCATCTGCTCGCTGACCACGCGCAGCCGCCGCGCCGGGTCCTCGACGTAGACCGGCAGCGGCCCCCGCATCGCCGCCAGTTTGTTGCCCAGCTCGCCGCGCTCGTCGGCGGTGCGGATCGAGACCGGCACCAGCGCGCGCAGCTCCAATCCCTCGGTGCGGATGCCGCGCGCGTGCAGCCACTTGCGCAGCGCTCCGGTGACCACCGCCAGGACGACGTCGTTGACCGTGCCGCCGAGCGTGTCCTTGATCTGTTTGAAGGTCGCCAGCTCCGAGCGCGCCCAGGTGAAGCGACGGTGGGGCCCGATCTCCTGGTTGAGTGGCACGTCGGGGGCGGGATCGGCGAAGGCGCCCGCGATCTCGCCGACCCCCTCCAGCGCCTCGACCGCGCGCCGCGCGGCGCTCTCCGGATGGCGCACCGTCTCCAGCGCGCGCTCGGCCAGCTTCACCGGCGCCGTAGCCAGCTCGCCTGCGCCGCGCGTAATCAGGTCGGTCGTGCTCGGCGCCGGCTGTGGCTTCCAGCCGTCCTCGACCGGGGCGGGCTCGGGGATCGGCTCGAGGTCGAAGAGCACCGTGCCGATGTCGACCCCGGCGATGCCGTCGACCGCGGCGTGGTGCGTCTTGGTCAGCAGCGCGAAGCGGTCGCGCTCGAGTCCCTGCACAAGCCACATCTCCCAGAGCGGCTTGGAGCGGTCGAGCTGCTGGGAGAAGACGCGCGCGGCGAGCCGTTTCAGCTGTGCCTCGCCGCCTGGGTCCGGCAGCGCCGTGTGGCGGATGTGGTAGCCGAGGTTGAAGTTGACGTCGTCGGCCCAGAGCGGGCGCCCGGCCTCCAGCGGTGGCACGACCAGCCGCTGGCGGAAGCGCGGCACCTGGTCCAGCTTTCCCCGCACATGCTCGACCAGATCGACGTAGCGCGGCGGCGGCCCCTCGAAGATCAGGATGCCGCCGATGTGCATGTGGCTGGAGCCGCTCTCGTTGGTGAGGAAGGAGGCGTCGGTCGAGCTGAGCCGTTCGAGGTTGTCGCGGGCGGAGGTCATCGGTTGCAAGGCTAGCTCCCCGATACCCTGATGCGTATGCCTGCAACCGAATCCGCAGCGCCGAAGCGCGTCCTGCTCGCCGCCCCGCGCGGCTACTGCGCCGGTGTCGATCGCGCCGTGCAGACCGTCGAGCGGGCGCTCGAGCACTACGGCGCTCCCGTCTACGTCCGCAAGGAGATCGTCCACAACAAGCACGTCGTCGAGGAGCTGTCCAAGCGCGGTGCGATCTTCGTCGAGGAGGAGACCGAAGTTCCGGAGGGGGAGATGGTCGTCTTCTCCGCGCACGGGGTCTCGCCGGCCGTGCACGACAACGCCGCCGCTCGAGACCTGCGCACGATCGATGCCACCTGTCCGCTCGTGACCAAGGTCCACGTCGAGGCGCGGCGCTTCGCCGCCGACGGCTACACGATCGTGATGATCGGCCACGAGGGCCACGAGGAGGTCGAAGGCACCACGGGCGAGGCGCCGGACAGCATCGTCCTGATCGAAACCGCCGACGAGGTCGCGGCGCTCGAGGTATCGGACCCGGAGAAGGTCGCCTTCATCACCCAGACCACCCTCTCGGTCGACGAGACCGCCGAGGTGATCTCCGCGCTGCGCGCCAAGTTCCCGGCGATCGTCAGCTCCAAGTCCGATGACATCTGTTACGCGACGACCAACCGCCAGATCGCGGTCAAGCAGCTCGCCCGCGAGTGCGACCTGGTGCTCGTGATCGGCTCGACCAACTCCTCCAACTCCAACCGCCTGGTTGAGGTTGCGCGCGAACACGGCGCCGCCTCGCACCTGATCGACTTCCACCACCAGGTGCGCGAGGAGTGGCTGGAGGGGGTTGAGACCGTGGGGATCACCTCCGGCGCCAGCGCCCCCGAGGAACTGGTCGAGCGCCTGGTCGAGCTCTTCCGCGAGCGCGGGGCCGAGGAGGTCTCCGAGCTGCGCACCGTCGACGAGGACGTGCGCTTCATGCTGCCGAAGAAGATTCGCGAAGTGGCCGCGGCGTAGAGGGCGGGGGCACTCCCGCCCGGACAAACGGCGGTCTAATGAGACCGCCGTTTTGAGTATCCGCCCGTTCGGGAGTGCCCCCGCCCTCTACGGGACGCCTGCGGCGAAGCCGATTGAGTGGATTCGGAGGCCGGGCGAAGGCTCCACGGTCAGAGTGTGGGATTCGTGCGTGGGGTGATCGGCGAGTGGATAGAGGCCGGCGCCGTCGACTGGGACTGGATCGACCGGGGAGCCGTCGAGCTCGATCGTCAGCTTCCCCTCGCCCGAGACCGTGGCGTAGGCGCCGCCGGCCTCGTAGGGGATCTCGAGAGCGGCCGTCGGGTCGTCGGGGAAGAACTCGGGGGTGGGGGGCATCACCCTGGCGTTGGGGGCGTCCGTGGGGCGGAGGGGGGGCATCGGCTCGGGCAACTCCCTCAGCGCGTCCTGCTCGCGCAGCTCGGCCTGGATCGCCTCCTCGCTCGCCCGGTATTCGCCCTCGCCGAAGTGGGCCCAGGCGAGCGCGCCGCCGAGCTTCCAGAGGAAGAGGCTGGGCCAGCCCTCGCAGCCGTAGGAGTGCCAGAGCACGCGATCGGCGTCGATCGCGACGGGGAACTCGACGTCGAGCCGCTCGAGGCCGGTGGCCACCGCGTCGCGCTCCGCGCCGAAGGGGAAGCGAGGCGCCTGCACACCGAGCGTGGTCAGGCCGTGCGGCGCGTAGCGCCGCGCCCACTCGCTCACGTAGGGCAGCGTGCGCACGCTGTTCAGCTGCGCGAAGTCGAAGAAGTGGACGAGCACCGGCCCTGCAGCCGTCGCGAGCGGCATCGAGCGCGGCGCCTCGCCGACCCACTCGATCCCCTCCGGCAGGTCGGGCGCGGCGATGTTGTCCTTCTCGGGGCGCACGGGGGGACGTTATCTTGGGCCGCCCCGCGGGGACACGCTCCGCGATCGAAAGGAGAACGCCCGATGAAGCATCAAGCCAGGATCGCCGCAGTCCTGCTCGCGCTCGTCGCGGGCCTTGTCCTCACCGCCTGCGGGGGCGGCGACGAGGAGACCACGACTACGGAAGCGGCATCCACCGCGGAAGCCACGACGAAAGAAGCGAGGAGCGGCTACGGCAAGAAGAAGGTTCCCGCGCCCCCGGCGATCGTGGTGCGCGACGGCGAGCCGGTCGGCGGGGTGGAGGAGCTCGAGTACAGCGCCGGCGAGCAGATCGACTTCACCGTGCGTTCCGACGTCGCCGATGAGATCCACGTGCACGGCTACGACCTGAGCAAGGACGTCGAAGCCGGTGGCTCGGCCTCGTTCTCCTTTCCGGCCGAGATCGAAGGGATCTTCGAGGTCGAGTTGGAGCAGCGCGGAGCCCAGATCGCGGAGCTCCGAGTCAACCCGTGAGCTGGCTGCCGTTCGCGCACGCGCTGGCCGCCCGGCAGGACCTGCCGATACCGGCCTGGCTGTTCGCCTGGGGGGCGTCGATCGTCCTGATCGTCTCCTTCTTCGCGCTCTCGGTCGGCTGGCGCGAGCCCCGCTTCGAGGGGGACCGTTGGCGTCCCCTCGGGGCGGGGCTCTCGCGGGCCCTGCTCGGCCTGCCCGCGCAGATCCTCTGCGGCGCGATCGGAGTCTTCCTGCTCGGCCTGGCGGTCTACGCCGGCCTGCGCGGCACCGAAGCCCCGGATCGCAACTTCGCCCTCACCTTCCTCTTCGTCACCTGCTGGCTCGGCTTGCCGCTGTTCAGCGTCCTGCTCGGCGATGTCTTTCGGCCCTTCAACCCGTGGCGGGCGATCGGGCGCGTCGCCGGTGGCGCCTTTACGGCGCTCGCCGGCCAGCGGCCGACCCACCTGCGCTACCCGGAGCGGCTGGGGCGCTGGCCGGCCGCGATCGGCCTCGTCGCGGTCGTCTGGCTGGAGGTCGTCTACGGGGTCAGCGGGGGCGTCTCCGTCGGTCTCGCGCCGCACTCGGCCGCCGTCGCCGCGCTCGTCTACAGCGCCTACACGCTGACGATGATGGGCCTCTTCGGCACCGAGACGTGGTGTCGCAACGGCGAGGTCTTCTCGGTCTACTTCGGCATGTTCTCCCAGCTCGGCTCGTTCGCGGCGCGGGGCGGGCGGTTGGGATGGCGGCGGCCGCTCGCAGCCGCCACGCACTGGGCGACCGTGCCGGGCTCTGCTGCCGTCGTGATCGCCTCGATCGCGACGACGAGCTTCGACGGCGCCTCGGAGGGGGCGTTCCTGAGCGCCCTGGAATGGACGTTCGAATGGCTGACCGACGGCGGCTTCGGCCTGACCGCGGCGCTGCGCCTCACCGACACGGCGTTCATCGGCCTCTGCATCGCCGGCGTCGCCCTGGTCTACCTGATCGGCGTCTGGGGGATGTCGACCGTCGAGGGCGCTCCGCCGTTGCGCAAGCTCTGGTCGGGCTTCGCCCACACGCTGATCCCGATCGCCTTCGCCTATCTCGTCGCCCACTACTTCAGCCTCTTCGTCTTCCAGGAGCAGGCCCAGTTCACCTACCTGCTCTCAGACCCCTTGGGCACCGGCACGACCGACCTCTTCGGCACGGCGTCGTCGGGAATCGACTTCCAGCTGCTCAGCGCCAACGTGATCTGGTACGTGCAGGTCGCCGCCCTGGTCGTCGGCCACGTCGTCGCGTTGACCCTCGCCCACGACCGCGCCACCGCCTACTGGGGCGACTACCGCCAAGCGGCCCGCTCGCAGTACTGGATGCTGGCGGTGATGGTCGCCTTCACCTGCTTCGGGCTCTACCTGCTCTCGGTGTCCAACGCGTAGGCCGGCGGCCGCAGCTTTGCGCTAGAGAATCTCGGCGAGGCGGCGCTCCAGCGCTGCCGAGATCTCCTCGCGCACCGGGCCCTCAGCGAGGCGTTCGACCAGCGACTCGAGGAAGCCCTCGATGATCACCTGCTTCGCCGTCGCCGGGTCGAGCCCGCGCGAGGTCAGGTAGAAGAGCTGGTCGCGGTCGATCTGGGCTATCGCGGCGGCGTGGGTGCAGCGCACGTCGTCGGCTTCGATCTCCAGGCCGGGGATCGCGTCGGCGTGGGCATCGGGGGAAAGCAGCAGGTTGCGGCTCTCCTGGAAGGCGTCGGTCCCCTGCGCGCCCGGGTCGACCCGGATCATCCCCCGCCAGACCGCGGTCGAGCCGGCGGCGAGGACGCCGCGGAAGGCGAGGTCGGAGAAGGTGTTGGGCGCGGCGTGCTCCTGCGTGGTGTCGTAGTCGAGGTGCTGACCGGGCGCCCCGGCGTAGCCGCCCGTCACCCGCGCCTCGGATCCCGGCCCGGCGAGGTTGGTCTCCATCCGCACCTTGCCGCGGCCCGAGCCGAAGCCGAGCGCGGTCCAGTCGAGCCGCCCGTCGCGCTCCACCTGCGCCCGCTGGCTGGAGAAGATCCAGGCGGACTCGGAAATGTCCTGGGTGCTGACATAGCGCAGCGTCGCCGCCTGCCCGACGTGCAGCTCGACCACGCTGTTGAGCAGCGCGTCGGTCTCGTCGCCGGCCGATCCGCAGTGCTCCCAGACCTCGGCCTCCGCACCCTCCTCGAGCACGACCAACGTGCGCCAAAAGACTGAGGCGCCGTCCTCGTCGAGCGGCAGCTCGACCCTGATCGGCTCGGTGACCCTGACCCCGGCGGGAACGTGGACGAGCACGCCGGCATTCCAGCTCGCCTCGTTGCGGGCGACGAACGGATCGTCGCCCGGGACCAGCGTGCCCAGCCGTTCGGTCAGCTCCGGGTGGGACTCGACCGCCTCGGCCAGCGGCAGCACGGTCGCCCCGTCGGCGGTGCCGATCGAGTGGTTGGCGGAACCGGCTTCGTAGGCGTCCAGATTGAGGTTCGAGAGATCGGTGAATTCCCACCCCTTCGTCTTCTGGTCCGGAAGGGGTGGGAGGGTGGCCAGCTCAGCCAATTGAGCCCTCCATCTGCAGCTCGATCAGGCGGTTGAGCTCGACCGCGTACTCCATCGGCAGCTCCTTGGTGACCGGCTCGATGAAGCCGTTGACGATCATCTTCGAGGCCTCCTCCTCGTCGAGCCCGTGGCTCTGCAGGTAGA
>Ga0210085_1000460_pt1 | contig 17136 bp, 19 predicted proteins | sample China_Galinas_PW_5_FD_184866 | JGI IMG/M metagenome (GOLD analysis project Ga0210085, IMG submission 184866) | Wetland microbial communities from San Francisco Bay, California, USA, that impact long-term carbon sequestration - China_Galinas_PWC_D1... | ecosystem: Environmental > Aquatic > Marine... | reverse complement strand
CAACGACTGGGAAAAAATAAAGGTACCCGGAACGTGGGAAGATCAGGGATTCCAGGGATACAATGGATATGCCTGGTACAGAAAAACTTTTACGGTGCCAAAAGAATTACTCGGCAGCAATTTTATATTGAACGGAGGATTTATTGATGATGTTGATCAGACATTTATAAATGGAAAGCCTGTTGGAATGTCAGGAGGATTTCCGCCGCAATATGTAACTGCATACGATGCTCACCGTCAATATTATATTCCAAAAGAAATTCTGAAAGAAGGGGAGAATACAATTGCAATAAGAGTTTATGACAATCAACTTAGCGGAGGCATTACCGGTGGTGCAGTAGGGCTTTCGCCAACTAAGCCTGACTCACGATACATTGGCTATCTCGATCTTGATATTAATCTAAAAGGAATGTGGAAGTTTAAAACTGGTGACGAAGCTATCTGGAAAAATTCTGAGTTTAATGATGATGATTGGCGGGAAATTTTCGTCCCTGCATTTTGGGAAGCCCAGGGTTACAAAAATTATAACGGGTTCGCGTGGTATCGGTTAAAATTTGAACTACCTGAAAAATATGTTAACCAAAAAATGGTTTTACTTTTAGGCAAAATTGATGACATCGACCAAACTTTTGTAAATGGAACTCTTGTTGGCTCAATCGGTGATTGGAATTTTGATATTATGCCGCAGAGCTATAATGATAATAACGAGTGGGAAACAATTCGCGGCTATTATGTCCCGGATGGAATACTCATCCTAGGAAAAACAAATACAATTGCGGTAAGAGTTTTCGATGGCTTTATGGACGGTGGAATTTATGATGGTCCGATTGGATTAATTACACAGGAAAAGTATTTGGAATACTGGAAAAAGCAGAATAATTAAACTTCAAAATTTCAAATCGCAAAAAACAAATCCCGGACAATATTCAATCTCCAAATAACAATTTCCAAATTTCGATTTTGAGAATTTGAAATTGGAATTTATTTATTGTTTAATATTTGCTGATTGAAATTTCCACGAAGTATAAGATATGCTAAAATGATAAAGAATGATCCAAACAAAACATCGGAAGCAAAGTGAGCGCCAATCACTACTCTGCTGTATGCAAGCAGAACTGCCCACATAATAATCAGCATAAAAATAAAATTTTTAAGCCACGTTTTACTTTGATTAAATAAAACCAATAAAGCAAGCAGCATCCAGCCCATTGCAGCGTGACCGGATGGAAAAGAATCAAAGCCTGTAATTCCCTGAGGTAAATACCAGGGTGTGAATTGTGAAAAAGATGCATCAAGTTCTCTGAAGCGAACTCTTCCCCAAAGAAATTTTATAGCCTGTATTCCAATAACATATCCAAACAGTGCCACCCCGACAACCAATTTTGCATATTTAATTAAAATCGGATTACTAACCTGCCTGATTTTATGAATATACATCAACACTATTATTCCATCTATAAAAGAAACAATCAGGAATAGAAGGAAATAATATTTTACAATCTCGCCTAAAAGAATTTCGTACAAATAAAAAATTAATCCGCTGCTTACAAGGAAGAAAATTACTTTTTGGATATACGACCACAAATCAGATTTTTGCATGATATAAGAGTAATAGAGATATATTCCGCTTAATATTACAAAAATTCCCGGGATCATTCCATATTCTTCAAGGAACCTTGCCCAGACAGAGTTTTCATTTACGATTTGTTTTGAAATATCCAGATCATAAATCCCAAACAAAATAGCAGGTGGAATGAATATCAGAATTAGTAATACAATTTGTTTTGTTAATTGTCCCATACTTTTAGTTAATCAAACTAGTACTGAATAGTATATAAATTGATTACAAATATATTACTCATTAACTTTATTCAGCTATTATTATCAAAGAATAAGGAAATTCAAAATGAAAATAGGTTTTATAGGTTTAGGCAAAATGGGTCTGAATATGGTTCACAGACTTTTATTGGACAAACACGAACTGCTTGTCTACAACAGATCCAAAGAGCCTATCAAAGAAGCTGAAAAACTCGGTGCCAAGTCATTTAAATCTGCACAGGGGCTTGTCAACAATCTGGAAGGACGAAAGGTTGTTTGGTTAATGGTTCCCTCTGGAAAACCTGTCGATGAAAATATTGATGCACTTCTACCGATCTTAAATAAAGATGACATAATTATCGATGGAGGAAATTCTTACTTTAAAGATTCCATATCAAGGGGAGAACGTTGTGCGCAAAAAGGTGTTCATTATTTAGATTGCGGAACAAGCGGTGGAATCTGGGGACTAAAAGAAGGCTATTGTTTAATGTATGGCGGTGAAAAAGAACCTGCAAAATATTGCGAACCGATCTTTAAAACTCTGGCACCGGAAAATGGTTACTTATATTGCGGTGATTCGGGTTCTGGACATTTTGTTAAAATGGTTCACAATGGAATTGAATATGGAATGATGCAGGCATATGCCGAAGGCTTTGAGATTTTGGAAAAATCAAAATTTAATCTGGACCTAAAAGCAATTTCCAAAGTGTGGCAATATGGAAGTGTTGTACGTTCGTGGCTGCTTGAACTTGCTCACCTTGCTCTAACAGATGATCCGAAGCTTGAAAAAATAAAAGGATTTGTTCAGGATAGCGGTGAAGGAAGATGGACGGTTCAGACTGCAATTGAGCTGGATGTTCCGGCACATATAATTACATCTTCATTGTTCACACGATTTCAATCTCGACAGGATGAATCCTTTGCAATGAAAATGTTAGCTGCGCTGAGAAATGAATTTGGCGGACACGCTGTTAAAAAATCCGGTAGTTGATTATAAAGGAAATTAAAATGAAAAAACCTGAGAATCATATTCTTGTAATATTCGGTGCATCTGGAGACCTGACATATCGAAAATTAATTCCTGCGGTGTACGATCTGCATAAAACTAATTTGCTGCCGGATAAATTTGCAGTACTTGGTGCAAGCCGTACCGAGCTTTCGGATGATAAATTCAGGGAGAAGATGAAAGATGGAATTAAAAAATTTTCAAACTATAAAGAAGATGAAGAAAAAATAATAAATGAGTTTTTGAAACATCTTTCGTACTTACCTGTCGATACAGACAACTCCGAAGACTTTAACAAATTAAAAGACCATCTTGAAAAACTTGATAAGGATCTTGGAACGAATGGAAATGTGATTTACTATCTTTCGACTCCTCCAAGTTTGTACGGTATAATTCCCACTTTGCTTGGTAAAGTAGGGTTAAACAACTCATCAAATGGAAGTTGGAAAAAACTTATTGTAGAAAAACCTTTCGGATATGATTTGCAATCAGCAATTGAACTGAATAAAAAATTATCAAAATATTTTAAAGAAGATCAGATATACAGAATAGATCACTATCTGGGAAAAGAGACAGTCCAGAATATTTTAGTAACTCGATTTTCAAACGGAATTTTTGAACCGCTTTTCAATAGAAATTATGTTCATCATGTTGAAATAACTTCAGTTGAAAATGACGGTATCGAAAATCGTGGCGGATATTATGAATCATCCGGGGCATTGCGAGATATGGTTCAGAATCATCTTTTGCAGCTTACCGGTCTGATCGCAATGGAACCACCGTCCTCTTTTGATTCCAATGCATTAAGAAATGAAATTGTAAAAGTATTTCAATCTCTTCGTCCATTCAATGAAAAAGAGATTTTATCAAATGCAATTCGCGGACAATATACTTCTGCAACAGTAAGAGGTGAAAAGGTTGCCGGTTACCGGGATGAAAAAGGAGTAAATCCCAAGTCAAAAACAGAAACTTATGTTGCACTTAAATTTTTTATAGATAACTGGCGCTGGGGTGGAGTTCCGTTTTATATCAGAACAGGAAAACGGCTGCCAACAAAAGTAACAGAAGTGGTAATTCATTTTAAACCAACGCCTCATTTTCTTTTTTCAAAACAGCAAGCGAATAATTCCTGTAATCAGCTTATACTCCGCATTCAGCCTGATGAAGGTGTCTTGTTTAAAGTCGGGATGAAAGTTCCCGGTCAGGGATTTGACATTCAAACAGTGAATATGGATTTTCATTATTCAGATCTTTCAAATACATATTTGCCAACTGCTTATGAAAGATTAATTCATGATTGTATGATTGGAGATTCAACATTATATCAAAGAGTTGACGCAGTTGAAGCAGCCTGGAAATTTGTTGATCCGATTTTAAATGCCTGGAAGAATGATGAAAATATTCCGATTTACGGTTATCCTGCGGGTACCTGGGGTCCGGAACACGCAGACGATTTAATTGAAGAGAAAGGTATTACCTGGCGATATCCCTGTAAAAATCTGGCTAATGATGGAATTTATTGCGAATTATAAATAAAGCAGACCGGTAAACGGAAACCGCAATCAGCATTTTATCATTATCATAATTGAACTGAGTAAATATTAAGTTAAATAATTTTATATATTAAAAATATTTAGGATAACAATATGAGTTCCAGTATTCAAAGGTTTGAAGATTTAAATACATGGCAAGAAGGAATGAAAATAACTTCTACAATTTACGAACTGTTTGTGAACTGTAAAGATTTTAGTTTCAGAGATCAAATTCGCAGGTCGGCGGTTTCAATTCCTTCAAATATTGCTGAGGGATATGAAAGACAATCAAATAAAGAATTTATTCAGTATCTTTTTATTGCAAAAGGATCAGCAGCAGAATTAAGAACTCAATTATATTTAGCAAAGGATTTTAAGTATTTGAATGCGAAAGCAGCAACTGAATTAATAGAGCAAAGTAGAAAAATTAGTGCTATGCTTGCAAAATTAATTAAATCAAGGAAGGAAAACTTTTAAACCGGTCTGCCTTCTCCGGTTTCCTGTCACCGATTATGTATTCTATATACAAAGATAGTTTAGAGTTAGCTTTTTATTTCTCTGAAAATCTATTAAAGCTAAGTCACGAAAGCGAAAAGTTTAATATTGCTTTATCAGGTGGAAACACACCAAAATTCATCTTTCAGAAAATAGCTGCTGACTATAAAAATAAATTTGATTGGAACAGGATACATTTATTCTGGGGAGATGAAAGATGTGTGCCTCCTGATGATGATGAAAGCAATTTTGGGATGACAAAAAAATATTTGCTCAATCAAATTACTATTCCTGAGCATAATGTTCATAGGATCAAAGGAGAAAAGGATCCTGTGACTGAAGCCGAACGCTATACAGAGGAAATAAAGAGTAATGCTAAATTTAAAAACGGACTACCTCGTTTTGATTTGGTTATGCTCGGTTTAGGAGAGGACGGACACACTGCTTCAATTTTTCCGAACCAGATGAGTCTGATTAATTCAGAAAAAATTTGTGAAGTTGCTGTTCATCCTTCATCAGGACAAAAGAGAGTTACGCTAACCGGAAGAGTAATTAATAATGCAAGTGTTATTACATTTTTAGTTACAGGTGACAGTAAAAAAGAAATACTTAAAAAAGTACTAGTCGATAAAAATAAAACCTTGCCTGCTGAATTTATTCAGCCTGTAAGCGGCGAATTGAATTTTTATGTAGATGAAGCAGCAGCAGAATATTTATAGTATTTTTAAATCAAAAGTTAAATTTGTAAATAAAAATATATTCAGGTGAAACAATGAAATTCGAAATTAATAATATGACAAAAGAAATATCTGATAAAGCAAACGAGGTAGAACTAGAACGGATAGTTGACAGAATCTGGCTGAAAGATTTTACTGTCTGGGGAAACAGTCCCGAAGAAATCTCTAACCGTCTTGGTTGGCTTGATTGTATCGAAGTAACAAAGAAATCATTCGCAGAAATTAATTCATTCGTTGAAGAAATCAGAAATGAAGGATTTACTACTGCCCTGCTGATGGGAATGGGTGGATCGAGTTTAGCGCCAGAAGTATTTCGGTTAACATTCGGAGTAAAAGATGGACATTTAGATTTACACGTATTAGATAGCACTCATCCTGAAGTAATTCTTGATTACGAAAAGAAGCTTGATCCCGAAAGAACATTATACATTGTTTCTACAAAGTCCGGCGGTACAGTTGAGACAATGTCATTTATGAAATATTTCTTCAACAGTGTGTCCAAAAAAATTGGTGAAGGAAAAGCTGCCAGTCATTTCATTGCGATTACAGATCCGGGCAGTGGACTCGAAGACACAGCAAACAAACTCAGCTTCAGAAAAATATTTTTGAATGATCCTGATATTGGGGGAAGATTTTCAGCGCTCTCACTTTTTGGAATTGTTCCTGCAGCTTTGATTGGTGTTGATATTCAAAAGTTATTTAAAGAAACGCAAATTATGGCAGATGAGTGTAAGCAGTCAGAGCTTTCAAAAAATACCGGAGCAAATCTTGGGGTGATCATCGGTCAATTAGCAAATGAAGGTGTTGATAAATTAACCTTTATCACTTCACCTAAGCTAAAATATCTTGGCGGCTGGCTGGAACAATTAATTGCGGAAAGTACAGGTAAAAATGGAAAAGGAATTTTACCGGTCGACCTCGAGCCACTCGTTCCAGTTGCAAATTACAACAAAGATAGAGTATTAGCTTACATTAAAATTTCAGGTGATAATTATTTTGATGATACCATTGAGGAAATAAAAGAATCAGGTTTTCCAGTGATTGAGATTGAGCTTGACAATGTCTACCAACTCGGTGCAGAATTTTTCAGATGGGAATTTGCTACAGCAGTTGCCGGAAATATTATAGGTATTCAACCCTTCGATCAGCCAAATGTCGAATCGGCTAAAGTAGCAGCACGTGCAATGATGAAAGAATATCAGCAGAAAGGAAAACTTCCCGAATTGAATGCAGTGTTGGAAAAAGATGGGATTAAATTTTATGGTGATATCAGTCCGAAAAATTCAGATGAAGTATTGGATGTATTTTTATCTGATTCCCAACCGGGTAAAAATTATATTACTATTCAAGCGTACTTAAATCCCGGAGAAAAAGTCTGGCAGCATCTGCAAAAATTGAGAAAGGAATTATTAGAGAAGCATAAGGTTGCAACAACTCTAGGTTACGGACCAAGATTTCTTCACTCCACGGGTCAGCTTCATAAGGGGGATGGAGGGAATGGATATTTTATTCAAATCATTTCAGATGCTGCAGCTGATGCCCCTATCCCAGATGAAGCAGGAAAAAAAGAATCATCAATTTCATTCGGAACATTAATCCGAGCCCAGGTTTTTGGAGACAGACAGGCTTTGACTGATAATAAACGAAAAGTGCTCACAATCAATTTAGGCAAATCAGTAATAGATTCATTGCAAAAACTAAAAATATAATTTGAACATATAATGAAAGAATTTATTGACAACATTCTAGACTGGCTTAAAGAGTATCCTGCACTTTATGATAACCTGAAGTTTATTGGCGTATTTGGTCTTGCTCTGCTTTCCTATTTTGTGATTAAATATGCTATTGGAAAAGTTGTAAGAAAAATTACATCAAGAACTAAAACTGACTTAGATGATTTAGTATTAAATCAAAAGCTGATAAGACGTGTTGCACTAATGGCCCCTGTATTTGTTCTTAACAGGTTCTCATATCTTTTACCTCAGTTTGAGAATGCGATAGAAACATTATCTGCCGTTCTGATCGTGATAATGATTATTCTTACCATTGGATCTGTACTCACTTCGTACAATGATTTATATGAGAGACTTGGGAAAAGTTCAGACAGACCAATTAAAGGTTACCTGCAGGTTGCAAAAATATTTGCTTACTTCTTTGGTGTTATTTTTATTATTGGAATTGTAACCGAACAAAACGTCTGGAATTTATTTGCAGGACTTGCCGCTGCATCTGCCCTTGTGCTTTTAATTTTTCGCGATACGATACTTTCATTTGTTGCCAGTGTTCAAATAAACTCTTACGATCTCATCAGAAAAGGTGATTGGATTGAAATGAATAAATTTGGTGCCGATGGTGATGTTATCGATATTTCTTTGAATGTGATAAAAGTACAGAATTGGGATAAAACAATTGTGGTCATTCCTACCCATAAGCTTCTCGAGGAATCCTTCGTCAACTGGCGCGGAATGCAGATGACAGGAAGCAGAAGGATCAAGCGTGCGATTTATATTGATCTGAACAGTGTTAAATTCTGCGACACTGAAATGCTGGAACAGCTCAGAAAATATCAGTTGATCAAAAACTACTTGGATGAGAAAATAAAGCAAGTAAAAGAATTTAATCTTGAAAATAAAGTTGATGAATCTGAGCTTATTAATGGAAGAAGATTAACAAATCTCGGCACATTCAGAATTTATCTTGAAAACTATTTGAAACAACGGCAGGATGTAAATAAAGAGCTAACATTTATGGTTCGTCATCTTGATCCCGGACCAACAGGCATCCCAATAGAAGTTTATGTTTTTGCAACCACAACCGAATGGGTAAAATATGAAGGCATTCAGGCTGATATTTTTGACCACATATTCGCAGTAGTTCCATCGTTTGAACTGAAAGTTTTTCAGACTCCAAGCGGATCTGATTTCAGATATCTGAAGAATTAGCACCAATTCCCTGCAATTTAATTCATCATTAAAAAAAACAATTTTTCACTTGACATCAGTTTTTACTATATCGTATATTTACGATGAACGATAAAGGAAATATTAATGGCTATTGCAAAAATAGAAGAATTTACACAGGAAGACATCTGGCTGGCTGATGTAGCCAAGGCTCTTTCTCATCCTGCAAGAATACGAATACTTAAGATACTTACCCGTCTGGATGCTTGCATGGTCGGGGATATTGTTGATTTACTTCCCCTTGCACAGGCAACAGTATCGCAGCATCTCAAAGAACTTAAAAGGGTTGGTCTCATTCAGGGGGTAATTGAAGGACCCAAAATTTGCTACTGTGTGAACAATAAAAATCTTGTTAAAGCAAAAAATGCATTAGATAAAATGTTTTCGAAAATAGGTTGTTGCTAAATTAATTTGTCAAGATAAAAAGGAATAAAAAATGATAAAACAAAATGAAAAAAAGGAGAATATAAAAGGAACAAAAAAACTAATTGAAAAAGAATCACAAAATTCAAGTCGCTGTGGTCAAACCTGCTGTGGTGGGTCCAATGATAATAAACATAAAAGTAGAGAGGAAAACTAAAATGCAAACATCAGATGAAATTAAACAGGTTGTAAAAGAAAAGTACGGGGAGATCGCTGCAAAGAATCAGCAAGGCTGCGGGTGTGGCTGCGGTTCCAAATCAAATAAAATTGTTGGTTACACTGTGATGCAGGATGATTACGATCATCTTGATGGTTATGTAGCTGATGCTGACCTGGGGCTCGGCTGTGGAGTACCAACTGAATATGCAGGAATTGAAAAAGGTAATACGGTGGTTGATCTCGGTAGTGGTGCCGGTAATGATGTGTTCGTAGCAAGGTCGATTGCTGGTGCAGAAGGTAAAGTAATTGGTATCGATTTTACTTTAGAAATGATTGGGAAAGCAATGGCAAATAAACTAAAGGTTGGATACGACAATGTAGATTTCAAGCTAGGCGAAATCGAGAACATACCGTTAGAAAACAATATGGCCGATGTTGTTATTTCCAATTGTGTTCTTAACCTGGTCCCCGATAAGCCAAAAGCTTTTGCTGAGATTTATAGAATATTAAAAGATGGTGCTCATTTTTGTGTATCTGATATTGTAATTAAAGGTGAATTACCTGCAGGATTAAAAAAATCTGCAGAGATGTATGCCGGTTGTGTCGCTGGTGCGCTTCAGCAGGATGAGTATCTTGGAATAATTAAAGAATCAGGATTTAAAAACATTGAAATAAAAAGAACAAAAGTAATTGAGCTGCCAGATGAAGTTTTGAAAGAATATTTAAGCGATCCGGAAATTGAAAAGTATAAAAATATGAATGTTGGAATTTTTAGTATTACTGTAGTCGGTTTCAAAACCAATTAAATTGTGTGGGATACAACAATTATTTGTGTCCCATTTTTTACATTTATATGTTTCGTTAGTTAACGAAACGAATTTTTCTAATTATGGAAAAAACAAGATTATTCAAAGCTCTGTCTGACTCGAACAGATTACGTATTCTTAAAATGCTGCAATCTAAGCCTCTGTGTGTTTGCGAAATGACAGAGGTTCTTCAACTTGCAACATCAACGGTTTCAAAACACTTAAGCATTCTAAGGAATACAGGTTTTATAATAGAGGAAAAAGACGGGAAGTGGGTAAACTATAAAATAAATCCTCATCCTTCGGACAACAGAATTTCTTCAATTATCTCAACACTTGATTTCTGGATCGCAGACGACAAAATCATAATGAATGATAGAGAAAAAGTACAGAAAGTAGATCGTTATGAAGTCTGTAGCCGTTAAAAAAAATTTTGCAGATAATTCGACATTTAGCAAAACGTCTAAATGGGTAAACTTAACCGAACTCTGGAAACCGGAGTATAAAAAACTTGCTTTACTCATCACCTTATTTTTAGCAGCCTACTTTCTTCCTGTAAACTACCAGAAATTTAACGAAGCAATAACATCATCACTTGAGTTAACAAGATGGTATGCTCAGGAACATGTTCTGCTGTGTCTTGTGCCTGCATTTTTTATTGCCGGAGTTATATCTGTTTTTGTAAGTCAGGCATCCGTAATAAAATATTTTGGTGCAAAAGCAAAAAAATGGGTTGCATATTTAGTAGCATCGGTATCAGGTTCAATATTAGCAGTTTGTTCGTGTACTGTTCTTCCTTTATTCTCAGGAATTCATAAAAGAGGTGCGGGGTTAGGACCGGCAATTGCGTTTCTTTATTCAGGACCTGCAATAAATATACTGGCAATAATTCTTACAGCAAGAATTCTTGGTTTCGAACTTGGTATAGCACGAATCATAGGCGCAGTTTTGTTCAGTATAATTATCGGAATAGTTATGTCCGTTATTTATAGAAAAGAAGAAAAAGTAAAAGCTGATGCACAGCTTACTTTACCCGAACCTGAAGAGACTCGTCCGATCTGGCAAACATCACTTCACTTTTTTATACTCGTTGCCATTCTTGTTTTTGCTAACTGGGAAAAACCGGGTGATGATACAGGTTTCTGGTATTTTATGTACGAAGCAAAATGGATTATAACTTCTCTATTTGCAGCCGGACTGGTTTTCTCCCTGATCTTCATTTTGAAGTTGAACATTTACCATGTGCTGTCAGCGGCCGCTCTTTCTTTGATTAGTTATTTTATTTTTCCTGATTCTCCACTAATCACATTTACAGTTGCAGTGATTTCACTGAGCGTTGTTCTCTCACTTTCAGATGGAGAATCTAATGATTGGATGAAAGAAACCTGGGGATTTGCCAAACAGATTATGCCGTTACTCGCAATCGGAGTTTTGGTTGCCGGATTTCTTCTTGGTTCTCCGGAAGGTGGTCACGGTATTATTCCCAATGAGTGGATTGCTACATTAGTAGGTGGAAATTCTCTCTTCTCAAATCTATTTGCATCGGTCACTGGTGCATTCATGTATTTCGCAACTTTAACAGAAATTCCAATTGTTCAGGGATTACTGAGTAGCGGAATGGGTAAGGGTCCTGCACTTGCATTATTGCTTGCGGGTCCGGCTTTGTCATTACCGAATATGTTAGTGATCAGAAGTGTTATCGGCACACAAAAAACGCTCGTCTATGTTACTTTAGTTGTGGTTATGGCAACAACAAGCGGATTAATTTATGGTGCTTGGTTTTAAAATGAGGAATAATCACCAATGAAGAAAAGAATCTTAATACTCTGCACAGGAAATTCCTGCCGAAGCCAGATGGCTGAAGGATATTTAAAATCATTTGATAATAATCTTGAAGTTTTTTCAGCAGGAACAATTCCAGCAGAAAAAGTTAACCCTTTTGCAGTCAAAGCAATGAAAGAAGTTGGAATTGATATAAGCAATGGCGTTGCTGAAAATGTTGACAATTATATTTCTCAGTCCTTTGATTATGTAATAACTGTCTGCGATAATGCAAAAGAATCTTGTCCTGTGTTCATAGGAAACGTGAAGCATCAATTGCACATTGGTTTTGATGATCCGGCAGATGCGGTTGGAACTGAAGAGGAAATTATGCCAGTTTACAGGAGAGTAAGAGATGAAATCAAAAAAGATTTTTATGAGTTTTATAAAGATAATCTGAAGAGCCTAACCACATAGAAACATAGCACACATAGTATAGATTCTATGTTTTCTAATGTGTCTTTGTGGTTAAATAAAAATATCAATATGAGCACAATTACAAAAAAACTTTCATTTCTGGACCGTTACCTAACGTTGTGGATTTTTGCAGCAATGATCATTGGTGTTTTTTCTGGATACGTGTTCCCAAAAGTTGTCAACTTCTGGAATTACTTTCAGGTTGGAACGACTAACATTCCCATTGCAGTTGGCTTGATATTAATGATGTATCCTCCGCTTGCAAAAGTTAAGTATGAAGAACTGCCGGATGTTTTCAGAAATGTAAAAATACTCTTGCTTTCACTTGTGCAAAACTGGATTGTTGGTCCGATATTAATGTTTGTTCTTGCAATAACTTTTCTTCAGGATTATCCTGAATATATGGCTGGATTGATAATGATCGGACTTGCTCGCTGCATCGCAATGGTTATTGTCTGGAACGAACTTGCAAAAGGTGATACGGAATATGCAGCGGGACTGGTTGCGTTCAATTCGATTTTCCAGGTTTTATTCTTTTCGATTTACGCTTATGTGTTTTTAACTGTTCTTCCTTCATGGCTTGGATTGCAGACTTTCACAGTTTACATCACAATTGGACAAATTGCAGAAAGTGTTTTCATCTATCTTGGAATTCCATTCATCGCAGGAATGATTACACGTTTTACTTTCTTGAAGTTGAAAAGCAAAGAATGGTATGAAAAGAAATTCATTCCTAGGATCAGTCCGATTACTTTAATTGCATTATTATTTACTATACTAGTAATGTTTTCACTAAAAGGTGAATACATAGTTCAACTTCCATTGGATGTTGTGAGAATTGCAATACCACTGCTACTCTACTTTGTGATAATGTTTTTGGTTTCATTTTATATGGGAAGAAAGGTTGGTGCAGATTACAGCAAAACAGCAACACTTTCCTTTACCGCTGCAAGTAACAATTTTGAGCTTGCTATCGCCGTTGCTATTGCGGTATTTGGAATTAACTCTGGAGAAGCTTTTGCCGCGGTAATCGGTCCATTAGTTGAAGTGCCGGTACTAATTGCACTTGTAAATGTCGCACTATTTTTTCAAAGAAAATACTTTGGGAAAGTTGACAAAGGAACTGTCACTGCTCCTGATATTTGTCCATAAATAGGTCCAAATAATTATATATTTCTGCGGGGAAATTATGTTAATAAAAATAACATTTCAACTTATCATATTGATATTCAGTACGGTCATCTTGCGTGCTCAGTATTTTGAGTCAATTGAAAAAGAAGCCGAAAGAATTTTAATATCACTTTCAGAAGGGGATTCTCTTAACCCATCAAATCTCATTACTTTAAAAAATTTGCTCTATTCTGAAATTAATGATGATGTAGCCAAATCGTACCCGGACTTTAATTCGCGAAGTATTGATAGTCTCACAAATCATTTAGCAGAATTTGAATCTGAGTTAAAGAATATATCCACTGATTCTGCATTTATTCTTTTCAACAATTGGTATTTGCACTTGCAAAATATTTTCTACGATTATTCAAAAGAAAAATTTTACTCATCAAACAAAACAAAAATTCTTTTCTTCAGCACTTCCATGTCCTGCTACTGTACAATGAAGATGAGCAGAATTCAAACAACAGAATTGTTGAAGTTTGTTTCAGATGAGCCTGGGAAATATGATTATTGGGTTATTGATTCATACTGGTTTAATGAATTACAAATTAAATACGAGACACTCTTTGCTCCATCAGTTTTAGTATTTGATGGCAGCAATCAACTATTATATAAAATTGAATATGAAGAAAAAATGTTAACACAATTAACAGATCACCTAGATAAAGTAAAAAATTAATATGGAGTAAAAAATGATTTCAGTTAAAGTTCTTGGAACAGGTTGTAAAAAATGTCAAACACTTGAGGCAAAGGTAAGAGACCTGGTTGCCGTAAACAGCATTGACGCCTCCGTAGAAAAAGTTACGGATATAAATGAAATGATGAATTATGGAATAATGATGACACCCGGTCTGGTCATTAATGAACAGGTTAAAAGCTTCGGCACAATTCCAAAAGATGATCAACTATTAAATTGGTTGCGCGAATGCGTCCCTTCGGGAAAGGAGAAATAAAATGAAGAGATTATTGTTTATTTTTCTTTTCGTTCTTGTTCCATTCATTATTCTTGCTCAGTCGAAAGAAGTAAAACCAAAAGTAACTTTTATTGAACTCGGATCAGTTAACTGTATCCCATGCAAACAAATGCAGCCTGTTATGAAAGCAATAGAAGAAAATTATGGAGATCAGGTTAAAGTAATATTTTATGATGTCTGGAAAAACGATCAGAAGAAATATGCACAGCAGTACGGAATAAAATTAATTCCAACACAGGTGTTCCTGGATGAGAACGGAAAGGAGTTTTTTCGTCACGAAGGATTTTATCCGGAAGCTGAAATAGATAAGCTTCTAAAGAATAAAGGATTGAAACCGGAAAGGCAGTAATAAGTCATTAGTAATTAGTAATCAGTAAACGGTTATTACTAAATAACTGTTACTGATTATCAATCACTGAAAGGATTTTATGTTAGATTCTATTTTTATAACACTTTACGAAGCAATGATGGGTGCGGCGTGGATTGCAGTGCTTGCATCTCTTGGATGGGGAGTTCTCAGCATCGTACTTTCACCATGTCATCTTTCAAGCATTCCATTGATTGTTGGCTTTATAAGTTCGCAGGGAAAAATGACTGTTGGAAGAACGTTTAATATTTCGCTTGTTTTCTCTTTGGGAATATTAATAACCATAGCTTTAATTGGAATTGTCACCGCATCGCTTGGAAGATTGATGGGTGACCTTGGTTCATTCGGAAATTATTTTGTTGCTATCATCTTTTTCATTGTGGGATTATATCTCCTCGATATAATAAAAATTGATTGGAATAATTCAGCAATGAAGCAAACAAAAACTAAAGGATTGCTTGCCGCTTTAATAATTGGTTTACTTTTCGGATTAGCGCTTGGTCCTTGCACATTTGCTTTTATGGCTCCTGTGCTTGGCGTAGTATTCCAAACGGCACAAACAGACTATTTGCTTTCGGTTATTTTTCTGCTTGCTTTCGGATTAGGACACTGCTCGGTTATTGTCGGTGCAGGGACATTGGCAGGTAATGTGCAGAAATATCTCAACTGGTCAGAAAGCTCAAAAACTATTTTGTGGACAAAAAGAGTGTGTGGTGTGTTAGTTATTCTCGGTGGATTTTATCTGTTATACACGGTGCAGTAATAATGAAACCGCTAATAATTGTTCAAATAGTTTTTTCAATATTCGTAACATCCTTCGCGCAGAATGATTATCAATCAAGCTCATATAGAACTGCACCAAACTTTAATCTTGAAAATCTTGATGGAGAGATTATCGAGTTAAATAGTTTTTTGGGAAAAGGACCTTTACTTCTTTGTTTTTGGTCCTCGTGCTGCAGATCTGCAGTTGCACAGGTTGAAGCATTTTCAAATTTATATGGAAAATATGAGGATGAAGGTTTGATGATGCTTGCTATTGCAGTTGATCAGGAAAACACTGTTGCCAAAGTTAAACCTTTTGCTTTGTCGAAGGATTTTAAATTTCCGGTACTTTATGATTCGGACAGAAATGTTTCCAGACTTTATTATGCCTGCTATGTGCCGTTTAGTGTACTTATTGATTCGTCAGGAATTATAGTTTACTCACATCTTGGCTATATGAAGGGTGACGAAATTGAATTAGAGAAAATAATTTTAGATATGCTCCATTTAAAAAACAACAATGGCTAAATAATGTTAACAGATAAAACAACAACTATCGAAGTTTTAAACTCCTTAGCAGAAGGAGTCTTTACAGTTGACAATAATTTCAAAATCAACTTCTTCAATGATGCAGCCGAAAGAATAACAGGTTTGATTAGGATGAACGTAATTGGAAGTTTTTGTAAGGACATATTTAAATCCGAACTATGTGGATCCAAATGTCCAATTGCAACAGTTCTGGAAAAAGGAAAAAGTGTTTTTGATCTTGAATCACAAATACAAAATTCGAATGGGGATGTTATCCCGATCAGACTTAACGCTGCACTCATTCGTAATAAATCCTTGGAGCCTTCAGGTGGTGTTATATCATTTCGCGATATGTCTGCCTACAAAGAGATTAAAAAATATCTTGAACATCAAACACAATTTTATGGAATTGTAGGAATTAGTAAACCGATGCGAGAGATTTATAACCTGATTTCGGAAATAGCTAACACTGATGCGACTGTTTTCATTTATGGTGAAACCGGCACTGGCAAGGAAATTGTTGCAGATGCCATCCATAGTACGAGTGAGAGAAAGAGTAAAAAATTTGTTAAAGTAAATTGTTCGGTTTTACCTCCACAACTGTTAGCGAGCGAACTATTCGGACACGCAAAAGGTGCATTTACAGATGCGGTGAAAGAAAGAGTAGGTAGATTTGAATTTGCCGATGGCGGCACAATTTTACTTGACGAGGTTGCTGAAATGCCACTGCAAATGCAGCTTCAGTTACTTCGGGTTATACAGGAAGGTACGTTTGAAAGACTTGGAGAATCGGTTACGCGAAAAGTTAATGTGAGAATTATAGCATCTACGAACATCAATCTAAAAACTGCAATTGAAAAAGGCTCATTCAGGGAAGATCTTTTTTATCGTCTGAATGTTATTCCTATTGAAGTTCCACCATTGAAATGCAGAAAGGAAGATATTCCGCTTCTTGTATCTCATTTCCTAAAAAAATATTCACTCTACTATAAAAAAGAATTTTCTGATTTTGATGATAAATCTTATGAGATATTTAATCTTTATGATTGGCCCGGTAATATCAGAGAACTGGAAAACTCTATAGAGTATGCTGTAATACGTTCCAAGCCCAATGAAACAATTTGTGCATGCAATCTTCCGCTTCATCTAAAGGGTGAA
>Ga0210085_1000459_pt1 | contig 17138 bp, 15 predicted proteins | sample China_Galinas_PW_5_FD_184866 | JGI IMG/M metagenome (GOLD analysis project Ga0210085, IMG submission 184866) | Wetland microbial communities from San Francisco Bay, California, USA, that impact long-term carbon sequestration - China_Galinas_PWC_D1... | ecosystem: Environmental > Aquatic > Marine... | reverse complement strand
GGCACGGTCCCATGGCACAGTTTTTACAGCAGGTGCCCTGCATGCCTATGTTGCAGGGTTTCATGGTTACGGCCCGATCAAAAACCGTCTCGATATCCAGTTGCTGAGCCCGGGCGATCATTTCCTGAGTTGCAGGATCAATAGAGGCCGCAATCGGATCTGCCATCTTTTGCGGCTTGGCGGCCTTTTCTTTTTTCACTTCTGCCATTAGAGGTTCCTCCTTGTTAAAGTTTTTCCTTACATGGAAAGATGAATCATCAACTCATTTTTGAATTGACATTTTTTAACAATAATTATATTAATAATCGTTCCTGTTAGCATTTAAAAAATAGTGTAGTCAATACATTTATTTCAAAATTTTCTAAATTTATTTATAAAAAGGAACATTCGCTTTGCCGGATAACAAAAGTCGGAGGATGACCCTCCAGAGAAAAACCATACTCAATATTTTGAGACAAACAAAATCCCATCCCAGTGCTGACGAAATCTATGAATTGGTTCGAAAACAGCTCCCCCGCATCAGTCTGGGCACGGTCTATAGAAATCTGGAACTCCTTGCCAAGATGGGATTGATACAAAAACTGGAACTTGGCGGAACCATTAAAAGATTTGATTGGAATCCGAATAAACATTACCATATCCGCTGCTTAATTTGCGGACAGGTAGATGACGCGCCCATCGCACCGTTGAACAAACTAGAAGATGAGCTTTACGGTGCCACCGTTTTTTCGATAATCGGACACCGGCTCGAGTTTGAGGGACTTTGCCCGAATTGCACGGAAAAAGAAGCTCAAAAGATTGAATTTAAAGAAACAAATTGAAAAAGTTTAATAACCATTTTACATCAACTCGTCCAAGCTTATATCCTGCCCCTTAAGCCACGATATATGCGCCTTATGGCGTTCCCTGCTAACAATATAGCACCCCTTGAGCCAGTTATTCTATATCAAGTGTCATGCAGATGGGCATAGAGCGGGCCGGACCTGTCCCCAGCCCTGCTAAAACGGAATATGTGAGTTGCCTGATTGGATTTACACGAAAAACAATTGACTGATGAAATAGCCACTTTTTCTTTACATCCTATGACACCGGGTGTTAATATTTTTCAAACATTGACCACCCTGAACCGATGGATGACGGGACAGTGTGATTTGAGCACTCAAGTTTTGCACCCTTAATTTTCAGCAACGCCAATAAAATTAAGCGTTTCGGAAAATTTTTTAAGGTAAAATCATATGGAAGGATCTATATATGAGAGTTTCCATTACCTTGCTAATTTTGCTTTTCAGTACCGTCGCATATGCCGGAGGCATTGAAACGGTTATCGATCCTCCGAAAGAAAATCTACAGGCCGGAAGTTCAACGGTGTTTTCTATGTACTTCCAAAACCCGGAAGATGCCTCTTTGCAGGTGGTTGTTCCGGACAGCATTATGTGTCGTTTGAGTGTTGGAGATGACACCGTTGAGGTGAAGGCTAATGTTATCCGGACGACATCCGAAAAGACGATGACCATCTGTCCGGGTTGTTTTGAAAAAGTGCAATACACCCTGGCCCTGCCCTCAACCATTAAAGGCGCAGTTACCATGGAAATACCGTATTTCGAAAATGCCCATACCATGTTTGCGGTCCATGGCAACAATTCGGTGAAAGCATCAAAAAGCAATGAAACCGCACCCGAAGAATCCGAAGCCCTGGAAACACTGTATGAACTGTATCAACCGTATCTAAAAAATATCACGGCCTACGAACCTATGTATTTTCTCGTGGGAGCCGATCCCAAAAAAAGCAAATTTCAATTCAGTTTCAAATATCAACTTTTCAATCCCGAAAAAAGCCTGGCCCAAAAACACTCGTGGGTTAAGGGCTTTCATTTGGCTTACACCCAAACATCCTTCTGGGATTTGGAATCGGCGTCCAAACCGTTTGAAGATAACAGCTACAAACCTGAATTTTTTTTCCTGTCCCCTAACATCAAAGTCCCCTGGGCCACAGGATTCTTTTTAAAGGGCGCTTTTCAGCATGAATCCAACGGCCGAGGAGGGGAAAATTCTCGAAGTACCAACTTTCTGTATATCAAGCCCATATATATTGCCTACCATAAAAATACCAAACTGGGCATAATGGTTGCGCCGAAAATTTGGACTTACATTGCCAATGAAGACGAAAATAATCCCGACATAGAAGATTACAGGGGGTATTTCGATCTGGAGATAAAGTTGGGTCAAGCGGACGGTTTTGTTCTGGGATCCCATTTTCGCTGGGCAAAGGAAGGCGGTTCCATGGAGCTTGATCTAACCTACCCGTTGAGTCAATTTATATTTAAACACCTCAACCTGTATTTTCAGGTCCAGTATGTCAACGCTCTGGCGGAAAGTTTGATCAATTACAAAGATCGGACGGAAGCGGTGCGTCTCGGGTTTGCTATAGTCAGATGATTGTTTAGAATATCAGAAGTCATATAAGATTTGAAAATGTTAAAATAGCATTTACTTGACCTGACACCTGAATAATATGATATTTGTTTATAAATTGATTTGTTTATGGCACAGGTACTCAATAAATCACAGCCAATGCAAGAGCTGAACTCAGGATTGGATATCACATCATCACCTGCCACTTGAAATTAAACATATCACAACAATTTGGTATGCATAAAAAAGGATTTTATGACAGCTGTCAAAAAATTTGATGAGCACAGGAGATTGAGATACCTCTATGATCTATCTCAATCTCCTGTATAAATAGATACTTGCAAGGTATCTGTTAGAGTGTCAACCCTTTTCACCGATTCCGAAAAATCAATATTTTGTGGTTCTGACTATTTTCTGATATTGAATATTACCTAATGAATCTGGTCTGCACTTAACCTGATCTGACAGAACTCCCTAAAATCGATGTAATTAACAATAATGCAAGTAAGTGTAAATTGAGATAGTCAAGCGCGTCTATTAGACTCCACATCATTTATTAATTCACACTCGCAAATGATTTTACGCTCAAGTTTCTCTTCAATCAATTCCTTTACCTCTATCGCGAAACCATTTTTCATAACGAAATGCTGAAGGTAATTGAACGATTCTAAAAATGTATGGAAAATGTTCCATAGCGACGATTTCTTTATTATCGGTTTTTACTAAAAAACCCATAGCAGCTGGACTTGTTAACGAGCTGAATTTACATCAATAAAAAACATTTGCTTCGTGTGGCTCAGTCCTTGCAAACTATTAGATTAGGTATGCCTATCCGGTGGCCTATATTTTTGTAAAGCAAAAGTAAATGTTCAGGGGTTATAGCTATTAATTAAAACCGTAAAGGAACTTTTAAAGTAGCTTTCAAATAACATGGTCGTATTCAAAAAGAGAGAGGATGGCAACCTTCATCCATGAGCTTGAAGTTCATCTCTTATTTGTGGACGATGAAGCCCTCATAGCAAAAATAGAGGGTTAGGCTCTTGAAAGACTTGGATACATAGTGGGAGATTTGATTAAGAAAATCAAAAAGATATGTGAATATAAATATGGAAATAATAACAAACAAATCATACAGGTAACACAAAATGGTTCGTGGCGTAAAAGTCGATAATATGAAAAACAGTGGCAAGTCCCCAAATATAGCTAAACCTTTTTTCCTCATTTTTTTAACCCTTTTTACTTTTGCGACTTCCATTGTTGCCGGCTTTTCGTTTCAAAATCTAAAGTCTCAAAAAAAGCATTTAAAGATCGCGGAGCAAGGACATTTGGAAGTGGCTATAAGAGAGATTCATGAGAATATCAAATCAATTATTTCCGATCTGTTTTACCTATCGGTTAATCCTTCATTGCACCAGATGATAGAGACCGGCCAACCAGCTGTTCGGGAAAAAGTAAGCAAGGTTTTTATGGATTTTTGCAAAAATTCTAAAAATTATGACCAGGTTCGATTCCTGGATGAATCAGGGATGGAGCGCATACGAATAAACTTCGGCCAAGGCCGTCTATACATTGTAACTGATGACAAACTCCAGAACAAGGCCAAACGGTATTACTTCGCTGATGCCATTACATTGGAGCCTGGTCGTGTGTTCGTGTCACCTTTAGACTTGAACATTGAAAACGGTCAGATCGAACATCCACTTAAACCGATGATCCGTTTCGGCACACCGGTAGTTGACCTCAAAGGGCGTAAGCGTGGTATTGTGTTGCTCAATTACTTTGGAGCAACGCTAATCCGGAAATTGAATCAGACGTTATCAGATGCGACTGGTTCTGTAATGTTCTTGAACTCTGAGGGCTACTGGCTCAAAGGGCTCAACCCTGAGGACGAGTGGGGTTTTATGTACAAAAACCGCAAAGATCGAAGTTTGCCCAAACGTGATCCAGAGGTCTGGAATAGGATTTCAGCACGGGCTACAGGACAATTTCAAAATGATCATGGCATTTACACGTTCGCCACTATTCAGCCTTTAAGGAATGGTATATTGAGTAGTACTGGTTCCGGAGAGAATTTCAAATCAAGTGATTTCGTTCTTTCCGGCAAGGATTATACCTGGAAAATAGTTACATTTATTTCAAAAAAAACATTGAAAGAACGCCAAACCGCGTACTTACTTCAGTGGTTGCCAATGTACGGTTTGCTTATTCTTTTACTGGCCATCGTATCTTGGAGTCTATCCTTAACGGCGGCAAAACGCACGCAGGCCGAAGAGGATTTGCAAAAAGCCAAGGAAGTCGCCGAAGAAGCCAGCCGTTTAAAGAGTGAGTTCCTTGTTAACATGAGCCACGAGATCCGTACGCCCATGAACGGGATCATCGGCATGACCGAACTGGTCTTGGGCTCCGACCTGACCGGAGAGCAGCGAAGATATCTGGAAATGGCAAAGATGTCAGCAGATTCGCTCCTGGCACTGATCAATGACATCTTGGATTTTTCCAAAATCGAAGCCGGAAAAATGGCGCTGGAAGCCATCGATTTTAACCTGAGGGTCACCCTTGAAAATGCTGTCGACACCCTGGCGTTGAAGGCCCAGGAAAAGGGTTTGGAGTTGGTCTGTCACATCCTGCCGGATGTGCCCACCGCTTTAATCGGCGACCCGGGTAAGCTGCGACAGATTATCGTCAATATAGCGGGGAATTCTCTTAAATTTACCGAGGAAGGCGAAATTGTGATCCGGGTTGAAATGGAATCCGAGTCGGACGATTCGGTGAATCTCCATTTCATGGTATCGGACACCGGTATCGGAATTCCTCAGGATAAATTGGATTCAATTTTCAAAAGTTTCGAACAGGTGGATGGTTCCATCACGAGAAAGTTCGGCGGAACGGGTCTGGGATTATCCATAACCAGACAGCTTGTTGAGATGATGGGCGGAGAGATCAAGGTGGAGAGTCCTTGGGATTGTCGATTGTTGATTGATGATTGTCGATTTAACGACGGTTCCAAGCTTAAGAACAATCGCCAATCGTCAATTGTCAGTCATCAATCATCCGTGGCCAATCATCAATCCAAAGGGGGTCCGGGCAGCATTTTCCATTTCACGGTCTGCTTTGAACTGAGCCGTTCGAAAGACATCAGAGTCCCGCTTCCCAAACCGCAAGATCTTTCGGGAATGCCGGTTCTCATTGTGGACGACAACACCACCAACCGTATTCTGCTCCAGGAAATGATAACAGCCTGGGGCCTTGTTCCAACGATTGCAGCCAATAGTAAGGAAGCCATTGATCATTTCAACAAGGCGTTTGCTTCCGGAACGCCGTATCCATTGATGATATTGGATATGCAGATGCCTGAATTAGATGGTTTTGCTGTTGCCAAAATAATCAAGGACACTCCTCAGGGAAAAGATGCAAAAATTATCTTGCTTTCTTCCTCAGGGCAAGAGGGTGACGCCGATCGCTGCAAAGAGATCGGCATCTCAGGGTATCTGCCCAAACCCATAAAGCAATCGGATCTATATGATGCCATTCTGATGACCATGGGGCTTCGCTCAGAGGAATCGCCGACGGTCATCACTCGTCACAAAGTTTATGAAGCGCGGGAAAGTTTCAATATACTGCTGGCTGAAGACAACCTGATAAACCAGACCCTTGCCACAAAGCTTTTGGAGACCAGAGGACACCGGGTTACGCTGGCATCCAACGGGAAAGAGGCTGTTGAGGCATTTAAAAACGGGGATTTCGATTTGATTCTCATGGATATCCAGATGCCGAAAATGGACGGATTCGAAGCTACGCGGGAAATAAGAAAAATAGAAGACAGAGGGCAGAAGACAGAAGACGGAAAACAAGAAGAACCATTACGAGTTGCGAGTTATGAGTTACGAATTAAAGATGAAAAACCGGAAAGTACTGAACCCGCAACGCGCAACGCGCGACCCGCAACTCGAATTCCTATTATCGCCATGACGGCTCATGCCATGACGGGGGATCGGGAAAAGTGCATCGATGCAGGTATGGATGACTATGTGTCCAAACCGATACAGCCAGAAGCGCTTTACAGTGCTATCAATAAAATTACCCGTAAATCGCGGGGTGGAAAAGAGCAAAAACGAACCCAGCCCTCACAAGGCTTAAAAACCTTTTCTCCAAAGACTTTTGATCTTTCCGGTACCATGGAAACAGTTTTAGGCAATAATGACCTTTTCCGGGAAATCGCCGGTATGTTTTTAGAAAGTTGTTCAGATTATATCGCCAGGATCAAAAAAGGTATTGAAGGAAACGATGGCGGTGTCCTTGAGAGAGAAGCCCACAGCCTGAAAGGCGCTATCGGCAATTTCGGCACCACGGAAGCATACGCGGTGGCCCATCGCCTTGAAAAATTAGGAGAAGAAGGGAAAATGGCAGCAGCGGCAGGAGAACTATCAAATCTTGAAAACGCCCTCAACGAGTTGGCATCTGAAATGAAAATCGTTTTGCAGGAAATGGAAAAATGAAAATTCTTACCGCTGAAGAAGTTCCAATATCCAGACGCGTAAAGCGACAGAATTGACGTTAAGAAAGCTGAGGCGCTGGGTGTCCGTAAATACATTGAAAAATCGTTGAACATGTCCGATTTATGATTTTATTCGGAAAGTTCTGGATGAGGCAAAAACCTCTACTTATGATTAATTATCCTATTCATAAATTAAGGCCAACTTTCAAAGGTCAACCATACCAATAATAATCATTGGCAGAACCACAATATCTTGGGTTTAGAGATCTGGCGGTAAATCTGAGATAGCTGCAATGACAAATAAATATCAAGCGTCTTATTTTTATGTGATAACATAATACCGTATCACCAAACCATCGTTATCTCGATTCTTCTATATATATTTAAACATCCGAAATTTGTGATACGGCCAAAAAGCGAAAAAGAGGTTGGCGGTGATATGTAATGGTGATCGCACTAATCAGACTCATTTCAATTCGTGTGTTAATAACATCTCTGAAATCTGAGGTCGGTTCAATTGTTTGTAATGTCATACTTAATAAAAATGAACCACCAAGAGACTTATTGATCCGTCTTATGATTCTGAAAAATTAAGTTTAGCGAGGCAATGAGAACACGTACTGGAAATTTTCTAAGGTAGAATCAGACAATCAGCCACCAGTTCCCACAAATACTTCACTTCAAGATCTTCAAAATCATATTCACCTTTTACATTATTAAACTGACCGTGGCAACTGTGGCAGGGAACCACAATCATCTTTGCCCCTGTGGCCCTGATCTGGTCGATTTTTTTTCTTGCATAAAAGATGCGCTCATCATTGTATCCGGTGGTCAGGGCGCCACCCCCCCCGCCACAACAAATTTGATCCATCTGGCTGGGATAAAGATCAACCCAGTTTTCAATGCATTGATCCAGAATCCAGCGAGGTTCATCAAAAAAGCCGTGACCGAAACGTTTTTGAGCCCTTCGTCCATAATTGCATGGATCATGATAAGTGGCAGGTTGTGTAAATTTCGATTTGTCCAGATGGATACGACCTTCTTTAATGTAGTTTATCAGCAAATCAAAAACCGTCACAAAGTGAAATCTATTCAAAACTTCCGGATAATATGTTTCAAGACCCGCCCGGGTCGCAAGGTATGCATGCCCTCATTCGGGCCAGAGAAAGGTTTTGACTTGAAGTTTTTCCATCTGCTCCACGATCCGGCCGGCCATGACCTTCATGGCGTCATCATCGCCTGTAAAATATCCCCAGCTGGTTCCCTCCCAGTTTTCCGAGGTTACGGTCCAGTCTTCTTTGGCTGCATGAAAGATCTTCCACCAGTGTTTTAAATCTTCGGTATGGGTATTGACCAGTTTGTTATGTATGGTGGTCAGTATGTTCGCCCCCTTTTTATCGATAGGGGCCGTGAACCCTTCAAATCCGGGTTCTTCTGTGACCTCTTCAGCCACATCCTCGATGATGAACATGAAATCTTCTTTTGGCAGGCGAAGGTTGTTCCCGGTTTCCAGGGCCGCTGCAAGTCCCTTGTGTAAAATTCCGGGAACCTTTTCACGTTCTCTTTTGGATCGAATTTTTCGAACCAGATCGGGAATTTCGATCTGCATGGGACAAACGTTTTCGCATTTGCCGCACATGGTGCAGATCCAGGGCCACCGCGCGTCGACCAGTTCTTCTACAAGTCCCAGAGAAACCATTCGGACCAACATCCGCGGATCAAATCCGTCGATTCCCGAAGCCGGACAGGAACTTGCGCACAGGCCGCAAGTCACACAAAAATCCTGTAAAAACGGCCAGGTTCTGCACCGGGTGTGATCGAGTTGATCCATATCGATAATTTCAGATGGTGATGCCATATGACGACCTCTTTTTACCTTTATATAGTTTAGTCCTTTGAAATACGTCACTTCCCAGAGAGCTTCAGGTATGATTAAATTTTTGGCTGGAAGCTGTCTGAGTGGATTAGGGACCGCTTTGAAAGAACCATATGAGATATAACTTTATGTATGAAATTCCTTGTTGATGCAGAAGACCTTTATAAATTGCCCAGGCAGGTTCTTTCATTACGAGCCCTTATCCACGAGTTCTTTCAGAAAAAATTTAATCATACCTGAAGCGATAATGGCTTCAAAAGGTTAAACAATTACACTCTTTTCTACTTCCTGTTTTCTATATCAATTCTTCCTGAGCCGGCTCGGGCCAAGTTTCAAGATGGTCTCTTCAAAGCGATCTGCAATCCGGGCAAATTCCGTTCCCATATTGGATGCAAGGGTTTGTATTAAAATACGCTCTTTTTCAAAACCGATCCGTGAAAACATTTCCTGAATTTGTTCCACCGTCTGCTCTGCATAAATGTTCCCGTGCTCTGAATGACAGTTTCCCTTATGGCATGTTAAAACCATCACACCGTCGGCATTGTTATCCAACGCCGCAAAGATATGGTCGCAAGATACAGCGCCCGAGCACGGCACTTCCACCACTTTCAATCCTTGGGGCAGTCTGTGACCCATGCATATTGCCAGATTCCGGGCCTGGGCCGACGAACGGCCGCAGCAGAAAGCCACGATAAACGGTGTGAACGTTTCTTGGGGTTGCATACCGGTGCCAATTGTTATCAGATCTGATATGGCGCCCGGCTCAAGATCTGTGATGCGAACAGCCCCCCTTGGACAGTGTGCCGCACATATGCCGCAACGTTCGCAGGCATTCGGCACAACCTCCACCCGGGCATTCAGCGTAATCGCGTGATACGGGCAAAGGCGATAGCAGGTCAGACAACGTATGCACTGTCCCGCATGGACTTTTGCTTTTTCAGATTTTGCCTCTGTTTCTCCTGCCGCAAGAGCCGTGATTGCAAGGGCCGCATTTTCAGCATCGATTCTTTGATCGTCATCGGCCAGTATGTCTCTTGAAGGGCCTGCAACCAAAATCCCTTTTCTATTGGTCAGCACACTATATCTATGAACATTATCCTCCTGGACAAACCCGTTAACATCCTTTTCGATATGGAATATCTTTGCAAGATCGGTTGCATATCGAGAAGGAACGATGGTTTCATCAACCACTGTCATATCCGGCGTCAGTCTGAAATTTTTTGATGTTATTTCATCGAAAAACTCGATCCGGATATCGTCTTCTTCTTTCTGATGAATGTCAGGCGCAGCATCAGTAAATTTAAAATAAATGGTTCCGGCTTCTTTAGTTTCTCTGTATAAGGATTCGAGACCGTCTCCAGCCACCTTTAAGTTCTTGGTCAGAATATAGGTTTGCACGTTGTGGTTTTTTTGAAGTAAAAGGGAAGATAACATCACCTCTTTCGCAATCACCGGAGTGCTTTCCTTCACAAGGCCCGTAAGGAAAACCACCTTTTTTATTTTTGAAAGAACGCTTTTTTTACGCGATGAATCGTGCAAAACATTCTTCATTTGAGACAGTGTGATGACGTTAGAAGACACATTTAAACCGTACAGGGAAAAATTGGGCGTCCTTTGATCCTGCTCGGCAATAATAATGCGACTGGCATCTATCGTTTTGGATTTATTGTTTTGTATCGCCTCGATTTTAAAATTCCCCACAGAACCTTTGCATGAAATCAATCGCATCTCTGTCAAAATTTGTAATGCCCCGGAATCGGCAAATCCATCAAGACCGATACTGTCATCTGTGGTTGCAATGACGATTCCAATGCCTGTGGGTAGAAGATTTTCAGCAGCGGCAACTGCGCAAGGTCCATTTCCGAGTATTAATGTTTGTTTGTTCAAAAATGCCACCTTTTTATTTCAACCTAAATTGAGCTATTTTTAACTTTATCTGCATCGATTTCTTCCTCAAAAATCGTTCAACTTAGGTTGAAGCTTAAATTCCTTTTCAGCTCCAATCATCAATCGTCAATTATCAATCCATCAATATACTTTTTGATTTTCCACACAGCACTTCCGGCATCGGCAATGGTCTCGGGAATGCTCATGGGTCCTTGGACGGTTCCGGCTGTAAATACACCATTTTTCGAAACCGGCATGCCTTTATCATTGGCTTTTAAAAATCCGAATTCATCAGGCCCTGTCCCGAACATCCGAGGCAGGCTTCCAATATCCTCGCTGGGGGTGATGCCGACAGACAGCACCGCCAGGTCAAAAATTTCTTCCACGGTTTCATGGGTAGGATTATTCACAAAATTTATTTTCAAACGCTGATCATCCATTTCATAAAAATCACCGGGGATGGTCCGTATCATTCGGATGTCTTCGCGAGTCTCCACGTAGAATTGTTCGAAGTCCTTTCCGAAGGTCTGGACATCCATATAGAAAAAAGTGATTTCGGTCTCCGGTTGTCTTTCCTTGATCAGCCTTGCCATCCGCAACGCCGAACCGCAACATACCTTTGAACACCACAGATGATTCAGCTTGGCATCTCTGGAACCCACGCATTGAATAAAGGCCATCCGTTCCGGCGACATATTATCACTCGGCCTTTGCACCCGACCGGACTGCTTTAACATTCTTTCCAAATCCAACCCGGTAACAACATTCTTAAAACGCCCGTACCCATAAGGTTTGTCTTTGGGATTGAACGGTTGGAATCCAATGGCAATTAATACGGCGTCTGCTTCAATGGGGTGTTCCGATGCTGTTTTGTCCAGATCAATGGCCGTTTCAGGGCATTCATCCTTGCATATGGCGCAGGATTGATCTTTGAAATAAAGACACCTTTCTTTGTTGACCGCATAAAAGGGATGGTTGCTTTTTGAAAAACCCTGAAGAATCGCCCTGTCGATTGGACACCGATCAAGACACATCCCGCAGTTGGTGCACTTTTCACGATCGATAACCAAAGGTTCTTGTTGGATACTTGCTGTGAATCCATGGTTTTTAGATATGTTTTGTACCTGACTGCCAGCCCATATTTTTATGTTTGGGTGAGAAATCGCGCTTTGTAATTTTTCCTCCACCATACATGCGCCGCATTTTACGCAGGTGTTATTAATGGCCTTGCAGGCATATCCGATGGCATGCCCACCAAGAAAGTCCGATTTTTCAACCAATTCAACATGGATATCTAAATTGGCAAGTTCAACCGCCGCAGAAAGACCGGCCACACCGCCACCGATAATCAGAACATTTTTGTCCGCCATTTCAGAATGACTCTCCCTTTAAAAACGTAAACGTATCGCAATGTAAAAGCAAAAAAAATATCACAAATCAAGAACAAAAAACCGTTTCATCAAACAGATCCCATAAGCTTTTTATAGGCCGGCACTTTAAAAACAATATTATCAACAGATAAAATGAAGTGATGAAGTTCCCGACCTTCTCATAAAGATGTGCCCTTAATTCAAAAGCCGGGAATCAAACGAAGGGATCAATCAAAGGCATTTTCGACTTTCCAGACTTCCCAAACCTTTCCGACAAGATCGGGACCTGGTTTAAGGGTTATTTTGCCCGGTCGCCATCCGGTAGGCGTTGCCTCCGCGCCATTGGTCGCGCGGACGTGTTGAAACGCCTGGAGTTGTCGAATCAGTTCCGTGACATTGCGACCTACCGGTGGTGTAAGTATTTCAATGGCTTGAACCACGCCGTCCGGATCGATAATGAACCGGCCCCGCATTTCGACGCCGGCATTTTCGTCATATACGCCATATACTTTGCCGATGTTTCCCGGTCCGTCAGAAAGCATTGGAAATGGAGCACCACCTTCCACCATTTTTGAAAGTTCATTGTCCTGCCACATCTTGTGGACGAAATGGCTGTCAACACTCACAGATAATATTTCAGCCCCCAGATCCTTGATGTCTTTGTATTTAGACGCAACTGCGGCCAACTCTGTGGCTCAGACAAAGGTAAAATCTCCCGGGTAAAAACAAAGGACAATCCATTTGCCAAAATAGTCAGATAGCTTAACCTGGCCGAACTTCCCATCCTGATAGGCAGGCGCTTCAAAATCAGGAGCCTTTTGGCCGACTCTTACAACAGACATAGCAATCTCCTTTTCCCCTTGAATTTGATCAGGGAGTATCTTTTTTTCGGTTTTTTCACCCACCGTTGCGCCGGTGGGCTTTCCACAACCAATTTTAAGTTCTTTCACAGGCTACCTCCTTTAACGCCGGTCTTGCATAAGAAAGGTCATAAAATACATCTCAAAAGTACACGATATGAGGACACGAATAAAAAAAATTATCCATGATTGATGATGTCTTGATTAGATAAAAAGGGTCACTTTACTTTCTCCGGCTTCTTGCAAAAATTTAGCAACACCTCCCAGGCTGATATTCGGATAATCGATCAGCTCTTCCATGTTAAATCCCATCAGATCCATGGACATTTCACAGATAACGATCTCCACACTGTAATCCGCCGCTGTTCTTATGAGATCTTCAAGAGACATAACGCCTTTTTTCTTCATCAGACCTTTCATCATACTGGTACCCAGACCGGCCATATGCATTTGAGAAAGTTTTAACTTTGTGGATCCTTTGGGAAGCATTTTGCCAAACATAGATGCCATGACATCGGCTTTTTTCACATGTTTTTTAATATCCCGCATGGCTGGTATGCCCCAAAATGTAAAGAACATTACCACTCTTTCGTACATGGCGGAAGCGCCCACCGCAATGATAAATGCCGCCAGCATCCGATCCAGGTCTCCGGAAAAAACCACCATGGAAAGCTGATCTTCGGGCATATTGCTTTTAATATCTTCCAATTGTTCTTCCAAATTTTTAATACGCTGTTCTAACTTTTCCATCTTTTCTTCCATGGCATTTAACTTCAATACATCTTATTTTTGAATTTTTAGCCTCATAAAAAAGCACGAAAACACAATATATCTAAACTCTCGGTGTTTTCGTGCTATAGCAATAAAAAGATGCTTAATACACAAACACCGCATCCGCCTCGATAGCTTCAACCGTTAATGCACCGGCAGCCGTTGTCTCGGCACCTTCAATCAAATCGGTCGATTCATCAATATTACGTTCCTTGATGCAGGGAACACACACTTTCAGCTCACCACCCAAATCCATGAAGTCTTCTACGAGTTTACTCAATGGCGGAAAACCGCCGGGGGGCAGCATATTAGTCGCGTATCCCTTTTTCGCCAGATATACGCCTTCGCCTTGTAATACCACTATCGCTTTGACATCCATGGCCAGGGCAGCGTTGGCCATTACAAAGGGCATGGCCGCTTTTTCAGGATTTCCGCTTGCATGCGTGCAAAAGTACATAATTTTTTCTTGTTTTTCACTCATAATTCGTCTTACCTCCTTTTTCATTTGGTTTTAATTAAACATATCTTCCAATCAGTGTTGACAAATCTTCAACATTTGCACCGGTTTTTCTTATGTTCCCCAGGCAGATGGGACACATGGCAATAATCGGAAGTCCGGTGGATTGTAGCTCTTCAACTCTTCGATCCAGCACTTCTTTAGACAGTTTGGGAGAAATAGATTCTGCCGGGCCACCGCAGCAGTTCGTAAATTCTCCTGAATTTCTCACGCTGACACATTCAATATCAAGTTTCCCCAAAACAGTTTTCGGCACATCCGACAGCTCCAGGTATCTTCCGTAAAAACATGGGTCATGAAGCGTAACGCGACGGGAACCGTTGTTTGAACTGAAATTAATGAGCTCGAAATAGGTTTTGACTTCGAAACTTTCGCCGGTATATTTCGGATAGAGAACTTTCAGTGAATATGTGGTATGCGGATCCACCGTGATAATCTTTTTGACACCTGCTTTTTTCAGGTTGGCGGCAACAAATTTGGCATGTTGAACAAAACCCTCTTGATCTCCAAGGTCATAAAGGAGTATACCGCTGTAATCATCCAACTCCGGTTTATAACCAAAATCAACCTTCGATTTCTTTAAAATTTTAACAATATTTTGTAGAATCTGACCTGATTTCTTCTTCTCTTTTCCAGAGGTCATTAAAGCAAGTCCGACCCCTGAAATTATTTTTGGAATGTATTTTGTGTAGGACAAATAATTCGCCCAGTCGGTGTCTTCATACCGTTCCAGATAGTGCGTTGTTTTGTCGATATAGGGCAAAAACTGATACATCAAGCCGGTAAAGAGCAATGCATCACCGTCTCTACTTACGGGTTCATCCTTCCACCATGTATTGGCCATAAATTTCGGAATCCCGAACGGACTCCTGGTCTTTTTGACATTATCAGCAATCAGATCAATCATATCTTTTGGATCGAACATTTCAGGACCTCCTCCAGTTGGAGACGACATAACGTTTCAACCCCAGAATAATTTCACCTGGGTCGGCTTCCCGCGGACACGTCCGGCTGCAGAGCCCACAATGAAGGCAGCGCCATAGCTCTTGAGCATTTTCAAGAATGCGATCCATTGCACCAATTTGAATAAAGCGGATCATTTTTCGTGGGAAATGCTCGTATATCAACGGACAGATGGCCGCACAGGTCCCGCAGTTAAAGCACTCCAGTGCCGTGTTTTCGCCGTAACGTTCCATCTCTTTGGAAAAATTGGGATTAATTAACGTCATACTCATATCTCCTGAAAAGGGGTCAAATGGTTCCAACTAAAACGATCGTGTTCCCTGTTTATTCAGCCTTTTCTTCAACCTCGCTTTCAATCAACACATACCGAAAAAAACCGCCGTCTTTCTCCCCTTCGATGATGTTCCCGTATTTTTTTAACGTCGCCAGATACCAAAGGACACTGTCTGAGGATACTCCCGTAGCATTGGATATTTCCGGCACGGTTGCCGGTTGGTTTGCAAGATGTCCCTTTATGGCTTTCAGTATTTTTTTCTGTTCTTTAACCATCGTGGAAGCTTGAGTGATCCATTCCTTTCGATCACTGCGCAGCTGTTTCATGGCCTCTTTTTTGGTCTTTTTTATGTGATCATCATGGCTCATTGGAAATTCCTAATATTAAATTTCGAGCAGTACTCAGACTGCAACTTCTTCTGAGACAATGGCATCCACCATGGCCTCGTATTGTTTTAACGTCCATCCATTTACATCGATGGCATTTTCAAGGCAAACCGCGACACATGCACCACATCCCGTACAAAATGCCGGCGTCACCTGGGCCCGGTGAACCTTTTGTCCGTCGATGTCCATTTCCACGAGACTGAGTGCACCGTCACTCAAACAGGCTTCAACACATGCCCCTGCACCGTTGCATTTTTGAAGATCGACTTCGGCCACAAAAGGATCGAGTTCCACATAGCCTCGACTCAATAGTGCAGCAGCCTTTACAGCAGCGGCAGCGGCGCCGTTGCATGCTTCGCCGACATCCATAGGCGCCTGGCAGGTCCCTGCTAAAAAAATACCGGAAACAGGGAGTTCCACCGGTCGCAATTTGGGATGAACTTCCAGCAAAAACCGGTCCGCACCTACCGGGAGTTTCATCATATCTACGATCCCGGATATACTGTTCGGCTCCACCCCTGCGGCGAGAACCACCAGATCAGCAGGCACTTCAACTTCTTCACCAAATGTCAACATATCTTTGGCTTTAACCAAAAGAGGAAATTCATCCGAATAACCCTTTTTCAAAACCTCCGGAGCTTCTTGGGCTTCAAAACGGATAAAAACAATTCCCTTTCCGGATGCCTGATCATAAAGTTCTTCCTGTCCACGCCCGTATGTTCGTATGTCCCGGTAAAATTCATAAACGCGTGTTTCCGGGTAGGTCTCACGAATGATGTTTGCCGCATTAAGCGTGGCGCTGCAACAAGTCCGTGAACAGTATTCGTTCAGGTGCCCTGATGCATCCTCGGGATGAATACCCGGAATTTGACGACTCCCCACACAGTGAATCATGGCCACACTTTTGATTTTTCGGCCGTCGATCTCAAGCAAATTACCGCCGGTCTTGTTTTCAGACATGTTTCGAATTAAATCGGAAAGTGTCACGATTTCTTTGAATTCGCCATAACCATACTCACCCTTTCGCGGCGTATAGGATTTAATGCCCGTAGCCAGAACAATGACCCCGGTATCAATAATAAACGCTTCCGTTGCTTCAGGGACAGATCCTGTATAAACGCCGGCAAAAGGAATAAATTCTCCAGGTTGCATATCGGATATATTGAATTGCCTCAGTTTTTCCTGATATGATGCTGATTCCGGAGGCTGTTTTTTAATGACCAATTTAAAATTGCCCACATACCCTTCGAACTTCTCCACCGTCGCGCATACATGAACGGTAATTGACGCATCATTCAAAACACGGTTGGAAAGATTTGAAATCAAA
>Ga0210085_1000457_pt1 | contig 17150 bp, 18 predicted proteins | sample China_Galinas_PW_5_FD_184866 | JGI IMG/M metagenome (GOLD analysis project Ga0210085, IMG submission 184866) | Wetland microbial communities from San Francisco Bay, California, USA, that impact long-term carbon sequestration - China_Galinas_PWC_D1... | ecosystem: Environmental > Aquatic > Marine... | reverse complement strand
CTCGAACTCGCCTCTGAACTTGCGGACCATCGCGCTCACCGGCATCGCCATCGAGTCGCCGAGCACGCAGAGGCAGTGGCCCATGATGTTGTCCTGGACCGAGCTGATGATGTCGAGGTCCATCGGCGTCGCCTCGCCGCGCACGACCCGTTCGAGCATCTTCACCGTCCAGTTGGTGCCCTCCCTGCACGGCGTGCACTTGCCGCAGGACTCGTGGTGGTAGAAGCGCGCCGTGCGCAGCGCCATGTGCGGGATCGAGACACTGTCGTCCGCGACGATGATCGAGCCCGAGCCGAGCATCGAGCCGGCTTCCGCCATCGCCTCGAAGGAGTAGGGAAGGTCCATCCCCTCCTCGGCGGTCAGCACCGGGGCGGAGGAGCCACCCGGGTAGAAGGCCTTGATCTCGCGCCCCGGCAGCGGCCCGCCGGCCAGCTCGTAGATCAGCTCGCGGGTCGGCACGCCCAGCTCGACCTCGTAGTTGCCGGGCCGGCGCACGCCGCCGGAGATGGAGACGACCTTGGTCCCCGGCGACTGTTCGGTGCCGTAGCCGCGGAACCAATCGGCGCCGTGGGCGACGATGCGCGGCACGTTGGAGAGCGTCTCGACGTTGTTGATCAGCGTCGGCCCGCCGTAGAGGCCCTGGACGGCGGGAAAGGGTGGCTTGAGGCGCGGGTTGCCGCGTTTGCCCTCGAGCGCGTCGAGCAGCGCCGTCTCCTCGCCGCAGATGTAGGCGCCGGCGCCGCGGTGGACGATCAACTCGAGGTCGCGGCGGCTGCCGAGGATGTTCTCGCCCAGGTAGCCCGCCTCGTAGGCTTCGGCGACGGCGGCGTCGAGGATGTCGGCCTGGGAGTCGTACTCGCCGCGGATGAAGATGAAGGCGCGGCCGGCGTCGGCGGCGATCGCGGCGATCGCGATCCCCTCGATCAACTGGTGTGGGTTGCGCTGCATCAGCTCGCGGTCCTTGAAGGCGCCCGGCTCGGACTCGTCGGCGTTGCAGCAGAGGTACTTGTCCATCTCGCCGCGCGGCAGGAAGGAGGCCTTTTTGCCCATCGAGAAGCCGGCGCCGCCCCGGCCGCGCAGGCCGGACTCTTCGAGCTGCTTGAGGATCTCCTCGGCCTCGAGATCGCGGTAGGCACGCTTCAGGGTCGCGTAGCCGCCGTAGCCCTCATAGCCGGCGAGCGTGCGCAGCGCCGGGTCCTCGGCGTGCTCGAGTAGGACGCGGGTCTCAGGCATCGGCGTCACCCGCCAGCGCGCGCTTCTCCAGGGCCTTGCCGGGCAGCACGTCCTCGCCCGCGAGCAGCTGGTCGATCGCGGTCTGCGCCTCGCCGCTATCCAGCGGCCCGAAGTAGCGCTCGTCGATCGAGGCCATCGGCGCGATGTCGCAGGCGCCGAGGCACTCGAAGCCGGTCACGAAGACCTCCGCGTCCTTGCCCTCGGCGGCGGCGCGGAAGGCCTCGAGCAGCTCGTCCGCACCCCGCATCCAGCAGCTGATGTTGGTGCAGACGGCCACTTTGTGGCTGCCGACCGGATCGGTGTGCAGCAGGTCGTAAAAGGAGGCAACGGACTCCAGATAGGCGGGCGTCACCCGCATCACCGCAGCAGCCTGCCGGATCCCCTCCGGCGTACACCAGCCATAGAGCCTCTGCACCGCCCAGAGCGCCGGGATCGAGACCGAATGCCGATCCGGATAGCGCCCCATCAGCGTCTCGATCTCCTCCCGCAACTCAGTAGGGCAATCGACTTCATGAAGCTCCGGAATCCCCTCGGACGCTCGATCGGGAACCCGACCCTCACTCACCGCGCGGTCGACCGGGAAATCGCTCATCTGTCCACCCCGCCCAAGATCGGATCGAGCATGCCGAGGCTGCAGATCATGTCGGCGACGTAGGTGCCGACCGACATGTCCTTGAAGGCCTGCAGGTTGACGAAGGAGGCGTCGCGGATGTGGACCCGGGCCGGCTTCGCCGAGCCGTCGGCGAGCAGGTAGCAGCCGAGCTCGCCGCGCGGGCTCTCGATCGCGTAGTAGACCTCGCCGGCCTCGACCCGGTAGCCCTCGGTGACCAGCTTGAAGTGGTGGATCAGCGACTCCATCGAGGTCGAGAGCTCCGAGCGCGGCGGCAGCACGTACTTGCGGTCGTCGGCGATGAACGGCCCTTCCGGCAGCCCGTCGAGCGCCTGCTCGACGATCCGCACCGACTCGACCATCTCCGCCACCCGCACGCGGTAGCGGTCGTAGTTGTCGCCGACCGTGCCGACCGGGACCTTGAAGTCCATCTCTGGGTAGGCGAGGTAGTCGAAGGCCTTGCGCAGGTCCCAGGGCTCGCCGGCGGCGCGCAGCAGCGGCCCGGTCACCCCCAGTTCGAGCAGTCGCTCGCGCGGGACGATCCCGGTGCCCTTGGTGCGCGAGAGGAAGACCTCGTTGCGGTCGAGCAGGTCCTGGTACTGCCCGACCCGGACAGGCATGTCGGCGATGAACTCGCGCAGCTTCGCCTCGAAGCCGAGTGGGATGTCCTCGATCACGCCGCCGACCTGGAAGTAGCGCGTGTGCATCCGCTGCCCGGTCGCCATTTCGAACAGGTCGAGGATCTTGTCGCGCTCGCGGAAGCAGTACCAGAGCATCGAGATAGCGCCGAGGTCGAGTGCCGTGGTGCCCAGCCAGACGAGGTGGGAGTGGATCCGGTTGAGCTCGAGGAAGATCGTCCGCAGGTACTTGGCCCGGGGCGGGATCTCGAGCCCGACGAGGCGCTCGACCGCCCCGCAGAAGGCCTCCATCTGGAAGAAGTAGGAGACGTAGTCCATCCGCTCGACGAAGGGGATGACCTTCCAGTAGCTCTTGTCCTCGCAGGACTTTTCGATCCCCGTGTGGACGTAGCCGATCACCGGCTTGAGGTCGCGCACGATCTCGCCTTCGAGGTCGACGACCAGGCGCAGCACGCCGTGCGTGGCCGGGTGGTGCGGCCCGATGTTGATCGTCATTACCTCGGTCTCGAGGTTGGCCCCGGCCGGTGCGATCTCAGCCATAGTTGCGCTCGTTGTAGGTGAACGTCACCGGCTCCCCGCCCACCGGGAAGTCGCGGCGCTGCGGCCATCCCACGTAGTCGTCGGGCAGCAGGATCCGCCTCAGGTCCGGGTGACCCGTGAAGACGATGCCGAAAAAGTCGAAGACCTCACGCTCTTGAAACTCTGCCGTGGGGAAGAGCTCGACGCAGGAGTCGATCTCGGGTAGCAGTTCCTTTCCTTCCGCGGGTGGCGGATGGGGAGGGGGGGTTTGGCCGGGTGAGGCCACTAACCCCCCCTCCCCATGCGACAGGACCCGCGGCTGAGGGGTTTGTCCCTGACCCGGATCCGCCAGCATCGCTTTCACCCGCAAGCGCTCCACTCGATCTCGATTCAGCAGCTCGTAGTGGACGCCGAAGCGCGGCTCGGCCGGCAGGTAGTCGGCCGCATGCAGGCTCGACAGGAACGTGTAGCCCTGGCCGGGCGCATCGCGCAGCCAGCTCAGCACGGCGACGATCTGGGCGGGGTCGACGACCAGCGCCGGCTGGTCGCGATCGAAGCTGGTGTCGAGCACGGCGCCGGGGTGGTCCTGCTCGATCTCGCCCCGGATCAACTCCAACCCGGGGGCGTCAGGCACGGACCAGCCCTCGCGCTTCCTCGTAGGCGGCCGCGGCCTCGGGGCTGGGCTCGCTGCGCGGGCCGCCGCGCGCCCACTCCTCGGTTCCGCCGGCGCTGTAGCGCTGGCGCCAACCCTGGTCGGGGTGGCCCATGATCTTGCGCTGCAGTTTGGTGAAGCCGTAGAGCACCGCCTCGGGGCGCGGCGGGCAGCCGGGGACGTGCAGGTCGATCGGCATGAACTTGTCGGCGCCCTGGACCACTGCGTAGTTGGAGAACATGCCGCCGGAGGAGGAGCAGGCGCCCATCGAGATCGCCCACTTCGGCTCCAGCATCTGGTCGTAGAGGCGGCGCACGACCGGCGCCATCTTGATTGAGACGCGGCCCGAGAGGATGATCATGTCGGCCTGGCGCGGCGAGGCCCGCAGCGCCTCGGCGCCGAACCGGGCGAGGTCGTAGCGCGCGGTGACGATCGAGATCGGCGCCTCGATCGCGCAGCAGGCGAGGCCGAAGGTGAGCGGGAAGCAGGAGTTCGCGCGCGCCCAGCCGAGCAGCTTCTCGAAGTTCGTCATCACGACTTTTTCCTCGACGTAGCGCTCCAGCTCCTCGCCCTCGAGGTCGCCGCGCAGCATGTCGCGGGCGCGCAGCTGGCGATCCCGCATCGTCTGGCGCTCTACCTCCAATCGAGCGCACCCTTTCGCCACACGTAGACGAAGGCGATCAGTAGCAGGACGACGAAGACGACCAGCTCGCCGAGCACGAAGACGCTGTCGGCGTCCTTGAGGATGACCCCGATCGGGTAGAGGAAGACGACCTCGATGTCGAAGAGGATGAAGAGCATCGCGATCAGGTAGAAGCTGACCCCGAAGCGCATCCCGCTCGAGGAGGGGACGGGGATCCCGGACTCGTAGGGCTCGCCCTGGCGACGGCTGGCCGCGGTCGGCCGCACCGGCTTCTTCGGCCCGATCACGTGGTTGAGCAGGACGAAGGCGGTGCCGACGCCGAGGCCGAGGAAGGCAAAGACGAGTATCGGCAGATAGCTCTTCAGCACGGGCGAGACCCGTTATACAACCACATTGTGACAACTTGCTACATAGTGATATTTCGCATCAGCAAGCCGAATCCCGACCCTTTCAGGCGGAAATAGGCCGATGCCGGAGGTCCATCTCGTCGTCGGGGTCGCGCTGATCGCCCTCAACCTCGCCGCCTTCGCCGTCGGCGGCGTCGCCTGGCTGCGCAGCCGTCCCTCGATCCCCTTCTGGTACCTGTTGCGCGCCGCCCAGGTCGCGGTCTTCCTGCAGGCGCTGCTCGGCGGCCTGCTCGTCTTCAGCGGCCACGAACCGCCCGACGACCTGCACTACCTCTACGGAATCGCGCCCCTCTTCGTCTCCTTCCTCGCCGAGGGCGCCCGTGCCGGCGCCGCCCAGCGCGAGCTCGGCGAGCTCGACTTCGAATCCCTACCCGAGGCCGACCAGCAGGAGCTGGCCCTGGCGATCGTCCGCCGCGAGATGGGGATCATGGCCGTCAGCTGCGGCGTGATCCTCTTCCTCGGCCTGCGCGCCGCCGGCACCAGCGGCGCCTTCTAGCGCCGTCTGGCTTCCGCTTCTCCCGGCGCGGCCGTCGTCCACACCCGATCTCCGCAGCCGCCATAATCGAGATCTCCCGGGCGGTTAGCTCAGTTGGGAGAGCACCTCCCTTACAAGGAGGGGGTCACTGGTTCGAGCCCAGTACCGCCCATCAACCGGCGTCGGGATCGGTGAGCGAGGCTACGTCTTCGAGGTCGACGGGGCGGCCTCGGGCGAGCTTCATCCGGATCAGGTCGTCGAGGTCGACGACCGGCACGTCGACCTCGCCGAGTTGGACGTGCAGCGCCCGTTCGCTCAACTCCTCATAGGAGCGGCCGCCGGGGACCTCGTGCATCACGTCGATCCCGCCGTCGCGCGAGGCGAACTGCCAGATCGTCGCCCGCGGCAGCATCGCCGCGTCGATCTCCGTGTCCTCCTCGCCGGGATTGAGCACCCGCGCCCCGAGCGAGCGCAGGGCCGCGGCCAGTCGCTCGAGGTTGGCCGGCTCGGGGGCCGGGATCACGTCGGCGTCGTTGGTCGTGCGCACGTGGCCGTGGGTCTGCACGGCGAGGCCGCCGATCAGGACGTATTCGACGCCGTGCTCGGCGAGCGCCTGGAGGATGTGCTCCGCGTCGAGGGGAGTCTCAGGCTCGGGCACGGGCTTGCCTCCCCGCGCTCGCCAGGCGGCCGGCCATCCGGTTCCAGGAGATCCCGAGCGCGAGGCGCTCGTCGGGGGAGCGCTGCGCGGTCGCTTGCCTATGCAGCGGGTCGTAGGGCCGGTCCGGGTCTTCGTCGCCAATCTGCAGCCGCCCCCCCATCGCCCGCAGCAGCAGGTCCAGCGTCTCGACACTGGGCGAGACGTCGTCAGCCTCGAGCCTGCTGATGGCCGACTGGCGAGTTCCGACCCGCCGCGCCAGCCGGGCCTGGCTGAGGCCGCGACGTTCGCGGGTCCTACGAATCAATTCACCTGCAGTCACGGGCAAATTATAACGAATAAGTGATAGTAGAGCTTCGCCCGGGCAATCTCGTCCCTCCGCCACCCCGAGCGAAACCCATCTTCAGCTCGTCGCCCGCGCTGCAGCTCCTGGCGCAGCCGCAGCGCGGTTCTCAGTCTGCGCAGTATGGTCCTCGCATGGCTGAGCGGGACCTTTCCGTAGTCGTCTTCGGCGCCGGCGGCGTCACCGGCAAACGCGTCGCCGCGTACCTGGCAGAGCGGGCCGGCGAGGTCGACGCGAAGTGGGCGGTCGCCGGGCGCGACCCGGACAAGCTCGCGCGCGTGCTCGGCGAGATCGGCGTCAGCGCGCCGGAGACGATCGTCGCCGACGTCGGCGACCCCGCCTCGCTGGCGGCGATGGCCGCGCGGACCCGCGTCGTCCTCGACCTCGTCGGCCCCTACACGCTCTACGGCGAACCTGTGATCGAGGCCTGCGTCGCCGCCGGCACCCACTACATGGACCTGACCGGCGAGATGCCCTTCGCGCGGCGCACGATCGACGCCTTCGACGAGCGCGCCGCTCAGTCCGGGGCCAAGGTGGTGCAGGTGAGCGGGTTCGAGGCGCTGCCGCCGGACATGACCGTGCAGCTCGCCGCCGAGGCCGCGCGCGAGCGCTGGGACGAGGACCTCGCCGAGGTCGATCTGGAGATCGCCACCCAGCAGCCCTCGGGTCGTCTCGGCCTCGCCGACTTCGTCTCCGGCGGAACGATGCAGAGCACCGCCGAGGCGGTCGGGGGCGAGGGTGCTGCCGGTCTCTCCGATCCGGCGGCGCTGATCCCCGACCCCGCCGTGGCCGCCGAGGTGCGGCAGCGCAGCCCGATCCCGCTTGCGCCCCGGGTCAACGCCGACGGCGACGTGATCGCGCCGATGGCGCCCGCCGCCTTCATCAACCCGGCCGTGATTCACCGCACCGCGATGCTCTCGGCCAAGGCCGCCGGCCGGCCCGTTGTCCCGTTCCGCTACCGCGAGGGGATGGCGATGCCGGGATCCTCACCCACGCTGCCGCTGCGCTACGCGGGCGCCGCCGCCCTCGCCGGCACCCAGGCGGGCTTCCGCGCGCTCAGTCGCGCCAAGCCCAGCGTCCGCACCCGCGCCGCCGGCTGGCTCCGCAAGCTGCTGCCGGGCTCGGGCTTCGGGCCCTCCGGCGAGCGGCTCGAGCAGTGGAGCTGGCAGGTCGACGTAGACGCCCGCACCACCGGCGGCCACCACGTCCGCACCCGGCTCGACGCCGACGGCCACCCCGGCTACCTGGCGACGGCGAAGATGCTCGGCGAGGCCGGGCTGATGCTGGCCGAGGAGGGGGCGACGCCACAGGGCGGCGGTTGCCTCACGCCCGCCGCCGCCCTCGGCACCGCCAACGTCGATCGCTTCGAGCGCGCCGGCCTGCGCTTCGCCGTCGTCTCCTGATCGCGTTCGCTGTTTGTCGCTTATAGCGCGACAAACAGCGAACGCACCCCAGGTCCTCAGCCCTGGCGCGGCTCGACCATCAGACCCCGCGCCTTCGCCAGCACCTCGCCCTCGGCGGTGAGCACCGCCGAGCCGGCTTCGCGCTTGCGCCCGTCGACGGCGATCGGCCAGGCGATCACGACGTGCTCCGCTCCCGCGCGGATCGGTCCCGTGATCTCGGCGGCCTGCCGCACCAGCATGCTCACGGGCATCTCCTCGCCGGGGTAGGCGGCGAAATAGGTCGGACAGTCGAGCACGGCCCAGACGATCTCCGGCCGCACCACGCCGGAATCGTCCGCCGCCCACTCGGGTGGAGTCCAGGGCGAGGCGACCAGGTCGCGGCCCTCGACCGGGCCGGCGAAGACACCGAGGCTGTCCTCGCGCGCGGGGCCGCAGACGAAGCAGCGGCTGAAGAGCCCATCCTGCGGGCTCCTGTAGCGCTCGGATGCACGCCGCGCTTCCTCGACGCTCACCGGCTCGGGCGCGCTCGCGCTGAGGCCGTCGATGGCGCGCCCCTCGGCGATTGTCTGCTCGCCCCGCGCCAGCGTCACCGTCCCGTCGGCGCCGGAGGCGAGCTCCAGCGGGCTGTCCAACGGCACCGGCGCGCGCAGGCTGACCTCCGCCGTGCCCTCCACCCGGGCGGCGACGATGCCGCAGCTGTAGCCGCCGTTGCCGCTCTGCAGCGGGCCGTTGAAGCGGCCGGGGATGGAGACGGTCAAACCCGCCGGCCCACCGCCGACCTCATGCTCGCCGCTCGGATCGCCCGCTGCCATCGCTAGACGCTGGTGTGCAGCTGCGGGGTCGCCGTGCCGCCGCGGCGCTGCTCGGCCTTGGTCACCACGTCGAAGAAGACGTCGTTGCGGCCGCGCCGCATGCGGCGGGGGAAGGCGCGGCGGCTACGCCGGTGGGCGGCGGCGAGCGCGCGGAAGCTGCGCTCGTGCGCGCGACTCCAGTGGATGCCGAAGATCTCCCGCACGCGCGGCGGCAGCGTTCCCCTGATCAGGTGGTTCTGGACGGCGAGGTTGCCCCGCGCGGCCGTCGGCACCGGCTGGTGGAAGGCGACCAGCGGCGCCATCTCGAGCCCGTGCGCGGTGGCGCCCAGGTCGGGCGCCGCGAGCCTGCCGTCGAACCAGGCCTTGAACTCGGCGTGGCTCGCCGGGACCTCGCTGCGCGGCAGGCCGAAGAGCTCGCCGAAGCGCACGTAGTCCTGCCAGAGCCGCTCGCGCTCCTCGGGGTCGAGCGGCTGCACCAGCGTCTCGTACATCTCCCGCCCCGAGTCGGCGATCACCGCCAGCGTCCACAGCATCAGCTCCGGGTCGAAGGCCGAGTAGGCGGTGCCGGCGGGGTGGGGACCCGCCGCCTCGGGCAGCTCGCCCTCGATCGTCTCGTGCAGCCGGTGTACCCGGGCCAGCACCTCGTCGGCCTCTGCGCGGGTGCCGAGGAAGACCGTCTCCTGGACCTTGGCGGTGCGCGCCAGCCGCTCGAACGGCCGGTCGCCGGAGCGCGTCTGCAGCATCGTGCCGGTGTAGGTGAGCGGTTCGAGCGCGCCGATCAGCAGCGCCCGCTGCCCGTAGAGCAGCCCGACCGAGCGCTCGCCGTGTACCCGCCGAGCCATCGAGCGGCCCGGTGCGAAGTGGTAATCCTCGGCTTTCACCGAGTGGAGACCTTACTCCGGCTTGGCCTGCTCGGAGGAGAGGACGACGCCGGCCGGCACCGTGCGCGGCTCGTCGTTCTCGCGCAGCGCGTGCGCGGCGAAGATCTCGTCGAGCTCCTCGCGGGTCAGCGTCTCGCGCTCCAGCGCCGCCGCGGCGAGGTCGTCGAGGCACCTGCGGTTCGCCGCCAGCAGCGCCCGCGCCCGGCGGTAGGCCTCGCGCGCCAGCGTCATCGCCGCCACGTCGACGTCGCGGCGGGTGCGGTCGGAGAGCGCGTAGTCGCCGGTCGGCAGCGCGATCGGCGGCGCCCCGTCGGCGTCGAGCGCTACGCCCATGCCGAACTCGGCGACCATCTGGCGGCAGACCAGGTGCACGCGCGAGAGGTCGTCGACGGCGCCCGAGTAGGAGGCCTGCATCACCTCCTCCTCGGCGGCGCGGCCGCCAAGCAGGGTGACGAGCTCGTCGAGCAGCTCCTCGCGCGACTTCAGGTAGGTGTCCTCCTGCGGCGAGTGGCCGACGAAGCCGAGCGCCGGCCCGCGCGGCACGATGCTCAGGATCTCCGGCGGGTCGAGGCCGAGCAGCCGCCGGCAGAGCGCGTGGCCGGCCTCGTGGTAGGCGACGATCCGCCGCTCCTTCTGGCTCAGCCGCCGCGCCTGCTGCGAGCCGACCGACTGGCGCAGCAGCGCCTCGTCGAGGTCCTCGCGGGCGAGCGCCCTGCGGCCCGCGCGGCCGGCGATGATCGCCGCCTCGTTGAGCGCGTTGGCGAGCTGGGCGCCGGTCATCCCGGTCGTCTTGCGGGCGACATCGGTCAGGTCGAGGCCCGGCCCGAGCGGCTTGCCCTTGGCGTGGGCGCGCAGGATCGCCTCGCGCCCGTCGCGGTCGGGCGGTGAGACCAGCACCTGGCGGTCGAAGCGGCCCGGGCGCAGCAGCGCCTTGTCGAGCTTGTCGACGTAGTTGGAGGCGGCGATCACGATCACCGTCCCCGGGTCCTTCTCGAACCCGTCGAGCTCGACCAGCAGCTGGTTGAGCGCCTGCTCGCGCTCACTTGAGCCGCCATCCCCACCGCCGCCGCTGCGCGCCCCCCCGACCGCGTCCAGCTCGTCGATGAAGATGACGGCCCGGCCCGACTTGCGCGCCTCTTTGAACAGGCGCCGGATGCGGGCGGCACCCCTCCCCACGAACATCTCCACGAAGCTCGAGCCCGAGGCCGAGAAGAAGTCGACGCCGGCCTGCGCGGCGACCGCCCGCGCCAGCATCGTCTTGCCGGTTCCCGGCGGGCCGAAGAGCAGCACCCCGCGCGGCGGCTGCGCGCCGAGCGCCGCGAAGCGGTCCGGGTCGCGCAGCCATTCGGCGACGTCGATCAGCTCGTCCTTGGCGGCATCGACCCCCTGCACGTCCTCCCACAGCACCGGCGTCGTCTTGCTCGCCTTCACCGTCTCCGGCTTGGTCGAGCCCATCGTGCCGCGCAGCAGGGTGACGAAGACGATCAGCAGGCCGAACATGAAGACGACCCCGAAGATCGGGTACCAGTCAAAGAAGAAGTTCTGGACTTCGGTCGCCGTCAGCGCCTGGACTAGATGCATGCTCCTCATCAACGCAGTCTCAGGCCAAAACCTCCGCGCTCCTATCGCATATACGTCCGCTCGCCCTTGTCTTTGGCTCTAGAGCTCGCGTCTGCTGACCGCGCCGCCCTGCAGCGCCCGCTCGACCAGGGCGGCGCGCTTACGGTTCTGCGGCAGGTCCTCGACGCCGAGCTTCTCGAACAGGGCGCGCATGTGGGTCTTGACCGCATCGACGCTGAGCTGCAGCTCGGCGGCGATCGCCTGGTTGGTCGCCGGCGTGGCGAAGGGCGATTCATCCTTGAAGGGGCGGCAGAGGGCGAGCAGGACCCGGCGCTGCCCGGGTGAAACGGTCGCCGTCGTTGGGATCTCACCGGCGGCCACGGTCGCCTCCGGCGCGTCCTCGGCCGGTCGGCGGAAGAGCACCGTCGTCTGGCCGAAGCGCAGCGTGTCGCCGTCGCGCAGCCGCCGCCGCCCGTCGACCCGCCGCTCGCCGACGAAGGAGCCGTTGCGGGAGAGGCCGTCGTCGCGCAGGGTGCACTCGTCGCGCACCACCTCGATCTCGGCGTGCAGGGCCGAGACCTCGGCGTCCCAGTCGAGCCGCAGGCCGGCCGAGTCGCCGCGTCCGACCCAGAGCGACTCGCTCCCCGCCTCGACGGTGACGATCCGCTGCTCGCCGTCGCCATCGCGGAAGACGAGGAACGGCCGCCCGCCTCGTTCAGCCTCGATCTGTGCCTTCAGCTCCGGCGCGCTGGTCTGCGGGCGCTCACCCACGCACGACCTGCGAGCCGCCGACGATCGCCTCGAGGCCGTCGTCGGCGAAAACGATCCAGGCCTTGTTGCCGCCGTCGTAATCCGGCGCCCAGAGCTTCAGCGTCGCCGGGCGATCCCAGACGGTGACCCGCTCATCACCGGTCTCCTCCAGCCCTCGCCAGATCCGCACGAAGGGGTTCGACTCCCACTCGGCGCCGATCGTCGTCGGCTCGCGGTGGCCGGGATGGACCCGGGTCTGCGGCGGCAGCTGCATCAGCCGCATCACCGAGGCCTGCAGGTCGGCGAAGCCGCTGGCGCCCGGCGCCATCGTCCCCCCGACCGTTCCCTTGAAGAGGACGTCGGCGGTGAACACGTCGGAGCCGTCGAGCAGGAAGGCCAGATGCCCGGCCGCATGGCCGGGGGTGAGGATCGCCTCGATCTCGAGCCCGCCGGCGTTCAGCTTCTCGCCGTCGGCGAGCGTCACCTCGACCTCCTGGTCGAGCCCGGCAGCGGTCTCGGCGTGGGCGACCAGCGGCGGGTTGCCGAGGCGCTCCCGCGCCTCGGCCAGGCCGGCGACGTGGTCGGGGTGGGGGTGGGTGACCAGCACGTGGGTGATCTCGATTCCCTCCCGCTCGGCAAGCTCCAGCAGCGGTCCGAGGTCGTCATTGCCGTCGATCAGCACGCCCCGCTCGCCCGCGTCGTCGGCGACGAGGTAGGCATTCGAAAGCCAGACAGGGTTCTCGGTCCGCTCGACGATCAAGGCGCCTCGGAGTATCGCGGTTTTGCGAACAGCGCCTGCAGGTCGGAGATCCGGCGCTCCAGGAAGCCCGCCTCGGAGACGGTCAGGTAGAAGACCCAGAGGCGGCGGAAGCGCTCGTCGTAGCCGTGCTCGCCCAACTGCTCCCAGGCTGCGAGAAAGCGCTGCCGCCAGGCGGCCAGGGTGGGCGGGTAGCTCGCCGTGATGTCAGCCGACCAGGCTTTGTGCAAGCTCGTCGCCCGGGCGACGCAGGAGTCGATCAGGCTCGGCGAGGGCAGGCAGCCGCCGGGGAAGACGTGAGTGTTGGCGAAGCTGCGACTCGCCTTCTCGGCCTCGTAGTGGTCGTCGTCGATCGCGATCGCCTGTAGGAACATCAGCCCGCCCGGCGCGAGCAGCGCGTCGCAGCGGCGGAAGAACTCGTCGAAGTGCTGCCACCCGACCGCCTCGATCATCTCGATCGAGACCAGCTTGTCGTAGCTGCCGCGCAGGTCGCGGTAGTCCTCGAGCAGCACCGTGACCCGGTTCTCCAGCCCGGCCTCGCGCACCCGCTCCTGCGCCAGCCGCCGCTGCTCACGCGAGATCGTCGTCGTCGTCACCCGGCAGCCGTGCTCGCGGGCAGCGTGGATCGCCAGCCCGCCCCAGCCGCTGCCGATCTCGAGCAGATGGTCGTCGGGCCCGAGCTCGAGCTTGGCGCAGATCCGCTCCAGCTTCGCAAGCTGCGCCTGCTCCAGGCTCTCGTCTCCGCTCTCGAAAAGCGCGCAGGAGTAGAGCATCCGCTGGTCGAGGAACGCGGCGAAGAGGTCGTTGCCACGGTCGTAGTGGGCGGAGATGTTCTCGCGGGCGCCGCGGCGGCTGTTCTCGGGGGCGAGCCGGCGCAGGCGGTGCAGCAGGCCACGCAGGCGCGCGGCCGTGCGGCGCACCCGGCCCGGCCGGTTCAGCTCGCGGGCGGCGATCCGCAGCAGGGCGACCAGGTCGTCGCACTCCCAGCGCCCCTCGAGGTAGCCCTCGCCGAGCCCGAGGCCGCCGCGCAGCGGGCCGCGCCAGGCCGCCGCGTCGCGGATCGTCACCGTCGCCCGCAGCTCCGCCGCCTCGGGCCCGAAGCAGCGGCGGCGCCCCTCCTCGACGATCTCGATCCGGCCCTCGCGCAGGCGGGCGAGCCCCAGCAGGACGGCGCGGCGGGCGAGACGGTTGCTCATGGTGAGAGGAATCCTCGCGGACGCCTCCCGCCGGGGTGGGGGTGGTAACGGGCGCCCTTCAGCTTCAGGCGCAGCGCCTGGGCGTAGATCTTGGCGACGACCTGCAGCGACATCGCCGGGTAGCGGACGAGCATCCGGGTCATGATCGCGCTGCTCAGCTCGCGGCGGCGCAGGGTCAGGGTCGCGTCGAAGGTCTTGCCCGTCCCCTCCCGCGGGCGCGACTCGATGTGCACGCCGAGGCCCGCGCCGGGCTCGCTCGCCTGCAGCGAGTAGGTCTGCTCCATGCCCATCAGCGGCGAGACGTGCAGCGCCTTCTCGACCCCGGTGCTGCTCACCATCGGGCCCTCTCCATCGCCGCGCGCCAGCACGTAGGGGTGGCTCTCCCCCCAGGGGATGTTGTTGACGTCGGCGACGATCGCCTCGACCCGCTCGCCGGCGTCGTCGAAGCAGTAGTAGAAGCAGACCGGGTTGAAGACGTGGCCGAGGTAGCGCAGGTTGGCGAGCAGGCGCACCGGCCCGGCGGGGCGGCGGCCGCTCTGGCGCTCGACGGTGTCGCGGGCGCACTCGGCCAGCGGCCGCCCGGGCGGCCCGCTGAAGTCCTCGCGGCGGAAGCGGGCCGGCGCCGGCCGCCGCGCCGACCACAGCGGGTAGGGGTCGAGCACCGCGGGCAGCTCGTCGAGGTCGAGGTAGGGCATGAACAGCCGGTAGCGGAACTCGTGCTCGACCGGCTCAAAGCGCCGGTGGCGGATCCACCCCTCATATACGGCCGAGGCGCTCACGCGACCGGAGTGTGGTCGAGTTTCGAGTCCGGCAGCGGTTCAAAGCCCGTCCCCGCGGCCGCGAGCGCCGCGCAGGCGCGGTTGGCGCTGACCACGCCGTCCTCATGGAAGCCCCAGCCCCAGTAGGCGCCGCAGTAGTGAGTGCCCCGCACGCCGCTGATCTCGTCGTGGCGCGCCTGCGCCTGCACGCCCTCGGGGGTGTAGATCGGGTGCTCGTAGGAGATCCGCCGGATCGTCTTCTCCTGGTCGATCTCCTCACTGCGGTTGAGTGTGACGAGGAACTCGCGATCGGCATGCAGCCGCTGCAGGTTGTTCATCCAGTAGGTGACGGTGGTGCGTCCGGGCGAGCGCTCGGCGAGGTGGAAGTTCCAGCTCGACCAGGCGCTGCGCCGCCGCGGCAGCAGCGAGGCGTCGGTGTGCAGGACGGCCTCGTTGCGCTGGTAGGGGATCGCGCCGAGGATCTCGCGCTCGGCCTCGCTCGGGTCGGCGAGCATCGCCAGGGCCTGGTCGGAGTGGGTCGCGATCACAACCCGGTCGAACTCCTCGCTCTCGCAGCCGTCGGCCTCGATCCGCACCCGCTCGGCGAGCCGCTCGATCCGCCGCACCGGCGCCCCCAGCCGCACGCGGTCGCGCCAGGGCGCCGAGATCGCCTCGACGTAGCGCTGCGAGCCGCCGGCTACCGTGCGCCAGCGGGGCCGGTTGCGCAGGCTGTACATGCCGTGGTTGCCGAAGAACTCGGCCATGAAGCCGGCCGGGAAGCTCCAGACCTGCTCCGGGTCGGCCGACCAGACGGCGGAGACCTGGGGCACGATCAGGCGCTCGACGAAGTGGTTGGAGAAGCCGCGCTGCTCGAGCCACTGGCCGAGGGAGGGGGAGCTGCCGTTGGTGCCGATCAACTCCTGCGCCTCCCGGTTGAAGCGGCTCCACTCGCGCAGCATGCCGAGGAAGGAGGGGCTGACCAGGTGCGAGGGGCGGGCAAAGAGCCCGCGCGGCGTGCCCGCGTACTCGAACTCGCCGCGCCCGTCGGAGACCGAGAAGCTCATCTGCGAAGGCTGCGTGGCGACGCCGAGCTCGGCCAGCAGCGCTTCGAAGCAGGGGTAGTTGCGGTCGTTGAAGACGATGAAGCCGGTGTCGATCGGCAGCGGGCCGCGGGGATCGTCGACCTCGACCGTGTGCGTGTGGCCGCCGAGCCGCGACGCGGCCTCGTAGACGACGATCTCGTGCTCGCGGTGCAGCCTGTGGGCCGCGACGAGACCGGAGACCCCGGTGCCGACTATTGCGATCTTCATCGCCCTGCAGTACGTCCGGGATCTCGAATCGGTTGTGTTCGCTGTTTGTCGAGTTCGAATCGCCTGCGTTCGCTGTTTGTCGGCCCTAATCGACCGCGTTCGCTGTTTGTCGGGGTGTGCCAGACAAAAGGCGAACGCATCAACCGTAGGGCCGGTAGAGCATGCGGTGGCCGAGTAGCTCGCTGACCGTCGCGAAGCGGTAGCCGCGCCGGCGCAGCGTCTCGATGATCCGCGGCAGCGCCGCCAGCGTTCCACTGCGATTGCCGCCGCCGTCGTGCATGACGACGATCGAGCCGGGCCTGGCGGCTGAGACAACGCGGCTGTAGACGGCGGCGGCGCCGGGGTTGGACCAGTCGCTCGGGTCGACGTCCCAGAGCGCCGTCGTCATCCCGGCCGCGCCGGCCGCGGCGACGACGGCGGAATTGACGGCGCCCCCGGGCGGCCGGAAGAGGCAGGGCTCGAAATGCGTCGCGGAGCGGATCAGCGCGTTGGTCGCCGCCATGTCCCAGTAGCCGGGATAGAAGCCGTGATGGGTCGTGTGGTTGCCGATCTCATGCCCCTCGCGAAGGATCCGCCGCATGACCCCGGCCCTGCCCGCGACCTCCTGGCCGATCTCGAAGAAGGTGCCGTGCACGTGCTTCTTGCGCAGCACGTCGAGGAAGGCTTCGGTGTAGGGACCGGGGCCGTCGTCGAAGCTGAGTGCGATGGCGTCGTGGTCGCGCGGGCCGTTGCGCACGGCGCCGGCGCGGCCGCCGCTGCAGCCGACCGCGCGCACCGGACGCAGGCGGAAGGCGCGTGTGCCCCGTTCGGGCAGCGTCTCGTCGCATCGGCGCGGGTTGCAGCCGCGCCGATTCTCGAGCAGCCGCCAGCGGTAGCGGTGCGCCGCCAGCCCGGCGGTTTCGGGATCGATCGCCAGCGCGAGCTTCTCGGGGCGCGGTCGCTTGACGTGCGCGGCGAGAGTCCGCTTGCGCACGATTTCGCCGGCGGCGTTGCGCAGCTCGACGCCGATCCGGCGGTGGGCGCCGGCGCCGCCGAGGCAGAGCAGCCGCCGCCCGCGCCGCCCGGCTTGCCTCAGCTCGAAGCAGAGGTGGCGCGAGCCACCGCGGTCCGCCGGCAGGCGCTCGAGCTTCGCCAGCGCCAAGGGCGTGCCCGTGCGCACGGTCAGGACCAGCTTGTGACCCGACTGGGAGAGCACGGCGCGCAGCAGGTCATGGCGCCCGGTACCGGAGTCGCCGGCGCCGGCGCTGGCCACGGCGCCCGCGCCGAGCAGCGAGGCGAGGACGAACGTGCAGAGGATCTTGCGACCTTGGGGTATCGGCGGGCTCCGCGACGGGAGAAGGAAGGATCGTCCCATCCTAGCCCGCTGTCAGACAGCCGCAGTCCGTACTCTCCGCGCCGCCCCGCGACAGCCTTCGAGCTAAAAATCCAGCGACCCTGAGATAATCCCGGCCGGGCGGCCCACCGCCCATCCCCTGGGGGCGTAGCTCAGTTGGTTAGAGCGCCGGCCTGTCACGCCGGAGGTCGCGGGTTCGAGTCCCGTCGCTCCCG
>Ga0210085_1000456_pt1 | contig 17159 bp, 22 predicted proteins | sample China_Galinas_PW_5_FD_184866 | JGI IMG/M metagenome (GOLD analysis project Ga0210085, IMG submission 184866) | Wetland microbial communities from San Francisco Bay, California, USA, that impact long-term carbon sequestration - China_Galinas_PWC_D1... | ecosystem: Environmental > Aquatic > Marine... | reverse complement strand
GGCCCCCGCCGCTGTGCCCGGCGCCCATGCTGCGGAAGCTGCGCGGCGGCGCCTCGCCGAGCACCCGCTCCAGCCCCTCGCGGATCAGCTCGGCCTGGCTGCGGCCGCTGGACGCGGCGAGGCGGCTGAGCCGGTCTGCCTGGGCATCTTCGATGTAGACCGTCGTCTTGTGCATGGCCACCATATATGGTACCAGCACCCGACTGGGGGCGGTGCGGGAAACCGACGAGGATCCCGCCCCCTCAATCGCGGATTGGCGCGGGGGCGGTCGCTGAGGCGCTTGAAGCCGACGATGCTGCGCAGGCCAGCGACGAGGAGGTCGATGTCCTCGGTGGCGCGGACGAAGCGGTTGGCGATCACCGCGAAGCCGCCGATAACGACGAAGCGGGCGCCCTCCTCCACCATCGCCGAGCGGCCGCTCCAGCCCCTCGCGGTGCGCAGGTCGCGCTCAACAGTTTGCGCTGCCTCCGCTTACTCGCCGCCGGGACCTGCGGCGAACGGATCCTCGACCGCGATGCCGTCGAAGCGGCGAAAGTCGCGGTCGCGGGTGTAGATCTTGCCAACGCCGTGCTGGCGCATCAGCGCGGCGAGATGGCCGTCGGGCACGTCGTTGCCGCGATCGGCCTCGCCCCGCGTCGCGAGGTACAGCTCCCAGAACCCCTCCTGCTCGCCGGGCGTGCGCACATGAGGGACGGCGATCAGGGCGCTGAGGTTGGCGATCGCGTCCTTGGGACCAAGCGGCCGGGGGAGCAGCGAGGGATGGGTGACGATCCGCAGGTAGCCCATGATCGTCGGCCAGAAGAGGTAGACGATCTCCGGCCCCGCCGCCAGGCGCTCCACCAGCGCCCGGGCGGTCTCGTGGACCGGCTCGGCCTCGTTGGAGGCGTAGACCAAGACGTTGGCGTCGACGGTGGCGCTCAACGTTCGAGCAAGGCGGCCAAGGCCTCCTTGTCCTCGAGGTCGACCGCCGGCCGGCCGAGGTCGCGGCTGAGCCAGGCAAAGGGCCGTGGCCTGGGCCCGGGCTCTTCGCGCAGCTCACGCGCCAGCAGCTGGGAGGCGAGCTCGCCGATCGACTTGTGCTCGCGCGCGCTGCGGCGGCGCAGCTCGCGCATCACCGACGGGTCGAGGTTGAGCGTCGTCCTGGCCATGATGCTTGATGCTAACAGCACCGCCATCACGCACCTGGCAGAGGCGGCGGGCGGGCGAATGGATGCCTTCAGGCGGCCTTGCGGCGAGACTGCCGCCCCCGCAGCGAACCTGGTCGCGAAAGCCGTCGCGGGCGAAGAGCTGGTCGACGCCGGGGCCGGCGAGCTGGACGAACGCGTCGGCCTCCGTGCCGTCGGGCACGAGCAGGTCGGAGTCCTTGGTGGCGCGGAAGTAGCCGTGGGCGATCATCGCGAAGCCGCCGAAATGACGGCGTTGATCGACCAGCGACCGGTCGGTGAGTAAAGGCGAGCCTTGGGCGGGGAAGCCGGCGGGGGCGGCGCAGCTTCATGTCGAAGTGGGTGACGTAGGCCCACTTGCGAGCCGCCTGCGGCAGGGAGGTCTTGATCAGCGTGCCGAAGGTGCCCTTCCTCCGGAGGATCTTGAAGGTGAGGACGAAGGCCGAAGGCGGCCTGGTGCCGTAGACCTGCGCCAGCAGGCGGCGGTGCCCGCCGGCGCGCGTCGCGTGGAAGACGAGCATCGGCCCCTTGAAGGTGAACGGCGGCTGGTTGGCGAGGTTGACCCGCACCTGGACGTGCCCGTTGCCGACGATCGCGCCGCCGCAGATCCGCTTCGCGGCCGCGATCGTCGACGGCTGGATCCGCTGCACCCGGCAGGTCGGCAGGCCGCGGTCGAAGATCCTGCCGCCGCGGTTGATCGCGATAGCGATCCGGCGCAGCTGCGGCGGCGGGTCACTTTCGTCGGTGGTGGCGAAGCTGCTGTCGACCGTGACCGAAACAGGTGCGGTGCCCCTACGCGGCAGCGCGTGCGGGGAGATGCCGCCGTCGAAGCTGACGAGCAGGTTGCCGCTCTGCTGCTTCTCGGCGGCGGCGGAGCCGGCGCTGGCCAGGGCGGCGAGGAGCAGCGCCAGCGCGATCGCCGCGATCGCCTTCATGAGAGCGGCACGCCGCTGAGCGAGGCGACCTTCCAATCGCCGTCTTCGTTGGCCATCGGCATCGCCAGGACCGTGCCGCCGATGCCGGTGTAGATGATCTGTCCGACAACCGGCACGATCCGCGGCTTCGACGCCGAGGTCGAGCTGAGCCCCGATGAGGGAATGCCCCGCAGCTGCGTTCTCAATCTCGCCAACACGACCTCTGCGGAGAAGGTCTACCTGACCGAGGGGATCACCGAGCTGGGCGCAGCGAAGATGGACGAGGTCTGCCGGGCGCTCGCGACCGCCACCGGCCGCCGCCTCGTCGCGCGCCCTCCCAGCGCCGCGCGCACGTGCTTCTTGTGCTTCTTCCTCGCCTGCTTGCCGCAGCGGCCGTTGCTCATCGCCAGCATCGAGGGCTCAGTGCTCCTTGGCGCTGCCCTTCTTCTGGTGGCCGCGAGCGGCGAGGAGGGTGGCGATGTCCTCGAGGTCGCGATCGCGGCCGGCGGAGCGCTTGAGGCGGATCAGGTCATCGAGGCCGACGGCGCGGATGCGGACACCCTGCACGACAGCCTCCACGGCGCGGGGGCGCATCTCCTCGTAGGGGCGACCGCCGGGGATCTCGGCGGGGTCGAAGAGGTCGAGACCGCCCGCCGCCGTGCGCAAGGTGAAGTTGCCGCCGTTGTAGAGGTCATCGGGATTGTGGGGATCGACGCCCAGCAGCTCTGCGTCGACGCCGAAGAGCTTGGCGTCGAGGGCGTCGAGGGCGGCGGCGAGGCGCGCCATGTTCTGCGGCGTCCACTCGATCAGGATGTCGACGTCTCGGGTGTTGCGGAGATGGCCGTGGGCGTTGACCGCCACGCCGCCGATCGTCAGGTACTCGACCTCGTGGCGCTCGAGGGCCGCGAAGATCCGCGCCGGGTCCAGCGGGCCACGGTCGAGCTCGGAGGGCAGATCCTCGAGCACGCCGATCAGCCCTCGCGCGGGGCCAGCGGGCGTAGCTCGGCGCGAGCGAGGCGGTCGCCGAAGCGCATCCACTCGAACAGGCTCTCCAAGCGCTGGGAGGGAGTCAGCTGCGCCTCGGCGGCGAGATGGACCGGGTCGGCGCGGCTGCCGGACAGCTCGCGCAACTGGACGCTGGGCTCGAAGCCAAGCGCTTGGAGTAGGGCGGCGAAGCGCTCGAATGAGGGCGACTCGTGGCCGTTCTCGATCCGGCTGATCGCGGGGGCCGCGATCCCGGTGCGGATCGCGAGCCGGCGCTGGGAGACGCCCGCTCGCCGGCGAACCTCGCGGAGGATCTGGCCGAGCAGGGGCGGAGTGGGAGCATCTACGTTCCCCATAACGGATACGCTAACACAACAATGTGACGGGCCAGGGCAGCTGGGGAGGGGCACCAGATATGGATGCTTGCTCGCTCCGCGCTCCCGGACCGAACCCCGTCCCCGCGACTGAGATGAATTTGACCGCGAGAAGCTAAGCGGCGACGGGCTCGCCGACCGGCACGTAATGCTCGAGTTCGACGTCCTCTCGCTCGAGGGCAAAACGGACGCCGGCTTGGCCGAAACAGCAAAACAGCGCTGAGCATGGCCGCCTTCGATGAGCTGCTACGCCGGCTAACCGAGGGCGGCGCCGACTTCATCGTAATCGGCGGCCTCGCGCTTGGCGCGCGCGGAGTCGTACGCGCCACCAAAGACGTTGATGTCGTCATCGCTCTCGGCCCGCCGAACCTAAAACGAGTAGCAGAGAAGCGAGCGGCGGGTCGAACACGAGACCTAGCTGATCTCGAGGATCTTGAAGCTGCAGAGAGCTAAGAGGCTCGAGCAAGCCGAAAACCGACAGCCGGACAAGAAACAACGACACGTCCGTCCAAGGCTCCGAGAACCTTCGTGAGGCGCTCCAAGTTTTCGGCTGAGGGATCCGGAACGATGTCGACGTCATCGATCCCCCGCACATACCCCCAGGCGCCCACAGCAAGACCGCCGACGACGACATATCGCACATTGGCAGCGTTCAGGCGCTTGAGGAGTTCGAGAGGACGAAAGACCTTTGGCGTCACTTGTCGCGGGCGACGCCGGCGATACTGCAAAGAAACTCGCTGAGCGTCGCGGCCTCCGCCAGGTTCACGCTCATCGGGCGCTCGGCGTCTTCGCGAATCCTCGCGCGGCGGACGAGCTCGTTGTCTCGCCACAGGTCACCCTTGGGCGGAACTGGAGTGACGATGTCACCTTTCACGGCCAGTGAATTTGCTCGGCGAGATCGTTCGTTCCGAGCTCGATCAGAGCACTGCGCTCGGTGTCGCGGTACTCGCCGTTGGCGAGGGTCAGCCAATGGACCGAGCGCTTCTCGGGGTCGACGATGAGCACCTCGTCGACCTCGTGCGCCGCGTAGAAGGGAAGCTTCTGCCAGCTCTCGTCGTTGGGAGAGACGATCTCGACCACAAGCGCCGCCGTTGGATGCCACATTTCGTCGCCGCCCGGGCGGTGCAGCCCTCCGTCGGGGACGCGGAAGTCCTCTTCGGACTCGCCAAGGTTGAACTCGTGCATGGCTGGAACCAAGCCGACTGCGCGAGCTGGCCCATCCAGCAGCACGGCAAGCTGCTGGGCGATGATGGCGTGGCCTCTCGACGGCGCCGGAACCATGTGCAGTACACCCACCCATACCTCGTCGAGACGGTCCAAGCCGGTGCGCCCTCGGCGCTCCTTCAGCGCCGCCAGCTCGGGCGTCTCTTCCAGGACAAGCGTCGACATGACCAAAGGGTAGCGCGGCCGCAATCACCCATGGACTCCGCAGCCGACTGCCGCAGCGCTGGGATCGGCCAGGGGACCTACTACAAGCTCTTCGGCACCAAGGAGGCGTCAAAGGACGCTTGCGCGCTCGGCTCGCAGGCGCGCTCGCCCCTCGGCGAGGCAGCGGTTGACCTTGGTGTGGGTCCAGCCCTGCGCGAGCCCCGCACCGCCAATCAGGCGGCCAGGGCGAGCTCGGGCTCAGAGGCCTCGGGCTGCGGGCTCACCGGCTCGAAGCCGTCGGCGACCGGCGGCGGGTCGAGGAACTCGACCCTGCCGATGACGCTGTAGCGGTGGCGCTTGGACTCGTCAGCTGCCTGCCACTCGTCGTAGGCGAGGCTGCCGCTGACGCCGACCTTGCTGCCCTTGCGCAGGTACTCGGCGCAGGCGTAGGCCTGGCCGTCGAATGCCCGCACGTCGATGAAGGTGGTCGGGTAGCGGCCGTTGTCGACGGCGAGGCGCATCTCGCAGATCGCCCGGTCGCCGCGGTGCACGAGCTTGGGCTCGTGGGTAAGGCGGCCGTTGAGGTTGATCGCGTTCATGGTGATCTCCTTTGCTGTTGATGGATGTGAGCCATTGCCTGACTCGCAGGGCCTCTCAACGGCGCGGCGAGATCGTCGACCTGACGAGCGCGCTGGCGCGGATTGAGCAGCGCTTCGGCGCTGGAGCGGTCCTAGCACTGGCCGAGGGCGCGATCGCCGATGTCGAGGCGATCCCCACGGGGGCGCTGTCGCTGGACCTGGCGCTGGGCGTCGGCGGCATCCCGCGCGGGCGGCTCGTCGAGCTATATGGGCCGGAGTCGGCGGGCAAGACGACGCTCGCCTACCACGCGATCGCCGAGGCCCAGCGCCTGGGCGGGCGCTGCGCCTTCGTCGACGCCGAGCACGCGCTCGACCCCACCTATGCAGCGGCGATCGGCGTCGACACCGATGCCCTGCTCGTCTCCCAGCCCGACTACGGCGAGCAGGCGCTGGAGATCGCCGACCTGCTGGCGCGCTCGGGCGAGGTGGCGCTGGTCGTGATCGACTCGGTCGCCGCGCTGGTGCCCAAAGCCGAGCTGGAGGGTGAGATCGGCCAGCAGACCGTCGGCCTGCAGGCGCGGATGATGAGCCAGGCGCTGCGCAAGCTGGCAGGGGATCTGCGCCGCTCGGGCGCCACCTGCCTGCTGACCAACCAACTGCGCGAAAAGGTCGGAGTCGTCTACGGGTGGGCGGAGACGCAGCCCGGCGGGCGGGCGCTCAAGTTCTATGCCTCCCAGCGGTTCGACGTGCGGCGGATCGAGACGCTCAAAGACGAAGACGTGGCGGTCGGTAACCGCGTGCGGGTGAAAGTAGTCAAGAACAAAGTCGCGCCGCCGTTTCGCAGCGCCGAGTTCGACATCGACTTCGGGCGGGGGATCTCGGCGGTCGGCTGCGTGCTCGACCTGGCGGTGGAGCACGGCGTGGTCGAGCGGCGCGGCGCCTACTTCGCCTACGGCGAGGAGCGGCTGGGGCGCGGTCGGGCGAAAGCAAAGGAGACCCTCGGGGCGCGGCCGGAGCTGGTCGAGCGGATCGCCGGGGAGGTGCGGCGGCGAGTGGCGGGCGAGGCGGGGGACGTGGAGGAGCCGGCGGCCGGCGGGGAACAGCCGGTCACGGCAGCGCCCCCAGGGGGCGATCCTCCAGGCACAGCCCGTTGACCTGGAGCCAGTGGCACTCCGGCTGGCCGGGACGCACGCTCCAGGCGCGCCCCAGCCCGAACATCACCCACACCCGGACGCCGTCCTGGAGGCGCGCGGAGACGTCATCGATCAGCTTGTAGCGGAGCGTCCGCTGGTCGGCCTCGAAGAAGCGCAGATCGGCGATGCGGATGCGAGCGGTGCGGCCGACCTCCTCGAAGCTGAGCTGGAGGCCGTAGTCGTCGATCCACAGCCGGGAGCGCTTGCGCAGACGCACGCAGGCGAGGGAGCGGTCGCCGTGACCGGAGTCGGTGGCGTAGGTGTGGGAGCCGCGAGGCTGGAGGTCGGCGCCGAACGCCGCGCGCAGATTCTGGTGGGAGACCGCCTCGAGCAGCTCCACGTACTCGTCGGGGTCGAGTCGTCCGGTCCGGCGGGCGCTCTCGGGGCGAAACTCGCGGTCCTCGATTGCCGGCAGGGCAGGGCGAGCGCGGGTCTCGCCCAGGTCGACCACGGCGCCTAACTCGAATGGCCCACCCTCCCCGACGAGCAGGTCGCGGCCCAGCCGCGCGGGCTTGAGGACGACCGGCCGGACGTGCTCGCCGGAGTGCGGCTCGATCCCCGCCGCACAGATGCACATGTCGCGCATCCTGGTCAGGTGGTTGACGACTATCTCGGTCAGAGATGCACCGCCGTCGTCCCCGACCAGTGCTCGGCGAGGTAGTCGCAGACCAGGCGGCGGTGGCAGTGCTCGGGGTCGGCCTCGCTGCACAGGAGGGCCGTGGGGGTGGCGAAACTCTCCCGGTCCAGCGCGGCCTCGATCCGGCGCTCCGCGATCAGGGCGAGGAACCGCCTTTCGTAGTCCCCCCAGGAGCCGCCCTGCTTTTTGTAGGCGTCGAGCAGCTCCTTGGTGGGGGCGAGCAGGGGCTCGTGCTCGTAGGTTGCGCCGATCAGCTCGCGCAGGAAGTAGGGCAGGTCCCTCGCCTTGGCGAAGCCGGCGAGCTGGGAAGAGTTGTTGAGGCGGACATCGAGCAGACGGCCGACGCCAGCCTGCTTCAGGCGGCCGAAGAAGCGCTCGGCCGTCGTCTGCGTGAAACCGATCGTGTAGATCTCCATGGCGGGGCGTCAGCGAACAGCGTCACCTGATCGTCGGCCGAGGAAAGGATAACCGCATGCTCCAGCTCCACCGAGCCGTCGGGGAGTATGTGACGCAGACCGACCCCCCGCTCGGTGAGCACCTTGCCGACGAGCAGCCGCCGATGGCATTCGTGCGGCCACCCCTCGCTGCAGAGCAGGGCCAAGCGGTGCTTTCCGCTGCCCGCAGCGAGACGATCGATTGCGCGCTGAAATCCAGATGCCTCGGACATGGGCCGGTAGAGAGCGTGACCGTCGGCGTCGTAGTGCTCCTCACGCGAGGGCCGCCCGCCCAGCGCCTCACCGAGGAAGACGTAGCGCACCTCGACCTCCCTCAGTGCCGGCCCGAGCGCCTCCCGGTTGAATTGGGGCGCGAAGCGCGAGCGAGGGAACGAGCGGACATCGACGACGGTGTCGATTGCCTCCCCTTCAAGTAGGCGGCAGAAGGTCTCGAACGGATGATTCGAGTGTCCAATCGTCCAGATCGTCGAAGCAGGCGTTTCAGGCATCAGGAGCCCACGTTAGACGGCGTGGCGGATCAAACTGGCCAGGCGGTCGTTCAGCGAAGGAGTCACTCGCCCCCGACGAATTCCGGTGCGTTCGCCTTTTGTGGCGCTGAGGTCGACAAACAGCGAACGCGGGGGGCGCGGTGCGCTACGCGCTAGCCGCTGTTGTTCAGACCCTTGACCGGGTCGCCGAGCTTGTGAAAGGCGCAGCGGCTCGAGTGCGGGTCGATGCTGTCGGCGAGGGCGCGGCCCTCGGGCTTGGCGCCGTTGCGGGCGCACTGGATGACGAAGTCGCGGACGCCGTCGCGGGCGTCGATCACGTCGTCTCCGCCGTTGCCGTAGAAGCGGTCGGAGCCGGGCTGGCCGAGCATGTTGTTGTCGCGGGCGTCGCCGATCAGGACATCCCAGTCGAAGGAGCCCTCGATGTCCTCGTTGGAGCGGGGCAGCTTGACCGGGTTGCAGCCGGGCTGCTCATCGACCCAGGCTTTGCCCGCCGGCAGCGAGATCCAGAGCAGGCCGGGATGGGCCTGGGTCTCGGCGAAGGAGGCGTTGTCGCGGCCCGGGCCGCCGTCGAGGATGCCCCCGGCGCAGCCACCGCCGGCCGCCAGCAGGTCGCCGTCCTCTTCGCCGTAGAGGAAGGTCGGGCCGGGCAGGCCGCCGATCAGCCCGTCTTCTCCGGCGCCGCCGTAGAGGCGGTCGGAGCCGGGGCCGGCCTCGATCAGGTCGTCCTCGGGGCCGCCGCGGATCCTGTCGTTGCCGGGGCCGCCGGCGAGGCGGACGTTCTGCGCGCCGGCCAGCGAGCCTTCGACCCGCAGCTGGTCGTTGCCCGGGCCGAGGTCGGCGGTCAGCCAGCGCGCCGGGCCGTTCAGCTCGCAGATGACCTGCTTGGGGTCGCTGCCCGGGCGGTCGCAGCCGGGCCCGAGCGCGATCCCCTTGGTCGAGCTCACGGCGAACGCCCGCTCGGCGTCGTCGTAGGCGACCGCGGTGAAGACATCGGCGCCGCCGCCGCCGATGATCGCCAGGCCGCCGCCACCGCCGCGGGCCTTGTCGACCTGGACGTAGGAGGGCGCGTTGGGCGGGGCTTCCTTTCCGCAGGAGGTCGTGCGGCCCTTCGCCCCCAGGCAGCCGTCGCTGCCCTGGCCGCCGTCGAGGTGGTCGATGCCGCCGCCACCGCGCAGCGTGTCGTCGCCGGGGCCGCCGTCGATCGCGTTGTCGCCCTTGTTGCCGATCAGCTTGTCGCGGAAGGCCGAGCCTTCGATCGCGCCGAAGCGGAAGAGCCGGTCGTGGCCGTCACCGCGCGCCTTGTGCGCCTTCAGCGAGACCCAGACGCCGGCGCCGTTCTTCGCCGCGGCAGCGGTCGCGAAGGAGGCGATGTCGCCCTTGCCGGGGCCGCCGTCCATGCGGTCGTAGCCGTAGTCGCCGTGGACGAGGTCGAAGCTGCCGGGGCCGCCGTTGAGCGTGTCGATGCCGAGGTAGCCGGCGACCTCGTCGTACTCGCCCGGACCGCCGGTCATGTGGTCGTCGCCGAGCCCGCCGATCGCGCGGTCGCGGCTGCCCGGTCCGGCGTCGACCGTGTCGTTGCCGCGCCCGGCCTGGATCAGGTCGGCACCCGGGCCGCCGCAGATCACGTCATTGCCGCGCCCGGCATAGACCTCGTCGTCACCCGGCCCGGCGACGATCACGTCGCGCCCGTCGGTGCCGCGCAGCACCTCGTCGGCGCCCGTGCCGACGATCGTCGCCAGCGCCCCGCGGCAGCGCGGCGTCGACTTGTCGTCCGCCGACGACCCGGCGCCGAGGAAGGCGACCGCCGCCAATGCCGCCGCGGCGACTCCGAATCCCCTGCCCCTAAACCTCACCGGACGAGGGTATCGATCCACGCCAGACGCACAACTCGACTTGCCATGACGGCATCAAACAGCCAGCAACTGCCCATGATGCGGTATGCAGCATTGCGTCTGCGAAGTCGTTTGTCTACACTAGGTACATGGCCGATTTGAAATACATCGAGATACCGATGGATGACGAGTTGATGGCTGCGCTGGAGCGGCACGCCAAGGAAGTCGGCATGTCGGAGGCCGAGGTCGTTCGAGCGTGCCTCATCGCGGAGTTTGGACAGCCGGAGACCGCCTGACGCGCTTGCCTTCGGCGGCGACTTCGCCGCCCCCGGCTTCACGGAACTGCGGCCGTAGCCCCTTCCCTCTCCCCGCCCCAACGACGAGCGCGTTCCACCCCAACGACGAGCGCGTTCGCTGTTTGTGGGGGTGAGGCCGACAAAAGGCGAACGCGGGGTTGGGGGACGCACCGGCCGGAGAGGGCGTTCGCTGTTTGTCGGGTACAGGTCGACAAAAGGCGAACGCGGGGGGTGGAGTCAGGGGACGCCGGCGGCGACCTGGCGGCGACGGCGCTCCAGGTGCGCCTCCAGGCGCCTGAGGATCTCGCGCGGTTCGCGCCTGAGGCGAGGGCCGGTGACCCGCATCGACCCTATGCCCCGCAGCAGCAGCTCCTCCTCGCGTTCGCGATCGGCCTCGAAGGCGGCGCGGCTGCCGTGGGTCTCGTAGACGTCGAGTTCGACCGCGAAGCGCTCGGGCCGCCAGTAGGCGTCGAGCTCGTACCCGGCTTCGTGAAAGTTCATCGATGGGTTGGGCAGGCCGGAGCCCCGCAGCAGATCGAGGAAGCGGCGCTCGAGGCCAGAACGGGTGACGGCCGGCTCGGGCCGGTATATCTCGAGGGCGCGGCGCAGGCGAGCGACGCCGCGGTGGCCCGGGACGCGACGCATGAGCCTGTCGATCGGGCCCACGTCGAGCAGGTGGCGCTCTTCGGCGCGCTCGAGGGCGCCGGCAAGGCGAGGGGGCGTCGCCGATGCGGCGTAGTCGAGCAGGGTCCTGGGGACGGACGTGACAGGGATGTCATCGCGGACGGCGCGGTCCTCCTCGACGAGGGGCGCAAAGTGGAGGCGGATGCGATTCCGCTTGTGGCGGCGGGTGGGCGCCGTGACGTGGAAGGCTTCAGGGCGGCTGCGGAGCAGCCCCCAGAGCCAGGCCGCAGTGGCGTGGCTGGCAACCGCATCGGGCGCACAGGCGAGGACGGCGGCGAGGCAGTGGCTCTCCCAGGCGAGAGAGGTATGTCCAACCGCGTAAACGCCCTGATGGAGGCGGTGCAGGCGGCCGGAGCGGCTCGCGTAGGAGATCGCGTCGCGCGAGTACCCCAGCGCTTGCAGCTGCGATGTCGAAACCACCCCGTACTGCCCGCCGGCAAGGTCAGCGAGCGGCTGGTGAGTTCGCTCCTTCTCGTCCATACCCCTACAAGGAGCGAACGGGGGTCGGTTCTCCCCCCTCCCCCGTTGTCGGCATTGGACGCGTTCGCTGTTTGTCGGACTCTGGTCGACAAACAGCGAACGCGGAAGAAGAACTGGGGGCTCGTGCGCTGCGGGTCGGCCTCTTGCTAGGCGCTGCGGATCAGCTTCTTGCTTGGATCAGGTCGGCGCCCGGGCCGCCGCCAGTGCACGTCTCGTGCTTAACCGTGTAGCCTCTCCCACCATGGCCGAGTCGGCGAAGCGGATCAACCTCACCCTCGACGAGGAGCATGCGCACAAGCTGGCGATGCTGGCCGAGCGCAGTCATGTACAGGAGGGCACGCTGGCGCGCTCTCTCCTCTCGTCCGCTCTCGACGACACCGACCCCGATGCCCGCCACATAACCGAGGTCCTCAACGCGATTCCCGGCGCCTGGGAGCGCACCCGCGAGGGACTGGCGCAGGCATCTCGCGGCGAGGGCAAGCCTCTCGACGAGTTGATCTGAGCTTGGCCGAGCTGATCGTCACCCCGCGGGCCGAGCGGGATGTGAATGAGGCAGTTGCGAATCTCAACCTGCCGGCGGACACTTGGGCGCGGATCGGTAGATCGCTGCGCCTGCTCGAGGACTTTCCGAACGCCGGGCGCGAGCTCGCGGGCGCCTGGTCCGCTACCCGTTTTCTACTCGGGCCGTGGCCGTGGATGATCTTGATCTATCGATACGAGGAGTCTGCCGACAGGGTCTTCCTCGTTTCGGTGCAGGATGCCCGCGCAGCTGCAGCACCGACGACGACTCCGCGCTAGCCGGCGCTGCGGATCAGCTTCTTGTTGACGAACTCGTCGGCGCCGTAGCGGCCTAGCTCGCGGCCGAAGCCGGAGCGCTTGAAGCCGCCGAAGGGGAGCTCCGGGGCGTCGGCGCCGACCAGGTTGACGTAGACCATGCCGGCTTCGATCCTGTCGGCGACCCGGTCGGCCTGCTCGGGGTCGGTGGTCATCACGTAGGAGCCGAGGCCGAAGGGGGTGTGGTTGGCGAGCTCGATCGCCTCCTCCTCGGAGCCGACCCGGTAGACCTGGGCGACGGGCCCGAAGAACTCTTCCTGGGAGGCGTCGTCACCGGGCGCGATCCCGGCGAGCAGCGTCGGCTCGAAGTAGTTGCCGTCGCGGTTGCCGCCGAGGAGAACCTCGGCGCCGTCGGCGACCGCGCGCTTCACCTGGTCCTCGAGCCGGTCGGCCGCGGTCGCCGAGGAGAGCGGTCCGACCTCGGTGTCATCGGCGGTCGGGTCGCCCGGCTTCGCCGCCTCCAGCTTCTCGCGGAACTTCTCGAGGAACTCGTCGTAGAGCTCGTCGACGACGATGAAGCGCTTGGCGGCGTTGCAGGACTGGCCGGCGTTGTCGAGCCGCGCTTCCGCCGCCGCCCTGGCGGCGGCGTCGACGTCGTCGGAGCCGAGCAGGATGAAGGGATCGGAGCCGCCGAGCTCGAGCACGACCTTCTTCAGGTTGCGCCCGGCGATTGCGGCGACGGCGGCGCCGGCGCGCTCGGAGCCGGTGACCGAGACTCCCCGCACGCGCGGGTCGGCGAGCACCCACTCGATCTGCTCGTTGGTCGCGTAGACGTTCTCGTAGGCGCCCTCAGGAAAGCCGGCGTCGTCGAAGATCCGCTGCATCGCCTCGGCCGATTCGGGGCACTGGGGGGCGTGCTTGAGCAGGATCGTGTTGCCGATCACCAGGTTCGGCGCCGCGAAGCGGGCGACCTGGTAGTAGGGGAAGTTCCAGGGCATGATCCCGAGCAGCACCCCGAAGGGGCTGCGGCGGACCACCGCGGTGCCCTCGCCGCCCTGCAGCTCGATCGGCTCGTCGGCCATCAACTGCTCGGCACTGTCGGCGTAGAAGCCGTGGATTTCGGCCGTGAAGTCGACCTCCGCCAGGGCCTGCTCGATCGGCTTGCCCATCTCGCGGACGATGATCTCGGCCAGCTGCCGGCGGCGCTCGCCGTGCAGCTCGCCGACCCGCCGGATGAGCGCGGCGCGCTCGGCCACGGTGGAGGAGCCGGGCCAGGCCCGGGCGGCCCGGTCGGCCTGCTCGATCGCGGCGCGCAGCTCGTCGTCGCCTATCTCCGCGTACTCCTTGATCGTCTCGCCGGTTGCCGGGTTGACCACCGCGTAAGCGCTCATTCAGTCCGATACCTCCGCATGTCGGGGTTGTAGGGCCTGCTCCACGGGGACGCACTCCGCGCCGACCGCCTCGGCCACCGCCGGGTGGGTGACGCGGCCGGCCGCGACGTTGACGCCCGGGCGCAGGCCCGGGTCGCGCCTTATCGCCTCCTCTACCCCGCGGTCCGCGAGCGCGATCGCGTAGGGCAGGGTCGCGTTGGTGAGCGCGTGGGTCGAGCTGATCGGGACCGCGCCGGGCATGTTGGCGACGCAGTAGTGGGTGATCCCGTCGACCTCGAAGGTCGGCTCGCGGTGCGTGGTCGGGTGCGAGGTCTCGAAGCAGCCGCCCTGGTCGATCGCGACGTCGACGAGGACCGCGCCCGGCTTCATCAGCGCCAGCTGCTCGCGCCGCACTACATAAGGGGCGCGGGCGCCGTGGACGAGCACCGCGCCGATCACCAGGTCGGCCCGCGGCAGCATCTCTTCGACCGCGAGCGTGGTCGCGAAGACGGTCGAGCAGGCGCCGCCGAAGGCGACCTCGAGCTCACGCAGGCGGTCGATCGATTTGTCGTAGACGAACACGTCGGCGCCCATCCCGATCGCGACGAAGGCGGCGTTCATGCCGACCGCGCCGCCGCCGATCACCATCACGTTCGCGGCAGCGACGCCGGGCACGCCGCCGAGCAGGATGCCGCGCCCGCCGAGCGGCTTCTCGAGCATGAAGGCGCCCGCCTGGGTCGCGATCTTGCCGGCGATCTCGCTCATCGGCGCCAGCAGCGGCAGCCGCCCGTGCGCGTCCTCGACGGTCTCGTAGGCGACGCAGGTGGCGCCGGAGCCGCAGAGGCCGCGGGTCTGCTCGGGGTCGGGCGCGAGGTGCAGGTAGGTGAACAGCAGCTGGCCCGGCCGCAGCATCTCGATCTCGGCCGCCTGCGGCTCCTTCACCTTGAGGACCATCTCCGCCTCGCCGAAGACGGTCGCGGCGTCGGGCGCGATCCGCGCCCCCTGCGACTCGTATTCGGCGTCGGCGATCGCGCTGCCCTCCCCCGCCCCGGCCTCGATCAGGACCTGGTGGCCGTGCTCGGCCATCTCGCGCACCCCGGCCGGGGTGATCGCGACGCGGTACTCGTCGGGCTTGATCTCCCCGGGGACGCCGACGATCATCCTCCCTCCCCAGCGGTGCGTTCGCTGTTCGTCGCATCCAAGTCGACAAAAGGCGAACGCGCCGGATTTTGTCCCAAACCCCTGGAAGTGAGTTCGTTGTTTGTGGGGGTGAGGCCGACAAAAGGCGAACGCGGCGGGATCATCCGACCAGCTCCCGGGCCCGCAGCGCCAGCCAGAACTCGATCCGGTCGTGGGCGCGCGAGAGGTCGCGCCCGGTCAGCTCTTCGACCTTGCGCATGCGGTAGCGCAGGGTGTGGCGGTGGCAGTAGACCTCGCGCGCGGCGCGCTCCCACTGCCCGTTCTGCTCGATGAAGGCCTCGAGCGAGCGCAGCAGCTCGCCGCCGTACTCGTCGTCGCCCTCCTGGATCGGGCCGAGCACGCTGTCGCAGTAGAGGCCGAGCGCGTCGTCGTCCTGGATCGAGAGCAGCAGGGTGAAGGCGCCGAGGTCGCGCCAGGAGGCGACGTCGGGTCCGCTGCCGTTCTCGCCGAAGGCGGTCGCCTCGAGCGCGCAGCGCGCCTCGTGGAAGGAGTGGCGCAGCTCCTCCGGCGGCGCCGGGCGGCTGGCCGCGGCGCGCACCGAGCCGCGCTCCTTGATCAGCGCCTTGCGCGCTTCCGAGGCGAGGTCGACGGGGTCGCGATCGGCGGCGTCGACGACGGCGCAGAGCAGCTCGCGGCTGCCGCTGGAGTGGGGCGCGACGACGGCCGGGCAGGCGTCGGCGGCGAGCGCCCGCTCGAGCGCGTGCTCGGCCGCGGCCGGGTCGTCGAGGTCGAAGACGAGCACGGCCGCTTCGTCGCCGATCCCGAACGGCTCCAGCCGGCGGCGCAGCTCGGACGGGTCGAGCCGCCCGCCCAGCGCCCCGGCGAGCACGTCGCCGGCGAGGCGGCGCTCGGTCTCGCGGGCGACGCGGCGGCGCATCAGCTCGAGCGCGACGACGGCGACCGCCTGCTGCAGGATCAGGCGCTCGAAATCACCGAGGCCGCCGGAGTCGCGCACCATCACGACCCAGGCCTGGGGCGGGCCCCCACCCGGCGAGATCACCGGGTGGGCCAGCGCCCGGCCCGCAACCGAAGGGTGGGTCGGCACGAAGGGGTGACCGTCGGCGGTGTGGGAGAGCGCTTCGTCGCGGATCGCGTTGACCGCCTCGGCCGAGAGCTGGCGGCGGAAGCCGCGTCCGGCAATGCGCTCGCCACGGCTGTTGAGGATCGCCACGGTGCCGCCGACCGCGGAGGCGATCGTCGCCACGATCTCCTCCAGGCCGCGCTCTTCGAGCACCAGCCGCTCGAGCCGGCGCTGCACGGCGATGCCGCGCTGGAGCACCTCGTACTGCTCGTTGACGAGCTTGGCGAAGGCCTTCTCGGTGAGCGCGATGAACGGGGTCGAGTAGGGCACCTCGAAGAGCGGGAAGTCGCGCTTCTTGGCCTCCTCGAGCAGCGCTTTCGGCATCTTCTTGTGGCTGAAGCCGGTGCCGAAGCCGAGCCCGGCGAGGTTGTGCTCGGCGAGCAGGCGGATGTAGGTGCGCTGTTTGGCGGCGCTGTCGAGCGGGATCCCGGTGGTCAGCATCAGCTCGCCGCCGGAGAGCCACGGGGTCGGGTCCTGGAGCTCGGAGATGTGGATCCAGCGCAGCGGCGCTTCCGCCGCGCGCGTGCCGGCTGCGAGGTCGAGTCCGACCTCGTCGAGCAGGCTCTGCACGGTGAGCATCGGCGCTCCTATCTGCGGACCCGCTCCCACGCGTCCGTGAGCACTCCCCGCAGCACGTCGTGGATTTCCTCGAACTGCTCGGTGTCGGCGATCAGCGGCGGCGCCAGCTGGATCACCGGGTCACCGCGGTCGTCGGCGCGGCAGATCAGGCCCCGTTTGTAGAGCTCGCCGGAGAGGTAGCCGCGCAGCAGGTCCTCGGCCTCCTCGCCGTCGAAGCTCTCCTTGGTCTCCTTGTCCTTGACCAGCTCGATCGCCTGGAAGAAGCCGGCGCCGCGCACGTCGCCGACGATCGGCAGGTCGTGCAGCGTCTCCAGCATCGCCCGGAACTCGCCCTCCTTGGCGAGCACGTGCCCGCAGAGGTCCTCGCGCTCGTAGACGTCGAGGTTGGCCATCGCCACCGCCGAGGAGATCGGGTGGCCGGCGAAGGTGAAGCCGTGGGCGAAGGAGGCGTCGCCCTGCATGAAGGGCTCGGCGACGCGGTCGTCGGCGATCACGGCGCCCATCGGCGCGTAGGCGGAGGTCAGCGCCTTGGCGACGGTGACGATGTCGGGCACGTAGCCGAAGCGTTCGCAGCCGAAGTAGTGGCCGAGCCGGCCCCAGGCGCAGATCACCTCGTCGGAGATCATCAGCACGTCGTGGCGGTCGCAGATCTCGCGCACCCGCTGGAAGTAGCCGTCGGGCGGGACGAAGCAGCCGCCGGCGTTCTGCA
>Ga0210085_1000455_pt1 | contig 17177 bp, 15 predicted proteins | sample China_Galinas_PW_5_FD_184866 | JGI IMG/M metagenome (GOLD analysis project Ga0210085, IMG submission 184866) | Wetland microbial communities from San Francisco Bay, California, USA, that impact long-term carbon sequestration - China_Galinas_PWC_D1... | ecosystem: Environmental > Aquatic > Marine... | reverse complement strand
TGTTTGAGCCACTCCTCGTCATTGCGCTCGGGGAAGTCGGTCCTGTACTGGGCGCCGCGGCTCTCCTTGCGCTCGAGCGCAGCGACGCAGGTGCACTCGGCGTTGTCGAGCATGTAGCCGAGCTCGATTGCCCCCAGCAGGTCCTGGTTGAAGACCTGGCCCTTGTCGTCGATGTAGGCGGACTTGGCCTCCTGCTTGAGCCGGCGCACGGTCTCCAGCGCCTGCTGGATCCCGGCCTCCTCGCGGAAGACGGCGACGTGCTTGTCCATCGTCTCGCCCAGCTCCCGCTTGATCTCCGAGACGCGGCGGCCAGAGCCCTTCTCCCGCGCCGATATCGACTCGATCTCGGCCTGCTCGCCCTCGAGCACGGCCTTGCTCGGGCGCGCGCCCTCGATCTGCTTGGCGCGCCCGGCGGCGTCGGCGCCGGAGCGGCGGCCGAAGATCAGCGTGTCGAGCAGCGAGTTGGCGCCGAGGCGGTTGCCGCCGTGGACCGAGACGCAGGCGGTCTCGCCGGCGGCGTAGAGGCCGGGCACGTCGGTGCGGCCGTCGACGTCGGTCTTGATCCCGCCCATCGTGTAGTGGTTGCCGGGCTTGATGTGAATCGGCTCCTTGGTGATGTCGACCCCGGCGAAGTCCTTGCCGACGAGGACGATCTCGCGCAGCGCCTCGTGCACGCGCTTCTTCGGCACGACGGTGATGTCGAGCGCGACGGTGCCGTCGGGGAAGCCGCGGCCCTCGTTGATCTCGGTCTGCTCGGCGCGGGAGACGACGTCGCGCGAGGCGAGCTCCATCTTGTTCGGCGCGTAGCGCTCCATGAAGCGCTCGCCCTTGGCGTTGAGCAGGTGGGCCCCCTCGCCGCGGGCGCCCTCGGTGATCAGGAAGCCCTTGCCCGCCAGCGTCGTCGGGTGGTATTGGATCATCTCCATGTCCATCAGCTTGGCCCCAGCCCGGTAGGCCATCGCGATCCCGTCGCCGGTGCAGATCAGCGCGTTGGTGGTCGGCTGCCAGACCTGGCCGTTGCCGCCGCAGGCGAGGATCACGGCCTTGGCGGAGAAGAGCTGCATCGAGCCGTCGGCGACGTTGCGGGTGACGACGCCGCAGCACTCGCCCTGCTCGTCGAGCGCCAGCGCCGTGCAGAACCACTCCTCGTAGCGTGCGACCGTGTCGGAGTGCTTCATCAGCTGCTCGTAGAGCACGTGCATGATCGCCTGGCCGGTGATGTCGGCGACGTAATAGGTACGGGCGGCGGAGGCGCCGCCGAAGGCGCGGGTGCCGAGCTTGCCCTCCTCGTTGCGGTGGAAGGTGACGCCGAGGTGCTCGAGGTGGAGGATCTCGTCCGGCGCCTCTTCGCACATAATCGAGATCGCGTCCTGGTCGCCGAGGTAGTCGGAGCCCTTGACCGTGTCGTAGGCGTGCGACTCCCAGGAGTCGCCCGGGTTGAGCGCCGCGTTGATTCCGCCCTGCGCCGCGTTGGAGTGCGACCGCACGGGGTGGACCTTGCTCAGGATCCCGACCGAGACCCCCTGCTCGGCGGCGGCGAGAGCGGCGCGCTGCCCTGCCAGGCCGGCACCGATTACGAGCACGTCATGCGTAGGCACGGCCGCGGACTCTATAGAGGCGAAATCCGACCCCGCGGTCGGATTTCAGCGACTACAGCCAGCGCTCGTCCAGACGGCGGATCGCGGCCTCGGAGAGGCGGATGCCGTCGGCGACGGTGTCGAAGTCGACGTTCTCGGCGAGGTCGTGCCACCAGTGGTAGTTGGCGGGCTGCTTGAGCTCGGTGCAGCTCGCCAGCACCGCGGTCTCGTAGCCGGCGGCGAGCGACTCGAGCCCGTCGGTGCCGTTGCGCAGGCGCAGGTTGGGGAAGAGCTCGATGCCGAGCTCCTCGGCGAGCCCGTCGATCAGCGCCAGCGAGCGCGGCGGGTACTCGCGCATCCTCAGGAAGCCCTCGCCGCGCAGCACCAGCAGGTGCGGCGAGCCGAGCGTCTCCAGGCAGAGGAAGAAGGTGCTCTCCCGCGGCAGCTCGTCGAAGTGGCGCTCGCCAAAGGCCTTGATCCCCTCGCTGAACGACTCCTCCGAGCCGACCGAGAGCAGGACCACGCGGGTGCTCTGCGGCGGCTCGGCGAGCAGCCGCTCGGCCAGCGCCAGCAGGGCGACGACGGCGGTGCCGTTGTCGTTTGCGCCGGGGACGACTTCGCGGGCGCCGATCTCGGCCATCGCAGCGGCCGAGCCAAGACCGAGGAAGATGCCCAGCTTCGCCAGCGCGCGCCTGCCGGTGAGCGCGCCGAGCGCCGCCAGCACCGGGCCTCCGACGACCGGCGCCATCAGCGGCGGGCTGGTGTCGCTGCGCTCGATCAGCCCGAGCCGGTTGGCGATGTGGGGGAGCTGCGGGTGGAAGACGATGCCCGAGTGGGCGGCGTCGTGGTGGGCGATCAGGACGATCGTGCGCTCGGCCTCCGCCGGGCCGACCTCGCAGACGACGTTATAGGTCGTGCGGCGCGGCAGCAGACGGCGGATCAGGCGTTTGCCGGGCGGGAAGTCGGAGGCCATGCCGGCCGCCGCGGCGCCCGCGACCGTGCCCCCGAGCAGCCGCCGCCCGCGCAGGCCGAGGATGCCGCCCAGCGCACCCAACGCGGCGCCGATCCCAAGCGGCCACCAATAGGTCCCATGCGCCGGCTCAGCCTCGATCCGCGCCTCGGCCCCCAGCTCGCCAAATCGCGCCACCAGCCACTCGGCGGCCTGCCGCTCGCCCTCCGATGCCGAAGGCCGCTCGATCCGCTCCAGTTCCTCCAGCCAGCCGCGCAGTCGGTCTTGCATCCGGCCGACCCTACAATTGGTCGATGCTCGGTGGTCGCTCCATCACGCTGTTCCACGTGCGCGGAATCCGCATCGCGGTCGACTGGTCCTGGTTCTTCGTCCTCTTCCTCGTCATCTTCTGGCTCTCGCAGTTCTACGGCGACGTGCTCGGCGAGACCAGCTCCGACTCGACCCCGTTCCTGCTGGCGATCGTCAGCGCCTTCGGCTTCTTCGGCTCGATCGTCCTGCACGAGCTCGGCCACGCGCTGGTCGCGCTGCGCAACGGCATCGGCATCTCCAGCATCCAGCTCTGGATCTTCGGCGGGATGGCGCGCATGGACCGCGAATCCGACGGCCCCGCGACCGAGTTCAAGGTCGCAGTCGCCGGGCCGCTGGTGACGCTGGCGATCGTCGTCCTCCTCGTCGCTATCGGCTTCGCCGCGGCCGGTGGGGCGGGGTTCCGCGAGGCGATCCTGATCGAGAGCGACTCCGGCGTCTCCGGGGTGCTGGCGATGGTCGGCTGGCTGGCGACGATCAACCTGCTCGTGCTGGTCTTCAACCTGCTGCCGGCTTTCCCCATGGACGGTGGCCGGATCGTCCGCGCGATCGCCTGGTGGCGCACCGGCGACCGCACCTCGGCGACCCGCTTCGCCGCCGGCCTCGGCCGCGTCTTCGCCTACATCTTCATCGGCGGCGGCCTGCTGCTGATCTTCGACGGCCTCGTCTTCAGCGGCGTCTGGCTCGCCCTGATCGGCTTCGTGATCAACGGCTCCGCTCGCGCCGCCAGCGCCCAGACCCGGATCACCAGCGGCATCAGCAACCTGGTCGTCGCCGACGTCATGGACCGCGAGCCGGTCGCGATTCCCGGCAAGCTCAGCGTCGAGCAGGCGCTCGACGAGTACTTCCTGCGCTACCGCTGGTCCTGGTTCCCGGTCGTCGACACCGGCCGGCGCTTCCTCGGCCTGGTCATCCGCGACAAGGCCGATGACGTGCCGGAGACCTCCCGAACAACCTCGCTGATCTCCGAGCTGATCGAGAGCGACAGCGACGACGGCACCTTCCAGGTCCGCGACGACGCCCCGCTCGACAGTCTGCTCGCGAACAACACGATGCGCCGCTTCGGCGCGGTGATGGCAGTCGACGAGGAGGGCAGGCTCAGCGGCGTTGTGACCGCTGAGCAAGTAGGCCGAGCCCTAAGGGACGCCACGACCTAGCGCCGTCGCTCTAACCCACAGGCATGTGCCGCTCGATGATCCGCCCGAAGTCGGCCCCGGCCGGCAGCGTGCCGAAGGCGTTGCCCCAGTCGCCGCCGAGGCGCGAGGTGCAGAAGGCGTCGGCGGTGGCGGGGTCGCCGTAGCGGACCAGCAGCGAAGCCTGTAGGGCCAGCGCCATGCGCTCGACCACGCGGCGGGCGCGCGCCTCGATCGTCTCGATGTCGCCGGGGATCTCGGCGCGCAGCTCGGCGACGTAGGCGTCCAGCCTCGGTTCGGCGCCGGCGCCCTCGAGCACCTCGGCGAAGAAGGCATCGACCGCAGCCGGGCTCTTGACCATCGCCCTCAGCACGTCGAGGCACTGCACGTTGCCCGAGCCCTCCCAGATCGAGGCCAGCGGCGCCTCGCGGTACAGGCGCGGCAGGCCGGACTCCTCGACGTAGCCATTGCCGCCGAGGCACTCGAGGCACTCGACCGCGTGCCAGGGGGCTCGCTTGCACATCCAGTACTTGAGCACGGGGTTGGAGAGGCGGCGGAAGTCGGCGGCGCCCTCGTCGCCGGCGGCGACCTCGTCGTAGGAGCGGGCGAGCCGCATCATCGCGATCGTCGCCGCCTCCGACTCGACGCAGAGGTCGGCGAGCACGTTGCGCATCAGCGGCTGCTCGATCAGCTCCTTGCCGAAGGCGGAGCGCTGCCCGACGTGGTTGAGCGCCTGCGCGACGCCGGCCCGCATCCCGGTCGCGGCGCCGATCGCGCAGTCGAGCCGGGTGTGGTTGACCATCTCGATGATCGTCGGCACGCCGCGGCCCTCCTCGCCGATCATCCGTGCCCAGGCGCCGCGGAACTCGAGCTCGCTGGAGGCGTTGGAGCGGTTGCCGAGCTTGTCCTTGAGCCGCTGGATCTGGAAGCCGTTGCGCTCGCCGTCGGGCGTCCAGCGCGGCATCAGGAAGCAGGAGATGCCGGAGTCGGTCTGGGCGAGGACGAGGAAGGCGTCGCACATCGGCGCCGAGCAGAACCACTTGTGGCCGACGAGCTCGTACTCGGCCCCGGGGCCGCCGCCGTTCAGCGGCGTCGCCGTCGTCGTGTTCGCGCGCACGTCGGAGCCGCCCTGCTTCTCGGTCATCGCCATCCCGCAGAGCGCGCCGCGCTTGTGATCGGCCGGAAGCGAGCGCTCGTCGTAATCGAGCGAGAGGAAGCGCTGCTCCCACTGCTCGGCCAGCTCGGGCTGGGCTCGCAGCGCCGGAATCGAGGAGTAGGTCATCGAGATCGGGCAGCCGACGCCGCTCTCGGCCTGCATCAGCAGGTCGAACATCGCCGCGCGAGCGACGTGGGCGCCGGGACCGGGCTCGCGCCAGGGGGCGGCGTGCAGCCCCTGGTCGATGCCGATCCGCATCAGTTCGTGCCAGGAGCTATCGAACTCGACCTCGTCGATGCGGTGGCCGTAGCGGTCGTGGGTGCGCAGAACGGGCTTCTTCTCGTTCGCCTCGAAGCCCCAGCGGATCGTCTGCGCGGAACCGGCGATCGCGCCCAGCTCACGTGCTCTCTCCTCCGCCCAGCCGGCGCCCTCGCGGCGCAGCGCCTCGCCGAGCACACGGTCGGCGTCGAAGGAGTTGTAGTCCTCCAGCGGCGTCGCCTGGTTGAAGACCTTGTGCGTCTGGTTGGTCCTGCGCTCGACGGTCGCCATCGCCCCGATTGTCGCATCGATAGCATCGCCGCGCCAATGCCGCAGAAGATCCAAGTCAAGAACCCTGTGGTCGAGCTCGACGGCGACGAGATGACCCGCATCATCTGGTCGTTCATCAAGGAGCAGCTGATCCTGCCCTACCTCGATTTGGAGCTCGACTACTTCGACCTGGCGATCGAGAGCCGCGACGCCAGCGAAGACCGGATCACGGTCGAAGCCGCGGAAGCGATCAAACGCCACGGGGTCGGGGTCAAGTGCGCGACGATCACCCCGGACGAGGGGCGGGTCGACGAGTTCGGCCTCAAGCAGATGTACCGCTCGCCGAACGGGACGATCCGCAACATCCTCGGCGGGGTGATCTTCCGCGAGCCGATCGTGATCGCCAACATCCCGCGCCTGGTGCCGGGCTGGACCAAGCCGATCGTGATCGGCCGCCACGCCTTCGGCGACCAGTACCGCGCCACCGACATGGTCGTCCCCGGCGAGGGGACGCTGACGCTGACCTACACCCCCAAGGACGGCTCCGAGCCGGTCGAGCTCGACGTCTACGACTTCCCCTCGGGCGGCATCGCGATGGCGATGTACAACCTCGACGACTCGATCCGCGATTTTGCCCGCGCCTCGATGCGCTACGGGTTGGATCGCGGCTACCCCGTCTACCTCTCGACCAAGAACACGATCCTGAAGAAGTACGACGGGCGCTTCAAGGACCTCTTCGCCGAGGTGTACGAAAGCGAGTTCAAGGCAGACTTCGAGGCCAAGGGGATCGCCTACGAACACCGGTTGATCGACGATATGGTCGCCGCCGCGCTGAAGTGGGAGGGCGGCTACGTCTGGGCCTGCAAGAACTACGACGGCGACGTGCAGTCCGACACGGTCGCCCAGGGGTTCGGTTCGCTGGGGCTGATGACGAGCGTGCTGATGAGCCCCGATGGCAAGACGGTCGAGGCCGAGGCCGCACACGGAACGGTCACCCGGCACTTCCGCCAGCACCAGCAGGGGAAGCCGACGTCGACCAACCCGATCGCCTCGATCTTCGCCTGGACCCGCGGTCTCGCCGCCCGCGGCCGCATCGACGACACGCCCGAGGTGTCACGGTTCGCCGCGACGCTGGAGCGGGTCTGCATCGAGACTGTGGAAAGCGGCAAGATGACCAAAGACCTCGCGCTCCTGATCGGCCCCGAGCAGGAGTACCTGACCACGCAGGAGTTCCTCGCCGCGATCAAATCCCGACTGCAGGAGGCAACCACTTGAGCACCCCCGTCAAAGTCACCGTCACCGGCGCCGCAGGCCAGATCGGCTACGCGCTGCTCTTCCGCATCGCCAGCGGCCAGATGCTCGGCCCGGACACGCCGGTCGAGCTCAGCCTGCTGGAGATCCCCGACGCCGTCAAGGCCGCCGAGGGCACGGCGATGGAGCTCGACGACTGTGCCTTTCCGCTGTTGAGCAAGATCGACATCTTCGACGACGCCAAGCCGGCCTTCGAGGGATGCAACGTCGGCCTTCTGGTCGGCGCCAGGCCACGCGGTCCGGGGATGGAGCGCGCCGACCTGCTCGAGGCCAACGGTGGGATCTTCAAGCCGCAGGGTGAAGCGATCGCAGCCGGCGCCGCCGGCGACGTGCGCGTGCTGGTGGTCGGCAACCCGGCCAACACGAACTGCCTGATCGCGCTCTCCAACGCCGACGGTGTGCCGCGCGAGCGCTTCACGGCGATGATGCGGCTCGATCACAACCGAGCTATCGCCCAGCTCGCCAACAAGCTCGGCAAGCCGGTATCCAGCGTCAGCAACATGACCGTCTGGGGCAATCACTCGCCCACCCAGTACCCCGACCTGGTCAACGCCAGGATCGATGGCGCGAGCGCCTGGGGGGCGGTTGACGATGAGGCCTGGATCGGCGAGGAGTTCATCCCCCGCGTCGCCAAGCGCGGCGCCGAGATCATCGACGCCCGCGGCGCCTCCAGCGCCGCCTCCGCCGCCAACGCGGCGATCGACCACGTGCACGACTGGGTGCTGGGCACTCCAGAGGGCGACTGGGTCTCGATGGGCGTTCCCTCCAACGGCTCCTACGGAATAGAGGAGGGAGTGGTAGCCGGCCACCCGTGCAGCTGCACCAACGGCGAGTGGACCATCGTCGAGAACCTAGACGTCCCCGAGTTCTCCAAGCCCCGCATCGAAGGCAGCATCAACGAGCTGAAGGAAGAGCGCCAGTCCGTAGCCGAACTGGGCCTCGTCTAGCGGGGTTCCGGTAGGGCCGAAACGTCTTGTACTTTTTCTGAACCAAGCAACCTAGGACTGCCCAGGGTGTCTTCAGAAAAAGTTAAGTGAAGGCCCTACCGGAACCCCGCTGAAGCAAGCCTATTTACCGGGGTAGTACTGGCGCCCTTTCTTCGAAACCCGACCCTCCTTCTCCAGGTCACCGAGAACCCGGTAGAGGTAGTTGGGCTTGATCTTCATCTGTTTGGCGATGTCCGACGCGCTGATTCCGGGGTTGCCCTGAACCAACGCAACCGCCTGGTCGGCGCGGGTGCCGCTGCGACGCCGCCGCCTTTTCGGGCGCCCGCCGGCCTTTTTGCCCGAGCCCGGGGGGCGGCCAGGACGACGACCGGTGTGACCGGTGACTTTCCCGCCCAGCTCGGCGAGAGCGCGCTCGAGGCGCTTGCGCTCCTCGTCCAGCTCGGCAAGGCGTTTCTTCACCAGGTCGCGAGCCTCGTCGAGTACGTGCGTGGTGCTTGGCATCTCGTTCCTTTCGTCCGGCCCGTGTTGCCGGCCGGGTCACTGGGGGGAGTTAGGCACCGCAGTGTTGCACAGTCACAGTGACGCACCGAAAACGTGTTAGACACATTGGCGGTGTGCAAGCTCACCAGTTAGATCGAACGTAGACCGAGCGGCACCGGCTAACTGTCAGGCGGCACGTTCGGCCTGTCGCTCGGGTGAGATGCGCACGACGTTGCGGGCCAGGCCCACCTTCTCCATTGCGGCAATGATCAGTCCTGAAGGATCCATCTCCCAGCGTCTCAGCCCGTGGGTGGCCGAGCGCGGGAAGGCGTGGTGGTTGTGGTGCCAGGACTCTCCCAGCGAGGGAAGGGCCAACCAGAAGACGTTGGTCGAACGATCGTCGGTGTCGAAGCGCCTGCTGCCGACGAAGTGGCACACCGAGTTGACGCTCCAGGTGATGTGATGGACGAAGAAGATCCTCACAAGCCCGCCCCACAGCAGGCCGGTCGCGGCGCCGGCCAGGGTGCCACTGACCAGGTAGCCGGCAAGTGCGGGTAGCGCCAGGCCGAGGGCGAGGATGGGAACGAACTGCCGGCCGATCGCCCTCATCCCGCGGTCCTCGTACAGGTCGGCCGCGTAGCGCTTCCAGTCGGCTCGTCCCTGGGTGGACATCAACCATCCAGTGTGAGCGTGCCAGAGGCCGGCCAGGACTCCTCGAACCCCGTCGCCGTGGCCGACATGCGGACTGTGTGGATCGCCGTCTTCGTCGGTGTGTGCGTGATGCTTGCGGTGGTCTGCAACCCAGGAGATCACGGGACCCTGCACCGCCATCGACCCCAGCACCGCAAACAGGTACTCGATGGGTTTCGGCGTCTGAAAGGAACGGTGGGTGAGCAGGCGGTGGAAGCCGACAGTGATGCCGATGGCCGTCAGCAGGTACATGCCGCCGGCGATCGCGAGATCGACCGGGCTGACCAGCCTGTTCCAGAAGAGAGCGATGGCGGCGAGCGTCGCGGCAAAGGGAAGTACGACGGCACCCAGGTTGGCGATTTTCTCGGGTTTGCCCATTTCGGTATGCATGAAGCTCAATTTATGCGCTTGAAGTGAGATGTTCTAGTCTTTAGACCACGTTTTGTCCCTTTTTTATGTCAGATAGATGATAAATAAAGCCAAAACCGAGCCCTGGCACGGGCTTCCGGCTGAGGTCGCCGGCCTGATCGAGCCGCAGTTGGAAGCGATCACGGCCGAAATCCTCACCGCGATCGCGGCTGAAGTCCCCGCCTACGCCCGGCCCCTGGAGGGCAGCTTCGGCCGCGGCGTGCGCCGCGGGGTCGGCGAGGCGTTGCGCCAGTTCGTCGCCCTGATCCGCGATCCGGAGTCCGGCCGCGGCGTCGGCCGCGACGTCTATGTCGAGCTGGGCCGCGGCGAGCTGCGCCAGGGCCGCACGCTCGACGCCCTCCAATCCGCCTACCGGGTGGGAGCGCGCGCGGCGTGGCGGCAGATCTCGGCCACCGGGCGCGAGGCGGGCCTCGGGCGCGAGGTCCTCAGCCTGCTCGCCGAGGCGATCTTCGCCTACATCGACGAGCTCTCGGCCGACTCGGTCGAGGGCTACGCGCAGGCGCAGGCCGAGCAGGAGGACGAGCGTCGCCGGCGCGCTCACGACCTGATCGCGCTGGCGGTCCGCGAGCCCCCCGTCGAAGCGGTTGACGTCGAGGCCGCCGCTCGGCTGATCGGCTGGAAGCCCCCAGCCCAGATAGCCGCACTCGCCTGCGCAGCCGAGGACCTGGGCGCCATTGCCCGCCTGCTGCCGCCGGGCTCGCTCTCGACCGTCCTCGACGACACCGGTTGCATCCTCTTCCCGGACCCCGACGGCCCGCAACGAACGAAGCCGCTCGAACGCGCCGCCGGCGACTTCCTACTCGCGCTCGGCCCGACCGGCGAGGCAGCCGACCTGCCGGCCTCCTGGTCGCTGGCCCGCACCGCGCTGCGCGCCTCGCAGGCGGGCGCCCTGTCGGCGACCGGTCCACTGCGCGTGGACGACCACCTCGCCGCCCTGCTCCTCTTCGAGGGCGCTGCCCTCGTCAACCGCATCGCCGCGCGCCGCCTGGCTCCACTCGACGACCTCACCCCGAAAGCAAGCGAGCGCATGCGCGAGACCGCGCTCGCCCACGTCCAGCACGGCGGCAATGCGGTAGAGATGGCGCAAGCTCTACACCTCCACCCCCAGACCATCCGCTACCGCGTCAAGCAGCTGGATGAGCTCCTGGGCGATCAGCTCAGCGATCCGGACGCCCGTTTCGAGCTGCAGATCGCGCTACGAAATCACCGTCGCCGCTGCCGCGGCAGCGTCCGAAACACGACATCCCAAATCGGCGAGCTGACCCCGTAGCCAAACCGGTGGTCCTGGAAGTGGTGGCGCATGTGCTGCTCGCGCAGGCGCTTGCCCGGGTCCGACCTGGGCACGAAGTGGTGCACGTAGTAGTGCGTGTAGTCGTAGAAGAGGTAGCCGGCGATGAAGCCGCCGAAGAGCGGATAGGCGACCGGCGTGCCGAAGATCAACGTGAAGGCGAAGAAGAAGAGCGCGGCCAGCGGGATCGATACCGCCGGCGGCATGACCAGCCGCATCTTGTCGTTGGGGTGGTCGTGATGGATGCCGTGGATGACGAAGTGCATGCGCCGGCCGAAGGCGTTGTCGGGCTCCCAGTGGAAGATCAGCCGGTGCAGCCAGTACTCGGTCAGGGTCCAGATCCCGATCCCGCCGAGGCTGAGCAGGAGCAACTGCCAGGCGGCCTTGCCCTGGTCGGCCGCGAGCCACTCCATCGCCACGATCACGGGCACGAAGACGAGCGCCGGGATCGCCGGGTGGACCCGCGAGAAGAAGTTGAGGAAGTCGCTCTCGAAGAGCTGCGGCGAAGCCGCGAGCTTGTCGGTGCGAGCCTTGTGTGCCTCCATCCGCGCCAATGGTAGCGACGCCCGGCGCCGACTCTCGCAAGACGCGGGGAAGATGTAACGAGTCTGTGTCAAGAATATTGCGCTTTGCGGAATCGAGCCTCACGGAAGCGTCACTGGATTGCCAAGATGCCCGCCGTGCCGCGCAAGAAGAAACCGAGCTGCGACGACTGCTACTTCCGCAAGAACATGCTCTGCGCGCTCGAGCTCGAGGAGCCCTGCGCGACCTTCCGCCCCAATCGGCCCGAGGGCCTTGTGCCGCCGCGGCAGCCGGTGCTGCTGATGCGCCCGCCTCGGTGGGCTGATCGGACGCAGCCGGCGTAGAGCCAGTCCCTGTGGGCGGCTATGTTTTGCGCCTATGCCTGAGCGAGACGTGTTTGCGAACTTTGCCCGCATGCGGCGGGAGATGGATCAGATGCTGGGTGGTGGCTGGGGGCGGACCACCTATGTGAGCCGCCGGAGTACCGGCTTTTCCCCCAACGTGGACGTCTACTACTGCGGCGATCCGCAGCGGGCTGTGGTCAAGGTGGATCTGGCTGGTGTCGACTTGGATCAGGTCGGGATCGAGGTCAGTGGGCGGCAGCTCGCGATCGTCGGGGAACGGCCGGTGCAGGAGACCGAGGGGCGGGTCTACCAGCAGGTCGAGATCCCCTCGGGGCCGTTTCGGCGGGTCGTCGAGTTGCAGGTGGATGTCGATCCCGACAAGGCCAGGGCGACCTACGAGGACGGCGTACTGCGGATCGACCTGCCGCTGCGCGACCCCGAGCAGAGCCGCCGCGTGCCGATTGGGAGAGAGTGATGGAGGGCTCGCCGGTGCTCGAGGTGGTCGAGTCCGAGCTCGACGCCGAGGACGCGATCCGCGCCGATCAGCCGCTGCCCGACGCGCTGCCGGTGCTGCCGCTGCGCGAGACCGTCACCTTCCCGGAGACCCTGACCCCGCTCGCCGTCGGCCAGGAGCGCTCGATCAAGCTCGTCGACGACGTGCTCGGCGCCAACCGGTTGCTGGTGATGGTTGCCGCGCGCGACCCCGAGGACGAGGAGCCGGGGCCTGAGGCTCTCTACGACGTCGGTGTCGTCGGCGTCGTCGCCCGCATGCTGAAAGTGCCCGACGGGACGTTGCGCATCCTCGTCCAGGGGACCCAGCGGGTACGGGTCGGCCCCTACGTCGCCGAGGAGCCATACATGGTGGCGCGCATCGCCGAGCTACCCGACACGGTGGACGAGGGCCCCGAGCTGGAGGCGCTGACCCGCAATGTCCAGCGCACCTTCTCGGAGATCGTCGAACACATCCCGTACCTGCCGGAGGAGCTGCAGATGGCGGTCGCCAACATCGAGGACCCGGCCGCGCTCGGCCACCTGATCGCGGGCGCGCTGCGCATCCCGACCGAGGAGAAGCAGGCGCTGCTCGAGCAGGTCGACGTCGCCGCGCGCCTGCGCAGGCTCTCGGAGATCCTCGCCCGCGAGCTCGAGGTGGTCCAGCTCGGCACTCAGATCCAGTCGCAGGTCGAGTCGGAGATCGACAAGGGCCAGCGCGAGTTCTTCCTGCGCCAGCAGCTGAAAGCGATCCAGGAAGAGCTGGGGGAGGAGGACGAGCAGCAGGCCGAGGTCAACGAGCTGCGCCGGCGGATCGAGGAGGCGGAGCTGCCGGAGCAGGCGCAGAAAGCCGCGGAGCGCGAGCTCTCGCGGCTGGAGAAACTGCCTCCGGCGGCGGCGGAGCACGGCGTGATCCGCACCTACCTGGAGTGGTTGGTCGAGCTGCCCTGGTCGAAGGGGACCGAGGACAACCTCGACATCCCGCACGCCCGCGAGGTGCTCGACGCCGACCACTACGACCTGGAAAAGGTCAAGGACCGGATCCTCGAGTACCTGGCGGTGCGCAAGCTGAAGCCGGACTCGCCCGGCCCGATCCTCTGCTTCGTCGGCCCGCCCGGCGTCGGCAAGACCAGCCTCGGTCGTTCGATCGCTCGCGCGCTCGGACGCGAGTTCGAGCGCATCTCCGTCGGCGGCGTCCGCGATGAGGCCGAGATCCGCGGCCACCGCCGCACCTACATCGGCGCGCTGCCGGGGACGATCGTCCGTGCCCTGCGCGACGCCGGCTCGCGCAACCCCGTCTTCATGATCGACGAGATCGACAAGATGGGCGCCGACTTCCGCGGCGACCCCTCCTCGGCGATGCTCGAGGTGCTCGATCCCGCCCAGAACGACAGCTTCCGCGACCACTACCTCGACCTCGAGTTCGACCTCTCCGAGGTCCTCTTCATCGCCACGGCGAACGTGCTCGACACCGTCCCCGGGCCACTGCAGGACCGCATGGAAACGATCGAGCTGGCCGGCTACACGCTTGAGGAGAAGCGCCACATCGCGCGCCGCTACCTGGTCCCGCGCCAGATCGAGGCCAACGGGTTGAAGCCCTCGCAGATCGAGTTCGCCGAGCCGGCGCTGACCGCGATCGTCGAGGAGTACACGCGCGAGGCCGGCGTGCGCAACCTCGAGCGCCAGATCGGCGCCGTCTGCCGCAAGGTCGCCCGCGACGTCGCCGAGGGCAATGCCGGCGGCAAGGTCAAGGTCTCGGCCAAGCGGGCGCGGGAGCTGCTCGGCCGCCGCCGCGTCTTCGCCGAGCAGCGTCGTCGCACCAAGGACCCGGGGGTCGCCACCGGGCTCGCCTGGACGCCGACCGGCGGCGACGTGCTCTTCATCGAGGCGACGGCGATGCCGGGCCAGGGCAAGCTGACGATCACCGGCCAGCTCGGTGACGTGATGAAGGAGTCGGCGCAGGCGGCGCTCTCCTACGTGCGCGGCCACTGGCGTGAGATCGACCCCGACCTGGGCGAGGACTGGTTCGCCGAGCGCGAGATCCACATCCACGTGCCGGCCGGCGCCGTGCCCAAGGACGGGCCCTCGGCGGGGGTGGCGATGACGGTCGCCCTGGCCTCGCTGGTCTCCGGTCGACACGTGCGCAACGACGTCGCGATGACCGGCGAGGTGACGCTGACGGGTCAGGTGTTGCCGGTCGGCGGCCTCAAGGAGAAGTCGCTGGCCGCACAGCGGGCCGGAATCAAGCGGGTGATCGTGCCCGAGCGCAACGAGGGCGACATCGCCGAGATCCCCGAGCACGAGCGCAGCGAGCTCGAGTTCGTCTATGTGGACGAGATCTCGAGCGCGCTCGACGCCGCGCTTGCATAGATCCCGCACCTTCTGGATCGTCGCCGGGCTGACCGCGGCGGCCGCTGCGCTGCGCTTCGCGACGCTCGGCACGCAGGCCTACCACCATGACGAGATCGTCACCGCCAGCCGCGTTCTGCGCGGCGACTTCTTCCACGCAATGGAAGCTGTCGGCTTCAGCGAGTCGGCGCCGCCGCTCTACTACGCCCTGGCCTGGGCCTGGACCCAGCTGACCGGGACGGGCGAGGCCGGCCTGCGCTCGCTCTCCGCTCTGGCCGGGGTTGCGACCGTTCCCGTCGCTTACCTGATCGGCGCTGAGCTGCGCGGCCGCCGCACCGGACTGCTCGCCGCGGCGCTCATCGCCGTCAACCCGATGCTGCTGTGGTACTCGCAGGAGGCCCGCGGCTACGCCCTGCTCGTCCTCCTCACCGGGCTCGCCGCCCTCTTCTTCGTCCGTGCCCTAGGAGCCGGCACGTCGGGGCGGCGGGACGTGACGCTGTGGGGGGTGTTCTCGGCGCTGGCGCTGGCGACGCACTACTTCGCGGTCTTCCCGGTCGCGCTCGAGGCGGCCTGGTTGCTGCGGCGGCGCGGGCGCGCCGCGCTCTCCGGGGTCTCGATTGTCGCTCTCGCCGGGTTGGCGCTTGCGCCGCTGGCGATCCACCAGATGTCGCTCGGCCACGCCGAGTGGATCGGCGACCGCAGCCTCGGTCATCGCCTCTGGGAGGTCGGCGTCACCTTCGTCGCCGGCGAGACCGGCGACATCCTCTCCCGGCCCGAGGCCGTGCTGCCGGCGATCGTTCCCCTGCTCGCCGCCCTCGTGGGGCTCGCCCTGCTCGGGCTACGCGGCAATCGCGAAGAGCGGCGGGCCGGCGGGCTGGTGCTGGCCTTGGCGGCGGCGACGATCTCGGTGCCGCTGGCGCTCGCCGTTCTCGCTCCCGGCAAGGACTACGTCATCGCCCGCAATCTGATCCCGGCCCTGGTCCCGCTGCTGGTCGCCGTGGCGATCGGCCTGACGCTATTCCGCGCCCGGCGCGTGGGCGGCGCCCTCTCCATCGCGCTCGTCGCCTACTCGCTCGGCCTCAGCCTCTGGGCGAGTCTCTCGCCGAGCCTGCACCGGCCCGACTGGGAGACGGTCGCGGCGCGCCTCGGCGAGCCGGAACGGCCGCGCGCGACGGTGCTCTGGACGCTGGGCGCCGCCTCCTTGCGTTGGTACCTCTCGACCGGCTCTTTTCAGGCCCAGCCCTCGGAAGGCTTTTCCTGGAGCGTGCACGAGGTCGTCTTCGTCTCCGACGGCCCGGCGCCGCCCGTTCCGCAGGAGTTGCTCGGGCCGCGCTTTCGCCTGGTCGAGCGCTCCCCGGTCGGTCGCCTGCACGTGATGCGTTACGTGCTGCCGGGCCCGGACCTGGCGCACCTGCGCCTGCGGCATGTGCGAAAAGCGGAGCTCGGCTTCGGCTCCAACAGCGTCCTCCTGGACGGGATCGGGCCCCCGTGACGCGCGATCTGCTTGGCCACACGCGCCACGGTATCCTCAGTCGACCCGGATTTCACCAGCGAGGAGATGGTATGAGCAAGACGAAGGCGAACCAGGCTGCGGACCTCTATTCGACCGCCCGCGAAAACCCCTACGTGCAGCGGTTGGTCGAGGATGAAGAGCTGCGCGACAACCTGCGCGAAGCCTTTGAAGCCGCGCGTGGCGCCTACGGACGGGCGACCGGCAACGGCAAGGGCACGGTCAAGGCCGTAACCAGCGATAAGAAGGTGCAGAAGGACCTGCGTTCCGCGGCCGAAAGCCTGCGCGATGCCTCCGAGCAGCTTCAGGGCAAGAAGCACAAGCGCAAGAAGAGCCGCCTGGGGCGGATCCTCCTACTCGGGCTGATCGCCGCCGGCCTCGCTCTGATCCTCTCCGAGGACGCCCGCAAGACCGTGCTCGATGCTCTCTTCGGCGCCGAGGAGGAGTTCGAGTACACCTCGACCACGAGTATCAACGGAAGCTGACAGCGGTGGGGCCCATCTGGGCCTGTCAGCAGGTGCGACTAGACTCTTCTCGATGGAGGCAGCGACCAAAGAGCGCGAGCTGAGCGGTGAAAAGGCGCAGCGCATCGTCGACGCGATGCGCGAGAGTGTCGCCAAGCGCGGCGCCGCCGGGTCGACCTTCGAGCACGTCGCTCGTGAGGCCGGAGTCAGTCGGGGGCTGCTGCACTACTACTTCGGCACCAAGGAGCGGCTGCTGGTCGAGGTCGTCCGCCGCGACTCCGAGATCCGCGTCGCCAGGTTGGACAAGCCCTTGGCCGAGGCCGAGAGCGTCGATGACGTGCTCGATGTCCTCGTCGCCAGCCTCACCGACCTGATCGACAACGAACCGGCCTTCTTCCTGCTCCTCTATGAGCTCTTCAGCGCCGGTCGCCGCAACCCCGAGATCCAGCACGAGGTCGGCCAGCTCTTCGATCGCACCCGCAGCCACGTCGCGCAGGTTCTCGAGCAGAAGCAAAGCGAGGGCGTGCTCAAGCTCCGCTTCGACGCCGAGGCGACCGTCGCCTACCTCTTCGCCGCCGCCGACGGCTTCGCCCTGCAGGCGCTCTCCGAGCCGGGCCGCGACATCAGCGCGGCGCTCGCCGCCGGCGCCGCCTCAGCCCGGTTCCTGCTCGCCGGCGAGTAGCG
>Ga0210085_1000453_pt1 | contig 17188 bp, 17 predicted proteins | sample China_Galinas_PW_5_FD_184866 | JGI IMG/M metagenome (GOLD analysis project Ga0210085, IMG submission 184866) | Wetland microbial communities from San Francisco Bay, California, USA, that impact long-term carbon sequestration - China_Galinas_PWC_D1... | ecosystem: Environmental > Aquatic > Marine... | reverse complement strand
GGCGCCGCCGCCGCGCATCGGGCCGACCCGCAGCCGCACGCCGGCCGGGCTGTCGAGCACGCTGAGCCGGACGGCGCCGTCGGCGAATCCGCGCGGGGCGCCGGCCGCGATCGCGTCGCTGAGCAGCATCGCGTCGGAGATGCGGTCGACGGTGATCTCGTGGCGGGCGGCGAGGGCGGCGAGGGCGCGCCCCAGCACCGGGGCGAGCAGCTCGGGCGAATCGACCCGCAGCGCGGTCTCCGCGGGCGCCGGGTGCGGCGCCTCGCCGCCGCCGCCGCCGTCCTGACTCTCGGCGGCGCGCAGGCGCAGGTGCATGCGGATCTCGGTGCCGCGGTCGGTGCCGCCCTTGATCTCGAAGCTGGCCGAGAGCGCCGCTATCAGCGCCAGCCCGATCCGCAGGCTGGACCGCTCGGCGACGTCGGGGCGCGGCTGGATGCCGCTGCCGAAGTCGCGCACGACCACGGTCAACCCGCCCTCGCCGGGCAGCGCTTCCACCTCCAGCGGCCCGGGGCTGTCCCGCGGGTAGGCGTGGACGACGGCGTTCATGCAAGCCTCGGTCACCACGGTCTTCAGGTCCGCGGCGGTCGCCTCGTCCATCCCCAGCTCCTCGGCCAGCCCGGCGAGGGCGTGCCGTACCACCGCGACGTTCTCGGCGCGCGCCGGAAGGGACATCTGCAGCCCCACTTGATCCTCGCTCGTTCTCACGCTCTGACTAGCTGGTTCGTCGCTGCCGCTCATCTCTTACCCTCGCGGGCGGGGCGGGAAACGCCACCCGCACCCTACCCGCTGCGGTAGCATCGCCCCGTGAGTCCAGCCCCGTTCGAAACGAGCGCCACGCGACTCGACGACGGGGTCCACGTCGTCGCGGTGCGCGGCGAGCTCGACCTCGGCACCGCGGCCGGCCTCGAGCCCTCGCTGGAGGAGATCGTCTCCGACGGCGGCGCCGACCTGCTGATCGACCTGACCGAGTGCGAGTTCATCGACTCGACCGGGATCGCCCTGATCGTGCGCAGCTGGCAGCGGCTGGACCGCGCCGGCGGCGGTGGCGGCGAGGGCCGGGTCGCGGTCTGCGCCGGCAACGACCAGGTCCGGCGGGTGCTCGAGGTGACCGGGCTGGAATCCTCGATCCCGATCCACGGGGGACGCGAGGCGGCGCTCGCGGCGCTGCGCTCCAGCCCGCCCGCGAACGCGTAGCCGCTCAGCGGCGCAGACGGCGCAGCGCGTCGCGGGCCGTGAGGTAGCTGCCGCGCGGCAGCGCCTCGGCCAGCATCCGGCCCGGGCCGATCCTGCCGCCGGCGTAGGCGCCGAAGGTCCCGGCGACCTTCGGATCGGCGGCCGCGACGCGGTAGAAGCCGCGTTCGGCGGCGGTCATCGGCCGGCCGCTCGAGTAGTCGTGGAAGACGAAGGCGCGCGGCCCCAGCCGGCGCCGGTGACGGCGCCGGTAGCGGGCGAGCCCGCGGTCGAGCGGCTCGGCACCCGCGAGCGCCGGCGCGACGCTGTCGGCCATCCACTCGGCCGAGCGCAGCGCCCAGCCGCAGCCGATGCCGAACAGGGGATCGCTGGCCAGCGCCGCGTCGCCGACCAGGGCGAGCCCCGGCGCGGTCCGGCGGCGGACGCGGTTGGTCATGTCGAGCTTGCCGAGGATCGGGCCGGCGCGGCGCCCCGGGTCGAGCGCCGGGGCTTCGGGCAGGCCGGAGAAGAAGCCGAGCACGGCGGCCTCGGGGTCCGTCCGGAACTCCGGCAGCAGCTCCGCGGTGGGCATCACGCCGCAGACCGTCAGCCCCGAGTCGGTCGGGAAGGCGATCGCGCAGTGCGGGTCCATGAACCAGACCCGCGCCCGCGCGTCGCCCTCGGGGTAGGCGCCCTCGTAGTAGCCGGCGTAGACGAAGCGGCCGTGCGGTCGGGTGCGGACCTCGGCGCCGGCCAGCTCGGCGACGCGCGAGTTGCGCCCGTCGGCGCCGACCGTGAGCGGGGCGAGCAGGCTCAGCTCGGCGCCGGCGCGGTCGCGCAGGGCGACCCCGGCCACGGCGCCCCCCTCGCGCAGCAGCTCCTGCGCGCTCCATCCCAGCATCAGCTCGACCCCGGGCGTCGCGGCCGCCGCCTCGCGGACGAGCGGGTCGAGCCGCTCGCGACGCAGGTTGACCCCGAGGCCGGCCCGCTCGGCAGGCGGCTCGATCAGCCCTTCCGGGGTGCGCACCTGCATCGGCGAGAGCAGCCCGCCGGCGGCGAGGATCGGCCCGATCAGCCCGAGACGCTCCAGGGTCGGCACCCCCTCGGGCTGGATGTAGTGGGAGCAGATGCGCTTGAACGAGGCTGGGTCCTCGTTCTTGTCGACCAGCGCCACCCTCGCCCCGGAGCGGGCGAGGAGGGTCGCGGCGGTGCAGCCGGCGAGGCTCGCCCCCACCACCGCCGCGTCGTAGCGCTCCATCTCAGGAGAGCAGCAGGATCAGCAGGTTGGCGAGGATCGCGGCCGGCGTGCCGACCAGCGCCATGGTGCGGAAGAACCGCTCCCAGCCACCCCGGTAGTGGACGCTCTCGAAGAGGGTGAGGCCGACGACGTGGGCCATGTTGACCAGGGCGGTGCCGATCGCGATCAGGATCGTGGCCGCTCCCGCGCCGGAGTCGGCGCCGTCTTCGGCGGTGACCGCGGCGGCGAGGACGGCGACGACGATCGTCCCGACCACGCCGGCGACCATGCTGGCGAAGTCCGCCCGCGAGAGGCCCGGCAGGTAGGAGGTGCCGACGTCGTGCTCGGGGTGCTCGACCGTGCCGGCGCCCTTCTCCTCGACCTCGACCACGTGCGGGGCGCGGTCGGCGCGGTCTTCGATCAGGACCATGCGCAGCGGCGGCTCGATCTCTTCCCGGGCCCGCTCGAAGAGGCCGTCCTCGAACCAGCGCTCCTGCGACTTGGCGTGCTCGAAGATCAGCACCTCGTCGGCCGGCGCGACCAGCAGCGCGTCCTGGGCGGCGCGGATCGGCTCGGGATCCCCGACCTCGCCGCTGACCTCGATCCCGGCGCCGCGCAGGGCCCGCAGCGAGCGCTCCAGGGTCGCGCGCGCCTGCTTGCCCGGCTCGTCGACGTCGCCCATCGCGTGGCGGAAGGCGCTCGCCTCGACCGCAGGCACCACCAGGCGCAGCTCGGCGCCGTCGTCGCCGAGGGAGCTGCGAATCTCGCCGATCTCCTCGTCCCCGTCGAGCGGGTCGGTCACCACCGCGAGAACCCGTCGCGCCATCTCTCGATCGCCTCCTCGGTCGCTTTCCGTAACAGCCGCTGCCCTCGATCTTCCCGCCTGCTCCCTGCAATCGCAACCCGCGCGGATGCTGGAGGGTCCTCAAGCGTTCGGACGGGATAGTCCGAATACTGGGTTGGAAATTCGCCGTCCGTTACACGAAATTGCGCAGCGTTAGCGGATTGGACCGACCGACTGGAGGAGTCGCTTGCCTGAGAAGAACGCTGTACGCATCGACCAGGAACTGGTCAAGGCGCTCGCCCACCCGCTGCGGGTGCGCATCCTCGAATCGCTGCAGGGGCGTGTGGCGAGCCCGACCGAACTGGCCAAGGAGATCGGCGCCAGCCTCGGCGTGGTCGCCTACCACGCCAACACGCTCGAAGAATGCGGCTGCGTGCAGCTGGTCAAAACCCGGCCACGGCGGGGCGCGCTCGAGCACTTCTTCACGGCGACGCCGCGCTCGTTCATCGGCCACCAGGACTGGCGCCTGACGCCGCGCTCGCTGCGCGGCGAGGTGACCGCGGCCGCGATGCAGACCTTCATCGACCGGGTCGCGGAGGCGGTCGTCGCGGGGACGATCGACTCGCGCGACGACACCACACTGAACTGGATGACGATAAACGTCGACGAGATCGGCTGGGCCGAAATCAAGACGATCCTGGGCGGCGCCCTCGAGCAGCTCACCGCGGTGCACGCGCGCAGCCTGGAGCGGCTCGGCGGCGAGCAGGGGATCCCGGCGATCGTCGGCCTCGCCGGCTTCGAAGCGGGCCGGTCCGAGGAGGTCGGGGAGGCTGAGCAGGCCGGCCGGGGGGACGGCTGAGCTAGGCGTCGTCCCCCTCCTCCCGAAGGATGCTGCGCGGCCAGAGGCGCCGCTCGCGGACGACGTTGGCCTCGGCGCCGAAGATGGTGAACAGGGCGCCGAGGTGGATCCAGGCGAGCAGCCCGATGACCAGGGCGAAGGTGCCGTAGACGGCGCTGGCGTTGCGCACCTGGTGGGAGACGTACCAGCCGCCCAGCAGCTGCAGCAGCTCCCATCCGAGCGCGGCGACGACGATGCCGACGCCGAGCGCGGAGAAGCCGACGGGGGCGGTGGTGAGCAGGCGGAAGACGGCGGCGAAGACGACCAGGTTGACGGCGGTCGAGACGAGCACCCCCCAGACCGGGCCGAAGAGGCCGGCGCCGCCGGCGACCAGGCCGGAGATCGCGGTCGAGGCGACCGCGAGGGTGCCGAGGACGGCGAGCAGCCCGACCGCCCTGAGGCGGCCGCCGAGGAAGCCCGAGCGCTTCGCCCGCGGCACCCCCCAGACGCGGTCGAAGCAGCGTTCGGTCTCGAGCACCACGCCGAGCCCGGCCAGCAGCGAGCCGACGATCCCGACCGCCAGCGCCAGGCCGTTGCCATCCAGGCTTTCGCCGCGCAGCTGGTCGCCGATCACCGGGAACTGGGAGAGGGTCGAGTCGACCACGTCGCTGCGCAGCTCGGGGTTGCCGGCGAGGACGTAGCCGAGGATGGTGGTCAGCAGCAGGAGCAGCGGGAAGAGCGAGAAGAAGGCCCGGTAGGCGACCAGCGAGACCATGCTGCCGCCTTCGTCGTCGGAGAACTTCATCGCGACGCCGAGCGGCGCCGCCAGGGCGCGGTGCCGGCGCTGAAAGCGATCGAGCCGCCGCAGCGGAGCCTTCGGGTCCATGCCCGCAATCCCTACCCGATGGCGCGGCCGGCAAAGCTCAGGCGGGGCGACCGGCGACCGGCGTCACCGCGAGCGCCGCGGCGTCGTCCTCCAGCGGCCCGCGCGCGAACAGCTCCAGCGCGCCCTCGAGACGCTTGACCGAGTGCGCCGGGCTGCTCGACCCGGCCAGCTCGGCGCGCAGGCGATCCTCGCCGAAACGGTCGTCCTCGCCGCCCGCCTCGGTCACCCCGTCGGTGACCGCGATCAGCTGCTGGCCAGGCCGGACCGCGCGCCGCTCCAGCTCCCAGCTCGCGTCGCCGAAGGCGCCCAGCACGGGGCCGGCCTCGGCCACCTCGTCGACCCGCTGGCCGTCGACCAGGAGCGGCGGCAGGTGGCCGGCGACGGCGAGGCCGACCGGATCGGCGGCCCGATCGGAGAGGGCGATGGCGACGACCGCGCAGAGCGCCGAGTCCGCGCGCGAGATCAGGGCGCTGTTGAGCGTCGCCAGGGCGACCAGCGGGTCGCCGCTGAGCCAGGCCGCGGTGCGCAGCGTGTAGCGGGCCTGGGCGGTGACCGAGGCGGCGCGGGCGCCGCGCCCGGTGACGTCGCCGATCACCAGCATCCAGCCGCCCGGGATCGGGAAGGCGTCGTAGAAGTCGCCGCCGACCTCGTTCTCGGCCCCCGCCGGCCGGTACATCGCGGCCGCGCTCCAGCCCGGGATCTCGGGCAGCGGCGGCGGACGCAGGCCGTGCTGCAGGGTGGCCGCGATCTCGGCGCGATCGCGCTGGGCGCGCTCGAGGTCGGCGAAGAGGCCGGCGTTGTCGAGGGCGAGCGCGAGCCGGCCGGAGAGGACGCGGGCGAAGCGGGCATCGTGGCGGCGGTAGCGGCGGTGCGACCAGGCGGTGCCGAGGGTGACGGCGCCGATCACCCGGCCGCGGGCGCGCAGCGCCACGGTCACGGCGGAGCGCATCCCGAGCGAGCGCAGCGCCTCGAGGTCGGCCTCGTCGTGAGCCAGCTCGCGCAGCTCGGCCTCGCCGATCCGTTCCAGGAAGCGCGGCTCCGCCGAGGGGCCCTCGCCGGTGGGCAGCATCCATTCCGGGGTCGAGGGCTGGCGGCTGGCGATCAGCTCGCGCGCCGCCTCGCCGCCCTCGGGGCTGACCCGCACGGCGGCGCGCCGCGGCCGCCCGTCGGCGAAGACGTCGACCATGCAGAAGTCCGCGACGTCGGGCACCAGCACCTCGCAGATCGCCTCCATCACCTCGCCGACGTCGTTGCCGCGGTCGGAGACGCGGGCGACCTCGTCGAGCACGCCGAAGCGCGCCGCTTCCCGGCGCGCCCGCAGCAGGGAGACCCCCAGCAGCGTCAGCGCCAGCAGCGCCGCGAGGGCGCCGGCAAGGGCATACCAGTCCATACCCCCATTCTCCATACCATCCGACCCGATGCGCAACCGCACCCGAGCCCTCGCGGCCCTCGCCCTCCTCGCGGCCCTCGCCACCGCCGCCACCGCCCTGGCGACCCCGCGGACCTCGAGCGCGGGGCGGGTGGCGCGGCCGGCGTTCAAGGTTTGGGCGATTCCCTTCGGGCCGAAACGCAAGCGGGAGATGGCGGCCTACTCGAAGCGGCACTACGGCGAACGGACCTGGCGGCTGCGCCACCCGAAGGTGATCGTCGAGCACATGGCCCAGGCCCCGACCGCGGCGGCGGTGCACAACGTCTTCGCCCCCGACGTCCCCGACGTCGAGCTGGGCGAGCTGCCCAACGTCTGCGCCCACTTCGTCGTCTCCCGCTCCGGGAAGATCTTCCGGCTGGTCAACCTGCGCACCCGCTGCCGCCACACGGTCGGCCTCAACTGGACCGCGATCGGGATCGAGCACGCCGGCTACGGCGACGGCGACGTGCTCGGCGACCGCCACGCGCTGCGCGCCTCGCTGCGCCTCACCCAGTGGCTGCGCTGCCACTTCGGAATCGAGGTGCGCAACGTGATCGGGCACGCCGAGAGCCTCACCTCCCCCTACCATCGCGAGCGGGTCCCGAGCCTGCGGACCCAGACCCACGGCGACTGGCGGCACTCCTCGATGCGGACCTACCGCCGCAAGCTGCGGCGGCTGGGCCGCTGCTGACGGCACTCAGGCCGTGACCGGGGTGAGCAGCGGCTCGCCGCGCACGGCGGCGATCGCGTTGCGGGCCGCCAGCTCGGCGATCGCCTGCCGGGTCTCGACCGTGGCCGAGCCCAGGTGCGGGGAGAGGACGACGTTCTCCAGGCCGAGCAGGCCCGGGTGGACCGCCGGCTCCTCCTCGTAGACGTCGAGCGCGGCGGCGCCGAGGGGCCCGTCGCGCAGCGCCTCGACCAGGGCCGCTTCGTCGACCACCGGGCCGCGGGCGGTGTTGACGAGCACCGCGCCGGGCTTGACCCGGGCGAGCCGCTCGGCCGAGATCAGGTGGCGGGTCTGCTCGGTCAGCGGACAGTGCAGGCTGATCGCGTCGGCGGCGGCGAGCATCTCCTCCAGCGCCATCCGCTCGGCCTCGAGGGCGGCGACCAGCTCGGGGTCGGCGGGATGGCGGGCGGTGTAGGCGATCCGCATGCCGAAGGCGCGGGCGCGCTCGGCGACCAGTCGCCCGATCCCGCCCAGCCCGACGATCCCGAGCAGCTTGCCGCGCAGGTCGTGGCCGAGCATGAACCCCATCGACCAGGCCCAGGGGCGGCCGGAGCGGATCAGCCGGTCTCCCTCCCCCAGCCGCCGGGTCGCGGCGAGGAGCAGGGCGAACGTCAGGTCGGCGGTGGCGTCGTCGAGCACGCCCGGCGTGTTGGCGACCGCGACGTTGCGGCGCGCCGCCGCGGCGAGGTCGACGTTGTCGTAACCGACCGCGAGGTTGGCGACGCAGCGCAGGCCGGGACCGGCGGCCGCCAGCAGCTCGTCGTCGACGCGGGCGTGGAGCATGGCGAGGATCGCGTCGGCCCCCTCGACCAATTCGAGCAGCTCGGCGCGCGGCAGCGGCTCCTCGGTGTCGGCGAGCGCCACCTCGCCGGCGGCGCCCAACAGCTCCAGGGCCGAGCTCGGAATGCGGCCGGTGACGGCGAATGCGGGGCTCATCCCGGCGACCCTAGCGGCTACACTCGCGGGCGTGAGCGAGGCGATCGAGCACGGGTTCGAGGAGGGCGACAAGGTCTGGGTCGAGGACGCCGACGGCCGCCGCCACCCCGGCGTCTTCGTCGGCGAAAACGAGGCCGCCGGCTGGTTCGGCGGCGGGCCCTCCGCCTACGTCGTCCACCCCGAAGCGCACCGGGCCGAGGTCGTCTCGCTGTTCCGCATCACCCCGCGCCAGGACTGATCCGCGAGTCCGCCATATCCCGCGCAGATGGCGGGTCGACGCGGACTCGCGAGATGGGGTCTACGCCTTGCCCTCGAACTCGTACTCGCGGAGGAAACCCTCGAAGAGGCGGCGGTGGCCCTGCTCGTCGCGCAGGATCGCGATCACCATGTCCTGGGTGACCGGGTCGATCCCCTCGGTCTCCTCGACGATCCGGGTGTAGTGCTCGATCGCCCCGGTCTCGGCCTTGATCACGCCGCGAATCACGTGCACGGTGTCGGTCTGGTGCTCGGGCGGCTGCAGGAAGCCCTGCTCGGCCTCGAACTCCTGCGAGCCCGGAACGACGCCGTAGAGCTCCTTGATCCGGTCGGCGAACTGGCGCGCGTGGCCGAGCTCCTCCTCGATGTCCTCGGTGAGGGACTCCTTGATCTCCTGGGCACGGACGCCGTCGAGGTTGACGGAGGCCGAGAGGTAGCTCATCACCGTCTCGATCTCCATCCAGTAGGCCTTGGTCAGCATCTCGATCACATACTCGCGCCGCTCGCCGCTGGCGCCGTCGAAGATGCCCTTGCTGGCGCTGGTGGCCTCCATCTCGTTGCTCCTTTCGTCGTCTCTCGGTTGCCGGGTCCCACCTACCCGGATCGGCGGCTGCGCGAACTCGGGCCCCCGCATCTGGTTAGTCTGCGGCGCGATGGACACGATCGACCGGCTGCTCGAGAACAACCGGGACTTCGCCGCGGGCCTCGAGCCCCGGCACCTCGACGTCCGCCCCAGCCGCCAGCTGGCGATCGTCACCTGCATGGACTCGCGGCTCGACGTCTTCGCGGCGCTCGGACTCGGCGACGGCGAGGCGCACGTGCTGCGCAACGCCGGCGGCGTCATCACCGACGACGTGATCCGCTCGCTGGCGATCTCCCAGCGCCGGCTGGAGACGCGGGCGATCATGCTGATCCACCACACCGACTGCGGCATGCAGAAGGTCACCGACGACGGCTTCCGGGCCGAGCTGCAGGAGGCGACCGGGGTGGCGCCGGCCTTCGCGATCGAGTCGTTCGCCGACGTCGACGCCGACGTGCGCCAGTCGGTCCTGCGCGTCCGCCGCTCCTCCTTCATCGCCCACCGCGACGACGTGCGCGGCTTCGTCTACGACGTCGACACCCACCGGCTGCGCGAGGTCGAGGTCGACGGGGACTGAGGCGATGGCGGGCGGAGACGCGGAGCGCTGGCGGCGCAACCTCGCCGACGAGGTCGACAGCGCCGCGCTCTACCGGCGGATCGCCGCGGTCGAGGAGGACGAGAAGCTGGCCGGCATCTACCGCCGGCTGGCGACGGTCGAGGACCGCCACGCCGAGTTCTGGCGCCAGCGACTGCGCGCCGCCGACCAACCGGTCCCGCCCGACCGGGTCGGCTGGCGGGCCCGGGTCCTGGGCTGGCTGGCGGCGCGCTTCGGACCCGGTTTCGTGCTGCCGGCACTCGGGGCGCTGGAGCGCGGCGGCGCCGGCTCCTACGACAAGCAGCCCGAGACGCAGGGCACCGAGCTGGCCGAGGAGGAGCGCTCCCACGCGCGCCTCCTGAAGACGATCGGCGAAGGCGGGCTCGAAGGCCAGTCGGTGGCGAAGCTGGAGGGCCGCCACCGCGGCACCAGCGGCAACGCCCTGCGGGCCGCGGTGCTCGGCGCCAACGACGGGCTGATCTCCAACTTCAGCCTGGTGATGGGCGTCGCCGGCGCCCAGCTCGGCAACACCGAGATCCTCATCACCGGCCTCGCCGGGCTGGTCGCCGGCGCCGGCTCGATGGCGATGGGCGAGTGGATCTCGGTGATGAACGCGCGCGAGCTCTACACCCGCCAGATCGAGATCGAGCGCGAAGAGCTGGAGGCCAACCCCGACGAGGAGCGCCAGGAGCTGGTCCTGATCTACGAAGCGAAGGGCCTGCCCGCCAAGGAGGCCGAGGACGTCGCCAACCACCTGATGTCCTCGCCGGCCCGGGCGCTGGACACGATGGCCCGCGAGGAGCTGGGAATCGACCCCGAGGAGCTGGGCGGCTCGGCGGTGGCCGCCGCCGGCACCTCCTTCGCCCTCTTCGCGGTCGGGGCGACGCTCCCGATCCTCCCTTACATCGCCTTCGAAGGCGGCCTGGCGATCGCGATCAGCGCCGCGCTCGCGGCAGCGGGGCTGTTCGGGATCGGCGCCCTGATCACCCTGGTCACCGGCCGCGGCGTGCTCTTCTCCGGTGGCCGCCAGGTCCTGGTCGGGCTCGCCGCCGCCGGCCTCACCTTCGGCATCGGCTCGCTGATCGGCAGCAGCCTGTGAGCACCGTCGCCCCCTACGGCTCCTGGCGCTCGCCGATCTCGGCCGCCGACGTGGCCCGGGCCGGGCGGCGGCTGGGGGCGCCCGCGATCGCCGCCGACGGCGCCGTCTGGTGGACCGAGGGGCGCCCCGAGGAGGGCGGTCGCGTGGTGCTGATGCGGCGGCCCGAGGGCGGCGAGCCGGAGACGGTGACCCCGGCGGGGCACTGCGTCCGCACCCGCGTCCACGAGTACGGCGGCGGCGCCTGGAGGCTGGCCGAGCCCGACCTGGTCGTCTTCGCCGAGCTCTCCGACCAGCGCCTCTACCGCCAGCGGCTCGGCCAGGAGCCGGTCCCGATCACCCCCGAGCCCCCCGCGCCCGGCGCCCTGCGCTACGGCGACATGCGGCTCGACGCCGACGCGACCATCGTCTACTGCGTGCGCGAGGTGCACGGCGCCGAGGGCGAACCCGAGAACCAGGTCGTCTCCCTGCCGCTCGACGGGTCCGCGGCGCCGACCGTGATCGCCTCCGGGCGCGACTTCTACTCCTTCCCCCGGGTCAGCCCCGACGGGCGCCGACTGGCCTGGACCTGCTGGGACCACCCGAACATGCCCTGGGACGGGACCGAGCTCTGGCTCGCCGACCTCGAGGACCCGAGCGCCCCGGCCCTGGTCGCCGGCGGCCCGGCCGAGTCGGTCTTCCAGCCCGAGTGGGACGAGGAGGGCCGCCTGCACTTCGTCTCCGACCGCGACGGCTGGTGGAACCTGTACCGGCTCGCGGACGGCGTCGACGAGCAGCTCACCGCCGAGCGGGCCGACCTCGGCCACCCGCAGTGGCTGTTCGGCGGCGCCACCTACGCGCTGCTCGGCGACGGCGGCGTCGTCTGCGTGCGCACCGAGCGCGGCAGCGAACGCCTCTACCACTTGGGCAACGGGGCCTGGGAACCTTGCGACCTCGGCCTCCCCTTCACCTGCTTCGGCTTCCCGGCGCTGGCGGCGCGCGGGTCGCGGGTCGCCTTCGCCGCCTCCGGACCCGACCGCGAGCCCGCGGTCTGCGTCCTCGATGCCGCCGACGGCTCGCTGCGGACGGTGCGCGCCGGCAGCGAGGCGCCGCTCGACCCGGCCTACGTCTCCGAGCCGCGGCCGGTCGAGTTCCCGACCGGCGACGGCGCGACCGCCTTCGGCTTCTACTACCCGCCCGCCAGCCCGGACTTCGAGGCGCCGCCGGGGGAGCTGCCGCCGCTGATCGTCGAGAGCCACGGCGGGCCGACCTCCCACGCCGCCCCGGCGCTCGACCGCGAGCGCGCCTTCTGGACCAGCCGCGGCTTCGGCGTCGTCGACGTCAACTACCGCGGCTCCAGCGGCCACGGCCGCGCCTACCGCGAGCTGCTGCGCGGAACCTGGGGCGTCGCCGACAGCGAGGACTGCGTCGCCGCCGCCCGCCACCTCGCCGCCGCCGGCGAGGTCGACGGTGCCCGGATGGCGATCCACGGCGGCTCCGCGGGCGGCTACGCGACCCTCTGCGCGCTCGTCTTCCACGACGCCTTCGCCACCGGCGCCAGCTACTACGGGGTCGCGGACGCCGAGGCCCTCGCCCGCGACACCCACAAGTTCGAGGCTCGCTACCTGGACGGGCTGATCGGGCCCTACCCGGAGCGGGCGGACCTCTACCGGGAGCGCTCGCCGATCCACCACGTCGACCGACTGCGCGTCCCGGTGATCCTCTTCCAGGGCCTCGAGGACGCGGTGGTGCCGCCCAACCAGGCGGAGACGATGGCGGCGGCGCTGAAGCGCAACGGCGTCCCCCACGCCTACCTCCCCTTCGCCGGCGAGCAGCACGGCTTCCGCCGCGCCGAGACCAGGATCCGCTGCCTGGAGGCGGAGCTCTACTTCTACGGGCGCATCCTCGGCTTCGAGCCGGCCGGCAACCCCGAGCCGGTCGAGATCGTCAGTTCACCACGCAGTTCTTGACGCCGCCCCTGGTCTTGCCGTTGGCCGGGAAGGCGTGGGCGAGCGCCTGGGCGATCAGCTGGGCGCGGGCGGCGTAGCCGGGCGAGGTGAAGTGGATGCCGTCTTCGATGAACCAGGCGTCTTTGACGTCGGAGGCCCAGTCGTAGATGCGCATGTTCGGGTAGGCGGCGCAGGCGGCGACCAGCGCTTCGTCCCACTTCTCCATGTTCTCCTTCGAGTAGGGGGAGCCCGGGGGGACGATCGAGCGGACGTTGACCCACATCGCCGGTTCGTCGCCGATGATCGCCATCATCTTGTCGATCCGTTCGCGCTCGCCGACGTTGGAGCCGGCGGCGACGTTGGCGGCCTCGTTGGTCCCCATCGCGATCACCCAGCAGCCGCGGAAGCCTTCCCGCTTCCAGGCTTCGGCGACTTCGGCCGCGTTCGGTTCGCCCTGGTAGCGCTCTTCGATCGAGCGCGCCCCGGAGATGTCGGTGATCACTTCCCCCGCCCCGACTTCTTCGTAGCGGTTGGGGATGCGCTGTTTTTCGTCGGGCAGGTATTCCGGCGAGTTCAGCCCCTCGGAGGTCGAGTCGCCGATGTGGATCACCCGCTTGCAGGAGGTCCGCTTCGAGTCCGCGACCTGCTTGCGGGTGAGCGGCACCTTCTTCGGCGTGCCGCCCTTGGTCGCGGCCGCGACCCGGGCGTCGGCGCCTTCCGGCGCCTCGTTCACCCCGGCCATCCCGACCGCGGCGACGATCAGCACCACCGCGCCGCCGAGGATCGCGGCCCGGCCGGCCGGCGAGAAGGTCTGCCAGGCCCAGCCGCGGGCGCGGCGGCGGGCGAAGAAGCGGCCGAAGGCGCCGTGGCGGATCGGCTCCTCGACGAACTTCCAGGAGAGCGCGGCGATCGCGAAGACCGCCGCCACCTGGAGCACCGCCCGCGGCACGCTCGGGCCCGGGATCGCGCTCGGGTTGGTGAGCACGATGACCGGCGCGTGCCAGAGGTAGATCCCGTAGGAGCGCACCCCGACCCAGCGCAGCGGGCGCATCCCGAGGAAGGTGCCGAGCCGGCAGGCCGGGTGGCTGAGCGGCATCAGCACCAGCACGGTGGCGAGCGAGAGCAGGACGAAGCCGCCGCGGTAGAGGAAGGGCGAGAGCTCGTCGGTGCGCCAGATCATCAGGAAGATCACCAGCAGGCCGGCGACACCGAGGCCGTCGAGCACGTTGCGGGCGCCCGGGGTGATCCGGTGGCTCAGCCGCCGGCTCGGCCAGACCATCGCCAGGGCGGCGCCGAAGAGCAGCTCCGAGGCGCGGGTGTCGGTGCCGTAGTAGACCCGCGAGGGGTCGATCGCCGGCTTGTAGATGACAACCATCAGGATCGCGGAGACCAGGGCGAGCCCGATCGTGGCGAGGGCGAGGCGCGGCCGCACCCCGGAGGGCAGCGGCCGCTCGCGGACCAGCTTCACCCCGAGCAGCAGCAGGAACGGCCAGACGATGTAGAACTGCTCCTCGACCGAGAGCGACCAGAGGTGGTTGAGCGGCCCCGGCGCTTCGAAGCGGGCGAAGTAGGAGACGTCGCCGAGGATCTGCTGCCAGTTGTTGACGTAGAAGACGGCGGCGAGGACCGCGTCGCGGAACTGCTGGGTCTGGGCCGGGCCGAAGATCGTCACCCAGGCGACGACGATCGCCAGCATCAGGAAGAGCGCCGGCAGCAGGCGCCGCGCCCGCGCCAGCCAGAACCGCCCCAGCTTGATCCGCCCCCGGGCGGAGAGCTGGGTGAGCAGGATGTCGGTGATCAGGTAGCCGCTGAGGGTGAAGAAGATGCCGACCCCGAGCAGCCCCCCGGGCGCCCAGCCGAATTCGAGGTGGAAGGCGATGACGGCAAGGACGGCGATGGCGCGCAACCCGTCCAGCCCTGGCATATAGCGCTGGTTGCGCTTGACGGGTTCGGGCATCGGACCGTCGAATCCTAGGGACCGATCCCGACCGCTGAATCACCCGCCACCGCTCCGCGGCTCCCCACGGACGCATGGGGCCCGAAAGGAACCGCGCGATCTACGGCCGGCGCGGTACTGCAGCCGCCGCTAGGCGGCGACGCGGGCGCGCTGCGCGGTGTGCTCGCCGCGGCTGCGGAGGCGCACCGTCTTGTGAACCGCGGTGTCGGCCAGCGGGTCCTGGCCGCGCATCGCGCGCTCGATGGCCCTGACGGCCTGGCTGTGGTCGAGGCCGGCCCTGACGTCCTTCGCCTCGCCGTCCTCGAAAGTCCTGATGGTCCAACTGGAATGCTGCATCACTTGCTCCGTTTCCGTTTCGTAGCTTGTATACAAGTATGCGGCGTTCCGGAGATCCTTTTGTGATGCGGCTCACACGGCGGCCCCAGTGTGAGGCACGTCACGCGGGCGGATCGGTGCGCCTTTTGCAGGACAGGTCTGCAAAAGGCGCACCGATCCGCCGGGGGCGGGCGAGGCTCAGCGCCCGGCGGCGCTGCTGATCTCGGTCAGGAACGGGGTCAGGTAGCGGCCGATGATCTTGTCCTCGGCGTCCTCGGCCCAGCCGGGCGGCTCCTCCTCGCTGACCTCGGAGACTTCGCCGTGGCCGCCGCTGGGGCGGCCGTAGAGGTAGCGCGGATCGGCGCCGGTCCACAGCACCGCGCGCAGCACCGGGTCGAAGGGCTCGGGCTCGGGGCCGAGGCCGAGGTCGGCGAGAGCCGCTTCGACCGCGACGTCGGCCTGCTGGGTCGAGAGCCCGCCCTGCTTGACCGGGAAGGTGGTGACGTCGCCGGCGGCCAGCACCCGCTCCAGGTCGTGCACCCAGCCCCGCCCGTCGACGGGGACGAAGCCATCCTCGTCGTGCGGGATACCGTCGATGCGGCGCCCCTCCAGGCGCGGCAGGCTGACCACCGCGTCGGCCTCGACCGGGTCGCCGGGGGCGACCGTGAGCAGGCCGTCCTCGAACTTGACCGGGTGGGCGCCGGTGACGACCTCGATCCCGCGCTCGGCCATCAGCGCGCCCACTTCCTCGCCGACCCGGCGCCCGAAGAGTGAGAGCGGCGCGTCCTCGGGGGTGACCACGACCAGCCGCGACCCGTCGATGCCGGCCTTCTCCAGCTCGCCGGCGGCGAGCAGGGCCAGCTCGTAGACGGGCAGCCCCCAGCTCGCGATCCCCGGCATCGTGAAGGCGACCCTGCGCACGGCGCCGTCGCGCAGCTCGCGGACGACGCCCTGGACGCCGCCTTCCTCGACCGCGCCCCAGAAGGGGATCGTGCCCGGGACGGCCCACAGCGCCCGCGCTCCGCAGGCGACGATCAGGTAGTCGTACGGGATCCGGTCGCCGTCGTGGGTGACCGCCTCGCGGGCGTCCGGGTCGACGGCGCCGACCCCGGCGAGGCGGAACTCCGCGCCGCAGCGCTCGGTCAGGCGCCGCAGCCCGAAACGCATCGGGCGCGAGCGACCGTAGGGGGCGCCGACCGCGAAGGGCCGGTAGATGAAGTCCTCGCGCGGCGAGCAGAGCTCGACCGCGACCGCGTCGCCGCCGAGCTCGCGCAGCGCGATCGCCGCCTCGATGCCGGCGACCCCGCCGCCGATGACGAGTGCGCGAGCGCTCACCGGCTCGCTCGATCGAGGTGGCGCCGGGCGCTGATCGCCGCGCCGACGGCCTTCCCGAACGCCCGTTCTCCTTGCCTCGCCATCGCGCGAGTCTTCTCGGCCGCGCCGGCCACGGCATCCGGGTAAATCCGCCGTCCCCGCTTCGGATGCGCCGCGGTTCTCACGCTCGCCGTCATCTGCCCTTCCCTCCTCCTGGGCTGCTGCTGGTTTCGGCCGAGGCTCCTGATCTCGACCGGCACCGATTCTCGCCCAGCCGCGCACCGCCCGCATCGGGGTCTTTCGCTTCCGCGGTGCGGCCTTTCCCGGATGCCCCCGTCCGACCGCCTGACGAGGATGCGGTCCAACGGCGGTTCCAACCAGGAGGGACACGGATATGGCGGTGCCGGGGTGAGCGAGAACAAGCGGCTTCTGGTCGGCTACGACGGCAGCGCGGGCGGCGAGGACGCGCTCGAGCTGGCGCGGCTGCTGGCGACGATCGAGGCGGCCGAGGTGCTGGTCATCACCGTGCTCCCCTACGGGCCGCTGCCGGTCACCTACGCGCTGCTCGCCGCGGAGCAGGAGGAGGAAGCGGCGCCGCTTCTCGCCCGGGCGCGCGAGAAGCTCGCCGGGCTGGAGGTCGAAACCCGCGCCTACGGCGGCGGCTCCCCGGCCGGGGTCGTCAACGACCTCGCCGAGGAGGAGGGGATCGACACGATCGTGGTCGGCTCCCCCCACCGCGGCCCGATCGGCCGCGCCCTGATCGGCAGCGTCGCCGAGGGCCTGCTGCACGGCGCCCCCTGCGCGGTCAGCGCCGCCCCGCGTGGCTACGGCGGCGCCGAGCACGACCCCTTCGGGACGATCGCGGTCGCCTTCGACGGCACCCCGGAAGCGAAGCTGGCGCTCGCCCACGGCCAGCGGCTGGCCGAGCAGACCGGCGGCAGGCTGCGCATCTTCACCGTCGTCTCCCCTCCGGTCGCCCTGCCCGGCGTGGTCGGCTACACGCCGACGATGCCCCCCGACGCCGGGGAGATCAACGCCCGCGCGGTCGCCGAGGCCAGCCCGGCCGCGAATGCCGAGGGCCAGGTGCTCAGCGGCCCGGCCGCGACCGCCCTCGCCGAAGCCTGCAAGGACGACGTCGACCTGCTGGTCGCCGGCTCCCGCC
>Ga0210085_1000452_pt1 | contig 17219 bp, 14 predicted proteins | sample China_Galinas_PW_5_FD_184866 | JGI IMG/M metagenome (GOLD analysis project Ga0210085, IMG submission 184866) | Wetland microbial communities from San Francisco Bay, California, USA, that impact long-term carbon sequestration - China_Galinas_PWC_D1... | ecosystem: Environmental > Aquatic > Marine... | reverse complement strand
CCAAAGCGGAGTGCCAAATTCATCCCGGATCGATAAAGCGGCCCCGGATGTCAGATTTTGAATTCCACCGATCTCGAATTCCCCATTCTCTAAGAACCCTCTCAACAAGACTTCATCAGCAGGTGAGAGCTCAAATCCCTGTTCCTGAATAAAACGCCAAGCCCGCCTGGTGATTTCCAACCGGCTGCCATCCTCAATCTCGACTTCCAGGTTGTTTGCGTCAATTGCAGACACTAATCCAGAGATTTCGATCCACTCATGGTTCTCACTCTCTGCCTGATGGAGAGATTCGCCTTCCTCTCTTTCAGGATCGATCCCCCGAGAGCCTTGACCATTTTCCCTCAAGTCGGAGAGTGCCTTTCCCCTGTTTTCCTGTGGATAATCCCCCCCAGCTTTGGCAGAAGTGCGGATGACCGCACCAAAGATCAGCAACCCCACTACTCCAGCATACACAGACCATAAAAATATTCTTTTAGCCATTTCAACCTCGTTTCTTTACATTAATATCGATTAGATTTCCTCAACCTGAACCTTGACGGACCGTCTTTCAGGTTGCGCAGCATGAGAGCTACCCCCCAGCAGCCCTACCCAGTATTTGCCCAACACTTTCACAACCCAGCGCCAATGAATGGCAAAGTGAAGGATGGCAGCTGCAGTGAGTGCCACACCGCTCCAGGTATGGATCAGGTCCCAGACAGGCCGGGAAAAGATCCAGCCTCCTTGAGATATTCCGGGAATAGCAGGCTCAAAAAGGAAATATAAACCGCTCAAAGTACAGATCACCCCACTGAAACCGATCAGGACATTGACCGCCAGGTTGAACTGACTTGGCTTGTTCAATCGGCCCCGGCCGATCAGGCTGCGCAAGCCGCTGCGGGTCATTTTTGCAATCCAGCTCCAATGGAGGGGAATATGCAGAGCAGCCAAGCTGATGATAATTACGCTTGCCCAGGTGTGGATGTCAACCCAGGTATGTCGTTCAAAGAAAATCACAACTCCGTAGAGGGGATTCCTGCCTCCCTGGAACCCACCTATCGGCAGGAACAGGAAGTAGATCCCTGACAGAATTGAAGCCAAACCAGCTGAGAACATTGCCATATCCAACACAATGTTGTTCCTGGTTTGAACAGAGAATATCCTGGTTTTTTCTTTTTTATGCATAGTTTCTCCCAACCGCAACCTCTATGGTTCGCTCACTTGGTGCGGTTTCCAGCTATCTTACCGGCAGACTGCAAAGATTTTATTAAGGGACCATGAAGAAATTGTTAATTCCAGATCTGTCCCCCCGCTGTTCACCCAGGCAAAATTGGGGAGTTTGTAACATAAATCACATACAAATCCTCTGGAACCATGGATAATGGAAATCAAGCCCAGATACCACCAGTGATATTTGGAATTTGCCTTTTAATAAAGACGCCCTACCGAAGCTGTGTTATGGTTATTTTTAGCAGGAATAAACATCGGTCCCCCTGCTGAATCCGGGAGGTAACACCATGCAAGCATTGAGAAAAAGGTTTGAATATCTCTTCACTTCGACCCGGGGATTAGCCCTGCTGGGAATAGCCGCCATTTCTCTGGTCACAGCCATCTGGGGCACGCTGTCCGGGCCAATGGTGGAATGGGGGATTCGAGATATCACCATCAAGGCGTTGGGGATGAAATTGATCCAAACGGAGCGTGAGGGCAGGATCATCATGCTCTACCATACCATCTCTATGTCGGTGGTCGCTGTAGAAGTTTATTTCATCACCGACATCCTTGCTGTCAAAAAACATCAGCGGATTACCATCAACGCTACCATCACATTCGGCTATCTACTGAGCCTGATTTTTGGCCTGATCTTCGGCTATTTTGGGCATAATTTCGTTTTTCACGGACTGTTCTTATTAGGTCAATCCCTGGTCTTTTTTGCCGGGATCCTGCTGGCAGCTGCTCTCTGGCCCTGGAAAAAGGAGTTTAGGCTGGAAGACAATTCGCCCCGGGCAAAGACAAAAAACGGGGTTGATTTGGAACGGGTGGCCTTCTTCACCATGGCTGTCTGTACTCTGGTTTCCTCCATCTTCGGCGCTGTCACCGGCTCTTACTGGGGCAACGGCCATGAGACCTTCCTGGCCGAGGATCTGATCCGCATACCCGAGAAGACACTCTTGCAGCGGGCGATTATCGGCCACCTGCACATCATGCTGACATTGATCGCAGTGGCTATTACCTTGATTGTCGGCCGCTGGATGAAATTCAAAGGCATCTATCACAAGATTTCCATGCCGCTGATGATTTTCGGGACCGTGGTCACCACGGTTGGTGCACTATCAGTCACCTGGTTGGAGTGGGCTCACACCACGATCTATGTCGGCTCGACATTCATCCTGCTGGCAGCCCTGATGTATGTGATCTATTCCTGGGATAAGTTGATCAAAGACCGGACGGGTGAACTGGGTCTTGATCATCCTTCACCGTTCCAGAAAATCAAAGCTCTGCTCCATGATCCTCTCAAATTCGGCACCGGATGGCAGATGGTTTTCATGAATTTCACGGTCAGTGGAGTGGGCATATTCATGGCAGTCAAGCTGGACGAAATTTTTCGGGTTTGGCCCCACCGGGAAGAGCGCATCATTCTTACCGGGCACTGGCATATACTTTCCGGGCTGATCGCCACCATCATCCTCTTCTATTTCGCCGATATTTCGGGCCTGAAAGGAAAAGCTCGCCAATGGTTCGGGTGGTTGATCCTGATTGGTTCCGATCTGGCCTTTGGCTCGGTGACGGTGTTCTCAATGAAACGCCTTTTTGTCGATCAGTCTTCCCAGCAAGGAGTGGTCAACACAACCATGCTGCTGACAGATATCGGGCTGGCCGGTGTGTTAGTGGTGCTGGCCGTTTTCATGCTGTGGCGGCTATATGATCTTTTCCTCAAAGATGGGCGCTGGGCAGATGAGCTGCAGCGGGAGGAAATTGTCAGCTTAAAAACCAGCATCGAACAGGAGAAACAAGCCCTCAAGGATATGGAAGCGAAACTGGAGGAATTATCAGAATGAAACACATCTGGCTTCTGGTCTTAATTTTGGCTGTGGTTCTCAGCGGCTGCGGTCCGGCAGCCGCAATTTCCGCACTGGCGGCCGATCAATACCTGGAAACAGGAATCGATCTGGATGCCTGGGCAGTTGTCCCCGCAGGAACTTTCCCGAGCGGTCAGGCCGATCATCCTGTGGACGTGGAATACGACTATCGGATCATGGTCACTGATGTGACCAACCAGCAATATGCTGATTATCTAAACCTCGCTCTGGCATCTGGTGAGATCCAGGTAGGCGAAGTCGAGGTCATCGAGAACGAAAATCACACAGTGCGTTACGGGGTCTTCGGCCCTTATCCTGGCGATCCATTTGACGGCTATAAACACGAGGACCGCATCACGGCTGGCGATAAACTCCATTATCCGTTGGAAGGATTAGGCGAACGCATCAACTTCAACGGGAAAACCTTTGTCCCAGAGCAGGAGTATGCCAATCATCCCGTTACCATGGTGAGCTGGTTCGGAGCTCAGGCTTTCTGTAATTACTTAGATTGGCACCTGCCGACCGAAATTGAGTGGGAAAAAGCCGCCCGGGGATCGGAGCTGGATGAAAAGGGACACGGTCGGCCATTTCCCTGGGGATGGGAGATCGAACGCAACCAGGCCAACTTCTATTCATCCTTCGATCTGTTTGAGAAGATCTACGGGAAACTTGGCAGCACTACACCGGTCGGTTTTTACAACGGCTCTTCCTATGACGGCTACCAGACGCTTGACCAGGCCAGCCCCTACGGTCTGTATGATATGGCCGGAAATGTCTGGCAGTGGACTGGGAATGATTATCCAAACCAGCACTATCGCTATCTGAGAGGTGGAAGTTTTTACTCCTATGAAGTCGACCTTCGGGTCTGGAAAAGGAACAGCGCTGGACCAACTTATTTTGCCCCCGATATAGGCTTCCGCTGCGCCGCTGATTACTAATTTCATTACTATTGCACTTATCTCAAAGCCATTAAAAGTGTAAAATGGGGTTCAGCGAACCTAAAGAGAGCCAGGCTGACATGCTAAAAACAAGATTAAAGAATTACAAAAGAAAATTCACACCCCTGATCAAGTCGCTTCAGACAGGATTGCTGCTGCTGACTGGCCTGGCCGGCTTTATGAGTGCCCGCTGTCCTGTCCTCAACATTCCAACCTTGCTGGGTTTGGCCGGCAGCTTGTTTCTAGCCATCAGTGGAAGCACTGTTCTCAATATGTGGTTTGACCGGGATATCGATGCTATCATGCCCCGGACCTGCGACCGCCCTCTCAGCACTGGCGAAACCCAACCTCAGGAAGCGCTGCTGTTTGGATTGATCCTTGCAAGCATCGGCATTGCCTGGTCTTTTTCATTGGATGCCCTGTATGGTTTGATCGTTTTCGCCGGTCTGTTCTTCGACGTGGTGATCTATACTTTCTGGTTGAAGCGGAAAACTCCCTGGTCAATCATTTGGGGAGGAATTTCGGGAGGTATGCCTGTCCTGGCAGGAAGAGTACTGGGGGTGGGAGCGGTTGACTGGGTTGGTATTGCGCTGGCGCTGGGTGTGCTGTTTTGGATTCCCACCCATATCCTTACTTTCAGCATTCGCTATCACGCTGATTATCAGGCTGCCAAGGTACCCACCTTCCCTTCCCGCTACGGATTCCAGACTACCCGGGCGATCATCGCTGGCTCTAGTCTGCTGACGGCCATCTCCCTGGGCGCTGCTGCCTATGGGGTGGGGCTGACCTGGGGATTCTTGCGGCTTCTGGTCATACTCTCCACTGGATTACTGTTCCTGGCGATCAAGAGTCTGGTAACTCCCTCGGATAAAACGACTTTCACCCTTTTCAAATATGCTTCCCTGTACATGATGGGCTCCATGCTCTTGATGTTCCTGGCTGGAATCTGAACCAAATTCCTGGCCTGCTGGGATCAGGCTGCGGGTCTGGGTCAGACAAACTTCTTTATTGTTTTCCTGCCTTTCCCATTTCTGATATTGGTGGACTGTAGACAAATCAACGTTCTAGATTTGTGATCAGATTTCTTCCCCTTAATATAAGGAGTTATCTGCTATGAAAAAATTCCTGCGTTTTCTCGGTATTTTATTCATGGGCATCACGGCGGCATTTACCCTGCTGGGTGGTATTGGAACCACCTGTGTAGCTCTAAATCCCAGCTCTTATGACAGCATGAAAGCCATCGCTCCCTATCAATGGCTGTATATCCTTTATGTACTTATCGGGGTCGGACTGGGGATTTTGGGAGTACGTTCTGTGATCCAGTTGGTCAAAGGCAAGCCAAATGCAGAGAACACTGCCCTGATGATCCTTATCGCTGGAGTCTTGGTCGGGGGGATCCACATGGCTACCTCCCGATCACTCAGAGGTTCCTCCATGCCTGTGGATGGGGTGGTGTACATCACGCTGCTGACCTTGATTCTATTCCTGGTCTTCCGCCTTCCGAAAGTACGGGAAATGGGTTTGTTCCTGGAGGACGCAGGGGGTGAGAATGACACCGCAGGCGGCATGACCGCCACTGTGATCGGCTTGCTGGTCCTGGGTGTTCAGTATTGGGCGGGTCCGACTCACCTGTTCAACGGTGTCAATTACGCCGATGCCTTCCACGGAGCAATGCTGGGCAGCGGGCTGAGTTTGGTGCTTTTTGGTTTATTTGCCATGATCATATCCCACATAAAACAGCCCCATCAGGAGATGAACATAGTAATTTCCTGAAGCCTGGTATCCGGGCAGGCAGATATCGATCATCTTGCAGCGCAGCGAACGCCTCCTCTGAATCAGGCGGGGGAGGTCAATCGAGGATGGCCCTGACCGAGCGATCGTAAGTCAGATAATTCCATATCCAGCTGATCAGCACGATTAATTTGTTCCTGAAGCCAATCAAAGAAACCAGGTGAAGTCCCAACCAGGCCAGCCAGGCAGAGAATCCAGTCAGCGGAACTTGATTATAAACCCAGGCTACCGCTCTCTTCCGGCCGATCGTGGCCATGATGCCCCGGTCATGATACCTGAAGTCTTCTAATTCCTCTCCCTTGATCTTCCGCAGAATATTGTTGGCCGCTAATACTCCCTGCTGTTGGGCAACCGGAATCATCATCGGGTATTCCTGACCTTGTGCGTTCTTCAAAGACGCCGTATCTCCTACAGCATAGATGCCGTTGAATCCTTCAACTTCCAGCGTTGGTTTGACATCAATCTTGTTCCTGGCAGTTAATGCCAGTTCTGGAAGACCTGTGCCTCGAACGCCAGCAGCCCAAACCACCGTCCGGGAGTGAATTTCCCTGCCGTCCTCCAGGTGGAATCCCGTGGAGTGGATCTCATCCACACCGTTCCCCAGGACCACTTCTACTCCCAATTCCTGAATTTGTGCCAGGGCTGAATCGCGCAGTGACTCCGGATAGGGGTGCAGCAAATGCGGGGCTTTTTCCACCAGGATGACCCGTGCCGAGAGAGGTTCCTCATCAGGGAACTCGCGTTTTAATACTTCATTCAACAATTCATGCAGAGCCCCAGCAGTCTCCAGCCCCGTGGGTCCTCCACCGACCACGGTAAACGTCAGGTATTCCTCTAATAAATCTGGATCCTTGACCCAGGCAGCCATCTCAAAACAGCGCAGAATATGATTGCGCAGGCGCACCGCATCAGCGAGGGTTCGCAGGTCAAATGCATGACGGCGCAGATCCTCTCTGCCAAAATAATCCGGCGTACTACCAGTTGCCAGGATAAGGTGATCAAAATTTTCCTGGCGGGTCATCCCTCCAGCCGCAATCTCCAATTTCTTCGCGGACGGATCAATATTAATGACATCACCCATTAAACACTGCACATTAGGAATTCGGGCGAAGATCTTTCTGACAGGGTAGGCTATTTGAGATGGATCCAGAGCGCTGGTGGCAACTTGATAAAGAAGCGGTGTAAAAGTATGGTAGTTCAACCTATCAATTAGCAGCACTTCGACTGCCTCGTTTGCCAGTGCTTTAGCCGCGAATAAACCACCAAATCCAGCCCCAATTATGATGACCCGGTGATGCCCTTTTATTTTCATAGACATATTCTCCTATCTTCTTGAAAGCTGAGGGATTCCCAATGGAACAATCTAGGAATTAGCTGTCTTCCCAATCAATCAGTCTGGTTTCATCCAGGATAGTGATCTTCCCCCATTCAACTTCGATTGCACCGCAGCTTTCTAGTTCCTTCAAGGAACGGGCCACTACTTCCCGCACTGTACCGATCCTGGCTGCCAGATCATCCTGGGTAATCCGCTCCGAGCCTTTTCCCGCCAGTTGATCAGTTGGAAGTTCCAAAAGCAAATGCGCCAGGCGGGCTGTCACTGTGTAAAATGACAGCTCGGCTATTTTATCAAGCAGCATTCGCAAATTCTGGGAAAGATTGATGATAATCTGCTGGGCTGCCCGGGGATGTTGGGCGATCAGAGTCCTCAGCGCGCGGGCATCGATCAACCATACCCGAGTATCCAATACTGCCGCGACATTAGCAGGATTGACCCCCTGATCAAAGACCGGGACCTCATTAAAGGAATCACCGCCATTCAGCACATTGATGATCATCTCTCGGCCAGCCCGTGAGTATTTGAAGATCTTTACCCTCCCTGATTCCAAGATATACAAACCAAGGCAGGGCTGACCTTCCAAAAAGATGACCTCGTCCTCCTCAAAGGACAGCAGTTGGGTGTGATCCGCCAAATCAGCCAGCAACAGGTCCTCCAGCCCCATCAAATATCGGTTCTGGCGAAGTGCTTGGATCCGGGTCATTCTTGTGGAAGATATTCGGCGCATTCCTGTTTCCTCAATTTCTTCTCAGCCTGCCGACGAGCAGCCTGCCCAGCCCATTGTACAGGATAAACTCATGCTTGAAAATATATGCCTTCGCAAGCCCATCCAATTCTCCTGGCAAGCTGCCAAAATGGTGTATATTATATAGCAGCAAAGGAGATATATATGTCACGACATTCCCTGATGTGGATAATGATTATCAGCTTAGCCCTGATCGCCAGCGCCTGCTCAGGGTCTTCCAACCAGACCGGAGCCCCTGCCTCGCAGATCGACGCAGCAAAACTATTCGCAACAAACTGCGCCGCCTGCCACGGCGCCGACCGTTCCGGCCGCAACGGACCGGCCCTGCTTCCTGAAAGGCTAACCAAGGATAGATCAACCTACGTTGACACCATCACCAACGGCTTACGGGGAATGCCAGCCTGGGGAAATCGATTGTCCGCGGATGAGATCAATGCCCTGGTTGACTATATCCTCAGCACTCCTTAGGCACCATCTGCTCTACGCCGGTCCCAGGTAGATCTGCCAGGTTTATTCCATAAATAGCACAAACCCCGGATCCTAAAATCCGGGGTTTGTTGTTGAAGAGGGTTTACTCCAGGGAGAAATTTTGATCACCAAAGCGTATCTCATCTCCCGCCCTGAGGCGTACTGCAGCATTGGGATCCAGGCGCTGATGGTTGATAAAGGTGCCATTTTTACTGCGCAGGTCCATCAAGACCAAAGCATTTCCTTCCAGTCGGATCAGAGCATGCGTTCGGGAGCATTTGCCGCTCTCCAGGATAATATCCGACTGTGAGCTGCGCCCGGCGATCATGATCTCCTTACTGATATCCAACACCGACCCATCGCTTTGAATTAATCGCCAACCGGTTTTCTTTTCCGGGATATACTGCTTCTCCTCGTTTTCCCTTTCCGGTCGGGAATTAGTAAACGCCAGGCCGATCCCACGCACAATCATTTCCTGGGGATTTTCCGGGAATATGACTTTTTGTTTGCTGAATCGCCTATTGATGCCATCCAGGATCCCGGGTATGAGCACCCCGCCGCCGAGCAGGATCACTCTGCCAACTGTCTCCTCATCTACATCCATGCGTTCTAAAGCTCGGCTAATTACCTGCTGGAAAGTCTGATCCAGGGGCTGACACAGGCGATTAAAATTCTCCAGACTTAAATCAATATTCTTCCTGTAAACCTGCCCTCTATTCGTGACCAGGGTCAATGAGTTCAATCCAGACAGCGGATCCAACGCCACCTCTCCCCTGAGAGCCTGCTGAGCAAGGGCTTCTTTGATCATCTGGCTGTGCAATCTCAGAACCATAAAGGCCGAGGCATCCTCCGCAAGACTCTTGGGAGGTATTTCGAGCAGTTTGGTGAGATGCTGGGCCAGCAGTGCGTCATACAGTCCGCCCCCAAACGGCTCTTCGTAGCGGCTGACATAGTCCAGAACCCCAGTCTTGGGGTTGAATTTCCTGGCATACAGGGTCGTTGTACTTCCCCCTACATCAATGATCAAATTGACATCCTGGGGATGGAAGCTGTCCAGAAAATCCTGGTCTCGCAGCCCCAAGATCACACCCTCCGATTCGGGAATAAAATGGACCCGATCGCTCAGCTCCGGTGGAAAGCACTCCAGGGTGACATGGTAAAAATCTTCAAAGACCTTGCCGTCATGTTCTTTCAGCCAGCGATCCGGATAGGCAATCGAAAAATGAACCTGGTCATCAAAGGATTCCGCATTGTATTTCTCTATCCTGATTTGGTCGATCAATGACCGCAGCAGCAGCCGTGTAAAAAACAGAGCGTCAAAATGACTGTACCGGAGCTGATGAGGTTTGGGATCATCAATTACATGGGACCCAATCGAGGGCTTAAAGAACTCACGGATCCTCTTTCTGGCTTTGGGGTCTTCCAAATAACCAAGTGCTGTCTCGCCGATCGCTTGCTTATCAATGCCATCCGGAGTCAGCAGCAGTACAGCCGGAAGCCTCCGACCAGAAAAATGCGCCAGAGGAGATGACAGAGGGCTGGTGACATGGCGAGCACTATCCCCATCATAATGGTATTCCATCCTATACAGCCGCCAATTCACGGTGCCGCAGTCAAGAGCATATAAAGTTATTTTTTGTCCAGCCATCGACCTCTATTATATACGCCTTTATCTGGTCTGAGAACGTCCAGTTCTCCCCTCAGTAATCCCCTTCCAAAAATGTCAGGTCTGAATGAAGAATACCTGCCCTATCCAGGAAGTCGATCAAGAACTCATTCAATATCAACTATAATCAATCCCGTGGATAGACTGTGGTGAAAGCTGGAAACCTTCCCCAAACTTTTCGAGAATTCGATGGAAACAAACCCCGAAGATCACCACTCAGCAGCTGCAGAGCTTGACCCTGCCCGTCAGGAGGAGGCCAGGCTCTATGCCCGCATCCAGCGCCGGTTTATGGTCCTGGACCTGCTTCTTGGAGCAGCACTCCTGCTGACCTGGCTGTTGGCTGGTTGGTCGGTTGCCCTGCGCAACTGGATCACAAGTTGGACTGGGAATCCCTGGATCGCTGTAGCCGCCTTCGGGGGTATCTTCGGCGGTATATTCACTGTAATTGATCTTCCCCTTTCTTTTTACACAGGCTATATTCTCCCCCACCGCTTCAAGCAGTCCAATTTGACTCTTCGAGGATGGCTTAGCGATCTGATAAAGGGATTGCTGCTGTCCGCCCTGCTGGGCGGCTTGATCCTGGAAATCATCTATCTGGTTCTCCGCTCAGCCCCGGATAGCTGGTGGCTTTGGGTAGGTGGGTTCTTGCTGCTGTTCAATGTCCTGCTAGCTAATTTAGCACCTGTTCTGCTCTTCCCGCTGTTCTATGACTTCACTGCCCTGGATGAGAGTGATCAAGGGTTGGAAGATCGATTGATGGCGTTGGCAGAAAAAGCCGGCGCACCGGTGATGGGAGTTTACCGCTTTGATATCAGCCGCCGCACTAAAGGGGCCAATGCCGCCCTGACTGGTATCGGCAGCACTCGCAGGATTCTACTGGGAGATACACTGCTGGATGAATTCCCTCCCGGGGAAATTGAGACGGTATTAGCCCACGAATTAGGCCACCACCGCCATCACGATATCCCTCTGGGAATTCTGGTCCAATCCGCGGTCACCCTGGGCGGGCTTTACCTCACGTCCCTGATACTTTCACGGGGAGTTGAGCTCCTGGGATTCCAGGGTATCGCGGATCTGGCAGCTCTGCCCCTTTTCGGACTATCCCTGGGGTTCTACGGCCTGTTACTCTTACCTCTCAACAATGCTTTCAGCCGGTGGCGGGAAACCCTCGCAGACAGATACGCCCTGGAGCTGACCGGGGGTGGACAGGCTTATTCATCCGCACTTACGCGGTTAAGCAACCAGAACCTGGCTGAGGTCGACCCTGAACCCTGGGTGGAATTTATTCTCTATTCCCACCCTGCTCTCGGCAAGAGGATCCAACTGGCGGAAGACTTCGCCCGCCAGGGGGAAATCCCCAGCTAGCAGGAAGATAAATGAAAATCCATCATTTGAACTGCGGCTCCCTCAACCCTCCTTTGCTGGACGTGCCAGCCATCGTTTACTGTCTGCTCGTTGAGACCAGCTTGGGACCTGTGCTAGTGGACACAGGCTTTGGGAGGCAGGACTACCTGGCTCCTTCCCCCAAGATGCGCTTCTTCCTCTCTTATATGAATGTTCCCAAGAACCTGGAAGAGACCGCTCTCTACCAGGTCAAGAAGCTAGGTTTCCAACCTCACGAGGTCCAGCATATTGTTCAAACCCATATGCATATTGACCATGCTGGAGGTCTACCTGATTTTCCCTGGGCAGAGATCCATATCTATGACCTGGAATATAAAGCCATCCAGCAACCAAGGGGCGCCATGGAGTTTGCCTATGAAAAAAATCTCTGGGCACATCAACCCTCCTGGGTCGTTCATCGGCAGCCGGTATTGGATTGGTTTGGTTTCGAAGCGCTGCCTGTCCTGGAAACACCTGAAGCGGACTTTCTGATCATCCCACTTCCGGGACACACCCGGGGGCACTGCGGGGTTGCTATCGGTAAACCAGGGAACTGGCTGCTGCACTGCGGCGATGCTGCTTCACCTTTTCATCAAGGCACTGATCTTCACCGAAGGGGAGAGAATGCCTACAAGCTAAACTTCATTCCTGAGAAACTTGCCTGTCGAATCCTCGGGGGTCACGTGGAGCAACTGAGGGCGTTGCAGGAGCGCTTCAGCACTGAGATTCGGACGATCAGCGCCCATGATATTTTCAGCTTCAGGGAATATAATCAGCTTTAAATAATTAGTATACGGAAGGAGTTGCGATGTATTTGACAGAAGGCACATCGGCACCCGATTTTGTCCTCCCGGACGAAAACGGCCAGGATCATCAGCTGAGTGACTACCGGGGCGGCTATGTACTGCTGTACTTTTATCCCAAAGACGATACGCCGGGTTGCACTACAGAAGCATGCAATTTCCGGGATGATTACAGCCAATATAAAGATGCCCAGATCACCATCCTGGGGGTGAGCCCGGATTCCCCTTCCTCCCATGCGAAGTTTAAGGAAAAATACGAGCTGCCCTTCACTTTGCTCGCTGATGAGGGTCATGCAGTCTGTGAGTTATTCAAGGTCTGGGGACCAAAAAAGAGCTTCGGAAAAGAGTATGAGGGAGTGCACCGCACTACCTACTTGCTCGATCCTCAGGGGAAAATCCAGCACGTATTTCAGAAAGTCTCCCCCGCCAACCACAGTGCTGAAGTCCTGGCGTTGATCAAATAAAACAAGACTTCCGGAATGAACATTCCGGAAGTCTCTCTTATCTTATTTTCTGTTCCTAGCCTACTGCGATGGGCTCATCCTCTTCATCAGGATGGAATTCCTTCCCATAGATAGCCGGGTCGCCCTTGGTGAGTGTAATCTCCTCCTCGCCGTCCTCTGATTCTTGTCCATCAACCAGGACGATATCTCCAGCAGAGAATTTTCCAGAGAGCACTGCATCAGAAAGCTGGTTTTCAATCTTCTCTTGGATAACCCGGCGCAGCGGCCTGGCTCCCATTTCAGGATTGTATCCCAGCTTTACCAGCAGATCCGCACCTTCCGGAGTGATCTCCAGCTGCAGGTGCTTTTCAACCAGGCGTTCGCGGACCTTGTTCAATTCCAGGTCAACGATATCGCGGATATTGTCTTTGGTGAGGGCGTGGAAGACCACAACTGAGTCCACCCTATTGATGAATTCTGGGCGGAAAGTTCCCTTGAGGGATTTCAGCAGTTTCCGGCGCATGTCATCATAATCACGCTTGCGGGTTTGCTCTTCATCCTGAGTCAGCTCAAATCCGATGGAAGCATTGTTCTGGATCAAGTCCGCGCCGATGTTGGAGGTCATGATCACCATCGCATTCCGGAAATCAACTTTCCTGCCCCGGGCGTCTGTGATATGGCCTTCTTCCATAATTTGCAGCAGCATGTTGTGGGCTTCCTGGTGAGCTTTTTCAATCTCATCGAAAACCACGATCGAGTACGGGCGCCTGCGGATCGCTTCAGTAAGCTGTCCAGCGTCATCATAGCCGATATATCCAGGGGGCGCGCCAACCAGCCGGCTGACACTATGGCGCTCCATGAACTCGGACATGTCCAGGTGGATCAAAGCATCTTCACTGCCAAACATGAACTTGGCTAGAGCTTTGGTCAGCTCGGTTTTCCCCACACCAGTCGGTCCAAGGAAAATAAAGGAACCAACCGGGCGTTTGGGGTCTTTCAAGCCTGCTCGAGACCGGCGGACCGCCTTGGCGATCTTTTCGATGGCCTCTTCCTGGCCGATAATATGCTCATGCAGCTCTTCTTCCATATGCAACAGCCGGTCAGATTCCTCTTCAGCCAGTTCGGTGACAGGAATACCGGTCCACATGGAAACGATTTCGGCGATATCCTCGATGGTAACTGTTGGACTGCTGTCCCGATCCCAGGCTAATTTCAAGTCTTCCAGCTGTTCTTCCAGCGTCTTTTCAAGATCTTCCAGGTCATCAGAGGGAACATGTTCCTCTTCTGCCTGTTTGAGCTCCTTGCGGACCGAGCGCAGTTTATAGACAACTTCCTTGGCATCTTCCCCGATCGGATTCTTGAACATCCGCACCCTGGAGGACGCTTCATCAACCAGGTCAATTGCTTTATCCGGCAGGAAGCGATCGGAAACATAGCGGGCGGATAAATCTGTGGCCGCCTCCAATGCCTCATCGGATATCTTTAATTGATGATGTTCCTCATAGGCAGGGCGAATCCCCTGCAGGATCTCGATCGTTTCTTCCTGACTCGGTTCATCCACTGTGATGGGCTGGAAGCGCCTCTCCAATGCCGCGTCGCTCTCAATATGCTTGCGGTACTCGTCCAGGGTCGTAGCACCAACCACCTGCAGCTCACCCCGTGACAGGGCAGGCTTCAGAATGTTGGCAGCATCCATAGCTGACCCGGCCGACCCTGCGCCAACCAGCATATGGACCTCATCAATGAAAAGGATAGCATCGGACTCTTTCAACTCAGAGATCACCCGTTTCAGGCGTTCCTCAAATTGTCCCCGGTACATCGTTCCGGCGACCACCGATCCCAGGTCCAGCTGAAGCACTCGTTTTCCAAGCAGAGGTGCCGGCACATCGCCGTCAGCGATGCGCTGGGTCAGACCTTCCACAATGGCGGTTTTGCCTACTCCAGGTTCACCGATCAAAGCCGGATTGTTCTTGGTGCGGCGGGCCAGAATCTGGACCACGCGCTCAATTTCCGTTTCCCTGCCGATCACCGGATCAAGCTTGCCCTCTTCCGCCAGATCGGTCAGATTGACAGCCAGCTGATCTACCATTGGGGTCGCGCTCTTTGACTTGGCCCGCTTAGCTCTGCCGGTCTGCCTCCGTTCACGCTGTAGCTTGTTAGAATCCTTGGATTCTTCCATGACCCGCAGTGTATGGCGCCGGATCTGTTCTCCAGTTAAGCCAAGCTGACTTAACACATCATTTGCCACACCTTTACCATAAGCCACCAGACCCAGCAGGATATGCTCCACGCCAATATAATGATGGCTTAGATTTCTTGCTTCTTCAACAGCCAATTCCAATACACGCTGTGTGCCCCGGGAGAGCGCCAAAGCGTCTCCGCTGTACTCCCCGTAACCAGTAATGTTTTCCGTAATGGTCAGCACACTGTCAATGTCGACTCCCAAATCTCTCAGGACCTGCCCTGCAATGCCTCCCTGATCGAGAAGCAGACCTAATAGCAAGTGTTCGGTCCCGATCTGGGCGTGTTTCATTCGTTCAGCTTCTTTGTGAGCTAAACTTAAAACCCGCCTTGCTCGTTGGGTAAATCTTTCCATGCTAGCCAAGAGACTACCTCCAATAATCATCCGGTGGGGTCCGGATATCAGCAAAGTAAAATATTTTAACTCTCCCCACTGCCTAATGTATGCACATTCTACCAAAAACCCAATCAAAATCGCGAGGTATGCGTTAAATTAATGCAATATTTATAATAATTCCCCTAAAAAATAAAAGAAGCGCATCGAAAAGGATGCGCTTCTTTGCTTGCGGTTTTACTCCTCTTTTTCGGGAGGAGATTCCTCATCATCCTCTTCGTCAGGAGGAGATTCCTCATCATCCTCTTCTTCGGAAGGAGTTTCTTCTTGATCCTCTTCTTCGGAAGGAGTTTTTTCTTCGTCCTCTTCTTCGGAAGGAGTTTCGTCGTCGTCCTCTTCCTCGGAAGGAGTCTCTTCTTCATCCTCTTCTTCAGGGGATTCCGGTTCCTCCTCGGAAGGTTCTTCTTCCTCTTCTTCGTCCTCCTCGACATCGACAGGCTCACTCTCGTCGGATCCAGAGAGAATCTTTTCCAGGCCGCCTTCCTCTGAAAGCTCTTCCTGGATCTGCTCCAGGTCGATATCGGCAAACTCGGAGGAATCTACCTTTTCAAGGCTGAGACCAATCCGGTGTCTTTCCATGTCCAGGCTGATCACCCGCAAAGCCAGTGTCTCGCCTACGCTGACCACCTCTGAAGGATGTCCAACGCGTTCTGTGCTCAGTTCCGAGATATGAATCAGACCTTCCAGGTCAGTATCCTCAATACGGGCAAAGGCGCCAAAATCGGTGATGTTGGTAATCGTTCCCTGGATGAGCTGGCCTTCCTGGATCTCCTCTGCTTTCTCAATCCAAGGATTATCCTGCAGCCGTCTCATGGAGAGACCGATGCGGCGTTTTTCCTCATCAATGCTGATGACCTCAACTTCCAGCTCCTGGCCGACTTTAACCAGATCGCTGGGGTGGTCAACATGGTCCCAGGAAAGCTCAGAAAGGTGAACAAGTCCATCCACACCCTGAATATTGACAAAAGCGCCAAAATCTGCCAGGCTGCTAACATAACCGGTTACCCGGTCACCCACAGAGAGGTTGTCGAGCAGCTGGTCCTTGATGGCTTCCCGGGTTTCACCAATGGCATCCCGTTCCGAAAGAATCAAGCGCTGGCGCGAGCGGTCCACTTCGATCACCTTGAGAGTGATCTCCTGACCGATGACTTCTCCCCAGCGGTCCTCGGGGGAGGCTCCGTCGCCTTCCCGGAAAACGCTCACCAGCGAGCCGGGAACAAAACCGCGCAGCTGTCCAACGGGAACAAGCAGACCGCCCTTGTTGTAACCTTCAACAACAGTGGTGATCACTTCTCCGCTTTCCAGTTTCTCCTCCACGGCTTCCCAATCTTTTTCCTCTTGAGCCCGTGTGTAGGAGAGCACGACATGTCCGTTAATATCCTCAGGTTCAAGGACATAAACGCTGATCTCATCACCGATGTTGAATCCCTTTAGCGTTTGGGGGTTAATTCCCTCCAGCTCTCTCCCTGCTATCAAGCCATCAGCTTTTGATTGCACGTCGATCAGGATCTCATTTGGGGTGATCGCGGTAATTACACCCTTGCGGATATCTCCCTTTTCAGGGATGTTGCCCAAACCCAGACCTTCCTGGGCTAATAGGGTTGCCATATCCATAATCTCTTCAGGGGCTGCGTTATCGCTCATCGCATCTCCCCCTTTTTGGGACTTCATTTCTTCCATAAAATTGGCACGCTCCGTTTTAGAATGCAGGTTATTATACAGTGCAAATATCAACTTGTAAACCTTTGTGGTAAGATAGTGCCGGGCTAAAAACATCTGTTATTATTATGAACTTTATGACCTAAATAGGTGTTCGTGAACTTAATTTGCCTCAGTTGAAGGAACCACATGACAGCAATCTATCCCTTTACAGCCATTGTCGGTCAGCAACGCATGAAACGAGCTCTCGTTTTAAACGCTGTTAACACGCGCATCGGAGGCGTGTTGATCAGAGG
>Ga0210085_1000451_pt1 | contig 17231 bp, 16 predicted proteins | sample China_Galinas_PW_5_FD_184866 | JGI IMG/M metagenome (GOLD analysis project Ga0210085, IMG submission 184866) | Wetland microbial communities from San Francisco Bay, California, USA, that impact long-term carbon sequestration - China_Galinas_PWC_D1... | ecosystem: Environmental > Aquatic > Marine... | reverse complement strand
CTTCGTGCTAAGTGCAAAATTCGCAGTCCCCAGTGCGAAGCGCGAAGTTCGCAGCCCCCAGTGCGAAACGCTTCGTGCCGAGCACCACGCACGACGCGCTCAGCTCTAAGTAGAGCCTGCTCATAAAGTCAGCACGCCACCGCTGACTTCCCGAACATGCCGCAAACGATCGGGCATGTTTCCCGATGAGGTAACATCGTCTGCCCACTTGGTAATAGTGACAATAGAACCGCTGCAACACCCCTTTCCCAAAGCGCAAAAAAGATCCTCAACAGGATCTGCAGGTTCATCACCAGGAAGATGGTGTTGATCCAGGCAAAGGAGGTGTCAGCCCGCTTCGCCCGAATGTAGTTGAGCCGGTAGCCGTTCTTGCCTTGACCAAACTTGCCTTCGATCGGAATGCGCTGCAGGTATTCCTCACGCCGCTGTGCCTTCAGTCTTTTCATCGCTTCACGGTTCGCTTCCGTCACCACCTTCGGACGCCCCAGGGGCTTGCCGGCAAATCGAATGCCACGACCTTTGAGGTAACGCCGGTTTTCCTGTGTGCCATACACCGGATCACCCAATACAGCTTCCGGATAATGGCCATGCCGTGCGCGGTACGCTTCTACCTGGCTTTTCAGATCGCCGCCTTCATGAAACGCATCCCAACGAAGATGATCCACACACGCCACACCATCACCGGTTAAACTTACACTCAGCTTCGCGCCAAATTCCACCGGCTTGTCCAGTTTGCCCCGGATGATCGGTCGCACATAAGGCTGACTGATGCTCACAATGCGATCATCACAGCGGCGGCTCTTGTTTCGATACATCTCACACTGCTGTGCATACACGTACTGGATCACCCAGTAGCGGTACAACAGCCAACGGGGCAGTGGTAAGGGTGAACCTTCCGGCCAGTATTCCAGCAAGCACTCGATGTGCCCCAGGTTGCGACGCAGATACTGTAGCTGCTGCTTGATCCCTCGACGACGAACTTTGCTGGACGGACGCCTCTGTTTGCAAATGGCGAGATAGGCCTTGCGGGCCTTTTCACGATAGGTCCTGGGTTTCTTCTTCCAGTCTGTCTTCGGGTAGAGCTCATCTATGATTTGTTCACTGAACTCCCTGGCTTCGTTCAGCAAACTCAGATCGGTAGGGTATCGAATCGCCTGTGGCGTTACCGTGGCGTCCAGGATCAGCTTGCCCTGGTGCTCCGGTGCTTTATCGGGCGATTCACCGCCTGATGCTGACGGTGGTTCGTTATCATCCTCATCCGACTTTTCCCTGGATGCCTTCTTTCGCGTTGCCTTCGCTTCTTCTACTGAATCGATAATCGCAGACTGAAAAACATCGAAGACCGATTGCCCCATCCGTTTGCGAATCTCGACGAACAACGATGGCACAAACGGCGCCTCCATCTGATAACCCGGCAGGCCGACGAAATATTGCAGATACGGGTTCTCCTGAATCTGTGCGACGGTTTCTTCATCGGACAGGCAGAGCTTGTGTTTGATAATCACCGCGCCAATGACTAATCGGGCATCTTTGGAGGGCCGCCCCTGCTTGAGGGAGAGGCCTTGATAATAACCTTCTGCCAAGGCGTCCCAGGGAATGCATTGACTCATCTTTACCCAGCGGTTGCTTTCGTCCAGGGCGGTTTGGAAGGGCCAGTCAAAGTCAGCGAGGGAGAGTTGTCTGTGGCTGTGATAGCGGATCATAGGTGCACGGTTTTCAATGGCTGCCGGTTGATTTCCGTGCATTATTATACCCAATATAACAACATTATTATAATAATATCAATTTGTTATACTTTGTGAGCAGACTCTATTTAACAAACCAACTTGTCTGCATCAGCACGCCATCAAGGTCAGGCTTGAAAAGGCGCTTCCCGATTATCTCTTCAATGATAATGTGAAGTTCGCATCCGTTTTCGTCAATGCCGATGACTCGGTTGACTCAGTTTTACGTGGACCCGCTTATGCCGGGTAAAAACTCGAGTTCCACTGATGGACTCCGGCAGATTTCAAAAATCTACCGTCTCCCCCGTCAAGACGGGGTAACTCTCATTATGGTTTAGCGCCGAAATTGGCGTGAAATGGATGTGTCCAGTCATCTGCGCCACTGCTTTACAGAGATGGGAGATACCTCAACTGATGCCATCACGGGATCATAATCCAGCCATGAATCAAGTGAGAAGGTGTATTCACCCGGCGGGATGTTGTCAGTAGCTGCGGGCCATAGATCACGGCTTGCTATTGGTGATCCAGAATTGTCGTAGGCGGTTATTTTGATTTGCACACCGACAGGAACTGAGCATCGATTGTTCAGAACCGCAGCGCCTTTCATATACAGGCATGCCGAGGTTCTGCATGCATCTACAAATTTAACCATCAATGATTTGATTTCGATGTCTGCTGGAGAGCAACCAGGAGTAGTATTTTGTATTGGTTTTGTTGGGACTTGACTGCTAATTGCATTACTGGTTACCAGGTCATGCACGGTTAAAAAAACACCAATGCCAGTTGGAATGATCAGGAACACTATGATTAACAGCCTGACGATCGAGGAAATGATGCCCCGGTACTTCATTGGCGCCCGGCATTGAGTGCATACATTCGTGGTGTTGCAAACGGATGCGCCAGAGTCTTTGTAATTCGTCAGGAACATTCCAACCCCCAGCTCCTCAGGCTTCACAGCTTGATAGCCTGATTACACACTATGAGGGATAGGGTGCTTCCGCCTAATTCGTTCACGTATGCAGATTAATAGGGTATCGAACCCAATTATCATCCTGCTGCTAACGGCTAATGTGCGTCACCTTCTGTCTGTTAGCAAAGTCATCCATCATCCCTACCCACAATTATTGTTCCTGTTAATAGCCTAGAAAAGCGAAGGGAATCAGCTGTTGATTTACATCAAAAGACATAGCCAAACGTCATCGCAAGAATTTATATTCATATATAAAAAAGTCGTATGTAAAAATACGGATACGACCCTGTTGACGCGAATGTTGCGAGCAGGTAGCAGCCCGCATTTTAACCGGGATCCCGGATGCTGGCTAAGGGCTCGCGTGTCCGGACCCGCGGGCAATGTCTGTGTCAGGCATAGAAATATTTATATATGATAATGCGAAATTATAAATACCAACCTCATCTATATATCCATGGAAGAACACCTGAACAGTGCATTGATCACACCAGCAGGCCACCGGCGATACCGATGTCGTACACCATCATGCCACCCACGTACAGCGTGGTAACGCCGATCAGCGCGTGCAGGCCATTTTGCGCCCAGCGCAGACTGGAAATGGAATAACACAAGGGCACAGCGATGATAGCCGACAAGGCGGCCATACCGGCGATCGATCCGACACCAAACAGCATGATATAAAGCATGCCGGTCAGCGGTGAATGAACACTTTGCAGCGTCAACAGTATCAGCGCCGCCGAACCTGCCATACCGTGCATCATGCCGACAAACAGCGCGCGCAATGGAAACCGGCCGTGGTGGTGGTGATGATGGTGGACAGCCGGATGAACTTGCTCACCGGCGTGGGAATGCACGTGAAAATGCAGATGTCCATCGGCGTGGCGGTGGACGTGGAAGTGGATGCGCTCGCGTAGCTGGCGTCGCAACACATCGATGCCCAGGCCAATCAGCATCAGGCCGACCATGAATTCAAGTGCCTGCGCCAGGGTCTCTGGTATCACGGTATCCAGCAACAGCACGAGCGAACCGAATATAAACAGGGTCAGCGTATGGCCCGCACCCCACACCGCGCCCTGACGAAGGGTGTCGCCCATGGAACGGCTGCGTGTCGCCAGTGAAGCCACGGCGGCGACGTGGTCGCTTTCCAGCGCGTGACGCATGCCGAGCAGAAATCCCAGTGAAAGCAGGCTGATACTCACAAGAAATACTCCTCTGCGGCCGTTACTGCAACCGGACAACGACCACCTTCAACCGGCCGACTCATGCCACCTCCGGCGTCTTGCGTTCGCGCATACCACCTGCCCACCAGATCCGGCAGGCTCCAGGTATCACACATGTTCGTCTTCTGTTGTCAGGGGAATATCCGTGGTGCCCAGCACCTGGTCGAACAGCTCCCAGGACGAGCGCGCTTCCTGCGGTGTCATTTTCTGTATGGCGTAGCCGGCATGCACCATGACAAAGTCACCGACCCCCACTGACTCGCCCTGCATCATGAACAGGCTGACGTCGCGTTTCACGCCTTTGGCTTCACAGTGGGCATTGAAACCATCGATAACAACGATTTTCATGGGTATGGCCAGGCACATGGTCGGATCATCTTCCGAGTTCCAGTCGTGACAGTTCCAGGCTTGCCGGCAGCAGCGGGTTGTACACCGGAAGCTCCCGCATGCGTGCCTGTACAGTGTCCCGGTAAACGGCCTCCAGTGTGATCAGCATCGGCTGCTTGCCGCTCAATCCTCTGCCAGCGGCAGGAACATGTCACGCGTCGCGTCGCACTGTGGACAGCGCCAGTGATCCGGAAGGTCGGCAAAGGCGGTCCCCGGTGGTATCTGTTCGACCGCGTCGCCTTCTGCCGGGTCATAGATGTACCAGCAAATGCGGCACTCCAGGCGGGTGGTCGCCTCGATACGGCTGGCGGTTTCCACCGGGCTCACGCCAGCTCCGACCAGTAGGGTTCCAGCAGCTCACTGAAGCGCCGCCGCGAGTCATCCAGATCGTCCTGCGCCGCACAGACCACGGCTGGAATATCGGTTATCTCCAGGGTATTGAGTATCAACGTGCCCATGGAGTTGGTATAGCGCACCCACCAGATGCCCGGACAGGCCGTGCTGGTAATCTGACAGTCGCCGTAACCGCGCGAAAGCGTCTCGACCGGACCGACGTCCAGTGTCTGGGCCAGGAATTGAATGTCGGCTGCCGACAGCGGCAGCAGTGTCAGGTTGATCACGTGCGCCAGCTTGCCCGGCTGCCAGCAGCGCAGCTGCTCCTGCAATTCGGTCATAATCGGCAGGGCGTTTATGACATCCCCGGGAACCGTGTCGCCAGAGGGCATGACAAACGCTTTTGCCTGTGGCGGTCGACGCGCCAGCACCGGCGCGTCGCAGACCTCGATCAGGTCGCGGACAATGCATCCGGCCTCATCCAGGTAGAAGGTGCGCCAGATACCCGCGAGTACCGATTCCTGCATGCTGACCTTGACGGTGTCGCTGTACTTCAGGCTCACCTCGCCCTCGCCCAGGATCTGGTTGACCAGTTCGCGGTTTGCCGCGTCCAGCGGCGAAATGTCGGCGATCCACGGCTCCCCGCCGACCCGGTAGGCAGCAAGCGCCTGCCGCAGCCAGTCGGTCACGGCTTTGGCGCCCTGCAGGTGCTCTATCTGCCCGGGTTCCGGTATCTCCGGCGCACGGTAGCGCGCCATCTCATTTGGCAGGGAAATGAAATTCAGCTGTGAACCCTCTTCGTCCAGTGGTTGACTGCCTGGACCCGTGAAAGTGATCGGTATGCTGTTGACTGTCATGGCGTTCCCCTGACCGTTACCCCTCAGGCACTGACGACCGGCACCCTGAGGCCTCTTGGTTGCTGTACCTCCGCTGCAATCAGTTTACTGATGTCGTGCAGATAATCGGACCAGTTCTGAATCCCGGTGATGTTGCCGAGATAGCCGCCGTCGCGCAGAAACACCAGCGCCGGCCAGGCGGTGAACCCGTAGTACTGTTGCAGGGCCTGTCCGGCGTCCGCCGCCACAACCCCCGGCCGCAGCGCCCCCTCGAAGGCCTTAACCAGTTCCGGTAACACCACGGCCACGTCGGTGGTGTCGCGAAAACGGTTCGGGTCGCCGGCAAAGAACAGCACGGTGATGCCCGGTTGACTGACGAAGTCCTGATGTGTCTCCAGCGTGACCTCCGGATAACCAAAGTCGTCGTATAAACGCTGAATGAGCGGATGCATCATTGCGGGCGTCCCAGTTCGTAGCTGGTCATCTCCAGTTCACCCGGACCGGTAAGTTCGACAGACGCCAGTGGCGTGATCCGCTCATGAAATGCCACCCCCCATCCCTGCAATACGGAACAGGCCCGGGCAATAGCTTCCGGGATCCGCTGACGGGTGCCATCCCGCAGACTGCCGCCGTAATCGTCCAGCTCTTCCGGCTGCACCCCGATCAGGGCCAGCCGCTCCGGTTTTCCGTTCAACAGGCGGGCGGACGCCAGCACCTCCTGGAAGCCGGTCTGGTGCATGCTGACCTTTTTGGCGCCCATGTATTGCGGCACGTCGCCGTCACGGATGACGCGCAATTCACCGGCTGCCAGACCGAAATCGATGGCGTCGAAAATCAGCAGGCGGTCTACGTTGCTCACCCAGGGCAGCAGGAACAGGCCCTGTGTGCCACCGTCCATCAGGCGGACGTTGTCAGCAAACGCGTAACGGGCATTGAGTTCCTCGATGCAACGAACCCCGAAGCCCTCATCAGCCCAGAGGATGTTGCCTATCCCGAGAATCAGCGTATCGATCTCAAGGGCCGCATCCATCAGGGCTGGTCGTCCTTGAACATCCTCCAGCCGCCGATCATGGTGCTGACACTGCTTTCGCGGCTGATGATGTCGGCGCGCACCGCCATGTAGATATGGATGATGACAAATGTCAGCATGATCCACATCCCCATGTCGTGCCAGTTGCGAGTCGCCTGACCACCACCCAGCAGCGGAATGATCCAGCCGAATCCCCGGTCCGCCCAACTGCCTTCACCCAGACCCTGGCTGTAGAGCGCAAAACCGGTGCCGATCATGAAAAAGGTCATCAGCGTATTGAGGAAGAACATCGCGGTCTGCGCCAGCGGATTGTGGCCCAGCGTCTTGTGCTGTTTGCGGGTCAGAAACAGGTAGAAGCCGAGCTCATAGAACAGGTCTTTCCACCACTGGATTCGCCAGAACGGCAGGTAGAAGATTTCACGCGCGTAGCGGTTTCCGACCAACGCCCAGTAGATGCGCACCGCAAAACCGATAGCGAAGACATAGGCCGAGATAAAATGAATCAGGCGTATGTTGCCCATCATGAAATGGTCGCTGGGTATCCCCATCGGTGATGGCAGGGGATTGGCGATCAGATAACCCGTCACTGCCAGTGTCAGGAAACTGAACGTGTGCAACCAGTGCCACAGACGCACCGGCGCTTCGAACACGTACACAGCCTTCTGGTTAGCCGGATCGTGCGAACCGCTTGCAACATTGCTGTTCATGTCGTTGCCTCCCTCGCTAACGAACCTTGACGGTTACCAGTTCCTTGCCGTCCGGCGCCATGACATGGGTGGAACAGGCCAGGCAGGGATCGAAACTGTGGACCGTACGCAGGATTTCCAGCGGTTGCTCGGCATTGGCCATGGGTGTGCCCAGCAAGGCCGCTTCGTAGGCGCCGATATTTCCGGCGGGATCACGCGGCGAAGCGTTCCAGGTGGTCGGCACCACGGCCTGGTAGTTCTCGATTTTAGCGTCCTTGATATGCACCCAGTGTCCCAGCGAACCGCGCGGCGCTTCCACGTGGCCCACGCCCTTGACATCGCCCGGCCAGGTAATGGGCTCCCACTTATCCATGTTCGCCGTGGCGGTGTCGCCAGCCTTGAGATTGGCCATCATATTATCGAACACATAACGCATATTATGCGCCGCCCAGGAACACTCCAGCCCGCGGGCCGCGGTCCGTCCCAGAGTCGAGAAGATCGCCGTCAGCGGCAGACCGAGGTCATGCAGCAGGCCGTCGACCTGATCCTTGATCTCCTCATTGCCGCTCGCATAGGCCACCACGTAACGCGCCAGCGGGCCGACTTCCATGGCGTTGCCGCGCCAGCGCGGCGCCTTGATGAAGGAGTACTTCGCGTTTTCGTCCAGTTGCTTGATGTCGGTCTTGGTGCCCTTGGCATCCGGACCCAGCACGAAGTCCGGTACCGTGATACCGTCCCAGGGGTGCAGACCCTGATTTTCGTCAGGATACTTGTACCAGGAATGCGCCACGAACTCCTGGATCTGTTCGGGATCGCGCACGTCGACCTCGTGCACCTGTGACAGATCGCCGTTGAGAATGGCTCCGCCAGGCATGAGCATGTTCTCCTGTGACCAGTCATTGGCGAGTTTGGGGAAGCCGCCATAAGACAACAGGTTCTTGCTGGACAGGCCGCCGCCGTAGGTCCATTCCTTGTAGAACGAGGCAATGGCCTTGAGATCCGGGATGTACACCTGGTCGACGAAATCAATGGACCGGTCGATAATGGACGACACCAGATTGAGCCACTCCATGGTGATGGCGCCATTCTCGTTCAGGCTGAACGAGCACGGCATGCCGCCGACTACCCAGTTCGGGTGTGGATTGCGGCCGCCGAAAATGGTGTGGATCTTGACGATCTCGCGCTGGAAGTCGAGCGCTTCCAGGTAGTGAGTAACCGCCATCAGATTAGCCTCGGGCGGCAACTTGTAGGCCGGGCTGCCCCAGTAGGCGTTTGAGAACGGCCCAAGCTGGCCGGATTCGACAAAGCGCTTCAGCCGCGCCTGGGTGTCACGGAAGTAACCCGGCGAGGACTTGGGCCAGCTGGAAATACTCTGCTGCAGCGCCGAAGTGGCCTTGGGATCGGCCTTCAGCGCACTGACCACATCGACCCAGTCGAGGGCGTGCAGGTGATAGAAATGCACCAGATGGTCCTGGGTATATTGCGCCAGCATCATCAGGTTGCGGATGTGGTTGGCATTTTGTGGAATCTGGATACCCAGGGCATCCTCCACGGCACGCACCGAGGCCAGGGCGTGAACCCCGGTGCAGACACCGCATATGCGTTCGGTGAAGGCCCAGGCATCGCGCGGATCGCGACCCTTCAGTATGACCTCGAGACCACGCCACATATTACCGGTTGATACGGCATTGCGGATGACATTGTCGTCGTCGACGTTGACCTCGATGCGTAAATGGCCCTCGATACGGCAGATCGGATCGACCACCACGCGTTGCCCGCCAGTGTCGAGTTTAAAGCCGTTGGCGGTGACTGTCTCAGTCATGGCTGGAGCCTCCCTTGTTGTCGTCTTTCAAATGGCTGATGACCGACGCCGTGGCATGGGCCGCGACACCGATGGCGGCGGCGCCGGCCAGTACACCGCCGATTTTGTCGGCGGTGGACTCGACCTGCCCGACCACATTGAGGTCAGTCACCGCACTGTAAAAGGAGCCGCGGTCCCAGAAATTGTCTTCGGAGCATCCCAGGCAACCGTGTCCGGACTTGACCGGCCAGGACAGCCCGCCGTTCCACTCCATATTCGCGCAGGCATTGTGAGTGGTCGGCCCCTTGCAGCCCACCTTGTACAGACAATAGCCCTTGCGTGCACCCTCGTCATCGAAACGCTCGACGAACTGGCCGGCGTCGAAATGCGGTCGCCGGTAACACTTGTCGTGGTTGCGCGCGCTGTAGAACATCTTCGGCCGTCCCTGGCGGTCGAGTTCAGGGAAGCGATCGAAAGTCAGCATGTAGGTGATGACACCGGTCATGACTTCCGCAATGGGCGGACAGCCCGGCACCTTGATCACGGGCTTGTCGGTAATCACCTTGTGGATGGGTGTGGCTCGCGTCGGATTCGGTTTCGCCGCCTGCACGCAGCCCCAGGAGGCACACGAACCCCAGGCAATGATAGCCTTGCAGTGACTGGCCATGCGGCGCAGTTTCTCGACATAGGGTTTACCACCCTGTATGCAGTACATGCCATCTTCGTTCAGCGGCGGGTTACCTTCGCAGGCAAGGATGAAGTTGCCGTCGTACTTGGCGATGGTCTGCTCGAGAATCTCCTCCGCCTGGTAGCCGGCGGCGGCCATCAGGAGATCATCGTAATCCAGTGAAATCATCGACAGGATGACATCGGCCGCCAGCGGGTGTCCCGAGCGGATGAAGGACTCCGAGCAACAGGTACACTCCAGGCCGTGCAGCCAGACCACCGGCGTGCGCGGCTTGGTCTCCAGCGCGTGGGCGATGGTGCCTGCGAATTCCGGTCCCAGACCAAGTCCCGCGGCGGTGAGGCTGCAGAATTTGAGGAAGCTGCGACGTGTAATCCCATGCTCTCGCATGGCCTCGTAAAAGGTCTCCTGGATGCCCATAGCGACATTCTCCTCCAAACAGATCGTGGTGTGGCGCCAGACCGCGTACCGCGCCAGATATAAGCACTCGCCCCTGTCATGTAAAGCAGTGAACCGGAACCTGTTCTTTTTATGCCCCGCCACTCGCAAAGTACAGCAAAAGATCAGTGAGTTATGCAACTAAAAAGGTTTCACTTGATCCAGATCAATCCCCACTTTCTTATTAGCATATTAATTAGTTATTAATCACTTTTTTCAGCAGGCATGGAAGCGGCGCTGGACGGTTCACCCCGGTTGCCGCGCGTGATGTTTATCCAGCGGGTGTGCCGGTCTGTCCGGCATATCACGCTCAGCCCTGACGTGATCGCGCATCTGATCCCTGAAATTGTTCACGCCGTTGAAGAATTCACGCATCATGATGACCCAGTGATACTGGCCTCGTCGGGTCAGTCGAATCTCCCCGGCATCATCGACAATGGTTCCTGCCAGCCTGAGCGCAAGAAACTCCTTCCACAGGAGCGTGAAGAAACGCCCTCCATACCTTTTCAGAAAATCATCCTTATGCAGGCAAAGACCGAACAGCGCCATCACCAGATCATATCGGGCCTGATGAAAGTCCTGCAGCACACGGTGAGCGGTAACAGCCGTGCCCGTTGCATGGATCATGCGCGCGTAGCGATTTATGGAAAAGGTATTGGCGTACATCACGCCGTCCAGGTAGCTGAATGCGCCACTTCCGGCCCCGATAAAACTGGTATTGGAGATGATGTATTCGTCGGTAAGACCCGCGTTTCTGGAATAACACCACACGGAAGATAACTGGTAGTGCGGCGCCATCTCATGGCGGATCCGGTCAAAAAAGGGTTTTTCGTTGCGCAGCGAATACGGCCCCATTGACTTGCTCATGGCCTTGACGGTGCGCATGGATGTCATCAGCGGATAAATAGAGGCCTGGTCTACCCGGACCTCATGAATAAGGATGTCCAGATCCCGCAACAAAGCGGTTTCGCTCTGCCCCGGAAGATTGAAAATCATGTCAGCGTTTAGTGTACCGAACCAGCCCTGTGCAAACCGGAGGCGCTCGCGGTTCTGGTCGCCACTGCCGTACGACTCATAGCGGCCCATGTTCCTGAGCAGACCATCGTCAAAGGTCTGTATACCTACCGACAGGCGGTCAACAGCAGCGGCTTTCAGTACCGTCAGCACATCATCACGCAGGTGATTGGGGTTGGTCTCTACCGAGACCTGCCGGACAGGGAACAGTGAACGCACGAGTTCCAGGGTCCGGGCAAGTTCCTCCGGCAATATAGTCGGCGTGCCACCGCCGACGTAGACGATGTCCGGCTGATATCCCTTGTCGGCAATAATGCGTAATTCCTGGCGCAATGCCCTGAAGTAGGTCGTTGCCTTGAGCTGGTTCAGCAGGACCCGATGAAATGAGCAGAAGGGACACAGGGACTCGCAGAAAGGAATATGGAGGTAAAGAACTCTCGGCTGTTGCGCAGTGACATCCGGGAGCGCCAGAGGAGTACCCAGTTCGAAGTGCATCTGCCGCGCAAAGCTGCGACGCAGATACGCCTCCATAAGTCGCTCGGTCACAGTCACGGGGATTTCCATTATGGTGCGAGGAAAGCAGCACGCCAGGCAATATAACACATCGCAACCGGTTGATTTTTCCGGGCTGCTGGGCAAGCATGGTACTTTGATCAATCGATCAATCAAGGACTCATCCATGCAGCACCACGATTCAAAACGCCTCCCCTAAAGCTGCAAACGACTGTTTGTCATGACCACCGATATCGAAAGCTGCCCGGCATTGCCGCCGGGTTATGCAGGTGAGGCACAGGAACAGGCGCCTGATCATCACGGACACAAGGCACCCTGTGTACGGTATCGTTACACGGCCGGACCTGACCAACCTGAGCACGGCGAGGTGAACCCGTCATGGGGAAATATGACTTCCTGCCACGGCTATTGATCCTGCTCGCCTGTCTGCTGGCGGTTCCGCAGGCGGCCAATGCCGGCTGCCTGGACTGCCACCGGGAAATGCAGCGGGGCTTTACCGCTGCACACGCAGCGTTTGCAGAAAACTGCGTGCAATGTCATGCCGGAGACGCCGGTGCGGAAACCGAGACAGGCGCCCACCGCGGACTGATCGCCTTCCCGGGCGATATGGAGAGTGCGCAGCAGGTCTGCGGCGACTGTCATGGCGACAAGGTCGACGGCGTCACGCACAGCCTCATGCATACCGGCAAGGGAATGGTGTCGACTACCCGGCGGGTATTCGGTGAAATCGCCGACCGGCCCGGACACAACGATCTGCAGCACCTGACCCACTCACCGGCCGACAGCCTGCTGCGCAAATTGTGCGCGAGCTGTCACCTGGGTCAGGTTAAAACGGCTCACCGGCTCGATGCCACATTTGATCGCGGCGGCGGCTGCCTGGCTTGCCACATCAATGATCAGTCGTCCCGGACACACCCGGCACTGACAGCGCAGGTGAACGATGCACGCTGTTTCGGCTGTCACTCACGCTCGAGCCGCATTTCACTGAATTATGCCGGCCTGGCGGAAACCGCCACCACCACCGCGGACACGAACCAGCTGGCAGATGGTCGAGGTGTCGAGTTCCGACCCGCTGACCGTCACCACGCGGCCGGCATGGCCTGCATCGACTGTCACACCGAAAGGGATCTCATGGGCACGGCGACAGCGCCTCTCCCGTCGAATCAAAAGCAGGCCGTCGACATCCGCTGCGAGGACTGTCACCGCATTACCCGGACTATAAGCCCGACACAGTGGCCACCCGCTTACCGCGCCCTGCTGTCACGCATTCCCTACCCTGTCGAAACCGGGGCTCGCATCCCGGCAACCGCTAATGGCACCCCGCTCTGGCACATCGAACTGCAGGGTGATACTGCCTGGCTGCATCGCAAGCTGACCGGAGATCGCCTGCGCATCCCGCCCTACCGCGACAGCGACCATCCCCTTGCACAGGAACACCGTCGCCTGACGTGCACCTCCTGCCACAGCCAGTGGGCGCCGCAGTGCTATGGATGTCACTTGCACTATGACAAGGCCGGCGAACAATATGACCATGCGGACCGGAAAATCACGGCGGGCATCTGGAAGGAAAAGCGCAGCAATATTACAAACGGATTGCCGCCACTGGGGGTAAACGCCGACAACCGGATCGTCCCGGTGATACCGGGCATGATCATGGAAATCACTCATCCGGACTGGCCCGAACCCCGTTTCGTGCGGCGTTTTCAGGCTACTGAACCGCACACCACCGGCGCCGCCCGGGGCTGCGCATCATGCCACCGTTCTTCCACGGCACTGGGTCTGGGCCAGGGACACTTGCAACGAAACGGAAAGCAGTGGACCTATAGGCCCGGGATGGAAATCCTGCAGGACGGTCTGTCCGCCGACGCCTGGACCCGTATCGGGCACGCCGATGAACCCATTGAGCCCATGGCGACCCGGCCATTTACCCGGCAGGAGATTGAACGCATTCTGGCCGTGACATTGCCGACGGATGGACAACCTGGCGAAAAACACTGACCGCCGGTTCGGGACCCGCGGAACCACAGTGCGATCCTGACAACACGGGCTAACAGCCCAATGCCCGGCGCCGTGAGCGAGTGTGTACCCGCTAAATCAGCACCCTTCGGATGACGGACCCGGCCGCGGCGCGGCTGGTTTGGTTACCGGGGGGACAAAGGCCGGCGCCACGGGTTTGCGCGGTGGCGGCGGGGCCTGCGCCGTCTTGTCGCCACCAACGAAATAACAGGCGATGGCCTGCTGTTCGGGCACACGGGGGTACTCGCCATCGGCCAGTGTCGGTGAAATATCCGGGTTGAGCACATGCTGGGCCCAGAAATTGTACCCGCCGAGCAGCAGGCTGGCGTCGTAACCGGCCAGGCGCAGCAGCACCACGGCCTGACCGGCGACCTCGGAACCCTGCGAATAGACGATGACCTTGCGGTCTGTCGGCAACGCTTCAAGCTTCTCCGGCGTGACCAGCTCCGTCACCGCCATATTCTGCGCACTCTCGATATGCCCCTTGTCGTAGTCTGCGGCCGGGCGCACATCGATGAGGACGAAATCCTTGCGCCCCTCGATGAACCAGCGCGCCAGGTCTTCAACCAGCACGCGGTCATCCTGGCGCGCTACACTCTGGGCCACCCGCTCGAAGCTGTGCGCCTGTTGCTGTGACAGAAGATCATTGTCGCCGCAGGCGGTGACGAACAAACCGGTCAGCAGCCACAGCGGCAGGGGCATCCCTGGTCTTCGGCTCATATGCATGGTCTCCGTGGACGGCTCAGTGCAGCCGGTCCAGTAGCTGTACATTGAATTCGTTCTGAAAATGGATCCAGGTGGTTTCCTGCCCCAGGTCAACGGCGATGGCGCGCAACACATAGCCGCCCAGCAGGACCAGCACCGGCGCCATCACGGCAAGACTGCGGACGCTGCCGCTGATTTCGAAATACTCCAGCACCAGGGGTGCCAGCAAACCGAGCGCCACGAACACCACCCAGAACCAGGTGGTATAACTGCCGCCCATCAGCATGTCCGCGGCTTCGAGTTGCGGCTTCGAGCCGGTACTCAGGTTGATCAGCAGCAACGCCACGATCAGCAGCTCGATCAGAATCAAACCGATATCAATACGGGTAAACAGGCGGCGCTCGCTGTGCTGTCGCGCAATAAGCGCTGTCAATGCAGCACCGGTGGACAGGCCCGAGACCAGGAACAAGGGCCCCAGCAGGCCGGTATTCCAGAATGGCCGGGCGCTGAAGGCGCTGAGCAGGATGCCGGTATAGATACCCAGACCAACGGCAATCGGGATCGCCAGCCAGGCAATCAGGCGCCGGTAGCGCTCGGTCAAATCCAGCAGGCCCGCAAGCAGCGGTTTATCGTTAACCAGGTTGGCGATATAGGGGTAGCCCTTTCTGAGGGTCGACAGGATCTGCAGAACCGACACCGGGTAGAACAGGATCAGGATCCAGGCGCCGTAGGACATCGGCGAGGTCGGCTCGAAGGTGGTGTAGAAACGCCACACGAACAGCTTGTGTGACAGATCGAGAAACAGGGTTGTCATACCCAGCGACAGCACCACCGGCCCCAGCAGTGCCAGGCCGTTGACTGAATACGGCGCCTCCTCGTCCTTGTTCAGCAACAACATCAGCGCCGAGAAAAACATGATACCGGCGGCCAGGCCACCCAGGAACAGGTAGACCGAGATCTCCCAGCCCCAGACATCTATTATCGGGTCGATGTGCGGGTTGCTGCGTACGCTTACCAGAATTTCTTCGAGCATGATCGAGGCGTCCTCAGATCAGGTAATAGACATTGGGTTGGTTGCCGGTCTCGGGCGCCAGCACCTTGTACTCGCGCGTGCGCAACAGTTCGCTGACGTTGCTGGACGGATCGTCGAGCAGGCCGAAATGCATGCAGTGCGTCGGACAGGTGGAGACGCAGGCGGGGTCCAGCCCCTTTTCCACCCGGTGGCTGCAGAAGGTGCATTTGTCGATATAGCCGCCGGGATGCATGATGAGACGGGCATCGTAGGGACAGGCGGCGATACAGGCCTTGCAGCCGGTACACTTGTTGGGATCGACCAGCACGATGTTGGTGCCTTTCCAGTAGTGGCTGGCGCCTGTCGGGCACATGTACACACAGGTCGCGTGTGAACAGTGATTGCAGCGCTCGGAGCGGAACTCGGTTTTCAGGTTCGGGTAGGTTCCCTGCGTGGCTTCCACCACCCAGTCGCGGTTGAGCCCCTCCGGCACCTTGTTCTCGGTTTTGCAGGCCACCACACAGTCGCAGCACCCGATGCACAGCCTGGTATCGATGACCATTGCGTAGTGGAGCATGTCAGACTGTCTCCTTGACAATAGTGACAAAGTTGCCGCGCATGCCGGTACCGCCCATGATGGGATCGATTTTCACGTTGTTCATCAGCTCCGAATCGTCGGCTCCCAGGTCGCGGGTCAGGCGCAGGCGCCGCGAGCGATGGCCGAAGCCGTGCGCCATGAACACCGAGTCCGGCCGGATGCGTTCGGTGACACGCACCCGGATCGGGTTGCTGACGATGCCATCGGGATTCGCCAGGCGAACATACACACCGTTCGTGAGACCCTTTTCATTTGCGACCAGCGGATTTACCCACAGGGTGTTCTCGGGCGCCAGCTGGAACAGTAACGGGTTGTTGGTGGTCTTGCCGAAGGTATGCGCCGGCATACGCCCGTAGTTCAGCCGGTAAAAACCCTGTGGCGGCTGTTCCGGGCGGGTGTATTCGGGCATCGGGTCGAAGCCCTTGTCGGCCAGCTGTTGTGAATACAGTTCGATCCTGCCGCTTGGCGTGTAGAAGCTGACCGCCTCACCGGGGCTGAAGTATTTGGCCGTAGTGCGCGGAAAGTTCTTGATACCGGTCTTTTTCATCTCTTCCAGCGATGATCCCACCTGCCGGAGCTGCCAGTCGATGACTTCGGCATAGTCTTCCCAGGGAAAATACTCATCCAGGCCAAGGCGATGACCGAGCTGCTTGGCGATCCACCAGCCGGGTTTGCTGTCGAAGCGCGGCTCGAAGGCCGGCATGCGCAGCGCCAGCGACGGATGCCGTTCGCCGGCATTGCGCAGGTCGTCATAGCGTTCAAGGTAGGTGCACTCCGGCAGGACAACATCGGCGTAGCCGGTGATCTCCATCGGCATGGTGTCAACCACCACCACCAGCTCCAGCGAGTCCATGGCGGCCTGTAGCTGTGGCCGGATGCCGGGGATGGTCATCGGCAGGTTGGTGCCGTAGACCAGCCAGCTCTTGTAGTGCGCATCGGCGCCGATGGAGGCCTCGATCAGCGCGTTGGTGATGCCCTGATTGGCGAAGGGGTACCGGCCGGCATGCGCTGCAAGGAAGGTGCTCTTCGGTTTTGGATAGTCTGGCAGCGGGTACTTCGGCAACTGCACACTCTCTTTTATGTAAAGACCACCCTTGCGCCCCCAGCTTCCCAGCAGGGCGTTGAGTATGGCGATAGCGCGCGAGCGCTGGGTGTCGTCACCATACCAGGTCGTGTGCCGGCCCGGGTGGACCAGGGTTGCCGGAGCGCTGGCCGCCATTTCCCGCGCCGTGGTACGGATCAACCCGGGTTCAATGCCGGTTT
>Ga0210085_1000450_pt1 | contig 17248 bp, 14 predicted proteins | sample China_Galinas_PW_5_FD_184866 | JGI IMG/M metagenome (GOLD analysis project Ga0210085, IMG submission 184866) | Wetland microbial communities from San Francisco Bay, California, USA, that impact long-term carbon sequestration - China_Galinas_PWC_D1... | ecosystem: Environmental > Aquatic > Marine... | reverse complement strand
GGCCGCGATCCGCAACCGCGAGATCGGCTTCGTCTTCCAGACCTTCAACCTGCTCGCCCGCACCTCGGCCCTCCACAACGTCGAGCTACCCCTGGTCTACGCCGGCATGCCGCGCAAGGAGCGCCGGCGCCAAGCGCTCGAGGCCCTCGAGAAGGTGGGCCTTGCCGAGCGGGTCGACCACCAGCCGAACGAGCTCTCCGGCGGCCAGCGCCAGCGGGTGGCGATCGCCCGCGCCCTGGTCAACCGGCCGTCGATCCTGCTGGCGGACGAGCCGACCGGCAACCTGGACAGCGCCACCTCGGTCGAGATCATGGAGCTGTTCGACCGCCTCCACGAAGCGGGCAACACGGTCATCCTGGTGACCCACGAGGCCGACATCGCCGCCCACGCCCATCGCCAGGTGACCCTGCGCGACGGCAAGGTCCTCTCGGACACGAGGAGCGCGGCCCACCGGGGAGCTCCGGTCGGGGCCTGACCCCGGAAACCCGGATCCGCTGACGTGGTCGTCGTCGAGAACCTCCGGATCGCCCTCGGGGCGCTCAAGGTCAACGCCCTTCGCTCGTTCCTGACAACCCTCGGCATCATCATCGGGGTGGCCGCCGTGGTGGCGGTGGTGTCGATCGTCCAGGGCCTCCAGTTCATGATCACCAACCAGCTCGAAGGCGTCGGCGCGAGCTACGTCCGGGTGCTGCCCAGGGTCCAGTTCACCCGACCCGGACAGATCACCAAACCGGTGGAGCTGACCTGGGACGACGGGCTCGCCCTCCAGCGCGAGGTGCCGGAGATCGACCAGATCACCCCGCTCATCTTCGGCGGCGCGACGGTCAAGTACCGCGACCGGTCCTACCGGCCGTTCGCCATCATCGGCGCCAACAGCGCCTACCAGGAGATGTCCCAACAGTTCGTCGAGCGTGGACGGTTCATCAGCTCGATCGATCTCGACAGCCGGCGCAAGGTGGCGGTCGTCGGCCAGACCGTGATCGACGAGCTCCAGATGGGGGGCGACCCGATCGGCCGCGAGATCTATATCGGCCGCCTGCCGATGACCGTGATCGGCGTGCTCGAGGAGAAGGGGAGGAACCTGGGCTTCGACCAGGACGACCAGGTTCAGGTGCCGTTCGACACGGCGCTGACTCTGTTCGGTCGCGAGGCGGGCAAGCAGGTGCAGCTCCACATGAAGCTCGGCTCGACCGACGACATGGAGCGCACCAAGGACCGCATCCGCCGGGTGCTGCGCCGTCGCCACCAGCTCACCGGCGACCAGCCCGACGACTTCATGATCCAGACCCAGGACGAGATCCTGGAGACCACCAATACGGTGCTGCGGGGCGTCACCGGGGTGGTCGCCGGCATCGTCGGCATCGCCTTGCTGGTTGGCGGCATCGGCATCATGAACATCATGCTCGTTTCGGTGACCGAGCGCACGCGCGAGATCGGCCTGCGCAAGGCAGTCGGCGCCAGGAAGCGAGACGTGCTGGTGCAGTTCCTGATCGAGGCGATCACCCTGGCCCTGGCCGGCGGCGCCATCGGCATCGCCGTCGGCTATGGCATGGGGACGATCGCCGTGCGCCTGATTCCCGGCGACCTGCCACCCGCGCACGTGCCGCTCTGGGCGATCGCCCTCGCGGCCGGCTTCTCGGCGTTCGTCGGCATCGCCTCCGGCCTCTATCCGGCGGCGAAGGCGGCCGCCCTCGATCCGATCGAAGCACTCCGCTACGAGTAAGGGGCCTGGGCAAACTCCGGCCCGTTGCGCGCAACGGGCCGGGCGGCATACCATCGTCCAACTGCCGGAGTGGCGGAATGGGAGACGCAGGGGACTCAAAATCCCCCGGGGGCGACCCCGTGTGGGTTCGAATCCCACCTCCGGCACCAATCCACTTCCCCCGTGATGGACGCGGCGGCACGCAGAGGAGCCGTGTCCGCAGGATTGACAATCGGGCACGAATCGTGTATAAACAATACGCTGAGCGTACGTATGTGCCTGCTCAATCTCACCTTCATCCATTCATCGGCAATCCGAATCAAGGCAAGGGAGTCGGCAACGTGTCATTCGATGTAGGCCAGAAGGTCGTGTATCCGAACCACGGCGTGAGCGTGATCGAGAAGATCGAAGAGGGGGAGATCGACGGCCACGAGCAGACCTACTACCACCTCCGATTGCTGTCCAACAACTCGAAGGTCATGATCCCCGAGGGCAACCTGGAGCTCGTCGGCCTGCGCCCGCTGTGTAGCGAGAAGGAGGTCGACGGCCTGATCGATCTGCTCGAAGACGGCAACGTCGACACCTACAAGGACTGGAAGGGGCGCTACAAGCAGAACCTGGACAAGATGAAGACCGGCGACCTGACCGAGGTCGCCAAGGTGCTCAAGAACCTCCGGCTGGTGAGCGAGAAGAAAAGCCTCTCGTTCCGCGAGAAGAAGATGTACGAGCGCGCCAAGTACTTCATCGTCAGCGAGATCGCCCACGTCAAGGACATCCGCGAGAGCAAGGCGGAAGACCTGGTCGAGGACGCGCTCGACGCGAGCATCGAGAAGGTCCAGAAGGCCAAGGCCAAGGCGAGCTGACCCGAGCTCCGCCAGGCGCTCACGCACCGAGACACGACCGAAGGGCCACCCGCCACCGCGCGGGTGGCCTTTTTTGTTGCCTGGAGGCCCGCACCCCCGACCGGCCCGCCGCGAACGGTCCGCGCTGGGAAGGGCCGTTCGCTCGGGAATCGGGCGGCCGCCGGGCCGCTTGCTGGACTGCTAGAATGCCACTCGTGCACCCCGTCAAGTCACCGCGGCGCGCTCCGGTCGCCCCGCTCTCGCCGATCTCTCCGATCTCTCCGATCTCGTTGATCGGCCTCATCGCCGTCGTCGCGATCGCCCTGGTCCCGGCAGGTGCCGCGGCCCAGAGCGTGGTCCGGACGCTCGAGCTCGAGCAGCAGCTGGTCGAGAAGCAGCTCGATGAGGAGCTCGACGCCTACCGCCAGGCACGGGCACGCGCGGACCAGGCGCGGGCGCATCTCGGCGAGGCCGCCCGGGAGCTGGATGGGGCGCTGGCCGGGACGGCGACCGACGAGCGCATCGCGAGCCTCGCGCGCGACCTGGACCTGGCCCTCGAGCGGACCCGCGCGGCCCACGACGAGGTCGGCAGGCTGCTCGACCGGATCCTCGAGCGCCGGCAGCGGCTCCGCCTGGTGCGCGAGGAGGTCGAGCACCGGCGGGGAGCACCCGCGTCCCTTCCCGACCCGATCACCGGAACGTGGCGACTGAGCCTGGAGGGCGGAGGACCCGAGCGTGCCCCGGCCCGGTCCGGCCTGCTCGACCTCGAGCTCGATGGCACCGAGGTCCACGGCACCCTGGGCCTCGAGGACGGCAGCTTCGGCTCCGTCCGGGGAACGTTCGTCCGCGGTGCCCTGGACCTCCAGCGGGTGAGCGCCGGATCGGGGCTCGACCTGATCCTCGAAGGCGACTACGATCCGGGGGAGGGCACCCTGGAAGGGACCTGGCGCTCGGCGGTTTCCGGCCGGGGCGAGCCCGGCGGGGGAACCTGGCGCGCGGTCCGAACCGAGCCCCGGGAGAGCGGGTAGCAGACACCGGAAACGCCCAGGGGACGACGGCTCCCGCACGCCCGACCCCGAGCGCACGACGAGCGCTCGGCCCGCGCGTGCGGCGTGAGGCTACGCCGTCGCCCGCATCGACGAGTCATCACGACAGCGGCGAGAGCCGAACGTTCGACCAATACCGAAACATCGCCGGGGGGAGGCGCGACTTGACCCGAGACAACATCCTGTTCATTCTGATCGGCATCCTGGCCGGATTCATCGCCGGGTACCTGATGCACGAAGTGATGGCGGAGAACCAGCCCGCCCGACTGGTCCACGGCGACAGCGCGGCGATGCCCCCTGGAGCCGCCGGCATGCCGGGGGCCGGCGGCGGGCAGGGCCAGCAGACCGCCGCCCAGGCCCGAGCCCAGGAGATCCAGGAGATGCAGCAGCTCCAGACCTTCCTCCAGGAAAACCCGGACAACCCCGAGGCGAACCTGCGGCTGGCCACGCTGGCCTACGACACCCAGGCCTGGAGACTCTGCGTCGACGGCTACGAGCATTACCTGGAGCTGACCGAGGACGATCCCGACATCCTTTCCGACCTGGGCGTCTGCTACCACCAGATGGGTAACCCCCAGAAGGCGATCGAAGCCTTCGACCGGGCGCAGGCGGTCAAACCGGACCACTGGCAGTCGCGCTTCAACGAGGTGTTGATCCTCGTCCGCGACCTGGGGGACTACGACCGGGCGGCGAAGGTGCTCGCCGAGCTCGAGCAGCTCCAGCCCGACAATCCGCAGGTTCAGCAGCTCGCCACCGAAGTCGAACAGGGGAAGGCCTCCGCCTCCTCCTGACCGACCGGGTTCGCGCGGGTCACACCCCGCGCGGGCCCCGTCGGGACCTCCCCGCCGGAGAGCCCCACCCCGAGGCCCAGATGCTCCGCCTTCTCGCCATCGCCGCTTTGGCGATCCTCTTCTGGCTGCTCCTCGACTGGGTGCTCAACCGCACCATGAGGGCTCTCGGGATCGAGCCCTCCGGCCGGGGTGGGAGCGGAGCCCGGCGGCCTCCCCGCGCCGGCGCGTCCGCGCAGAAGGAGGCCGAGGCGCTGGTCCGCTGTCCCGCCTGCGGCATCTATGTCCCCGCGTCGCGTGCACTGCCGGTGAGCCGCTCGAGCGGCCTCGTCGCCTGCTCGGAGGAGTGTCGCGAGCGACTCCGCGCCGGCGCGAGGCGGCCCTGATGGGCGACGAAGCCACGGGCGGCCCGAGGACCCCCACCGCGACCTCGGCGACCAGCGACGGCCCGCTCCCGGACGAGCGCTCCGAGCGGCTGGCGTTGGTGGCAGTGCCGGTGCCGCTGCCGACCCCGTTGACCTACACGATTCCCGTCCACCTGGCCCCGCGCGCCCTGCCCGGTGTGCGGGTGCGGGTACGGGTCGGCCGGCAGCGCCAGGTCGGCGTGCTGGTGGGCCTGGCCGACGAGCTTCCCGAGGGGGTTCCGGAAGGGATCACGCTCCGTCCCCTTGACGAGGTGCTCGACCGGGAGCCGGTGTTCCCGGCCGACCTGCTGGAGCTGGCCCAGTTCGTCGCGCGCTACTACCGGGCTCCGATCGGCGAAGTCCTGCGCGGCATGCTGCCGGGCGACCTGCCGCCGTGGGGGCACCAGCGCCTCCGCCTGACCTCGGCCGGCGCCATCGCCCCCGGACGCGACGCGGTCGAGCGGGCGGCGGTGGAGGCGCTCCGAGAGGCGGGCCGAATGACCGCGTCCGATCTCCACGCCCACCTCGCGGCGGGCGAGCTGGGGCCGGCCCGGGCCGCGACGCTGCCCGAGGTGCTCGATCGCATGGCTGCCGACGGCCGGATCGTGATCGAGAGCCGGCGTCCGCGAACCGGTGCGCGGTATCTCACGGCGGTGGAGCTGGGACGCGTGGGGGACGGCACCCTCGACGCGCTGCTCGAGGCTTGCGGACGCTCGGCGCCGGGCCGGGAGGTGGTGGCGCTGCTCGACGCCCTCGGCCGCCCGGCGACGGTCGAGGAGCTGACCGCCGAGGTCGGATGCACCCCGGCCGTGGTCCGGCGGCTGATCAAGCTGGGCGTGCTGCGCCGGTTCACCCAGATCGAGCGCCTGTCGCTCGCCCACCAGGCCCTCGAGCGCCCGCCGGAGCCGGACGGCAGCCGGACCGGAGGCGAGCCGGCACCGCTGGTTCTCCGCGACGACCAGGCCGCCGCGGTCGAGGCCGTCGTCGCCGGCGTCGAAGCCGGGGACTTCCGGCCGTTCCTCCTGGTCGGCATGACCGGCTCGGGCAAGACCGAGGTCTACCTGCGCGCGGTCGCCGCGACGCTCGACCGGGACCGCTCCGCGATCCTCCTGGTGCCGGAGATCGCCCTGGTGCCGGCCCTGGTGCGGGAGGTGGCGGCCCGGTTCGGGCGCCGGGTGGCGATCGTCCACTCGGCCCTGAGCGCGACCGAGCGCCACCAGGAGTGGGAGCGCATCCGGCGCGGCGAGGCGCGGGTCGTGGTCGGTCCCCGCTCGGCGCTCTTCGCCCCGGTCCGGAGCCTCGGACTGGTGGTCGTCGACGAGGAACAGGACCCGGCCTACAAGCAGGACTCGACGCCCCGCTACCACGGCCGCGACGTCGCCCTGGTCCGCGCCCAGCGCGCCGGGGCGGCGGCGTTGCTCGTCTCTGCCACGCCGAGCCTCGAGAGCCGGCTCAACATCGAGCGCGGCAAGCTCGGGCCGCTCCGTCTGACCGCCCGGGCGGGGCAGGGGAAACTGCCCGAGGGGATCTTGGTCGATCTCCGGGAGGAGGCCACCGCCCCCCGTCGGCCGGGGGAGATCGCCTTCTCCGAGACCCTCCGGGAGGAGATCCGCAAGGCCGCCGCGGACGGAGACCAGATGATCCTGCTGCGCAACCGCCGGGGCTACGCGCCGGTTCTTCTCTGCCGCGCCTGCGGCGAGGATCACCGCTGCGACGCCTGCGGTCTGCCCCGCACCCTCCACCGGCGCCGAGGCGTCCTGCTGTGCCACTACTGCGGCTCGGCCACGGCCGTGCCGGCGCGATGCCCGAAGTGCGGAGAGGAGGCGCTCGAGGCGATCGGCGCCGGGACCGAGCGGGTGGAGGAGACCTTCCGGGAGCTCTTCCCCGACATCCCGGTCGACGTCCTCGACCGGGACACCGTGCGGCGCAAGGGCGGGCCGGCGGCGGTGCTCGCCCGCTTCGCCCGCGGCGAGAGTCAGGCCCTGGTCGGCACCCAGATGGTGTCGAAGGGGCATCACTTCCCGGGCGTGGCGCTGACCGCGGTGCTCTCGGCGGACACCTACCTGGGGTTCGCCGACTTCCGGGCGGTCGAACGCACCTACACGCTGTTGACCCAACTCGCCGGCCGGGCCGGGCGGGGCGAGCGACCCGGCCGGGTGGTGATCCAGACCTACCACCCGGACCACTACGCCATCCAGGCCGCGTTGACCAACGACGACGAGCGCTTCGCCACCGAGGAGATGCGCTTCCGGCGAGTGTTCCACTACCCGCCGTACACCCGGCTGATCCAGATCCTGGTGCGCGACGAGGACCGGGAGCGGGCGGAGAACCAGGCGGCGGAGATCGCCCGCGCCCTGGATCGGGCGATCAGGGACCGGGTGGGCACGCGGCCACTGCGCGCGCGCGAGACCCGGGTCGCCGGTCCGGCGCCGGCGCCCTTCGAGCGCCTGCGCAACCAGTGGCGCTTCCAGATCCTGCTGCGCCACCCGTCGATCGCCATGCTCCACGAGCTCCTCGACGCCGCCCTGCCGGAGAAGCTCCCTGCCTCGGTGGTCGTCGACGTCGATCCGTACCAGTTGCTCTGAGACACCGCCTCTGCTACGGTCGCTGCTCGTCATGTGCGCCACTGAAGCCTCTTTCGACGAGCCCCTGGTGGAGCTTCGCCGCCGCATCGAGGAGCTCGAGGAGTACCCGGAGGATCCGGCCAAGGTGAAGGAGGTCGAGCGCCTCCGCAAGAGCCTGGAGAAGTCGACGGCCGAGGTCTACTCGAACCTCGACCGGTGGCAGAAGACCCTGGTCGCACGCCACCGGGAGCGCCCCTACACCCTCGACTACATCCGCCTGTTGATGGACGACTGGGTCGAGGTGCACGGCGACCGGGCGTTCGCCGACGACCACGCGATCGTCGCCGGCTTCGCCACCTTCCGTGGGCGCGACGTGGCGGTGGTCGGCCACGAGAAGGGCCGCGACACCAAAGAGCGCATCCGGCGCAACTTCGGCCAGGCCCGGCCGGAGGGCTACCGCAAGGCGCTGCGGGTGATGAAGCTCGCCGAGCGCTTCCGCCTGCCGGTGCTGACCTTCGTCGACACCGCTGGTGCCCACCCCGGGATCGGCGCCGAGGAGCGAGGCCAGGCCGAGGCGATCGCCCGGAACCTCATCGAGATGGCGGCGCTCCGGGTGCCGATCGTGGTCACCGTCACCGGTGAGGGAGGGAGCGGCGGTGCCCTGGCCCTGGGCGTGGGCAACCGGGTCTACATGCTCGAGTACTCCACCTACTCGGTGATCTCGCCCGAAGGCTGCGCCGCGATCCTCTGGAAAGACCAGGCCAAGCGCGCGGAGGCGGCCGAAGCGATGAAGATCACCGCCCCCGATCTGCTCTCCCTCCAGGTGGTCGACGCGGTCGTCCCGGAGCCCCTCGGCGGCGCCCACACCGATCACGAGGAGATTGCCCGGCGGGTCGGCGACACGGTCGAGGACGCGCTCGACGAGCTGACGGCGCTCTCGCCGGACGAGCTGGTCCGCCAGCGCTACGAACGCTTCCGTCACCTCGGCGTCTACGAAGAGAGCTAGGGCATGTCCGACGCCCTCTGGGTCCCGGCGCCCGTGCCGGAGACCGCGGCGGTGCTCGTGCGCGCGGGGGTGAGCGAGCATCTCGCGGCCCTGCTCGCCCGCCGCGGCGTCGAGACTCCCTCCCAGGTCGAGGGCTTCTTCTCGCCGGCCCTCGACCAGCTCCACGACCCGTTCGAGCTCGCCGGCGTGACCGCCGCGGTCGAGCGCCTCCACCGCGCGCGCGAAGCGGGCGAGCGGGTGGCGATCGTCGGCGACTACGACGTCGACGGCGTCAGCGGCACGGCGTTGCTGCTGGCGGTGCTGCGCTACTGCGGCTTCGACGCCGAGCCGATCCTGCCGCACCGCATGCGCGAGGGCTACGGCTTCCAGCCGGTCCACGCTGAGCGCGCGGCGGCGGCAGGCTGCGCGCTGGTGGTCACCGTCGACTGCGGCACCACCTCGGTGGCCGCCGCCGACCGAGCGCTCGAGCTCGGCCTCGGGGTCATCGTCACCGACCACCATCTGCCGGGACCGGAGCTGCCCGCGGGCGTGATCCAGGTCAACCCGCGCCAGGCAGCCTGCGGCTATCCGTTCCCCGACCTCTCCGGCGCGGGCATCGCGCTCAAGCTCGCCCAGGCCCTCGGCCGCCGGCTGGAGCGGGAGCCGGACCCGACGTCGCTCCTGCGCATGGCCTGCCTCGGAACGGTCGCCGACATGGTGCCGCTCCTGGGCGAGAACCGGGCGATCGCGGCTCTCGGCCTGGCCGCGCTGCCGTCGACGCCGTCGGCCGGGCTTCAGGCCCTGATGCGCCAGGCCGGCGTCAAGGCGCCGCTGAGCGCGTCGGACATCGGCTTCCGGATCGGCCCCCGGATCAACGCCGCCGGCCGGCTCGACGACCCGCGCCGGGCCCTCGATCTGCTGCTCAGCCGCGATCCGGCCGCCGCCGGTCGCCTCGCCGCCGATCTCGACCGTTGGAACCGGGAGCGTCAGGAGGAGGAGGCGCGGGTAGTCGGCGAGGCCCGCGAACAGGTGATGGCCCGGGCCGCAGGCTCCGACCACGGCGCCGACGGCGACGTCCTCGCCCCGATCCTGGTCGCCTGGAGCGAGAACTGGCACCGCGGAGTGGTGGGCATCGCGGCCGGCCGGCTGGTGCGCGAGTTCCACCGGCCGGCGATCCTGCTGGCGGTGGAGGACGGCGAAGCGGTCGGCTCCGGCCGGAGCGTTCCCGGGATCGAGCTCCATGGTTTCCTCGGCCGGTGGCGCGAGCAGATGGCGCGGTTCGGCGGCCACGCCCAGGCGATCGGTCTGTCGGTCCCGCTCGATCGGCTCGAGTCCCTGCGCGAGGACTGGGAGGCCTCCGCTGTGGAGTGGCCCGAGGACCTCCTCCGGGCCCGCTTCGAGTACGAGCTCGAGCTGGCGCCGGCCGCCCTGTGCCCCGAGCTCTTGGCGGAGCTTTCCCGGCTCGAGCCCCACGGTCAGGGCAACCCGCAGCCACTGCTCCGGGTCGGACCCCTGGCGCTCGCCGGCGAGCCCCGAATCTTCGGCCGGAGCGCCCGCAAGCACGTCGCCGCGGCGGTCGCCGGGCCGGACGGCAGCACGGTGGAGGTGCTGGGCTGGGGGTGGGGAGGGCGCCTCGACCAGCTCGCCGGCACCTTCGAGGCGCTCGGCCACCTCGAGGCAGATCGCTACACCGGACGCCCCGTTCTCCGGCTGGTCGACACGCGTCACCCGGACAGCCGATAATCGAGCCATGGCCCGTAGCCGCGAAGCGCGCAAGAACCGGCGGATCCAGGCCCTACGCCTCCTCCTCCTGGTCGCCCTGGTGGCGACCGTGGGCGGCCTCGTCGCCTTCCTGGTCCGTAGTCACCTGGAACGGGAGGCGCCGCCCGTGCCGGAGCCGGTGGGACCGGAGGCGATGGAGGCCGGTGGCGAGACGGTGACCGTCGGCGAGGGGTTCGAGCGGACCATGAGCGAGGGTGACCGCGCGCTGTTCACCGTCCGGGGCGACCGCTATTCGGTCACCCGCGCCAACGTGGTCCACCTCGAAGGGGTCGCCATCACCGTCTACGACGGCGCCGGCCGCCCGTACGAGATCGCCAGCCCGGAGGCTTGGTTCCAGCCGGACAAGCGAGAGGCCCGGCTGGTCGGCGGAGTCGAGATCACCGGCCCGAACGGCATGCGGGCGGTCACCGAGGCGCTCTTCGTGCGCAACCAGGGGCACCTGATCACCAGCAAGAAGGGGCAGATCTACATCCGCTTCGGCGACCGGTTCCACGCCCGCGCCGACCAGCTGCGGGTCGAGCTCGCCAACCAGCGCTTCCGGCTGCACGGCCACGCGCGAGTGCTCAGCCTGGAGGAGTCGCCGGTCCCGTTCGAGATGAAGACCCGGCTGCTGACCATCGACCGATCGCGCCACCTGCTCGAGGGCGAGGGCGGACTGGTCGAGATCACTCACCGCCAGGACTGGCTCCAGGCGGAGAAGGTCACCGCCTTCCTCGACGACGACGAGAAGCGGGTACAGTTCATCCGCGCCGAAGGGCGCGTGGTGGCCGAGCTCCGCTCCGACGAGGCCCTGGGCCGGACGATCGAGCCTCTGGCGGTCCCGGACGCGATGAAGCAGGACCAGACCTCGCCCCCCGAGGACGTCTCACCGGCCGAGGGCGCCGAGACGACGGCGGAAGCGACGACTCCGTCCGCCGCGCCGCGGCTCGGTCGCATTCTGGTCAATACCGAGCACCTCGAGCTCGAGCTCAACGAGGACGGTAGCGAGGCGCGTGCGCTCCACCTCGAGGGTGGGCCCAACGGACTGGCCGCTCTGCGCGCCTTCGTCGTCAACCGGGGGCCGATCCACCGCCTGCGCGCCCCGCACATCAACGGCTCCTTCACCGAGGGCCGGCCAGAGATCTTCGTCGCCCGCGAGGACATCGAGCTGCTCGAGATCGACCGCCAGCCGATGAGCATCGCCGAAGAGATCCAGGACGAGCTGAGCGAGTCCGCTCCGCCAGGCGAGCTCGACGAGGCCGGACCGGAAGGGGAGCAGACGCGACCGGCCCCGGAGCGCCGGATCAGCCGCCGGGCCACGGCCCGAACCGCCGAGGCGACGTTCGACGCCGGCGGCGAGCTCGCCTCCGTGGTCCTCTCCGACCGGGTGCGGATGGTCGACCGCGGCACCGGCGAGGCGCGCCCGACCCTGGCCCACGGCGACCGCGGCGTATTCGACCTCGCCGAGGACTCCCTGACCCTCACCGGCATCCCGGCCCAGATCGACTCGGCGCGGGGCGTCATGGAGGCGCCGACCCTGACCTACACCCGGGCCGAAGGCATCCTCCACGGCACCGGCGGGGTCCGTGCCCGGCTGGAGCAGGCCGCGACCTCGGCCCTCGGTGGCACACCCCTCGCCCAGGGCGACGGCCCGGTCTGGGTCGAGGCGGACCAGGGCTTCCTGCGCGATCAGCCGCGGGCTTTCCTGTTCTCCGGCTCGGTGCGCGCCTGGCGCGGCAGCGACCTCCTGACGGCGGACCAGCTCCGGGGCGACGACGCCGAGCAGCGCCTCCACGCCGACGGCTCGGTACGGACGCTCTGGACCCCCGACGACAGGGCGCAGAGCGACGGGGAGGAGACCGCAGACGGACCGCTCGAGGTGACCTCCGGCGAGATGGAGTTCCGCCAGGATCAGCGCCTGCTGATCTACACCGGCGACGTGGTGAGCAAGCAACAGGGCCGGATCGTCCGCTGCCAGGAGATGGAGCTCTACCTGACGCCCGACGATCGGGCGCCGGAGGAGCGCCCGGCGGCGGATGACGGCAGATCGGGCGGCTCGATCGAGAAGCTCGTCTTCACCGGCGCAGTGGAGGTCACCGATCCGCCGACGACGGTCGACGGCAAGCCCGTCGGCGGCCGGACCCTGACCGGCCACCGCGCCGTCTACCTTCCCGGCCCCCGCACCGTCGAGGTCGAGGCGGAAGCGGGTGGCAAGGTGACCATGAAGGACCGCGACGGCAACGTCATCGAAGGACCGCGAATGATCTACGAGATCGGCCAGGACCGGGTGCGGGTGCTGCAACAAGAGGACGCGGGTCCGGCGGCGAAGGACAGTGCCGGCGCCGGACAGAACCCGACGGCCGGCGGCGAGGACACCGCGCCCGGGGGCGCGGTGGAGGAGGGCGGATGAGCGAGGTGCGCGAGCTCTCGACCCGCGGCCTGCGCAAGGTCTACCGCGGACGGGCGGTGGTCCAGGACGTCGACCTCGAGGTCGCGCCCGGCGAGATCGTCGGCCTGCTCGGTCCGAACGGCGCGGGCAAGACGACGACCTTCTACATGGTGGTCGGAGTCATCCCGCCGGACGAGGGGCGCGTCTTCCTCGGCGACGAGGAGATCACCGACCTGCCCATGTACCTCCGCGCCCAGCGTGGCATCAGCTATCTGCCTCAGGAGCCGTCGGTGTTTCGCAAGCTGTCGGTCGAGAACAACCTGCGGTCGATCTTCGAGACCCTGGCTCTGCCCCACGGCGAGCAGGAGCGGCGGATCGCCCAACTGCTGTCGGACTTCGGCCTGGAGCGGGTATCGAAGAGCCCGGGCTACGCGCTCTCCGGCGGCGAGCGGCGCCGGGTGGAGATCGCCCGGGCCCTGGTGATCAACCCGTGGTATATCCTCCTGGACGAACCCTTCGCGGGGATCGACCCGATCGCGGTGCTCGACATCCAGAGGATCGTCCGCCATCTCAAGGCGATGGGCATCGGGGTCCTGATCACCGACCATAACGTACGGGAAACATTGAAAATAACCGACCGAGCCTATATCATCAACGACGGTGAGATTCTCCGCGCCGGCACCCCCGAAGAGCTCTCGCAGGACCTCCAGGTGAGGAAGGTCTACCTGGGGGAGGAGTTCACCCTCTAGCACCGAAACGCACCGCATGGCACTCGAACAAAAGCTGTCCCTCAAGCTCACCCAGAAGCTGGTGATGACGCCGTCGTTGCAGCAGGCGATCAAGCTGCTGCAGATGACGCGCATGGAGCTCGAGGGCGTCATCACCCAGGAGATGATGGAGAATCCGACCCTCGAGGAGGCCCGGCTCGAGGCGCCCGAGGAGCAGCCGCCGGAAGAGCAGGCGGAGAAGGAGACCAAGGACGACGAGCTGGACCACGAGGAGTCGCTCGAGAACATCGACCTGGACGAGTTCTTCGGCGACTACATGGAGGGCTCCGGCTACGCGTCGGTGCGCGAGCACCGGGAAGCGCCGCCGCTCGAGAACACCCTGACGCGCACGCCGGACCTCTACGACCACCTGCTCTGGCAGCTCCACATGATGGACATCCCGGAGCGCGACCGGGAGATCGCCGAGCTGATCATCGGCAATCTCGACCCCCAGGGCTTCCTGGTCGCCGACCTGGAGGAGATCCGGGTGCTCGGCGACCGCCGAGTGGGCGATCCGGCGGACGACGACGGGAAGGACGACGAGCCCTACACCCTGGCCGAGGTGGAGCAGGCGCTCGAGCTGGTCCGCAACTTCGACCCGCCGGGCGTCGGCTACGCCACCCTGAGCGAGAGCCTGGTCGCACAGCTCGACCGGGCCGGTCTCCAGAACGAAGTCGACGAGCTCGCCCGGCGCATGATCGACGAGTACTGGGATCTCTTCCTCAAGCGCCAGTACCCTGCGATCGCCAAGAAGCTCGGGGTCGAGCTCCATACCCTGGAGCCGGCGGTCGAGCGGATCAAGAACCTGGAGACCAGGCCCGGCCGGGGCTTCAACACGGAGCGTGCCCACTACATCGAGCCGGACGTCTATGTGCGCCGGGTCGGCGAGGATTGGGTCATCCAGATCAACGACGACGGCATGCCGCGCCTCAGGGTGAGCCGGGCCTACAGGAAGATGCTCGCCACCATGCGCAAGGAGGGGCGCCAAGCCGAGGCCCAGCAGTTCATCAAGGACAAGATCCGCTCTGCCGTCTGGCTGATCAAGAGCATCGACCAGCGGCAGCGCACCATCCACAAGGTCGCCAACTCGATCGTCCACCAGCAGCAGGAGTTTCTCGAGCACGGCATCGATCGCCTTCGCCCGATGGTGCTGCGCGACGTGGCAGAGGACATCGGCATGCACGAGTCGACCGTCAGCCGGGTGGTGTCCAACAAGTACATCCACACGCCGCGGGGCGTGTTGCCGATGAAGTACTTCTTCCACAGCGGCATCGACCGGGAGTACGGCGAGGAGATCTCGTCGCTGACCGTCAAGCGCAAGATCGAGCAGATGATCGAAGGAGAGGATCCGAAGAGCCCGCTGTCCGACAGCGAGCTGATGCGGATGCTCAACCGGGAGGGGATCCAGATCGCGCGCCGGACGGTGGCCAAGTACCGCGACGAGCTCAACATCCCGTCGTCGACCGATCGCAAGCAGATCTTCTAGAGCGAGCTCGTGAGACGACCCCGCGACCCAGCAGATTCTTTCCCTGGCCTCCCGATCCGGGAGACCGTTCCCGTCACCACGACCACGGGCCCAGGGGGCCCCGCCCCGCGAGTGGTCCCTCCGGGCCGAAGGGAGCGCGAATGAACATCGAATACGTGGGTAGGAACTACACAGTAGACGACTCCGTCCGTGGATACATCGAGGGCAAGCTCGGCAAGGTGACCAAGTTCGTCCAGGAGCCCGTCGAGATCCGCGTGACCCTGGAGACCGAAAAGCACCGCCAGATCGCGGATCTCCATATCGCCCACAAGAACGGAGTCTTCCAGGCGACCGAAGAGACGGGGGACATGTACGACGCCCTCAACATGGCCCTGGACAAGATCGAGAAGCAGGCCCGGCGGTCGAAAAAGAAGGCCATCGACCGCCGTCGGCGCGCCGACAGGACGTCGACCAACGGCCAGCGGTGGCCGGTCGAGGTGTTCTCGCGCGAGAGCCTCTCCGCCGGCGCCGAGCGCAAGATCATCAAGACCACCCACCTGCCCATCAAGCCGATGTCGATCGAAGAGGCCGCCCTTCACCTGGAGGGAGCCAAGAACGAGTTCATCGTCTTCCGCGACTCCACCACCGACCGGATCGCCGTCCTCTATAAACGCAAGGACGACAACTACGGCCTGATCGCGCCGGAGCTCTGAACGGTCTCCGCCGCGGAAGCACCTCCCTGACGAACCCAATTGGGCGGCGGGCCCCAGCGGCCCGCCGCTCGCGAACCGGATGCGGGGCTTGCGCCGATGCGCCTCGAGAACCTGACCCAACCCGAGCTGATCTTCCCCGAGCTCGACGCTTCGGACCGAGACGAGGTGCTGCGCTCCTTCTCGGAACACCTGCGCGAGCTCGGCCTGGTGGCCGACGCCGACGAGCTCTACGCCAAGCTGCTGGAGCGCGAGCAGCTCGGCTCGACCGGCATCGGCTCCGGTGTCGCCATCCCCCACTGCAAGCTCAAGAGCCTGACCAAGGCGGTCCTCGCCGTCGGGGTCTGCCGCCGCGGGGTCGACTTCGGCTCCATGGACTCCGAGCCGGTGCGCCTCTTCTTCCTCGTCGTCTCGCCGACCGACGCACCCGCGGTGCACCTCCAGGTGTTGGCGGCGATCTCCAAGTGGATCAAGGCCGACAACCACGTGGCGAGGATGCTCAAGCTCAAGGACCGCGGAGCGATCTACCACATGCTCGAGGAGAAGGGCTGAGCCGACCGTGCCCGGCACCGACGCGTTTGTCACCGTCGCCGACCTCCTCGGCGAAGAGCTGTCCGATCTTCATCTGAAGATCCTCTCCGGCGAGCAGCACCTGGACAACCGGATCACCAACCCCCGGGTGCAGAAGCCTGGCCTCGCCTTCGCCGGCTACTACGAGTACATCAAGTCCGGCCGCGTCCAGATCGTCGGCGAGAGCGAGACCGCCTACCTGAAGACCCTGCCACGCGAGGAACGGGGCGAGCGCTTCGACACCATCACCGCGCTGCCCGTGCCGGTCTTCGTCATCACCAAGAACCTGGCGCCGCTCGAGGGCTTCCTCAAGCGCTGCCAGGTGCGCGAGGTCCCGGTGCTGTCGTCGACCGAGCTGTCGTCGACGGTGATCAAGCGACTGAGCGACTTCCTGGAGGAGTACCTGGTACCGCGGACCCGGGTCCACGGCGTGCTGCTGGACATCTACGGCCTGGGAGTGCTGCTGATCGGCGGCAGCGGCGTCGGCAAGAGCGAGTGCGCCCTCGACCTGATCGCCCGCGGCCATAGCCTGGTCTCCGACGACCGGGTGACGGTCAAGCGCTACCCGAACGGCGAGCTGGTCGGCTTCTCGGAGGGACCGCTGCGCCACCACATGGAGCTTCGCGGCCTGGGGATCGTCAACGTCCAGGACCTTTTCGGCCTCGCCGCGGTACGCGAGCGCAAGTCGATCGACCTGGTGATCGAGCTCGAGCACTGGCGCGAAGGAGAGGCCTACGACCGCCTCGGCCTCGACGAGACGCTCTACGAGCTGCTCGGCACGCCGTGCCCGTACATCAAGATGCCGGTGGCCCTCGGCCGCAACGTCTCGATCCTGGTCGAGATCGCCGCCCGCAACCACGTGCTCAAGACCCAGGGCCACCACTCCGCGCGCGAGTTCGCCCGCAAGCTCGAGGAAGAGCTCGAGCGCAAGCGGACCGAGGAAGCCGATTGACGTGACCCACGAGACCGAAGGCGCGCGCGCGCGGCTGGCGCTGATCACGGGACTCTCCGGCTCCGGCAAGAGCTCGGTGGCCAAGTGCTTCGAGGACCTGGGCTACTACACGGTCGACAACCTTCCGCTGCCGCTGCTGCGCGACTTCCTCGCCCGGCCGCTCGACCTGGTGGGGGGCAACGACCGGATCGCCGTGGTCACCGACATCCGTGCGCCGCGCTTCGCCGAGGAGTTCCCGCTGCTCGTCAGGGACATCGACGCCGACCAGGTCGAGCCGGTCCTTCTCTTCCTCGAGGCGTCGGA
>Ga0210085_1000449_pt1 | contig 17277 bp, 32 predicted proteins | sample China_Galinas_PW_5_FD_184866 | JGI IMG/M metagenome (GOLD analysis project Ga0210085, IMG submission 184866) | Wetland microbial communities from San Francisco Bay, California, USA, that impact long-term carbon sequestration - China_Galinas_PWC_D1... | ecosystem: Environmental > Aquatic > Marine... | reverse complement strand
GATATCGTTGAGGTCGACGGCATTGCCGAAGTGCTCTTCCAGGCTGCGACCGTTGACCACGACCTCACCCTCGCCCTGCAACAGGCGAACGCGTGCGATGGCCGTCTTGCGGCGGCCGGTGCCCTCGAAGAAGGTGACCTGGTTCATCGGTTGACGCCTCCTGCCGGAGCGGGAACCGGCTGCTGTGCCTCGTGCGGGTGATCCTTGCCGGCATAGACCTTCAGCTTGCGCAGCTGCTGGGTGCCGAGCCGGGTGTGCGGGACCATGCCCTTGACGGCCCGCCGCACGACCTCCTCGGGGCGACGCTGCAGCAGGTGGCTGAGCTTCTCCTCGCGCAGGCCACCGGGATAGCCGCTGTGGCGGTAGTAGTACATGGTCTCCAGCTTGTCGCCGGTCACCTTGATCTTCTCGGCGTTGATGACGATGACGTGGTCACCGGTATCGATGTGCGTCGAGTAGGTCGGCTTGTGCTTGCCCGTCAGCAGTCGCGCCACACGCGTGGCGAGACGGCCGAGCGTCTGACCGTCGGCGTCGACGACCAGCCACTGGCGTTCGATCTCACTTGCCTTTGGCGTGTAGGTCCTGCTCATGGCCCCTGTCGTACTTCCTTGTCGTTGTCCTTGCCTTGGTCGGTCCCGATCATCACCCGGCGCAGGCAGAGCCCGTGCGCGGGGACGACCGCCCCATCGAAGGCCCGCCCCGGCGAGCGCAGCTCGCTGACGAGATCCTCCGCCGTGGCCCGGCCCATCCCGATGCGGACGAGCGCGGCCACGATGCTGCGCACCATCTGTCGCAGGAAGGCATCGCCGACCACGTCGATCGTGACCAGGTGGCCCCGCCTGTGGACCCGGACCTCATAGAGCGTCCGGACCGAGGTGCGCTGAACGCGTCCGAAGGCCGAGAAGTCATGCCTGCCGACCAGCTGCTGGCCGGCCGTGTGCATGGCCTCGGCATCGAGGCGTTCGTCGAGTTCGTAGCGGTAGCGAGCCTGCAGCGGATGCCGCGGCCCGGTCCAGATGGTGTAGCGATACTCTCGCCGCGTCGCTGCGCGACGCGGGTCGAAGTCGGGCTTGACGCGAGAGAGCGATCCGATCGCGACATCGGATGGCAAGAGCGATCCGATAGCCTGACCGAGTTCCCTGGCGTCCATCCCACCGGGCCAGGTGAAGGCGATCACCTGTCCACGGGCATGCACCCCGGCATCCGTCCGACCGGCCGCTTTGAGCCGGATCGTGCGGCCCCCTGCAAGGTAGGCCAACGCGCGCTCCAACTCTCCCTGGACGGTCCGACGTCCAGGCTGGGCCTGGAAGCCGGCGAACTCTGTGCCGTCATATTCGACCCGTGCGCGGTACCGCACGGGGCCGCCCTCTCGGGCGTGCTTCATCTGGTCGGTCGCGTCCTGCCGCTCACGCGCCAGGCCGTCCCGGTTGGCTAGACCAGCTCGAGCTGGACCATCGGAGCGTTGTCACCGGGCCGAGGGCCGAGCTTGACGATCCGGGTGAAGCCCGAGCTGCGATCCCCGTAGCGGGGAGCGATCTCGTCGTACAGCTTCTCGATGACGAGCGGCTCATTGGGCAGCTCGGCCACGATGCGGCGCCGGTCAGCGAGGTTGCCACTCTTGGAGAGCGTGATCACACGCTCCACCATGCCGCGGACCTCCTTGGCCTTGGCCTCGGTGGTCTTGATCTGCTCGTAGCGCAACACGGCCACGATGAGGTTCGCGTACATGGCCTTGCGCGGCGCGGTCTTGCGACCGAACTTGCGGCCGTCGATGCGATGCGGCATGGAACTACGCGTCCTCCTCGGCGAAGGGCTCGTCCTCGTCCTCGATGTCGTCGCTGGCGTCGAAGCCTTCGAGCGACTCGTCCTCCGGCGGCAGGAAGCCCCGCATGCGCAGTCGTTCCTTCATCTCGTCGAGCGACTTCTTGCCGAAGTTGCGCATGCGCAGCAGGTCCTCGTCCTGGAGCTGCAGCAGCTGCCCCACCTTGACGATGTTGTTGCGCTTGAGCGAGTTGTAGGCCCGCATGGGCAGGTCCAGGTCCTCGATGGGCATGTCGAGCACGTTGGGCGGCAGCGTCTCAGCGCCGGCCACGGCCTCCACCTCGCTGGTCAGCTGGCGACCAGCGGTGGTGAACTGGCTGAACTGCTCCACCAGCATCTCCGCGGCACGCGAGAGCGCCTCCTCCGGGGAGATGGTGCCGTCGGTCTCGATGACCAGGGTCAGCTTGTCGTAGTTGGTGACCTGGCCTACGCGCGTGTTCTCGACGTGGTAGTCGACCTTGCGCACGGGCGTGAAGATGGCATCCACCGGGATGACGCCGATGGGCAGGCCTTCCTTGGTGTCCTCGGCCGAGAGATAGCCGGTCCCGCGCTCCACGGTCAGGTCCATCTCGATGGTCGCATCCGGCTCCAGCGTGAGGATGTGCTGGTCGGGGTTGACGATCTCGACGTCCGCCGACTCGACGATGTCAGCCGCGGTGACCGGCCCGGCGCCGCTCTTGAGCAGCTTGAGCTGGGTGGGATGAGGCACGTAGCTCTTGAGGCGCAGGCGCTTGAGGTTGAGGAGGATCTCGATGACATCCTCCTTGACCCCAGCGATGGTGCTGAACTCATGGCTGACATCGCGGATCTGCACGGACGTGACGGCCGCGCCCTCAAGGGACGAGAGCAGGACCCGGCGCAGGGCATTGCCCAGGGTGACGCCGTAGCCCGCGCGCAGCGGACTGGCCTCGTATTTGCCGTAGGTCTCCGTCTCGAGCTCCTCGACGGACTCGATCTGGGCGTTCTCCAACTCGATCATGGGGTGGCGCTACCTCGAGTAGTACTCGACCACGAGCTGCTCGTTGAGCTCGAGCGGCATCTGGTCGCGGGTCGGCAGGGCCGTGACGGTCCCGACGAGCTTGTCGGCGTCGACCTGGACCCAGTCGGGCTTCTGGGCGCCACCGATGGCGTCCTTCAGCTGCTTGAAATATTCGGTCTTGCGGCTGGTCGCGTGGACCTCGATGCGGTCGCCTTCGCGGACGCGGAAGGAAGGGATGTTGGTGCGCACCCCGTTGACATCGAAGTGGCCGTGACTCACCAGCTGACGGGCCTGGGCGCGGCTGCTGGCGAAGCCCATGCGATAGACCACGTTGTCGAGACGGGTCTCGAGCAGGCGGAGCAGGTTCTCGCCGGTGACACCAGGGCGCGAGGCAGCGGTCTCGTAGTAGCGCTTGAAGGGGCGCTCGTTGACCATGTAGACGCGGCGCACCTTCTGCTTCTCGCGCAGCTGGATGCCGTAGTTGGACATCTTGCGCCGACGGATGCCGTGCTGGCCGGGCGGGTTGCCACGACGCTCGAAGGGGCACTTCTTGGTGTAGCACTTGCTGCCCTTGAGGTACAGCTTCATGCCCTCACGACGGCAGAGACGGGAGACCGGTCCGCGATATCGAGCCATGACCCGGCCTCAGACCCGGCGCCGCTTGGGGGCGCGGCAGCCGTTATGGGGAAGGGGTGTGACGTCGGTGATGGCGGTGACCTCCAGGCCGGCCGCCTGCAGCGACCGGATGGCCTGCTCGCGTCCGGAGCCGGGGCCCTTCACGAAGACCTCGATCTGGCGCATGCCGTTCTCCATGGCACGCTTGGCCGCGGCGTCGGCGGCGAGCGCGGCGGCATAGGGCGTGGACTTGCGGGAGCCCTTGAACCCGGCCGTCCCGGCGCTACCCCAGGACACGACTGCACCACTGAGGTCCGTGATCGTCACGATCGTGTTGTTGAAGGACGCCTGGATATGGACATGCCCCGAAGGCACGTTCTTCTTCTCCTTGCGCCTGGACTTCGTGGCGCGCTTTCGTTCCGCCATCGATCGAGTTTCTCTCCTGCGTGGCGCCGCGCGAGCGACCGGCTGACCGGAGCCGGGCCGTCGCGGCGAGGGGTGCTACTTCTTGCGCCGGATGCCGACGGTCCTCTTGGGACCGCGTCGCTGGCGTGCGTTGGTCTTGGTGCGCTGGCCGCGGACCGGCAGGTTGCGCCGGTGCCGCAGGCCGCGGTAGGAGCCGATCTCGGTCAGCCGCTTGATGTTCATGGCCGTCTCGCGCCGGAGGTCGCCCTCGACGGTATAGCGACGGTCGATGATGTCGCGCAGGCGGTTGACCTGCTCCTCGGTGAGGTCGCGGACGCGAGTGTCCGGATTCACGTTGGCCTGTGCGAGGACCTTCTGGCTGGTGGACAGCCCGATCCCGTAGATGTAGGTCAGCGCGACCTCCACTCGCTTCTCACGAGGGATGTCGATGCCGGCGATACGTGCCACCGTTCCTCCTAGCCCTGTCGCTGCTTGTGCTTGGGATTCGAGCAGATGACCATGACCCGGCCACGCCGGCGGATCACCTTGCAGCGCTCACAGCGCCTCTTAACCGATGCCGAGACCTTCACGTCGTTATCCCGAGTCCTACTTGAGTCGATAAGTGATGCGGCCGCGAGAGAGGTCGTAAGGCGACAACTCGACGCGGACGCGATCGCCGGGGAGGATGCGGATGAAGTTCATCCGCAGCTTGCCGCTGATGTGGGCCAGGACCTGATGCTTGTCCTCGAGCTCGATCCGGAACATGGTGTTGGGCAGCGGCTCGATGACCGTTCCCTCGACCTCGATTGCATCACGCTTAGCCACAGACGACCGCCAGACCCCGACTACCTTGTTGGAATGATTGGGCCCGATGCCTGACCGGTTGGTCGACGGGGCGCCAGCAGACGCCGGGACGCTCCCGGCGCGCGAATGATGAGTGTATCAGAAGACTCCGAGAAGCGGCAAGCACTGGTCGACGCACGCTCATGCGCTCATCCCCGCAGAGGCCGCGAGGCCCGGCACGGACTCCCCGGCCGCCAGTGTCAGGATGCGTGGGCCGTCCTCGGTGACGGCGATGGTGTGCTCCCAGTGGGCCGCCAGGCTGCCGTCCGCGGTGGCCACGGTCCAGCCGTCGGGCTTGACCACCGTCTCGAAGGAGCCGATGGTGAACATGGGCTCGATGGCGATGCACAGACCGACCTCGATGACGCGACCCCGACGACCGGTGCGATAGTTGGTGACCTGCGGTTCCTCGTGCATCTCGTTGCCGATGCCGTGGCCCACGTAGCCGCGCACGACGCCGTAGCCGGCGGCCAGGCCCACGTCCTCGATGGCCCCGGCCACGTCCTCCAGGGTGGCGCCCGGGATCGCGGCCGCGACACCGGCGAGCATGCCCGCGCGAGTGACCTCGGAGAGACGGCGCTTGCTCTCCGGGACATCACCGATGAGGAAGGTGCGGGCGGAGTCGCCGTTCCAGCCGCCCACGTCGGCGCCGCAGTCGACCGAGACCATCATGCCTTCTTCGATGACGCGGTCATCCGGGATGCCGTGGACGACCTCGTCGTCGATGGAGATGCAGGTGGCGTGCTCATAGGGGCCGAGGTGGCCGGGCACGCCGATGAAGTTGGGCGTGCCACCCCCGGCGCGGATCACCGACTCGGCGATGGCATCGAGTTGCAGCGGCGTCATGCCGGGGCGGATGACCTCGGCGACGGCGTCCAGCGCTGCCGCCGTGAGGGCGCCCGCGACGGCCATCTTCTCGATCTGCGATCGAGACTTGAGCACCACGCGCCGCCGGTCGAAGAGCACCTCAGGCGGCGTCCCTGACGGCGACCACTCGCAGCAGGTCGGCGGTGACGCCGTCGGGCGGCTGGTCGCCGCGGACGGGGAAGAGGACGTCGTGGCCGGCGTAGTAGTCGACGACCTCGAACATCGGCGGGAGCTGCTGGTCGAGACGACCCTGGACGGTCTTCTCGGAATCGTCCTTGCGCTGGTACAGCTCAGCACCGTCGACGTCGCAGATGCCCTCCTTGCGTGGCGGCATGGCCACGACGTGGTAGACATGCTGGTCGTCGAGGGTACAGATGCGCCGTCCCGTGAGGCGTGCCAGCAGCATCTCCTGGGGTACCTCGATGTAGAGCACGGCCGTGACGGCGGCCCCCACCTTGCGCAGCATCCTGTCCAGCGCCTCGGCCTGGGCCACGGTGCGTGGAAAACCGTCGAGGATGACCCCGCCGGCTGCGTCAGGCTCGTCCAGCCGACCCTTGACCATGGCCACCACGATGTCGTCGGGCACGAGCCCGCCCGATTCCACGTAGCCACGGACCTTGCGGCCCAGCTTGCTGTCACTGCCGAGCATCTCTCGGAACAGCTCCCCGGTCGACACGTGCGGCAGGCCCAGTTCGTCGGCCAGCCGCTCCGCCTGTGTGCCCTTGCCCGCGCCGGGGGCGCCCATCATCACGATGATGCGGCGAGTCCCCCCGTCTCGAGCCGTCGCACCGGCGACAGACTCTGAAGTCACTTGATGAAACCCTCGTAGTTGCGCATCATCAGCTGCGCCTCGAGCTGCTTCATCGTCTCCACCACCACCGACACGACGATGAGCAGGGACGTGCCGCCAAGAGCGAAGGAGCCGAGGACGCTATCTCGGAAGAAGAAGCCGACGATGACCGGGCTGACCGCGACGACGCCGAGGAAGATGGCGCCGGCGAGGCTGATGCGGAAGACCACCTTGGCCAGGTAGTCACGCGTCGGCGCACCTGGCCGGATGCCCGGGATGAAGCCACCGTTCTTGCGAAGCTGGTCGGCCGTCTCGTCGGGCTTGAAGGTGAAGGCGGTGTAGAAGTAGGTGAAGCCGACCACGAGCAGGAAGAACGTGACGGCGTAGAGCGGACTGCCCTGGCTGAGCCAGGTGATGATGACGTTGGCCACATCCTGGATGATCCCGCCGGAGTTGCTGAAGTAGGTCGCCATCTGCACGGGGAAGAGCAGGATGCTCACCGCGAAGATGATAGGGATCACACCGGCCTGGTTCACGCGCAGGGGCAGGAACGTGGCCCCGCCCTGGTACATGCGTCGACCCCGGACACGGCTGGCGTATTGGATGGGGATCCGCCGCTGGCCCTCCTGGATATAGACGATGACCGCCACGCCCGCGATGGCCACGGCCGCGAAGGCCAGACCTGCTGCCAGGTCGGGCGAGGTCAGGAAGGTCACGACCGCGCTGGGCAGGCCGGCCACGATGCCGGCGAAGATGATGAAGCTGATGCCGTTGCCGATACCGCGTTCGCTGATGAGCTCGCCGATCCACATGAGCAGGACCGTGCCGGCGGTGAGGGTGATGATCTGGGTCAGCGTGTTGAAGCTGGTGATGTCGAAGTCGGGCACGACGTCGCGGGCGTGGAGCAGGGCCAGGTAACCGTAGGCCTGCAGGATGGCCAACGGGACCGTGGAGCGCCGCGTGTAGGAGTTGATCTTCTGTCGGCCGTACTCGCCCTCGCGCGAGAGCTGCTGCAGGCGGGGAACCACGCCCGTCATCAGCTGCATGATGATCGACGCCGTGATGTAGGGGTTCACGCCCATCGCGATCACGGAGAAGTTCTTCATGCCGCCGCCTGAGAAGAGGTTCATCATCTGCAGGAAGCTGTTCTCTCCGATCAGCCCTTCGAGCGCGGTGCGGTCCACGCCGGGCACGGGGACGTGCGCCAGGAGCCGCACGATGACGAGCATCCCCAGGATGAAGAGGATGCGGTTGCGGATATCCGGCGCACGGAACGCGTTGACGAGGGCTTCGAACACGGGTTACTCGACTGCCTGCTCGTCGTCGGCGGCGGCTTCGGGGGCAGCCTCCGCTGGGGCGTCGGCAGCGGCTGCCGCCTCGTCGGTCGCGGCGGACGCATCGTCGGTGGCTGCGGGCGCCTCGGCCTCGGTGGTGGTCGCCTCCGGATCGGCCGCTTCCGGCACGGGCTCGGGCGCGAGCACCTGGACGTAGCCACCGGCAGCCTCGATCTTGGAGCGCGCGCCGGCCGTGAAGGCCTCCGCGGCCACGAAGACCTTGACTCCGAGGTCGCCATCGCCGAGGACCTTGACCGGCCGGTCGGCGTGACTGATGAGGCCGGCCGAGGCGAGGACCTCGGCGTTGACCGTGACGGGATCGTTGCCCGGGTCACTGCCGAAGCGGCCCGCGGCCGCGTACTCGGAGATGCGACCGACGTTGACCACCTGGTACTCGACGCGATGCACGGGCTTGAACCCGCGCAGCTTGGGCACGCGCACGTGGATCGGCGTCTGGCCGCCTTCGAACCAGCCGGGGATGCTGGCACCGGAGCGGGACTTCTGGCCCTTGGTGCCGCGGCCAGCGGTCTTGCCGCGGCCGGCCGCGATACCACGACCGACTCGGATGCGCGCCTTCTGCGAACCAGGCGCCGGCTTCAGGTCATGGAGCTTCACGCCTCAGCCTCTTCCTTCTTCTTGGGGGCCGCCTTTTTGGGGGCCGCCTTGGCTGACTCGACCTCCTCGCACTCGACGAGGTAGCGCACGGCGCGGATCTGTCCGCGGACAGCGGGGTCGTCGGGCAGCTCCACGGTCTGGCCGATGCGGCGCAGGCCGAGGGCCCGGACGGTACCGCGGGCGCTGGGATTGGTGCCCACGGTCGACTTCTTGAGCGTCACGAGCAGCTTGTCAGCCATCGATGACCTCCCCGCCGGCCGCGACCGCAGCCTCGTCCTCGGAGCCCGGCGTGGGCTGGCCCGGGATGACCGAGCGGAGCTGCTTGCCCCGCCACTCGGAGAGCTCGGCGGCAGAGCGCATGGCGCGCAGCCCCTCGAGCGTGGCCCGGGTCACGTTGACCGGGTTGTTGGAGCCGAGTGACTTGGACAGGATGTCGTGGATGCCGGCCGCCTCCACCACCGCGCGCACCGAGGCGCCGGCGATGACGCCGGTACCCTGCGAAGCCGGCTTGAGCAGGACCTTGCTGGCACCGAACTGCTGGAAGACCTCGTGGGGCACGGTAGTACCCACGAGCGGCACCTTGATGAGGTTCTTCTTGGCGTCCTCCACGCCCTTGCGGATGGACTCCGGCACCTCACCGGCCTTGCCCAGGCCGACGCCGACATGTCCTTCGCCATCACCCACGACGACGACCGCGCTGAAGCTGAAGCGCCGACCACCCTTGACCACCTTGGCCACGCGGTTGATCTGGACGACGCGTTCCTCGAGGTTGAGCTTGTTGGGATCGATCCGAGCCATGGGCCCTCCTAGAACTCCAGGCCGGATTCGCGAGCGCCCTCGGCGAGGGCACGGATCCGTCCGTGGTACTTGAACCCGGCACGGTCGAATACGACGCGCTCGATCCCAGCGGCCTTGGCGCGGTCCCCGATGAGGGTCCCGACCTGCTTGGCACGCTCGGTCTTGGTGCCACCGGCACCCTTGACCGTGGCCTCCATGGAAGAGGCGCTGGCGAGGGTGTGCCCGGTGGTGTCGTCGATGACCTGGGCGTAGATCTGGTTGATGCTCCGGAAGACCGCCAGGCGCGGTCGCTCGGCGGACCCCGCCACGCGAAGGCGGAGCCGCGAGTGACGCTTCTGACGGGCGGCGGAGCGGCTTCGTGCCGTTGGCATCGCGGTCGTCGGTCTCCTGCTAGCGGCCGGGGCGCCGGATGAGCGCCACGGCCAGGTGTGTCACTGGTTGGATGGAGGTCTGCGGGCTAGCCGCCGATCTTGCCGGCCTTGCCGGCCTTGCGGCGCACGACCTCGCCCGTGTAGCGGACGCCCTTGCCCTTGTAGGGCTCCGGCTTGCGAGTGGCACGCACCTGCGCGGCGATCTGCCCGACCAGCTCCTTGTCGATGCCGGTCACGGCGACCTTGTTGGGCGTCTCCACGGTGAAGGCGATGCCCTGCGGTGGATCGATCTCGATGGGGTGGCTGTAGCCCAGGTTGAGCTGCAGCTTCTGGCCCACCAGCTGGGCGCGGTAACCGACGCCCTGGATCTCGAGGTTACGAGTGTAGCCCTCGGTCACGCCCACCACCATGTTGTTGATGAGCGTGCGGGTCAGGCCGTGGAGCTCGCGCGAGCGCTTCTCCTCGTTGGGCCGCACGACGCGCAGCTGGCCGTCCTCGGTCTGGACCGAGAGGACCGGCGTGATGTCGCGCTCGAGCTGGCCCTTGGGGCCCTTGACCTTGATGTGATTGCCCTTGACGTCGACCTCGACGCCGGAGGGGATGGGGATGGGAAGCTTGCCGACTCGTGACATCTCGCCGCCTACCAGACGTAGGCCAGGACCTCGCCACCGAGCTGGCTCCTGCGAGCTTGCTGGCCGGTCATGATGCCCTGGCTGGTGCTGACGATGACGACACCGAGACCACCCAGCACACGCGGGATCTCGGTCTTGGACGCGTAGACCCGCAGGCCCGGCTTGCTGATGCGCTTGAGCCCGCTGACGACCGGCACCTTGCCCACGTACTTGAGCTTGATATCGATGGTCTTGCGCGAACCCGCCTGGGACTCGGAGAAGTCCTCGATGAAGCCCTCCGCCTTCAGGATCTGGGCGATGGCCAGCTTGGTCTTCGACGCCGGCACGGACACGTCCGTGTGCCGCGCGCGAGTGGCGTTGCGGATGCGCGTGAGCATGTCGGCGATGGGATCGGAGATATTCATATGCCTACCAGCTCGACTTGGTGACGCCCGGGAGCTCGCCCAGGAGGGCGCGCTCGCGGAAGCAGATGCGGCAGAGACCGAACCGGCGCATGTAGGCGCGGGGGCGGCCGCAGACACCGCAGCGGTGGTAGGAGCGCGCGGGGAAGCGCGGCTCGCGCTTCGCCTTGGCGATCATGGACTTCTTGGCCATTCGGTCCGGCTCCTTAGTTCTCGAAAGGCATGCCGAGGAGAGCCAGCAGGCGCTGCCCTTCCTCGTCGGTCTTGGCAGTGGTCACGACCGTCATCTCCAGGCCGCGCAGGCGATCGACCTTGTCGTAGTCGATCTCCGGGAAGGCCAGCTGCTCGCGCAGCCCGAGCGAGTAGTTGCCCCGGCCGTCGAAGGACTTGCTGGGGACGCCCCGGAAGTCACGGATGCGCGGGAGGGCCAGACGAGTCAGTCGCTCCAGGAAGTCCCACATGCGCTGGCCGCGCAGGGTGACCTTGCAGCCGATGGTGTTGCCTTCCCGGATCTTGAACTGGGCGATCGACCGCTTGGCCTTGGTCACCACCGGCTTCTGGCCGGTGATGATGGTGAGGTCGGACACCGCCGCTTCCACGGCCTTGCTGTTGGTGAGCGCCTCGCCGAGGCCGATGTTGACGGTGATCTTGGTGACGCGGGGCACTTCCATGGGGTTCTGGTAATCGAACTCCTTGACCAGTGCCGGCCGCACCTCCTCTTCGTAGCGCTGTCGCAGTCCTGTGCTCACTACTTGGCCTCCGCTCGGGTCACGGACTCGCTGCAGTGCCTGCAGATGCGGATGCTGCGGCCGTCGCCGCTGCGCTCATGGCGGACGCGGGTCGGTCGCGAACAGTGCGGACAGACGAGCATGACGTTGCTGATGGCGATGGGCTGGGCGATGTCGAGGATGCCGCCCTGCTGGATGCGGGGCTGGCGCTCGGTCCGACCGGCCACCTGCCGCGGCTTGGTATGTCGCTTGGCGACGTTGACGCCGTCGATGACCACGGCCGCGCCTGAGAGCGGGGCCTTGTCCTGCCAGCCAGAGCCGAAGCGCTCGGTCGAGCGTGCCCAGCCCTGCTGGTGGCGCAGCACCTGCTGGATGACGCCGCGCTTGCCGGCGTCCTTGCCCTTGAGCACCACCACCTCATCGCCGGCACGCAGGTCCGGGACACGAGTGTGGCGGCGGGGCTTGACGGTCGGCGCCATCACAGCACCTCCGGAGCGAGCGAGATGATCTTCATGTAGTTGCGGTCGCGGAGCTCGCGCGCGACGGGGCCGAAGATGCGCGTGCCACGGGGGTTGCCCTGGTTGTTGATGAGCACAGCCGCGTTCTCGTCGAAGCGGATGTAGCTGCCATCAGGGCGGCCGTATTCCTTGGCCGTGCGCACGATGACGGCCTGGACCACGTCGCCCTTCTTGACGGCGGCGTTGGGGATGGCCTGCTTGACGCTGGCGACGATGACGTCACCCACGCCCGCGGTCGGCTTCTGCGACCGGCCGAGGATGCGGATGCATTCCACGACGCGGGCACCGGTGTTGTCGGCCACCCGCAGCCGGCTGCTGGGCTGGATCATGCGGATGCCTCCTCGCCCTCGGCCTCACCGGCGGTGGCCTCTGCCACGGCTTCGGGCGCCTCGGCCGCCTCGGCCGCGACCTCGGCCTCATCGGCGCGGGTCCTGCCGGGGTGGGAGACAGCGTGGATGGCCTCGGCCGTCTCGGCCTCGGTGGACACGATCTCCTCACCGGCACCGAGGCCGGCCTTGGTCACGATCTCGGCCAGGCGCCAGCGCTTGGTGGCGGACAGCGGCCGGGCCTCTTCGATACGGACCGTGTCGCCGACACGGGCCTCGTTGTGCTCGTCATGCGCCTTGAACTTGGTGGTCAGGCGGATGACTCGCTTGTAGATGCGGTGGCGGGCAAGACGCTCGACGGACACGACGATGGTCTTGTCCATCTTGTCGGAAACGACACGGCCGACCTTGGCCTTGCGCTTTCCGCGCTCGGGTGCAGTGGCGGCGCTCATCTACTCTCCTCCGGCAGCCGCGTTGGGAGCGCCCCCGCTGCCGTCGTCGAGCTTGCGCTCGGTCTGGACGGTCAGCAGGCGGGCGATGTCCTTGCGCGTCTGCGAGATCTGGCTGTAATCGGTGAGCTGGCGGGTCGCCAGCTGGAAACGCAGGTCGTAGAGATGGCGACGTGCCGACGCCAGCTCCTCGGTGAGCTCACGCTCGGAGAGGCTGCGGGCCTTAGCGATCTCCATCATGGACCCCCTCCCTGACCAGGAACTTCACACTCGTCGGCAGCTTGTGGCTGGCCAGGCGCATGGCTTCGACGGCATCCTCGTGGGGCACGCCGGCCATCTCGAACAGGATGCGACCGGGCTTGACCACAGCGACCCAGTGGTCGGCCGCGCCCTTGCCCTTGCCCATGCGGACCTCGGCTGGCTTCTTGGTGACCGGCTTGTCCGGGAAGATGCGGATCCAGATCTTGCCGCCACGACGGACGTAGCGGGTCATGGCTCGTCGAGCGGCCTCGATCTGGCGGCTGGTGATGTAGCCGGGCTCCTCGGTCATCAGGGCGTAGTCGCCGAAGGCGATGGTCGAGCCACCCTTGGCGACGCCGCTCATGCGGCCACGCTGCTGCTTGCGGTGCTTGACGCGACGGGGCATCAACATCGGTTAGGCTCCTCCCCCGGCAGCCACAGCCTCGTTGGGCTTGGTCTTCTCGGGCAGGATGTCGCCGCGATAGATCCAGACCTTGACACCGATGGCGCCGTAGGTGGTGCGGCTCAGGACCTGGCCGTAGCTGATGTCGGCGCGGAGCGTCCCCAGGGGGATGCGCCCCTCCTTGTCCCACTCGCGGCGGGCCATCTCGGAGCCGCCGAGGCGTCCGCTGACCTGGACCTTCACGCCCTTGGCACCGGCCTTCATGCTGCGCTGGATGGACTGCTTGATGGCCTTGCGGAAGGCGATCCGGCGAGTCAGCTGCTGGGCGATGTTGGTCGCCACCAGGACGCCGTCGAGCTCTGGCTGGCGGATCTCGCGGATCTCCAGCTTGACCTTGCGGTCCGTGAGCTTGCCGACCGCCTGGCGCAGGGCCTCGACGTTCGCGCCACCCTTGCCGATGACGATGCCCGGCTTGGCGGTGTGCACCGTCACGGTCACGTGGTTGATGCCCCGCTCGATCTCGACGAGCGAGACGCTGGCGTTGGCCAGGCGCTTGCTGACGAGCGTGCGGATGGCGATGTCTTCCCGCAGGAGTTCGGTGTACTCCTTGTCGGAGTACCACTTGGCGTTCCAGGTGCGCGAGACGCCCAGCCGGAAGCCGTTGGGGTGGACCTTGTGTCCCATACCTCGTTAAGCCTCCCGGTTCTCGACCACGACCGTCACATGGGTCATGGGCTTGTTGATGGGGAATGCACGTCCCTGGGCGCGTGGGCGCCAGCGCTTGATCGTGGGTCCCTCGTTGGCGGTGGCCTCCGCCACGAAGAGCTCGTCGGCGGGAAGGTCGTGATTGTTCTCCGCGTTGGCCGTGGCGCTCTGGAGCACCTTGGCCACGTCGCGGGCGGCAGCCTGCGGCATGAAGCGCAGGATGGCCGCTGCCTCCTCCACCGGACGCCCCACGATGGCCCGGGTGACCAGGCGCGTCTTGCGCGTCGAGCGGCGGATGTACTTGGCGGTCGCAGAAACTCGCATCGGGGCCCCTACTTCAGCGCCGTCGACCGCTCGGTGTGGCGCCCGTGGCCGCGGTAGTTGCGGGTGGGGGCGAACTCACCAAGCCGGTGGCCGACCATGTTCTCGGAGATGAACACCGGGATGTGCTTCTTGCCGTTGTAGACGGCGATGGTGTGCCCGATGAAGTCGGGGAAGATGACGCTGGCACGAGACCAGGTCTTCAACACCTGCTTCTGGTTGTTCTTGTTCATCGTCTGCACGCGGGCGAGGAGCCGCGGCTCGACGTACGGACCCTTCTTCAGGGAACGTGACATGACGCTCCTCCCTGCCTACTTGCGATGACGGGAGGTCGCGATGAGCCTCCCGCTGTTCTTGTTGCGACGAGTACGGTGACCCATCGCGGGCTGGCCCCAGGGCGTCTTGGGGGGCATGCCCGTCGGGGACTTGCCCTCTCCGCCACCGTGGGGATGGTCACGCGGGTTCATGACCACGCCGCGGACCTCGGGCCGCTTGCCCATGTGGCGGGCGCGACCAGCCTTGCCCAGGCTCTGGTTCTCATGATCGACGTTGCCCACCTGCCCGACGGTGGCCATGCAGCGCATGTCCACGCGGCGCACCTCGCCCGAGGGCAGGCGCACGAGGGCGTACTGGCCTTCCTTGGCCATCAGCTGCGCCGAGGCGCCCGCGGAGCGGACGATCTGGCCGCCCTTGCCGGGCACCAGCTCGATGTTGTGGATCTGGGTGCCGAGCGGGATGGCGCGCAGCGGCAGGGCATTGCCCACGCGGGCCTCTGCCTTGGCCCCGGCCACGACCCTGTCTCCGACCTGCAGACCGGCCGGCACGAGGATGTAGCGCTTCTCGCCATCGGCGTAGTGCAGCAGCCCGATGCGAGCCGAGCGATTGGGGTCGTACTCGATGGTCGCGAGCACGGCCGGCACATCCCACTTGTCGCGCCGGAAGTCGATGCGACGATAGTTGCGCTTGGCCCCGCCGCCGCGATGGCGCACGGTCATCCGGCCCTGCGAGTTGCGGCCGGAGCCACGCTTCTTGGACTCGACGAGCGGCTTGTGCGGCTTGTCGGTGGTGATCTCCTCGAAGGTCGACCGCGTCATGAAGCGGCGGCCCGGAGAGGTCGGCTTATAGCCTCTGATGGGCATGACTAGACCCCCTCGAAGAATTCGATCGAGTCGCCGGACTTGATGGTCACGACGGCCTTCTTCCAGGGTGACGTGAAGCCGACCTGGCGCCCACGGCGGCGATTGCGGGACTTCTCCTTGCGCTTCGTGGTCAGCACGTTGACGTTGAGCACGGTGACTTTGAAGAGCTCCTCGACCGCGTCCTTGATCTGCAGCTTGTTGGCCTCGTCGGCCACGGCGAAGGTGTACTTGTTGTTCGTCGACTGGTCGAGCGACTTCTCGCTGATGACCGGCCGGAGGATGATCTGCGTGGCGGTCAGGCTCATGCGTAGACCTCCGACATGGTCGCGATGGAGGGCTTGGTGATGAGGATGGCGTCGGCATCGATGACGTCGACCACGTTGAGCGAGTCCGACCGGATGACGATGATGCCGGGCACGTTCCGGGCAGAGAGCTCGAGCGCCTCGTTCTTGCCATCCTCGACCACGAGGATCTTGCCGGCCGCCTGCAGCGAGGCCAGGTGGTCCAGCAGCTGGCGGGTCTTGATCTCTTCGAGCTGGAGGTCGTTGACGACCTTGATGGCACCGTCGTCGAACTTGCTCGTCAGCGCGCCCACGAGCGCCAGCCGCCGCATGCGCCTGGGCAGACGCTTGTCGTACTTGCGGGGCGTAGGGCCGAAGACCACGCCACCGCCCGCGTAGTGCGGCGCGGAGCGGGTGCCCTGCCGGGCTCGGCCGGTGCCCTTCTGGCGGTACGGCTTGCGGCCGCCGCCACGCACCTCGGCACGCGTCTTGACCTTGGCCGTGCCGATCCGCCGGCCGGCCAGCTGGGCCACGACGGCCTGGTGCATGACCGCGGTGTTGACCGGGGCCGCGAAGATGGCGTCCGGAAGGTCGATGGTGCCGGCCTCGGAGCCGGTCTTGTCGTAGAGCGGTGTGGTGGGCATGACTAGGCCTTCCTGACCAGGACGAGCGCGTTGCGTGGGCCCGGGACCGGGCCTCGCACGAGCAGCAGGTTGCGCTCGGCGTCGCTGCGCACGATGGTGGCGTGCTTGACGGTCACCCGATCGTGGCCCATGTGGCCCGCCATGGGGGTGCCACGGAAGACCTTGCCCGGGTAGGTACCGCCACCGATGGAGCCTGGCGCACGGTGCGAGTCGGAGCCATGCGTCTCCGGCCCCCGGCGGAAGTGGTGGCGCTTGATGGTGCCGGCGAAGCCCTTGCCCTTGGAGACACCGGTGATATGCACCGACTCGCCATCGGCGAAGAGGCTCACGTCGAGGGTCTGGCCGACCTCGAAGTCGGTCACGTCATCGACGCGGAACTCCCGCACGTCACGCACCTTGGGCAGGTCCTTCAGCTGGCCGGCACGGGGCTTGGTCGTACGACGGGCGGAGCCGGCGCCGACCTGGACGGCGGTGTAGCCGTCCCGCTCGTGCGTGCGCAGCAGGGTCACGGTATTGGGTTCGACGGCCACCACGGAGACCGGCACCATCGTGCCGTCCTCCGCGAAGACCTGGGTCATTCCGACCTTGCGGCCGATCAGTCCGATACTCATTTACATCCTGATCTCGATATCGACGCCCGCGGCCAGCGAGAGCCGCATGAGCGCGTCGACGGTCTTGGAAGACGGATCCAGGATGTCGATGAGCCGCTTGTGGGTGCGGATCTCGAACTGCTCCCGGCTGTCCTTGTCGATGAAGGGGGACCGCAGGACCGTGAACTTCTCGATACGGGTCGGCAGCGGTACCGGGCCGACGACTTCGGCGCCGGTTCGCTGGGCCGTCTCCACGATCTGGAGCGCAGACTGGTCCAGGAGCCGGTGGTCGTATGCCTTGAGGCGGATCCGGATCCGCTGCCGTGCCATGCCCTTAGTCCTCGACCGCGATGATGGCGCCGGCGCCGACGGTGCGGCCGCCCTCGCGGATGGCGAAGCGCTGGCCGACCTCGAGGGCGATGGGCGTGATGAGCTCGACGTCCATGTCGACGTGGTCACCGG
>Ga0210085_1000448_pt1 | contig 17338 bp, 15 predicted proteins | sample China_Galinas_PW_5_FD_184866 | JGI IMG/M metagenome (GOLD analysis project Ga0210085, IMG submission 184866) | Wetland microbial communities from San Francisco Bay, California, USA, that impact long-term carbon sequestration - China_Galinas_PWC_D1... | ecosystem: Environmental > Aquatic > Marine... | reverse complement strand
CGGAAATCCCCAATTGCGCATTCGGCGAGGTACCGGTAGCAATGGATCGGGATATGATCCGTCAAACCGTACAGCAATTCGTAAATCTTGCCCTGAAAGCAAAAGAAGCCGGCTACGACGGTGTGGAATTGAACTTCTGTCACGGTTATCTCCAGCAGCAGTTTTTATCTCCCTTTAACAATATTCGCACCGACGAATACGGCGGCAGCCTGGAAAACCGTATGCGGTTCGGTATGGAGATTATCGAAGCGGTACGCAAGGCCGTGGGAAAAGAGATGGTTCTCGGGGTAAGATCGGCAGTGGACGAATTCATTCCGGAAGGTTTCAACCTGGAAGATGCCAAAGTGTTCATGGCTAAATGGGCTGACACGGGAAATCTCGATTATCTCAACATGTCGGTAGCTACTTCGAAATCAGGTCCCTATGCCGTACCGCCCATGATGGTGCCTCCCCGGCCGTTCGTCTATTGTGCGGCGGAAATCCGCCAAGTGGTGGACATCCCGGTGTTCACCGGCATTCGCATCAACGATGCGGTCATGGCCAATACGATCATCGAAAACGGCGAAGCGGACATGGTGGCCATGACCCGGGCGACCCTATGCGATCCCGATTTGCCCAACAAGGCCAAAAGCGGCCGGCTGGACGATATCCGTCAGTGTATTGCCTGCAACGAGGGGTGCTGGGAACGGTTCTGCCACCATGAACCGATTACATGCATGCAAAACCCCGAGGCGGGCAGAGAGGGAGTATTCACCATTACGCCGACAGAAAAGCCTCGAAAGGTGATGGTCGTGGGCGGCGGGTGTGCAGGGATGAAAGCGGCTGTGGTGGCCAAACAGCGCGGTCACGATGTCTGTCTGTACGAAAAATCTTCGGAACTGGGCGGGGCGATCCTGATTGCTGCGAAGGTCCCCAGCCGTCAGGAACTGGGACAAACGGTTCGCTTTTTAAAACATGAGGTCGACAAAGCAGGTGTACCGGTCCACCTGGACACCGAGGTAACGGCCGAAATCATCGACAATTTTTCTCCGGAAGTGGTCATCTTGGCCACGGGTGGACGGACCGTTAGCGATCCGAGTCCGGGCGTTGTCGGACCGGGGCAGGCTATCCAACTGGAACCCGGAACCGCTATCGTAACCGCAGAAGACATACTCCAGGACAAGGTGGAGACCGGCCAACGGGTCGTCATTGCCGACTACCAGAATTACATGAAAGGGCTGATCACGGCCGAATATCTGGTCGATCAGGGTAAAATCGTCACCCTAGTGGTTCCGTTTCCCATTCGGATGATGAACGCCAATTCATATGACATCGATATCATGACCTATGCGGTCCAGCTTAGAAACCTGGAGGCCAAAGGCGTTCAACGGATCAGCGAATACGAAGTGAAACGGGCTGCTCCAGGCAAGGTCTGGATCCAGAACGTTTTTACCGAAAAATTCGAGGAACTCGAGACCGACACGCTGGTACTTTCCTACTGGAGAAAAGCCAACGCCGATCTCTACGACATCCTCAAGGATCGAATCGAAATCCATCGCATCGGAGATGCCCTATCGCCGAGACGGTTGATCAACGCCATCTACGAAGGCTACAAGACAGCCATGGAAATTTGAAATCAGAAAAGGAGATTTTCATGAAGGACGTAATGATTGTATCGGCCTGCCGGACGCCCATCGGGGCATTCGGCGGCACACTGAAAGAACTTAATGCCGCGTACATCGGCGCTATCGCTATGAAAGAGGCCGTCCGTCGCGCCGGCATCGATCCTGGAATTATCGATGACGTCCGCTTCGGCAATTGCCTGGAACCCTGCGACACCTTGAACGTGGCACGGATAAGCGCGCTTCTTGCGGATATTCCGGAAAACGTCACCGCAGCCACCATTAACCGGGTCTGCATTTCGGGCATGGAGGCGGTGATATCGGGTATGGCCATGATCCAGGCCGGTATGGCGGATGTGATCCTGGCCGGTGGGGTCGAGCATATGTCGGGGGTCGCTTACCAGGTGCCCGGCGCCCGCTGGGGATGCCGCCTTCAGGACCAGGTTTTCGTGGACGCCATGATCCGTGCCCTTCACTGCGGATCTCATATCCTTCCCCTGGATGACAAAGGCCCTCTTAAAACCGATCAAGCACCGGCGAATCTTTTTCTCGGAAAACCATACATCATGGGCCATACGGCTGAGTTCGTGGCCCAGCACCTGGGCATTGATCGGGAGGAAATGGATGAAGTGGCCCTGCGCAGCCACAATAAGGCCGAACAGGCTACACAAGACGGTATTTTTGCCGAGGAGATTGTGCCCATGGAGATTCCCCAACGCAAAAAGCCAGCCATTATTTTCGACAAAGATGAGCATTTTCGTTCCGGTCTCACCTTAGAGGACCTGAAAAAATTGCCGTCAGCTTTCATTCCCGGAACAGGAAAGGTCACAGCAGGGAACTCCAGCGGCATCAATGACGGCTCGGCTGCGATGATCATCATGTCCGAAGAAAAAGTCAAAGAACTGGGACTTCAACCCTTGGCCCGTATCCGGGCCGTGGGTCGGGGAGCCTGCCATCCGGCCATCATGGGGCTGTCTCCGGTACCTGCGGTACACAATCTGATGGAACGAAGCAGATTCAAGATTGCCGATTTCAAACTTGTGGAAGTAAACGAGGCGTTTGCCGCCCAGTATATCGGTTGCGAGCGGGAACTGGGACTGAACCGTGAGATCACCAATGTGAACGGATCCGGAATCGGGCTGGGACATCCGGTGGGCGCCACAGGCTGCCGTATTATGGTAACCCTTATTCATTCACTGAGACGGGAGGGAAAATCTCTGGGTCTTGCCACCTTGTGCGGAGGCGGCGGAGTTTCAATGGCCTGCGCCCTGGAGGCAATCTAAAAAAGACGTAATTGTTTAGCGTGTTGAAACCATAGCCGCTTCAGGCATGATTAAATTTTTGCTGAAAGAACTCATGGAATAAGGGTTCGTAATGAAAGAACCTTCCCTGACTATTCATAAAAGTCTTTTGTATGAGCAAGGGGTTTCATACATAAAGTTAAGTTTCATGGGGTTCTTTCATAACGATCCCTAATCCACTCAAACAGCTTCCAGCAGAAATTTAATCATGCCTGAAGCTCCCTGGAAAGCGATCTTTTTCAAAAAGCTAAACTGTTACAAAAAACAAAACACTTTAATTTCAAGCAATCAGAATTTAACCTAATCCGAAAAGGGGGCATAATGGAGTTCGAACTGACCAAAGAGCAAAAGGAGATACAAAAAGCCGTTCGAGAGTTCGTCAAGGGAGAGTTCAAAAAGGATGTGATCCACGATTTGCTGGAAAATCACGCGTATCCGGAAGAAATTTGGAAGAAGGCCGCGGATCTTGGATTCATCGGCATTCACTTTCCGGAAACCTTTTCCGGCCAGGGCCTTGGGGTAATGGAAAACATCCTGGTCTGCGAGGAGCTGTGCCGGGGAGATTCCACGGTGGGGCTCTGCGTGGCCATCGCGGACTTCGCCTCTGAACTCATTTTGCACTTCGGGAGTGAGGAACAAAAGCAAAAATGGCTGCCCAAGGTGGCCGAAGGCCAAGTGCTTTCCTGTGGAGCATTCACCGAACCGGATTACGGGTCGGATATCACAGCGGTGGCAACCACGGCAGTCAAGGAGGGCGACGAGTGGGTCGTCAACGGTACGAAGACCTTTATCACTAACAGCGGGCCATATGCGGGTTTTTACAACGTGCTCTGCCGGACGAATCCTGAGGCCAGTCCCCCCCATCGGGGGCTGAGCATCATTCTGGTGGAGGCCGATCGACAGGGGGTTTCCACCTCCGATGTCGGGGCAAAAATGGGCATCACCCTGACCCATACGGCCGAGGTCAATTTAAAGGATGTGAGGGTGCCTCTGTCCAACCTCGTGGGTGAAGAGAATCGGGGCTTCTACCATGTGCTGGAATTTTTCGATGAAAGCCGGATACTGGTGGCCGCACAGGCATTGGGAACAGCCCAAGGCGCATTTGACCGCGCACTCGCCTACGTTAAACAACGCGAACAATTCGGACGGAAAATCGCCGGGTTCCAGGTTAACCAACATAAGCTGGCCGATATGGCCACCAAAATCGAACTGGCGCGTCTGATCACCTACAAAGCTGCCTGGAATTTCGATCAAGGGCGTATCGATCCCAAGCTGACATCCATGGCAAAAATGTATGCCGCCAGAACCGCCGTTGAGGTGGCCGACGAGGCGATCCAACTGCTGGGAGGATACGGCTATATGGCCGAATATGATGTGGAGCGTTTTTATCGTGACGCCAAAATCACCGAAATATACGAAGGCACCAAGGAAATTCAAAAGAACACCATCGCCAGTGCCGTGCTTGGAAGAATAAAATAAACATCGGAAGAAAAGAAGGATAGAAGTGCTTTTGAAACCACTTCTAAGAAAGACATCTGAAGACCTCCTTCCTTTCCGTTTATGGGAGACAATATGAAAAACAATGTGAGAAACGAACTGAAAGGGTATGCAAACACGGTATCCAAAAATTGCAGGGAATTGGCCGAAGAGACGGAACGCCTTGCCTGTTTCGTGGAAGACCTTTTGGCATACAGGGACCTTTACGACACCGACATCGAGACAATGGATGAGCGGTATCGGCAACAGGGCGGCGTCTATATCCTTTGCGAGGACAATAACCTGTTTGTTAATGCGGCGAGCGGGGCTGTTGAAGTCGATGACAGAATCAAAAGGGACCTGCGGCTCTATGAACATGCCAAACCACGGTTGAGAGACGCTTTTTATCGACTCCGATACTGTGATGAAATGTGGTTTTTTACCACCGAAACCATTGCCTGCGGCTGGGTGGAGTACGATTACATCGGCCCCACGATCCCCGATGGGATCGACCTTACGCAAATTCATCCCATGCGGATGACCCGGCTGGATTGGTTTGCCATCGTCAATCCTGTGAACAACCCGGACAGAAAGGGAGTGTGGTCGCCGTTTCCTTTTGTTGAGCTGTATCATCAGTGGATTTTTTCCTTTCACTATCCACTCTATGCCGGCGGCGATTTCCATGGCGCCGTTGTTCCCCATGCGAAAATCGAACCCATGCTGGAAGATTCGATCTACAAAGGCACGGAAAAAATGATGGCCATCCACGATGACGGCACGCTGATCGGAATGAACAATGCTGCGGAAAAGGAATTCGAGTTGGAGACATACAAATTCCGAACGTGGGAAGATCACGCCGCCAAGGTGACCTATGTGAGAAACAATCTGAACTTGATGAAGAACACCTGCGAGGATTTTCACTGGCTGGCCGACGGCACCAAGTGGCAGGATGAGTTCGACATAACCATCCTAGGGAAAGATTATACCATCGTAAAAGAACGCGTTCCGGAAATCCGGATGAACCTGGTTGCCCTGCTGGACAAAGGGTAACCGAAACAGGGAAGATCGGCGAACACTTTTACCCTACTATGAATAATTACTCATTAGTTGATAGCCTGTAAATAAACGAACCTTTTCGGTAGTGTGTGGAGAGATTTGATGAAAATCATGGTATGTTACAATGAATTAAGTGAGGCGCAGCGCGCCTTGGATTATGCCCGGAAACGGGCCAAAGAAGACGACGCGGAGTTATGGGTGGTCTATTCGCTTCAGGCTGAAAACGGAACCGCCCACCTTTACGGCGTCGAGATTGAAAAGGCAAAAAAATGTCTGGAAACAGCATCCGACTCTCTGGCACAGGAAGGAATTGCCCACCAGACCTATCTTTCGCAGCGAGGCCTTACTGCCGGCGAAGACCTGGTCCTGTTTGCCGAAGAAAAAGACATTGACGAGGTGGTGGTTGGCATCCACAAACATTCGAGATTGGGCAAGCTGCTGCTCGGTTCTGTGGCGCAGTACGTCATTTTGCACAGTCCGTGCCCCGTGGTTTCGGTTTAACCAGCAAACCGCAGCTACGTCGACGGGACACTCTTTACTCGACATCGCGATAGGGACCTATGCAAAAAGGAGGAGATGGTGACGGATTCAAAACCTTGGTTCTCAGAAGAAAAGCTCGAAGAATTTTCCTCGGGCTATCGGGATTTGATCGTGGAGGCGCTGGATACCGGTGACATTGAAAAGGCCCGGTCCTGGATAGACCGCAGCCACGAGATGCGCTATATCGTGCATGACAATTTTGTCCAAGCGATTTCCATTTTTTTTGCCCATTTGTATCGGCGTTTTGGGGAGGATGAAGCGATCCATGTCATGCAAGAGGCGGTCATGGGATTTGTACCCAAATGGGCGTCGATCAAAAAAGAGCTGACAGATACCCAGGGTATAAAGGCGGGGACCATTGCCTGGATCGAATTCGTGGCCGATACATGGCGGAAGCATTACGGCAATTTTACAGTGGACGAAGACGACGAGAAGATCATTTTCAGCCACGACCCCTGCGGCAGCGGGGGCAGACTGATGGCAGCCGAAATGGCTGGAGGCCCTGTCGATTGCGAGACCATCCGGAAAGCCGGCCCCTGGACTTGGAGTGAAGAGAACGTTCCGATTTATTGCGTGCATTGCTGCTGGGCGCATGAAATCATCCCCGTTTCCATCGCAGGTCCGGGGGCGCAGTTCTGGATTCACGCGACGCCTTTCCCCAAAAATCCCGGAGATCCGTGCGTACATTATATTTACAAAAACCCGGAAGATATTCCGGAGCGCTACTACCATCGTCTCGGTCTTGACAAATCTGGGAAGAAAAACAGGTAAAAGGGCAACAAAGAGTAACCTACACCACCATATACGAAAGGAGTGACACCATGACACTTAAAGGAAAGACCGTGTTTATCACCGGCGGAAGTTCCGGGATGGGATTTGCCGTTGCCGAAACTGTCGTTAAAGCCGGCGGCTCTGTCTGCATCGCATCCCGCAACGCCGAGAAACTTGAGTCCGTGAAAAATCGGATCGGCAAAAATGTGCAGACCTTCGTCCTGGACGTCACCTCCGAAGAGGCAGTCAAAGGAGTATTCGATGAAGTCGAACCCTTCGATCATCTGGTAACCTGCGCGGCCGGGACCGCCCTCGGGCCTTTTCTCGAATCGGACGTGGCCTGGGTCAGGGCCTATTTCGAAAGCAAATTCTGGGGTCAGTACTACGCTGTGAAACATGCCTATAAAAAAATCAATCCAGGCGGGTCCGTCGTCCTGTTCAGCGGCGCTGCTAATAAAAAGGCTACGTCGAATATGACCGCTTCGGCATCCATCAACGGAGCTATCGAAGGACTGGGCAAGACACTAGCCCAGGAACTGGCGCCGATCCGGGTAAACGTGGTTTCACCGGGGGTTATCGACACCGAACTGCACGACATCATGCCCGAAGAAGAAAAAAAAGGTTTATTCGAGTTTGTATCCCAGATGCTGCCCATCGCCCGTGTGGGGCTGCCGAGAGATGCTGTAAAGACGGTGATGTATCTGTTTCAAGCCGAATACGTTACCGGTACAGTGGCATCGGTGGACGGCGGTTATTCGGCCATTTAACGCTCGGCCGAAGAAAGGAAATCTTTTTTATAAAAAGGAATAACATAAAATGAAACTATCAATACTTTTTCCCGTGAGTGTCGAACCAACACTCGAAGCGACTGTGAAGGATCAGAGAGCTCTCCATATTATCAACATGTTGAAAACCATTTGAAACATTCGAGCAGATCTATGAAGGCGGAAGAAATCGGAAAACAACAATTTACGAAAGGAGAACAAGTCAATGAAAAGGAAGGTAAAGTTCAAACCGGAAATGATTGATAATCCACCGCCAAAGATGGGTTTTCCCGCACCTGACAGCATTCCGAGAATGCCCACCAGCCCCATCGGTTCTAATATCGAGGAACTGGATGAACATCTCAAGAAGTACGTTCAAATTCTGCTGGACAATGGCGCCGATGACGCTCGTATCATCAGTGCACGGGAAATTCCTCAGGATCCCCGGGTTCTCCTGAAGTGTCATTCTCCAAGATGTCCGTTCTACGGCGTGAGCGGCAGTTGTCCTCCTCATTTTAGTACGACCTTCCAACAAGCCAAAGAAAACTTAAGTGCTTACAACTGGGCGATCGCATTTCGTCTCGACATTCCCGATGAAGTGATCGCGTCCCTTACGGGTCCCGGCTGCACAGAAGTTTTTGCGACAAAAGAAGGTTTTCATCAATATGGTTCCCTGTTGCGGTATTTGTGGAGAATGGGGGACGCAGCGGAGAGTGCCGCCTATTACGACGGGCATTACTTTGCCATCAACTGTCACTTTGGTCCCTGTCTCATAGGATGCTGCGAAGAGTTTGGGCAGTGCCAGGAGATCAAAACCGGAAAATGCAGATTCCCCCTGCGTGCCAAACCCAGCATTGAGCAGAGTTTCTCTCCGGACCTTATGAAACTGGCAACCCGGCTGGGTTGGAAAAATCATATGTGGGGATATTGCGCCCATCCTCAAGACTTCCCGGATGATTACACTCCATTTGCCATTGGATTGGTTTTAATCGAATAGCAGGCTATTATGGTGAGTATTCCCCGGTATTATAATCCGAGAAAGGAGCGATTTGAAATGGCCCAGGAGATTTTAACCCAGCGGGCAGACGGTGTTTTCACCATCCAGATGAACCGGCCGGAGAAGAAAAATGCCCTCACGCAGAACATGTATGCCTTAATGGCACAAGGGTTACAGGCGGCTGACAAAGACGATTCCGTCCGCGTCGTAATATTGTGTGGAACGCAAAACCTGTTTACGTCCGGGAACGACATCGAGGATTTTCAGACGCAATCTTCAGGCGACGATGACAGCTGGCTTCTTACAACCGCCTCGTTTCTTGAAGCCGTATTGTCCCTCAGAAAACCGTTGATTGCAGTGGTCCAGGGATATGCCATAGGCATCGGTACCACCATGTTGCTCCACTGCGATCTGGTCTATGCCGGAAAAAGCGCCATCTTCAGCATGCCGTTTGTCAATCTCGGTTTGTGCCCGGAATTTGGATCTTCATTTGTCCTGCCGAATCTGGCAGGACATCAACGGGCATCGGAAATGTTTTTGCTGGGCGAGCAGTTCGGACCGGAAGAGGCCCGGGAAGCGGGAATTGTGAGCCGTGTATTCAATGATGACACTCTCATGGATGAAGTGATGAAAATTGCGGAAAGGCTGGCCCGCAAATCGCCTGCCGCACTGATGGCGACCAAGAAGCTTATGAAAGGGCATTGGGCGCAGAAAATCAGAGAAGCCATAAATGCCGATGGTGAAATGTTCGCGTCACTGCTGGCGAGCCCGGAAGCCCGGGAAGCATTTGATGCCTTTGCCAATAAAAGGGCGCCGGATTTTTCGAAATTCTAACGCTGGCATCAAAAATGACACAAAAAAGATCTTGAACCGTGGCAATAATCATTGAAAAAGCCGGCCGTTGATGCCTTTTCATTGTATGATAATTCGCCAGCGTAAACTATGCTTTATATATCTTCACTCTGGCGCAATTGTCGAGCTGGCCCGATATCATAGCCATATTATTGATATCAAAAGGAACCAGGGTGTTGAAATTAACGCCTTTTCCCTTTGCAATCGGTTTTCCCTTGGACCAGTGCCCGTGGATTCCGAGTGTCCCTATTACCTGGGGATGTACACACCCTGTTACGCGTACTTTACCTTTTATCTTGCCGACCCGTGATTCAACGATGACGGTGTCACCGTCTTGAATCCCTTTGTCTTCTGCCGTCTGGGTGTTCAGGAGAAGATTGTAGTCAAGGCGGTTGCGCGAGCATATGTCATTAACCCACGGATTATCTGCAGACGTGGTCTGGAAATGAAGCGGTACTTTACTGTTTGCAATAAAGAGGTCGTACTCCTTTCCATCCTCTTCAAATGCAGGGCAGGGCCGCCATTTGGGCATGGGGTCATAATGGGAAACATCCCACCAATCCATCCCCATTTCTTGAGTAACTTTTTTTATTTTCTTTCCGACATCCAAAAAATGTTCAAAGTAAATCGGTACTTTTGCATCACTCGTAAATGCACCGGGGTATGCCTCTTCAACCGATTTATCGCCGAGACTGAGAACGGGATTTTTTTCTGTAAACATATCCGGCGGCAATGCTTGTCCGGCCATGCCGGATATCAAATTGGCTGCTCTCAAAGCAATCTCTTTGATGGAATATTTTGTACCTGGTTTAAGCGCCAGCTGCTCGACTGCTCCGAGCCCCAATCTTATGTTTAACCGGTTGTTAAATTCATCCAATATCCCCAGGCGTTCGGCAATATCGGTCAGCACCTCAAGCCAACTTCTAACCCCAGGCGGTGGGTCTACCACGGCCTGATTTATCTGAAAATACCAGTCTCCGGGGCCGGGTTGCAAAAATCCGGCGGGAATATTGGCGGGAAACACCCAGTCCCTTTCAAGATCGTGTGCTTCCGGCAGAACGATATCTGCAAATTCCAGGGTTTCGTCCATTTTCATTCCAAAACCCAAAATAAAATCCATATTTAACAGCGCTTTTGCTGTTTTTGGAGGTTCGGCGGTACTGGCCATCAGATTGGTTCGGGATAATATCATTGTATTCGGTTTGTACGGAAGTTTGAACTTATCGGGATCGGCCAATACAAAGGTGGTAATGGTGGTAACATAACCCGACAACGGAAACAAATCTCTGTAGTCAATTGTTTCGGGTATCTTTATTTCTCTTGTGGGGTACGGCTCGAGAAAACAGGAATAAGACCCCTCTCCACCGGTCAATGCGCTGATGAACGTTGATGCAAGAAGACCGTCTTGGGATTTAATGACATCCCATAGATTAAAAGGTCCCTTGGGATTGGTTCCGATAACGCCGCCGGGCATATTCACATTGCCGACAACGATATTCAGCAACATTAAAGAGTGGCAGCTGAAAAATGAATTTTTATGCTGGTTTGCGCCTTTTTTAAACTCGACTGCCGCCGGTCTGAACGGAAGCTCGTGCCCATCGATGGCGATGGTTCGGCCGATGCCGGCCGCTTCACCAAATTCTTTTGCGAGTCGTGCTATTACGTCCTCAGGAACGGTGGTAATCTGCGAGACCTTATCAAGGGGATAATTTTCCTTGATATGCGCCTTGAGCAAATCAAAGGCCGGCTTGCACTTTACACCATCAACGATAAACTCGCCTTCCAGGGCCCTGTCCGCAATATCATCGGCATCATATTCTTTCGGCTTTTCATTTGCAGTGTCCCACACCAAAGGTTTATCGCTTTTTTTATCTCTTACATAATAACCGGAATCATCGATCAGATAGGAGGCATTCGTGTTTTTCTTCAAATATTCACTGTCATAAATGCCTAAGTCATTCAGTAGGACGTTCAACATGCCCAATGCCATCGCCCCATCCGTTCCCGGCAGTATGGGAACCCATTCATCGGCTTTGGCTGCCGCATGTCCGCAGATGGGATCGATAACCACAAGTTTGGCCCCTCGCCGGCGTGCATTTGCCATGTCTCTGGCACTTTCCATGGGATTATTGTTGACACCGTGGCCGAGTTGGGAGCCCCAAAGTACAATGTAATCGCAATGTTCAAGATCGATTTCCAGGTTGGCGGTACCGGCGGTGACTTCTATAAGCGTATGAAGTCCGTTCCCGCACGATACTGTAAAATATTCGCAATTAGGGGTTCCGAATGCACCTCCGAATGCATGAGCGATGTTTGCATTATGGAGGTCAAAATGACCGATAACGAGCTTTCTTGGATCATCCTCTAGAACCTCTTTCAATTTTTTTATAACGGTATCCATGGCCTCGTCCCAACTGATTTCTTTCCATTTGGGATCGACACCGATACCTTTTTCAGGATTGGTTCGCTTCAGTGGCTTCAATATTCTATTGGGCGCATAGGGGTCTGCAATTCTCGCTATCCCTTTACCGCATATTTTTTTTCTTGAGCTGGTAGCTATCGGATCCCCTTTAACATTTACGATCTTGTTATCTTTTACTTTTACCTGAACCGCACAAACATTGAAACAGCCGTTACACGACGTCGGAACCCATTTTTCTTCGGCATTATGCATTTGTTTTGTCATCTTACCTGCCCTCTATTGGTTTGTAGATTGATGAAAATTAAAATGCCAGAAGTGGTTTCAAAATACGCAGCGTCTTTGCCCTTAAACAGAAAAAGTTTTGAAACCACTTCTTAAGGAATTTAAAGACGTAAAATTAACTGCTTAACGGCGATTTTAAAGTTGTTTATCAATGCCAAGTTTGAAACAAGTCATATTCTTTAAAGTATACCCATAGGATACTTTTTAAACTTATCTTTGGCGTGTCATATTGTCAAGTTATTTTTATTAAACAATCAAAAATAGTATCGAATCTGTTATAATTTCACCGTCAGCATTTGTTATCAGTATTTTTTGGATCGGCCCGGTGCGGATCTCATGGCATATAAGTCCGATGAATGGTAAAAACATCTTGACACCATAAGTATACTCTTAGTATACATTTATAGCCGTTAAATCCACTCTTTAAAACCGAGTCCTTATCAGTTTGCACCGGAGGTAAAAATGTCTGAAAACGCCAAGAAAACAATTTCCTGCCACAAATGCAAAACGCTCTCCTGTATAGAAAATTACGCCCAAGGCATACCTAAGTATTGCCGGGCCGGAAAATTCAAGGAAATTATCGATGAAAGCAAAGAAGAATATTTCAACCCGGATATTGCCAAAGTCCATTTGGCAACGGCCACGGTATTAAAAAAAGGCAGTTTTCAGTGGACTCGGATACAGGAATGTATTGAATTCGCTTTAGAACTCGGTTTAACCAAGGTGGGGCTAGCGGTGTGTATCGCCTGTATCCGGGAAGGAAGGGTAATGGCAAATCTTCTGGAAAACGCCGGTCTTGAGGTGATTACCGTGGGATGTATGATAGGGGCTGTAAAGCCACAGGATACAGGAGTTCCGGATGAATTGGTAACGGGACTTGGTATCGCATGTAATCCATTGGCCCAGGCGAAAATAATGAACAAAGAAGGCACACAACTGAATTTCATATACGGACTGTGTGTGGGTCATGACACGCTTTTTATTCGTCATTCTGAGGCACCGGTCACCTATGTCGCCGTAAAGGATGTGGTAACCGGAGATAATCCGAGTGCCGTATTAAAGTCAGGAATTTACCAAATGAAATTTTCAACGATGTATAAAGACGAAAATTTTTCACCCGGTAATTGGCTGAAGGGTTCATAATTCTTTTCAGTACAAGCAAGTAAAAATATTTCCGCTTATTTTGAAAAGCAAGAAAAAAGCCGGACTAATCTCCGGCTTTTTTTATGGCCATGTGCTCCTGCGCAAGCTCTATATAATGTTCGGCGGTTTGTTTGCGTTTTTCGACGGTTGTTTTCGAAAGCTTTTTTTTTAATTCAGCAGGGATACCGGCCACAAGATGATACGGTTCGACCACTTGTCCATGTTTCACCACCGAGCCGGCAGCCACAACAGCGCCGGTTTTTATCCATGCGCCGCTGAGAACAACGGCATTAATGCCGATAAGACAGTTGTCTTCCACAATACAACCGTGAACGATCGCATTATGTCCCACCGTGACACGGTTTCCGATAATTGCGGGTTTATCATGATCTGTATGTATGGTGCAGTTATCCTGGATATTGGTGCCTTCGCCGATGGTTATCGGGGCCATATCTCCTCTTATCACCGTGCCGTACCAGATGCTGGAATTGTCTTTTATGTCAACATCTCCGATGACCGTAGCTGTTGGCGCAATAAAGACATTGTTTCCAATGATCGGTTGGTGGTTTTTATGGCTGAGTATCATAATTTTGCCCTCTAAATCGAGTCACACTTTAAAGCTTTCGGTCATTCCAGCATACTTTTTTCGCAGCTTTGGCTTTTCTATCTTGCCGGTGGGGTTGCGCGGAACGTCGCCGAAAATGATCCTCCGGGGTCTTTTATATCTGGGCAGCGCCCGACAAAATGCATCGATTTCTTTTTCGGTGAGTTCCTCACCGGCCTTTACCTGGACAACAGCAGTGGCGATCTCCCCCAACCGCAGACTGGGAAGGCCGATCACCGCAACATCGTGAATTTGAGGATGTGCCTGTAGGAAATCTTCAATTTCAACGGGATATATGTTTTCCCCGCCGGTGATAATAACGTCTTTTTTCCGGTCCACCAGCCAGATAAATCCATCTTCATCCTGCCGCGCGACATCCCCTGTTAACAGCCAACCATCGACCAGTGTTTCTCGTGTGGCTTCAGGATTTTTATAATATTCTTTCATGACACCGGGTCCTTTGACGATCAACTCACCGGGTTGTCCCTTGGCAACAGGATTCAGCCGGTCGTCTACAATTTTGATTTCCCAGTCAAATCCGGGCAGCCCGATGGCGCCGACCTTGTGCATGTTTTCCATTCCAAGATGGACGCATCCCGGCCCGGTGCATTCGGTCAGACCATAGTTGGTATCGTACTGATGATGGGGAAAGATTCTTTTCCATTCCTTAATTAAAGTGGGGGGCACGGGTTGGGCACCGATATGCATCAGACGCCACTGGTCCAGGGTGTAGTCTTTGAGCTTCAATTCCCCGCACTGGATCGCAAATAGGATATCAAGCGCCCAGGGGACCAGCAGCCAGACCACCGTTACTTTTTCCTCGGAAATGGTTTGCATGATCCATTCGGGTTTGATTCCCTTGAGAATGACACTCCGGGCCCCGACGATGAAATTTCCGAACCAGTGCATTTTTGCGCCAGTGTGATATAACGGCGGGATACACAAAAAGTTATCTTCATGGGTCTGGTTATGATGCAGATTTTCCAGGAAACAGGAAAATTCAAGATTTCTTTGGGTCAAAAGGGTTGCCTTGGGCGTACCTGTGGTGCCGGAGGTAAAGTAGAGTGCTGCTTCATCCGTGATCTTAATTTCAACTTCAGGATCGATGGGGGCGGCGGCTTCAAGTATCTCCTGATAAGGTACTGCATAAGAAGGGATTCGTTCCTTTGGGCCGACAAAGATATACGTCTCTACGAAACCGTCCAGGTTTTCTTTAACGGCGTTAATTCGATCAATAAATTCTTCACCAAAGATGACGGCCCTGGCTTCGGCGATTTGGGCACAATGCCGGATGGTTTTTGCCACAAAACGAAAGTTTAGAGGAACGGCCCAGGCGCCGGTGCGAAGGATTCCGAAATAGATGGGTAACCATTCGATACAATTGGTCATCAAATGGACGACCCGGTCCCCTTTTTTAATTCCCCGGGCAATAAGGCCCTGGGCCATCTGATTGGCCTGGTCGTCAAATGCTTTCCAGGTTATTTCCTTGCGCCGGTTTTTTTCCGGTTCTCTTTCGATAAGCGCTGTTTCAGCCCCATACATACGAGCATTTCGGGCCAGTATCTCTGTAATCAGCATATTATTCCTTTCAATGGTTCTCCGAGTGGATATCAAACCTGTATTGGTTGGTCAAGATTCTAGTTAGTGTCCATACATAAATGGCCATTTTTGTCCTGCTCGGCGTTCTCCGCGGGTTTCCGGCTGCGGCGTACAGACGTACGCCTTCCTGTCCCGCTTTGCGGGGACCGCAAACCCTTGTGCGGCCTTGATCAGAACAAAAATTGCTCATTTCTGAATTGGACACCCATTGTGTTCGTTTTAGATTCATGGATGGAAACTAGTTGATATTGGAGGAATATGGTATCAGGGGTGACATTATTTTAACTATAAACTCAAATGTTGCCGCCATTATTTTCAATTCAGTCAATAGATGCAGCAGTCCGGAAAATTAATTGATGTGATATCATATAGATGCAATGGTTTCAAAGAAAAGAGCAGCATGCGTTTCAATAAGGCATGGTTGTTGCATATACCTGTTTCCGTTAGAAATCTTTTCTATTAAAAGGTTATTAAATGGATATCTATGTTGCCAGACAACCTATATTTGACATAAAAAAATGCATATTTGGCTACGAACTTCTTTTCAGGTCCGACATGACCAACTTTTTTCCTGAAATGGAAGGAGATTCTGCGACTTCTCAACTGCTTTCCAACAGTTTTTTTAACATTGGCATTGAAAAAATTGCCGGATCCAATCTGGCCTTCATCAATTTTACCCAGGAACTCTTACTCAAACAGCTTCCCCTGATGTTTTCCCAAGACAGACTTGTAGTGGAAATTTTGGAAAATGTACAACCAGATAAAGACGTTATCGAGGCCTGCCAGGAGATAGCCCTTAATGGATTTATCATTGTGTTGGATGATTTCTTTTACAAACCGAGTTTAGAACCATTAATTGAAGTTGCAGACATTATAAAAATTGACATCAAAGCAACGCCTTTGGAGGAGATCGGGGACTTTGTCAAAAAGATGACGGAAAGAGGTGTCGATCTTTTGGCTGAAAAAGTGGAAACCCACGAGGAATATAACAGAGCCCTTAAAATGGGATTCCGTTATTTTCAGGGGTTCTTTTTCAGCAAGCCGGAAATTGTGTCGGGCAAGGAAATTTCCACACCCCAGATGCAGCTTTTGGAAATTATGGCTGAGGTCAACAAAGAAAATTTTGAATTTAACAGGCTGGAAAAGATGATCGTTCGTGATGCGTCCATATCTTATAAACTTATGCGTTTGATCAATTCAGCATATTTCAAGAGGGCGAAAGAAATCTCTTCCATTCGTCAAGCGATTGTCATGATCGGCGAGGCAGGCATCAGACGCTTTTTATCCCTGATTTCCATGACGGGTTTGGCCGCCAATAAACCGGATGAATTAATAAGGGTTTCACTTGTCAGAGCTAAATTCTGTGAACTTCTTGGAAATCATTCCGGCAACGGTGTTGAAACATCTGAATTGTTCACACTGGGCCTGTTTTCTCTGATAGACGCAATTATGGATGATTCCATGGAAAATCTTATGTCACAGATTCCACTATCCGGTAATACAAAAGAAGCTCTCATATCCGGAACCGGCGACTTAAACGGCTATCTGAGCCTGGTAAAATCCTATGAAAAGGGCTGCTGGGAAGAGATCGAGAAAGCCGCAAACATGATGGGTATAGATCAAGGCGACCTTCCTCGCCAATACATGGAATCTTTGAGTTGGGCGGATAGCATGAATGTCCTCCAATAGCTATGCCCGAATAGAAAACAATGTAGTCCTCAAGGTCTTATCCCACCTCGCGCAATGTTTAAAATTCCTTTTTCCTATCGTGTTTCTTTGCTTCCGGTACATGAAATCAATTAAAAATTTGCGTCGCTTCGCTGAAACGAAGTCAAATGCGCTTGTCCTTCGAATATCTTTGTCAGTTCTTGACACAAAACTATTCCCATTATACTAATATCTGAATCATGCATGAAAATTAATGAGAATT
>Ga0210085_1000447_pt1 | contig 17356 bp, 21 predicted proteins | sample China_Galinas_PW_5_FD_184866 | JGI IMG/M metagenome (GOLD analysis project Ga0210085, IMG submission 184866) | Wetland microbial communities from San Francisco Bay, California, USA, that impact long-term carbon sequestration - China_Galinas_PWC_D1... | ecosystem: Environmental > Aquatic > Marine... | reverse complement strand
AAGAAGGCGACCCGCAAGCGCAAGAGCTGACCCGGCATCCCGCCGGATCGAAACGCCCCCGCGGTGCGCAAACACCCGGGGGCATGGCACAGGAAACGGAGCTTCCCAATGCAGACCGAAGATACCAGGGAGATGGTCATGCGCATCATTATTTCATTCGACGAATCCAAAGCGGCCTTCTGTGCAGTCGCCGCGAGGTTCCCCCACGCTGTCGAGCGGGGCGAACACACGTGCGTAGAAACAGACGGCGGAGATGAGATTGCCGGCGCACAGCTCCTGCGCAACGTGAACGAAACAATCCGCGATGCTGATGGTCGAGTGGAGGCATGAAGCTCCGACAGCAGCGGCCGCGAGTCCGCGTCGGCAGCATCTGTCTGTGTAGTCAACACGGCGCCCGCTCAAGGAAGTTCTGCGCAGGCTGCAGCCACATGCTCACCCCCAGCACCGTCCCCACGGACCCCTGCACGGTCCCGTCTCTCGATGCTGTCCAGGCCGAGGCCGCCGCACGCAACGCGCTTGCCCGCGCCCGAGACGAGGCGGCGCAGATTGCGAGGCTGGCCCGTCTCGCGGTCCGCCAGCGCAAGACCCTGGCTGTACTCGCCCGGACCGTCGGCGGCGCCCGCACGGGCGAGCTCCACGCGCTACGGTGGGAGGCGTTCGGCCCCGGCTTCGAAACGGTCTACCTCCCACGCGGCAAGACCAACGACGCACCCGACCACCTGGGCATTCGCGAGGACCACCGCCCGTTCCTGCACGCCTGGTGGTCCGAGTGGGGCCGGCCAACCTCCGGGGCGGTGTTCCCGCTTCTGACTGGCGACGGGGCCGGCACAGACGCCAAGGGCGCCCGCAACAGCTACGCCCAGGGGCTCCGGCGGGACCTACAGCGCGCCTTTGAGTGGGCCACCAAGGAGGGCATCGAGGCCCCCACGAAGGGCTCCGACCGTTGGCGGGAGCTGTTCGCCACCGACCACCCGACCAGCAAGCGGGTCGACTTTCACAGCTTCCGCCGCGGGTTCGTGTCCGGGCTGGTCCGGGGAGGTATCTCGGAGCAGCAGTCGATGGCCATGGCCAACCATCGCACGTCCACCGTGCATCGCGGCTACGCCCGCACCGCCATGGGGGGTGCGGGGTGACCGGCCCGAGCTACACCAAGGCGACCCTGCTGGCCGTGGCACGCGTCGCATGCATGCGGGCCGCCGAGGACACCGACCGGCCCGCCGAGGAACGCGCGATGGCCATGCGGTCAGCGGCCAACCTCTACCGCGAGCTCGACGCCCTCGCTCGAGCGGGTGAGCGACCCGACCCCGACCACGTGCGGGCGCTGGCCATGCGTCCCGAGCACGGGACCCTGTGTGACTACCACACCGGCGAGGCCATCCGGCGCGCGACCGCGGCCGAGCTGTGGGCGTCCCGCGACGCCGCGGGCAGGGACGGCGGACCGGGCGTGATCGTGGTGGATGGGCGCCGCTGCTACGTGGCCGGGGGTGCGCTGTGATCTATTGCATCCGCCTGATCAACGGCCCCGGCGCGCGTCGCAACGCCCGCCCGTGGCTGGTCCTGCTCAGCGCGATCATGCTCGCCGGGCTGTGGGTCTCGCCCTGGCTCGTCGGCGGCACGCTGGCGGTGGTGTGGCTGCTGTGGACGGTCGCACGCATGCGGGGTGCGGCATGACCCGACCCCGCCGAGAGACCCGCGAGGGCCCGGTCCCGGGCGCCCTGCACCTGCTGCGGACCCCCTGCCCGGTCGGAGCGCTGACCGTGTGGTGCGGGCGCTACCACGCCGAGCTCCCCGGGGCCGATGACGTGACCGGCGATGTGGACCGCGTGACCTGTCCGGGCTGCATCAATGTCATGGCTCACGAGGCCCGCAGGCTGGCCAGCTGGCGGGGCGCCCCATGACGCGCACACGCCGCGAAACCCGAGAGATCACCACCCAACAACAAACAGGCTCGCGGCGTACCAGCGCCCGAGCCCATGACACCGAAGGACAGGACCCAACGATGCATAACAACGATAACACGACGACCAAACCCACGGGCCACCGCTTCGCACGCTACCGGGTGACGCCCAGCAACGTGGGCTGTGACCTGTGGCTGGCTGACGGGTACCACGGCGACCCGGTCACGGACGGCCCGGTCACGCTGCATTTCTGGGCTCCAACCGATGGCGGGTACGCCTATGAGGAGCTGCCAGGCCGTCCCGGCACGTTGGGGCGGCAGGTATGCGAGACGCTCTTTGGGTTGGGCTCGACCCTCTGGTGCAGTCGTGACGCACTGCCCGACGCCATCCGCCGGCGGGCCCGCCAACACTGCGACGCGATCGATCGCGAGGCGGCGGGGGCGCGCCTGTGAGCGACCATTGCCAGTGCTGCGCGCCTGCCATGGTCGCCCTGCGCCTGGACAGCATTGCCCGCAGGCTGGCCAGCTGGCGACCCGATCGGGGGCAGCCATGACGGCGTGCTGTCCCCTGTGCGGGGCTGATGCTCTGTACGCGATGCTGCTCGCGGCAGCCGCCAACCTGGCGGAGACCCGCGACACGGAAGCCGCCCGCGGCCTGGCTGGGCTGGGCCTGCGGGCGGGGACCCGCGAGTACATCCGCGCGCGGCTCGCGGAGCGGGGGGCAGGCTCATGACCGGGCCGCCGCCAAAAGCAAAGACGGGAGCCGCCTTGCCGGGCGGCACCGCCAACCAACCCAAGCGAGAAAGGCAGGTCGAGGTGAAGACTACGGAAATGAGAAACACCGAGCAAGGCCCGCCCAGCGTGCACGGGGGGCCTGCCGCCGACCGCATGCCCGACAGCGGCGAGACGGACGGACCTGTCGCCCGTCCGCCGTCGCCCGTCCACCTGATCCGTCAGCCGGCGGAGGGCCAGGCACGGACGTGGTGCGACCGGTGGCCGACCGACCGCGTCCCGTGCGGACACGGCTTGGTCGGCCACGTCGACCGGATGACCTGCCACATGTGCCGCCTGGCGTGGGTGGAGGAGCGCGAGGCTGAGATCAGCCGCACCCTCTGCCACTCGAGCGAGTTCCGGGTAGTCGTGGACGCCGTCGACCGCGACGAACCTGGGGACCTGGGCAGCTACGCCCAGCTGCGCGGCAGGTTCGGCCACGGGCTGCAAGGCGTGGCTGCCTGGGCCCTGGACCGTGTGGCGGCGATGGTCGCGGAGGTCTGTCGCGCCATCGAAGCGAACGACGGACAGGCGCTCGAGCGGGCCGCGACCATGGCCGAGCTCGCAAGCGCATGGACCGATGAGCCAGACCAGGAAGCCAAGTCGGGCGCGTTTGTCGCACGTGCACGCCTCCGTCACGCACTCGCCGGTTGCGAAGCCGCCATCGAGCGCGCGCGGGAGCCGGACGGGCTGAGCGAGGCGGAGGCCTTCTGGATTGCGTGGGGTGTTGTGGGTGGCGCGCCGGAGCTCGCCCAGGACGGCATCGGCGAGTTCCTTCGGAAGCGCGCCACTGAGCTTGCGACGGCTCCGACGAACCGCGGCCGGGGGCGCAAGCGCGCCATCGGCCTGCTGCAGGAAGTGATCGAGCGCGCCGGTCTGGACGTGGACCGGCGGCAGATCAAGTACGCCCTCGAGAAGAAAACTTAGTGGCCGCACGTTCGGCCATTTAGGTCGAGCGCTCAACCCGCCGTAAGCTGTCGTCATCTCACAGGAGACGGCAGCATGCACACCACCGATCGAGTCCGCGTCGCCGCGCAGGCGATGCTGAGCCCACGCACCGTGGATCGCGCCTATGCCGGCGCGAACATCTACGCGACGACCCGCGCCCGCATCGTGCAGGCCGCGGAAGCGCTCGGGCTGCCCCCGCCGCCCGAATCGACGGCCCCCGAGCAGGAGGCCGCTTAGTCCTCCCCCAGACGCAAATGAGGCGCCCAGACCCTCCCAGATCGCGGCGCGCCTCATTTTGAACGGAGATACCTGTGACCAGAACCAGAGATACACGACACCCACCCTCCCAGCAAGCCGAACCCACCGCCGCCCTGACCCTGCTGGTTGCCCACGCGTCGCGTGGGGTGTGCGTCCAGGGTTATCCGGGCGGAGCTACTGGACTGGCTCCAGTCGCGCCCGTGCGGCGGCGGCGAGGCGGAGTAGCCATGCAGCTCCGCCCCTACCAGACAGGCGCGATCGAACGCGTGCGAGGGGCGATCCGTCAGGGGAGGCGCCGCCCGTGCTTGGTCGCGCCGACCGGCGCCGGCAAGACGGTGATCGCGAGCTCCATGATGCGGTCGGCGTACGAGCGCGGGTCCCGCGTGCTGTTCGTGGCCCACCGACGCGAGTTGATCGTGCAGGCATGGACCAAGCTGCAAGACGCCGGCATCCCTGTAGCGGCGCTGGGCATCCTGATGGCCGACGACCAGCGCGCCAACCCCGACGCGCCGATTCGGGTGGCCAGCGTCGACACCCTACGGCACCGGACCTACCCGCCGGCCGATCTGGTCATAATAGACGAGTGCCACCGGTCCCTGGCTCGCACGTATCGCGACCTGGTCGAGCACTACACGGGCGCCATCATCGTCGGACTCACGGCGACGCCCTACCGCGCCGATGGGTCTGGCCTGGGCGACGTGTTCGACGCCCTCGAGGTGGTGACCACGCCGCGGCAGCTAATCGGCGAGGGCTTCTTAGTCGAGCCCAAGGTGTTCAGTGCTCCGCCCGAGTCCATGCCCGACCTGAGCGGCGTACGGACCCGTGCCGGTGACTATGTCGAGGCGGACCTTTCCGCCGCGGTGATGTCCGGGCAGCTGGTCGGCGGGATCGTCGAGCACTGGCAGCGGCTGGCCGACAACCGCCGCACCGTGGCGTTCGCGGTCAACGTCGCCCACAGCGAGGCGATCGCAGCCGCATTCCGTGAGGCCGGTGTAGCAGCCGAGCACCTGGACGGCACCACGCCCACCCGGGAGCGGGACGCGATCCTCGCGCGCCTCGAGTCCGGCGAGACCCGCGTTGTCTCAAACTGCGGTGTCCTCTGTGAGGGTTGGGACCAGCCGGCCGTGAAGGTGGCGATCCTCGCACGGCCTACACAGTCCACGGGCCTCTACCTCCAGCAGGCGGGCCGCATCCTACGGCCGTGGCAGGACGTGCCAGCTCTCATTCTCGACCATGCCGGCAACTGCCTGGCGCATGGTCTGCCGCAGCAGGATCGCGAGTTCAGTCTCGAGGGGACCAAGGGCAAGGGCGGCGGTGGTGCTGCACCGACGAAGGAATGCCGCGAATGTCACGCGGTCGTGGCTGCGGGCTGCAAGACGTGCCCCGAGTGCGGCGAGGACTTCCCCGCCGGGGAGGGCAAGCCGGCGCCCGAAGAGTCCACCGGCGAGCTGCGGGAGCTGACCCCGGAGATGTACGAGCGCTGGGCGGCAGCCTGGGCTGACATGGTCGCGGACTGGACCGCGACCAACGGCCAGCGGGTCGCGGACGGCATGAGGCCACGCAAGCCGGGCTACATCTTCCACCGCTTCAAAGAACGCTTCGGCCACCCTCCCCCGCGGGGGAAGGCGTTCGCCCTGCCGCCCGAAATCGCCGACGCCGAGACCAAGGCGGAGGCGCTCCGGGAGCTGCAATCGGAGGCCAGGGCCCGCGGCTACAAGCCCGGGTGGGCAGTGCACCGCTACCGAGCGCGATTCGGCGAGGATCCACCGCGTGAGCGGCGCAAGAGGCCCGCAACACGTGCCGGTGCAGCGATGGGGGCCGCATGACCCCGGTCACCGTCCTTCGCAACCGCTACGTGCGCGGCTTCCCGAAGCATGACGAAGGTGAGCGCACCTACGTGCTGGACCTGTCGCAGGCGCTGGCCCGCACTTACCGCACTGACGCCCATTTCGCCGCCTACGCCACGCCCTGCGCCCGACGCCTGTCGCGTGACGCGGTCGACCAGCTACCGCACGTGGCTCTGACCACCGCCGTGGTGGACGTCGACTGTCCGGCCGTCCACGGCACCGACGAGCCCGCGCCCCCGCTCTGGCGCCAGCAGTTGCTCGAGCGCTTCGTCGCCATGCGTGCCGATCACCCGGGCGGCTACCTGTACGGGACCCGTGGAGGCGCCCGAATCGTCTACCGCCAGGCGACGCCCACCCTACTCACCTGCGGACGGGACGCGCAGGAATGGCGCAAGGCCTACGCCGTGTTGCTGGCCTACCTGCAGCGGCGCTACGACATCGCCGGGGACCACGCGTGCGGAGATTGGCAGCGGCTTTTTCGCCTGCCGCGTGCGACCCGCGATGCCGGCAAGCCCGAGGCCTGGGGCGCCATCGGCGACCCGAGCGCGATCGGATCGCTCGCAATCGAGGCCAGCGCCGACGACGTAGCAGCGGCGCGGGCCGCATCGAAAGCCTTCCGAGCGCGGCGCGAGGTCGACCTATCCGGCGTGTCCGGCGCCGCGGACGGGTTCGGAGTGCTGTACTACGCCCTGCAGGCCCAGGGGGCGGTGGGGCGCCAGCTGAGCGGGTGCAGCTACGCTATCCGGTGCCCCAACGAGGCACAGCACACGACAGGGCAGACCGGCGACGGCTCCACCGTGCTGTATCTGCCGGACGGCGCCGGGCAGGAGCTCGGGACCATTCACTGCATGCACAGCCACTGTGCCGGATTCGGGCCGCGCGAGTGGGTGCGGTTTTTCGGCTCGGCCGACCTATCCGCCGCCCGGGTGCGGGCCGGCATTAACCGAGAAGGGAGGGCCGCGTGACCCAAAACGTGGTCAAGATGCCGGGCAAGCTGCCGCCCATCAAGTGGCACAGCACCGACGAGATTTTCGCGCAACTGCCCGAGACGGAATGGGCAGTCAAGGGCGTGCAGATCGGCCCAGGGCGCCCGACGCTGGTGGCCGGCTACGGCGCAAGCGCCAAGACCCTGAGCATGCAGTCCATGGGGCTGTGCCTGGCCGCTGGACAGCCCGTGTGGGGCCAGTTCGACGTCAAGCCGGTCCGCGTGAGGCACCTCGATTACGAGCAAGGCTTCAAGGCCAGCGCCAAGCGCTACCAGCGGCTGGCCATCGGCCACGGCATCCACCCCGACGCGCTGGGCGGACGCCTGGAGCTCGCCGACATGCCGAACGTGTATCTCAATAGCCCGGGCGCCGTGGACGCCTACGCCACCGCCTGCGAGGGCGCAGACGTGGTCGTGCTGGACTCCCTGCGGGGCGCCACTCCGGGCACGGACGAAAACGCCAGTGAAATCCGGGAGCATTTGGACGCCCTGACCCGCGTTTCGGGCAAGACCGGGACAGCATTCGTCGTCATCCACCACGCGGGCAAGCCCAAGGACCGGGACAGCGACGCCCGCACCATCGCCCGCGGAAGCTCGGCCATCTTCGACGCCTGCGGGTGTGTGCTGGTGCTGCAGGCGCCCAAGACCAAGGGCGACCCCCGCCGCGTGACGCAGACGAAGCAGCCCGCGGAGTCGGCCGGCGGGGGCGTCGATGACTTCGGGCTGCAGGTCACGGACGTCTGGGAAGGCGACGACCCCACCGCTGGGGTGCGCGTCGAGTACGTCGACCTGGGCAGCGAGGCGGAGCGGACAGTGGCCGACGACCTGGCCGCCTACGACAGCCTGACATCCCGCCTGTTGGACGTCGTCGCCAGCAAGCCAGGCGCGACCGCCAACACCGTCTGTGCCGTGGCCAAGGGCACCAAGAGCCGCAACCTGGCCGCCCTACGGGATCTGGTCGACACGAGCCGCCTGAGGGCGCTGGCGGGCCCGAACAACTCCACTCGCTACTACCCCATAGGCGACCACGAGGATGACTAGAGCCAAGACCACCACCGACATCGGCCAAACGTGCTTCAAGGTGCGGATCGCCATTCCTGGCTCACTCATCCATGCCCTGTCCCGCACCGAGCCCATTGTTCATCTCGACGGCGACACCATCCGGTCGGTCGATTGGGAGCCCATCGACGGCACCGACCACGGCGACACCATCGGGCACGTGAGGTGGTCTGATGTAGTCGCTATCACCTGGCGGAGGTCCTGGGTGGTTCAGCACCCCAGTGGTTCGCTCAGGTGGTTCGGGTGGTTCCCCCTTAAGGGGGGGGGAACCACCGAACCAGTTCGAAGTAGTTCGCGAACCACCGCGAACCACCAAGAACCACTTGCTGGTGAGTTAGCTTTTGAGGGGCAAGAGGGGGGGGGTACACGTGCCAATGGATGGCCGCGCGCCCTCAGTCCAGTAAGCCCGGAATCAGACACCCCGAGCACAGGGACACACACGTGCCAAGACTGCGGCGGTCGCAGGGGGCACGTGGTTGGTGCGATGGGGGAGCGCTGGCGAGTGACGGTAGGGCCCGGGGTGGCTATCCCCCGCCCGCTGGAACCACCGACCCCAGACCGGTGGCAGCACCACCCCGGCGGCCCTGGGGCGCGTGTGGAGGCCGGTGGCGGCCCTGCGGCTGCGGCGATGCGTGCCCGTCATCACCCCACCACCCCGGCAGCCCCCCGCCATCGCCCCCGTTCACCCCAACCCGTCGGCACAGCCCGGCAGGAGGCCCACCATGACCACCCCCGATCATCCCCCCACCGCTGGCCCAGCGCAGCTACGCGAGGCCGCCAGGCGCATCGCTGCCAGCACCGACCCCACGGCCGCGGGCGACCGCCTGGCCCGCCAGCTCATGGCGCAAGCGGAGCAGCTCGACGGCGTCGAGTCTGACGCGCGCGTGATCGCCTACGTCGAAGCGGCTCAGCTCAGCCCCGGGGCCCTGCCGTCGCAGCCCACGCCCACGGACGAGCATCGGCGCCTCGCGCGTCAGGCTGCCGGGCTGGAGGTGAGCCATGCATGAGTCTTGGCTCATCGACGGCGCCGCCATGGGCGAGCTGCGCGCGCTCGATCAGGCGCGAACCGAGAATCCCGAGGCATACGCGCGCGTGACGCCTGCCCCGGCCGGCGGCCTCACTACCGCCGCAGACGGCACCGCAGAGATCCGGATCTCTGGCGTGCTTCTGCCCGGTGCAAGCCACTTCGCGCTCTACCGCGGTGGGTCGACTCGATACGGCGACATCCGCGATGCGCTGGCGAAGGCCGACCAGGACCCCGCGGTCAAGCGGATCGTGCTGAACATCAACAGCCCGGGCGGTGCCGTCGACGGCCTTTTCGAAACGGTGAACGCGGTCCGCGCTGTGCGGAAGCCGATCAGCGTCCGCGCATCAGCGGCGCTTTCGGCAGCGTATGCACTGGCCGCGGCGACCGGCGGGCCCATCGTTGCGGAGAGCGAGGCGTCCCAGTTCGGCTCGATCGGTGTCGCAACACCGAGCTACTACTTTCTGCAGGGCGAAGAGGTCATCTCGATCACATCGACAGAGGCGCCGAAGAAGCGGCCCGACGTGCGCACCGAAGAGGGCCGGGCGGTGATCCGCGAACACCTTGACGCGGTGCACAAGCTCTTCGTCGAGGCCATCGCGGAAGGTCGCCGCACGAAGGCGTCCGACATCAACGCCAACTATGGCCGCGGCGCAACCCTGCTCGCCCGTGAGGCGCGGGCGGCCGGCATGATCGACCGCATTCCCACCAAGCCGCGGCGGGCGGGGGCGACGGCGGAGGGCGCGCACGGGCAGGCGGAACCCCTCCAAGCGGGGGAGTCGGCCGAAGCAGGGATCGACCGCCTCCGGAGCGATATCGTCGCCCGCATGGAGGCCCGGCGAGGCATGAGGCGCACCGCCCAGCCAGCCGCGCCGCCGCCCCACGGCGCACCCAGCCCAGCACCGGCGCCCGCGGCGACTGGCGATGTAGACGCGATGCGCAGCGCCATCATGAACCGTCTCGAGGCCAGGCGCGGGAAGCGCTCGGCGCAGCCCGATGGCACGCAGGCCACCCAGGGCGAGGCAGCCCCGGCAGCCGCCGCAGCGACCGCTTGCGACGCCACGCCACCAACGAGCGGATTCGATCTTCAAGACCAGATCGTTGCCATCATGGCAGCGCGCAAGGCTGGCCAGGTTCCGCCCAGGTGGGCAACGACCCCCATTGGCCAGCAGCACGAGCCCGAGCCGGTGGCGGGCGACCTGGAACCGGGGCCCGACCACGCGCAGGACCCCAGCGAGGCGCCTGGCCGCAACATGCAGATCGCCTTGCGTACAATTCAAATAATGCGCGCGCACGGCGCGGGGAAATGAGGTGGCGACGATGATCCCATGGCTACGAGAGCGCACCGCCACGGTGCCCGAGTTGGAGGGCCAGCTGCAGGCGGCCCAGGCCGAGCTCGCCGACGCGGAGACCGCGACGGCTGCGGCGCTGCAGGCCTTCGACGATGATCCCGGCGGGTCCGCCAAACAGCTAGCCAAGGCACGCGACCGTGAGGCGCTCGCCCGCGAGCATGTGGGCCGGGCCGAGCGCTTGCTTGCGGCGGCCCGGGAGCGCGAGGCGCAGCGCGAGCGCGAGGCGAAGGCCAAACGCCTTCAGGAGCTGGAGCGGCTGCTCAGCAACCCCGAGACCGCCCGCCGCCGCGAGCCCGCCCTCGCGAAGCTGCTCGCGGCGCTCGAGGAGGCCGCCGCGGCTGAAGCGGAACGCCTGGACGTCGAGGCGCAGATCGGCGCGCTGCACACCGAGCGCGAGCACCTCGCGCGCGAGCTCCACGGCGTCGAGCCGTCCGTCGCACTTCGCGACAGCACGCCCAACCCGGTGCCGGTGGCAGACTCCCTCGAACGGTTGGCGCGCGATCATCACGGGCAGCCCATCGGCGACGTCTACCGCCGCATCGCGCGGACGTGGGGAGCGGCACGATGACCGATCGAGGGCACCTCCACATGGTTCACGGGTCCGCCGAGCAGCACCAGGCGCACCTTGAGCGCATCGACCGGGCCCGCGCGCGGCAGACCACCGAGTTCGCCGTCGCGCCGGGTGCCAGCTTACGCGCGCTCGACGGCACGGTCATCCGCGGTCGGGATGACGGCGGGGCAGCGGTGACCCCCGAGCAGTTTGGCGCGGACGGCCTCGCTTTCCTGACTCACTGCGTCAGCGTGGGCACCGTGATGCGGATCGATCGATATGAGGCCGAGCAGCGCACGCGGCCGCGGGGCGCTTACCAGGTCGGACCTCGCGCTCTTTTGCTCGGCGGCGACTCGCTTCCGCCTGGCACGCCGGTGCCCCTGGACGCAGTCGACGGCGACACGCTGAGCCATCTCATCCGGCGCGGCCTGATCGTGCGCGACGCCCCCGCCCCCGACGACGGACCGGAGGCGGCGTGAGCATGGGCGGAGGCCAGCGGTGTGCCGAGATGTGCGCGGGTCCTGTGAGCCCCCCCCCGGGGGTATGCGGTTTAGATTGCGGACGGCGCCCCTCGAGCAAATACCGACTTTTCAATGAACCGAACACCCGGAGCTCAGCCAGCTAGCAGAGACAGCTTTTTGACAAAAGCCCCTAAAAACAAAGGCCCAAAAGCCACGGAGCGCACGCGCGGCAAGGGTTCGGATAGTGTCCGAACACCGGCCGAACACCCGTGCGAATCCGAACACCAGCAGCACCTTGTCTCTCGGGCCCGGCTCGCCACCATCGCGGGGGTCAGCGACTCCCTCATCTCCCGCCATTGCCTCCGCGGTGGGTTGGTGGGGGCGGTGGTCGGGCGGCGGGTCGACTTGGCGCACCCGGCGGCCCTGGCGTGGCTGCGAGCCCGGGGAGTCGATCCACTCGAGGCCCGTTCGCCGGCGCCCACCGCCCCAAAAGCGGACCGGCCGAGCACCCCAGCCCCCGCCCCGGGCGCGCGAGACGTCACATCCCCTGCGCGGCCCCCCTCCGACGATCAGCCAGCATGGCCACGGTCCCGCGACGAGATCACGGACCTTGCCCGCCTGCGCGACCAGGCGAAGCGTGATTTCGGCTCCGGGCAGGAGGTCGCCGATTGGCTGGCGATCCGAAAGCTACGGGCGGACGCTGCCATAGCAGAGCGCAAGAACGCAACGCATGCCGGCCGACTCTTGCCGACAGAGGCGGTCCGAGTCCACATGTTCGCCGCGCTCGAGGGCTTGACGCGCCGGCTGTTGGGCGACCTGGCCAACACGATCCCGATGCGCCTCCGTCCCCACCTGGTGCGCGGCGACGACGCGACCGCGCGCGAGGTCTATCGCGACATCGTGGGGCGTGCGATCAAGGGTGTGCGGTCGCAGATCACCCGCTCGATTCGCGCGGCGCTCGCCAACCCGAGCGACAACCCGCCGGCCGTCGGGGAGGACCCGCCATCGGTCGACCGGACGCGCGCGCAAGCAATATCCCCGGGGCTTCGGCGCGCGCTAGAATCCGCCCTGCACGATGCGGCCGGTGGGATCGTGTCCAGCGCCGTCACCGCGACTGCCCGTCACGCCGCAGGTAGACCTTTCAGCGACGAGGTCTTCGATAGCGTCCGCGACCTCCAGCCCGACATCGAGCGGGACGCACTGGACACCGCGCGCCTGAAGCTACGTGCCGCGCTCGATCGCACGATCCGCGAGCACGAGCGGCAGCCCCCCACACCCAGCACTTCCGAGGAGCGCGCCACATGACCAGCATCCCCGCCAACTACGTCGACTCGCTCACCTTACGTGACTGCCTCGCACTCGCCGGGATCTTCATCCCGGAAGGCGGACCCGTCGCCGTCGCCGACATCACCCGTGCACTCGAGCAACTGGCCGAGCGCGTCGCCGTCGATGACACCCTACGAGCCCGTGCGGAGCGAGAGTGGCTGGCGCAGCGCTTCGGCAAGATTTTCCCCAACACGGAGGACTGACACATGCCCGATCTCATCATCGACCTACCTGCGGATCTCCAGGCCTACGACGTCGAAACGCTGTTGGCCTGGTTCTCAGACCCCCGCACGTGCCCCGACGAGCGTATCCGCGTACTGATGCGCACCGAGGCGAGGGCCGCCCTGCTCGAGCTTCGCCGGCTGCACGCCGATCACGGCGAGGTCATCGCATGACACAAGCTTTGCCCCAACCGCCGGGCGCGCGTCGCTCCGGGGTCGGTGGTTGCACCGTCATAGTCGCGGCGGGAGCGGGGGTGCCTTCCCCCGTGGGGGCACAGCGCAACTTTTGGGCCTGGTCGCGTTCACCAGGCCGCTTGCCGGCGGCGCACGGCAGGCAGGGTCGCCGCGGGGTGCCTTCCCCGTTTCGGCTCCACATCCGCGCCATCACCCGCCCCGGGTATCGGTGCCCGGGTTCCTGTCATCGCCGCGACGGGAGTGCGGCTCGGATCGTTTCCTCCGGTCCGAGTCGCGCGCGGGAAGCGCACCTTTCTCCCGGACCCGTCCGGCAACCCCAACACCATGAGGTAGCTATCATGTCTACGACGATGCCCGAGCAGGGCGACCACCAGGCCGCCGAGCCGCCCGCACCACGACCCAGCGTGCGACTCGCAAGTGCTGGACGCGCTCACGCGGCAGGCTGCGCGCTATCTCGCGGTTCGCAACTGGGAACGGCGTAAGGTCGCCAAGGCTTCGATCTCGGGCTTGGACGGGGACTTCTTGGCTGCCATGGCGGTTCACAGGTTCACATTTTTCGCAGAGTCGGTTTTTGCTCGAGCTTCGCGGTCCGCAATCTAAACGGCGACCCCGGGGGGGTGCCGTCACAGGACCCGCTGCGGGAGGTATGGGCGCGTGTTCGTGCCAATGGCGGTGTAGCGCGCGGCCGCTCGTCGCCGGTACGGGGGCCGGCGTCGGGCGGTTCGGGGGCGGGTGTCCCAAAACCTCCGGCCCGGCGCCGCGGACGCCCTTATTGGGACGGATCGAGTAGGTCGAGCATATCTCGCTCGCCGCGCCCACGTGCGAGGTAGTCGTCTAGTCCCAGCTTGCGCCCTTCGCTTGTCGGGAGCCGCGCACGCCGAACCGTCGCACCGAGGTTGGTCAGCTGCGTGACGAGCTCCGCTTCAGCCTGCCCGACCTCCGGGTTGTTGACGACGTCAGCATCCAGCACCACGACCACGTCGCGACCGCGCAACGGCACGTCCGCCCATTCGCTGTCTGCAGGCATCCCGCGCACCCCCGGGAAGCTCACGCACGCCAGGCCGATCGACACGGCGGCATCCGCCTTGCGCGGGGACTCGGTGACGTACAGTCGCCGCCCCGCGTCCAGCACCCACTCACGTGCCACCGGATTGCAGTCCACGAGGGCATAGGCGCCCTTGCGCGGATTGCGGTACCGATAGCGGCGCTTGGGCGGGTTGTCGACGCGGAGTTGCGCCCAAGGCGATTCGCCGGTCACGTGGTGCATAGGGATGCTGAGCCCGTCCTTGAGTGTCTTGTACCCACGTGCCTGGGCGACTTCGAGGTTCACAGCCGATGCTCTCAGCAGCTGGGCGTGATGGCTCGCCACATCGGCACCGTAGGGCAGCACCTCCCGGATGTAGCGCTGCAACGTCGTTCGCGGGATCCCGGTCCACTGCTCCATCTTTCGCAGCGATGCGCCTTTGCGTCGCATGGCTCGCCGGATCGCCTGCTCGTCGATGTCGTCGCGCTTCGGGCGCCCCGCCGGGCGACGTGCGGTGGCAGCGGTGGCGGCAGCGAGACGCGCGGCTTTCGTCTGTCGGTTGGTGGGCAACCCGAGCCGCGCGCGCGCTTCTTTGCGGCTCACGCCGAATGCCCGCTCGACGATCGGGAGTAGGCGGTCCATGTTGCGCCGCATCCACTCGTAGTCCGAGATGGACCGCGAGCTCGGCGCGGCTTGCTTGTGGGGCTCCGGCGGTGGCGGTGGCGCCGGTCGAGGAGGAGTCGGCTTTGATGTTGGTGGCGGCGGGACCGGGCCGTGAATGTTCATGGCGTCCAGCTCTTCGAGGTCCTGGTATTCATAGTTCGGCAAGTACGTCTTGCGGCGCCGAGAACGCCCGGGCTGCCGGCGCATCTCCCGCTCCTCCTTGAGGAGCTGCCGGTAGGTTATGCCGTACCCTTCATGCACGACGTCCAGGCCGTAGCGCCGGACCGCGGGCAGGACGCCCATTGACACCTGCGCTGCCTCCAGCATTTCTCCGAACCTCCGGCGCCGGTCTTCGTCGTCGCCCCCCGCCTTGGCTTCCGCGTCGGCCCTGGCCTTGGCTTCCGCGTCGGCTCTTGCTTTTGCCCTGGCTTCGCGCCGGATGAGCGCCGCCGCGACGGGGTAATCCCGCTCCAGCTCTTCTGCGGTCATCTCCCGCGGTCGACCGCTCCGCAGGCGGTCCCGATTCTGCTTCTTCATGGCCCAAAAACTACCACCCGAAATAGATCGCCGAAATGGCGGTTTTGGGACGGCGGAGGTAAGCCAGGTGGGCGGAGGCACGGCGAGGCGCGTAGCCTGATCAGGATCGGAGAGGGATCCAGAAGCCGCGCACGTCTCAGACTCCATCGCGAAGCGATTGCCCTGCACATTGCCGAAGCTACCGCACGACACGGGGTACGTGCCGGTGGCCGTCAATCCGTTCAGGGATACCGTACCCTCCGCGAGGGCGCTGCCGGCGTACTGGGCGCCCTGGTCGCTAGTCGTCCAGGCGCGCGCCGACAGGAGAATCGAGCTGCATTCAGCCGGCGTGTTGTCCCAGTAGCTTGAGCCCGCAGCGGTGCAGCTCGCGCTCAAGGACTCATCCCTCGCGTGAAACGTGTGCGTGAGCCCGTCGAATGCCGTTTCGAGCGTGGCGGTAGCCGTGAGCCACGAGCCGGACGTCTCGCACGTGCCCGCCGAGCTGCACTCATCGCCCGAGGGGCATACCTTGCCCACGCGGCAATCGTCGTCACCTGCGCCACTGCCATCGGGCTCGCACATGCCGTCCACGCACGATTCGCCGGTGGGACACAGCACCCACGGGGAGCACTCGCCAGGGTCGTCGCAGCGGTACTCGATCGTGCCCTGGTTTCCCAGCATGTCAGGTCCGGACGCCCGGTAGGCGGGAGCGCACTGCGCCGCGCATGTCTTGACCGCTTCCCAATGCCCGCACCCATCGCCATCGTCCACGCACTCTTGCAGCGTGACGCCATCCGGAGCGCAGCCCTGGGCCCAACCCGGCGCGCACCAAATGCAATCGGCGCGCGTCGCGGTGGCATCCGCCCCTTCCGGCCCTTCCGGCCCTTGGGCCCCTTCCGGCCCTTGCGGTCCTTCGGGGCCTTCCGGTCCTGGCGGTCCCTGCGGACCCGTCGCGCCATCTGCGCCATCGGCACCGTCACTGCCGTCCGCGCCGTCCTGCCCATCGGAGCCATCGGCGGAAGCGGCAGCACGCCATCAACGAGTTCGGGCAGCTCGTCATCCACCTCGCGTTCCCCTCCCATCTCAAAGCCAAGCGATATCGCTTACATGGGATCATACCCGACGATTTCCAGCGACGTCCAATTGCGTACGCATCGAACCAATGGTATGCACTGAACTATGAGCAAGTCGGTACAGGTAGCCGTGCGAGTGGACCAGGAGACCGTGACCCTGGCGGACCAAGTCGTCACCCTCGTGATGGATGTCACGGGTGTGCGCCCCACCCGCTCGCAGGTCATGCGGCAGGCGATGGAGTCGGGGCTCGCAGCGATGCGCACCGAGACGGCGAAGAAGGCGACCCGCAAGCGCAAGAGCTGACCCGGCATCCCGCCGGATCGAAACGCCCCCGCGGTGCGCAAACACCCGGGGGCATGGCACAGGAAACGGAGCTTCCCAATGCAGACCGAAGATACCACGCCAACGCCCCCCGCAACCCCCGCGCCTGACGCACCGCCGCCCGCCCCGGAGTGGGGGCCCACCCTGGTGCCGGACGTTGGGCGCGACCTGTACGCCATGGCCAAGGGCGTGTCGCGCGAAACCCTCAAGCACCTACGCGCCGCGGCCAGCATCGTGCTGGGCGAGTTGTATCAGGAGGGCACCATCGCCCAGAACCCGGCCCGGGACGTGACCGTGCCCAAGGCCGCGCGGAAGGACCGGCGGGAACGCGCTGTGCTCACGGACGAAGAGCTTGCCGTGTACCTGGCGGCGCCGCTGCGGGTGATGGCTCGTTACGAGCGCTACGAGATCGCCGCCCTGCAGCGGCAGGTCATGAGCATCCTGTCGCGCACCCTGGGCGGCTCGCGCACCGGGGACCTGCACGCCATGGACTGGGCGGACGTGGACACCGCCGAGTTCTATTTCGTCCACGTGGCCCGGGCAAAAACCGAGCGGCCCGAGCGGCTGGCGATTCCCGCCGTCCTGCGCCCCTACCTCGCCCGCTGGCACGCCCACTGGGGCAACCCCACCGAGGGGCCCGTGTTCCCGGTCTTGCGGGGCGACAACCTGGGCGCGGCCAAGTCCTCGAACAACTCCTACGCGAAGGCGCTCCGCCGCGATCTGCAACGTGCCTTCAAGTGGGCCCGCGAGCAGGGCGACAAGGAGATCCCCGCCGAGGACTCCCAGCGCTGGCGGGAGCTGTTCAGCCTCAACGAGCCGCACACCAAGCCCGTGGACTTCCACAGCTGGCGCAGGGCCTACGTG
>Ga0210085_1000446_pt1 | contig 17377 bp, 12 predicted proteins | sample China_Galinas_PW_5_FD_184866 | JGI IMG/M metagenome (GOLD analysis project Ga0210085, IMG submission 184866) | Wetland microbial communities from San Francisco Bay, California, USA, that impact long-term carbon sequestration - China_Galinas_PWC_D1... | ecosystem: Environmental > Aquatic > Marine... | reverse complement strand
CAGGCGGGCAAAATATTCAAAAGAGCGGTCGCAAGTTCGTTCTGCATCATTTGGAAAATAACACGCCGGAAGTTCACGGAATCTTGGATGATGTTGGATTTCATATTAATTTCCATATATTAATTAGTACAGGATATCAGGAATGATGCACAGAATCCATTAAAAACATGTCTGAATCTTGCACAGACCGTCTTGAAATGATAGAGATAATGACTTAGTGCTCTGATTCGCAAATAAGGTGATGTTTTTTATAAAACCATCACATTGAATAGGGCCATGTATCATGAAAGTACTTGAGGGGTCGGGGAGTTTTTCTCTAAAATCCTTGAATATCAGCCTCCGGCTCGTAGAGCCTACGCCTCGGAGAGCGGAATGGATGATCTTTTTTTAAATCGGATGCTGTCTGAGTGGCTTAGGGGTCGTTAGAAAAAACAGGCGCACACCGAAATCGTATCTTTAGAAGAATTTTAAAATAATGCAGAGAACCTATTTATATTTCAAAGATAGTTTACTGTTTTTTCTTTACGATCCCTTGCCGCGAGTTTTATCCGCCTCTGGCGTGATCATGCGGTTTAAAAAAAGATTATCCATGTAGCGGTTGTTTAGAAAAACTCCCCGACTCCTCAAGCAATTAAAGTCTGAAATGAGCTAACATTAATGACCAAAGAGAAAAAAATACCCATTGTCGTGGTCGGGATGTCCGGGCTGTTTCCCGGCGCCTCGAACCTCGATACTTTCTGGCAAAACATAGTCAACAAAAAAGACACCACCATTGAGGTGCCCCCTGGCCGATGGATTGCCGATCCGGATGATATGGTTCATCCGCACCCCATGCCGGACAAAGCCTTTTCAAAGCGGGCCTGCCTGATTCAGGATTTTAAATTCGACCCCAAAGGACTCGATCTTGACCAAGATGTGTTAAACGCTCTGGACCCTTTACACCAGATGGTCCTTCACACCGGCCGGGATGCTTTATTAAGCTGTAACACCTCATCTGTGGACAAAAAAAACATTGGGGTGGTCCTGGCTGCCATCGCGCTCCCCACGGACTCGTCGTCATCCATTACCCGAAAAATCCTCGGAACATCTTTTGAAGAAATGCTGTTCGGTGGGCCTTCAACAGATCATCAACGAACTTTTTCAAAAAAAGAATGCCTGGCTGCCAGGGTCACCAGCCTTCCGGCAGCTTTGCTCGCCCAAGCCCTGGGCCTGGGCGGTGGAACCATGACCCTGGATGCAGCCTGCGCATCATCCTTGTATGCCGTAAAACTGGCCTGTGACGAACTCTTATCTTACAGGGCCGATGCCATGCTGGCCGGCGGCATTTCAAGACCCGAGTGCCTCTACACCCAGGTGGGATTCAGCCAGCTCCGCGCGTTGTCCCCTTCAGGTCGCTGCGCTCCGTTTGACGAAACCGCGGACGGCCTGGTGGTGGGAGAAGGTACAGGCATTCTGGTGTTGAAACGTCTGGATGATGCCCTGCGGGATCAGGATATCATTCATGCCGTCATTAAAGGCATCGGACTTTCCAATGACATGCGAGGCAATCTTCTGGCCCCGGACAGTGAAGGCCAGGTTCGTGCCATGAAAAGTGCTTATGACGCTGCGGGCTGGTTTCCTGTCGATGTGGATCTCATTGAATGCCACGGCACGGGCACACCCATAGGCGATGTTGTGGAACTTCAAAGTTTGAGAAATCTCTGGAGTAACACCGGCGGGTCAACAGGCCAATGCCCTATCGGATCTATCAAATCCATGATCGGCCACCTTTTGACCGGTGCCGGGGCTGCAAGCATGATCAAAATCCTTCTGGCTTTAAAACATAAAACATTGCCGCCATCTCTTAATTTCAACCACGCTGCGGACAACAGCCCCCTTCTCAACAGTCCGTTCCGGGTGCAAACCGAACCTGAACCCTGGATGAGAAGAGATGATAAGACACCCCGCCGCGCTGCAGTGAGCGCATTCGGGTTCGGCGGAATCAACAGTCATTTGCTATTTGAAGAATGGAACGCTGGGATTGATGATTGTCGATTGATGATTGGTGATTGCAAATCCTCAATTACTACCAATACATCGAAATCTTCACCGAACACCAACAATCATCAATTACCCATTACCCATTGTCCCATCGCCATCATCGGCATGGCTGCTGCCTTCGGCCCTCTGACATCTTTAAGGGCTTTTCAGGAAACGGTGCTAAGAGGAGAATCCATCATCGCCAAAAGACCCGAAGGCCGTTGGAACGGATGTGACGCTATGGCCGACATTTATCTGGATAACAGGGCAGCCTGGGGCGGATTCATGGATGAGCTTTCCATCGATCTTGAAGGATTTCGCATCCCGCCCAATGAAATTCCGGATATCCTCATCCAGCATTTGTTGATGCTGAAAGTTTCCATGGATGCCATGAAAGATGCCGGGCTCCCCTTAAGACAGGAGCGGCCCCGCATGGGTACTTTCATCGGCATGGATTTTGATTTTGAAGCCACGGATTTTCACCTCCGGTGGAACCTTATCAACCAGATTCGAAAGTGGCAAAAACAAGGCCGCCTGAATTTAGACCCCGCTAACCCGGAAGATACCGCCCAATATCTGGCGTCGTTGCAGGATGCCTTTCGTCCGCCGCTCACAAACACACGAACCCTTGGGGCGCTTGGCGGCATCATCGCCAGCAGGATCGCCAGAGAATTTCGATTCGGTGGACCGAGCTACGTGGTGTCCAATGACGCAGCCTCGGGTCTTAAAGCCCTTGAAATCGGCGTGCGTTCTTTGCAGCAACATGAAATTGATTCGGTTCTTGTGGGGGCTGTGGATCTTTTTGGCGATGTCCGCAGTGTTATTGTATCGAACCAAATACGCTCCTTTACCCAAAAGCATGACATTCACCCTTTTGATGCATCGGCTGATGGAAGCCTTCCCGGTGAAGGTGCGACCGCCGTTGTGCTCAAAAGACTGGACCAGGCCATAACAGACGGTGACAGAATCTATTGTGTCATCAAAGGCATGGGAAAGGCCGGCGGAAGCAGCGCAAAAAACGATTCGCCGTCAAAGGACGCTGTTGTTCTGTCTTTGAAGCGATCCTTTCAGGACGCCGGGATATCCCCGTCTACCGTCAGTTTTGTGGAAACCCACGGCAGCGGCAACCCCAGTGAAGACCAAATAGAATCAGAAGCGTTGATGGAAGTATTTAACGGGCAACAACCGTTCTGTGCGGTTGGCTCCGTAAAGCCGAACATCGGACACACCGGGGCGGCTGCGGGTCTGGCATCTATCGTCAAAACCAGTCTCTGTTTGTACCAGGAAATCATTCCGCCGTTGACAAATTTTGCATCCCCCCTGTCTTCTCTCTGGCAACACAGTCCGTTTTACATGCCCGCCTTCCCCCAATACTGGTCAAGGGACAGAAAAGACGGTCCGCGCAGGGCATGTATCGGTTCCATGACGTTAGACGGCAACTGCATGCATACCATCATCGAAGGCTTTGAACACAACGCCCTTGACCCGGGTTCTGAAAAGATCATTCTGGAAAGAAAACGCCCTTTAGGATTTATGAAACCAGGGCTTTTTGTGGTCGAAGGCAGCAGCGAAAATGAACTTATAGAAGGTCTTTCTCTGCTCAAACGTCATATGACGCATTCACAGGATACAGCGGCCCGGTCAATGGAACCTTTGGCCCGATCCTGGTTTCGCAAAAACAGGTTGGTTCAAGACAAAAAATTGGCGGTATCCATTGTTGCCGGAAACCCGGTGCAGCTTGAAACGTTTATCGATGATGCCGAAGAAGCAATTTTTATGCAAACCCCGAGACACATGAACGGTGTGGTCGGAGTAGCTTATTCTACTTCACCCCTGGGTGCAACCAATGATATCGCATTCGTTTTTCCGGGCTCCGGAAATCACCATGTGGGAATGGGCAGGGGTATTGGTGTGGTGTGGCCGGAAATTCTTCGAAACATGGATGCCGACACCCTTCGGTTAAAGACCCAGCTCATTCCCGAATGTTATGTGCCCTGGAGAACCTCATGGGAAACAGGATGGGAAAAGGATGCCCTTGATAAAATCGTTTCAGATCCCTTGAACATGATATTCGGTCAGGTGCTTCACGGCTCAATGATGACCCGTCTTGTCAAACAATTCAAGATCAAGCCGGATGCGGTTCTCGGATACAGCTTGGGAGAATCCGCAGGACTTTTCGCCACGGGTGTATGGCCGGACCGCGGCCAAATGCTAAAACGCATGCTTAACACCGACCTGTTTCGCACCGAGCTGGCCGGTCCGTGCAATGCCGCCCGAATGGCCTGGAACATACCGACTGACGAAGATATGAACTGGTGTGTTGCTGTTGTCAACCGCCCGGCAGACAAAGTTCGCAAGAAAATCGACAAACAGCCTTTTGTAAGACTTCTTATCATCAACACCCCGGATCAATGTGTCATAGGCGGCAGAAAACCTCATGTCGAAGCCATCATTCAAAAACTGGGATGTGAGGCAATTTTTCTGGACGGTGTGGTCACGGTTCATTGTGACGCCGCAGCCCTTGTTGCCGAAGACTACAAGAATCTTCATTTGTTTGAAACCACGCCGCCTGAAGATATTCGATTCTACAGTTGTGCGTTGGGACGTTCTTACCTGCCGGACCGCGAGAAAGCAGCAAATTCAATTTTAGAACAAGCCCTATCAGGGTTCAATTTCACGACCTTGATCGAGCAGGCTTATGCTGACGGCGTCCGGATCTTTCTTGAAATGGGTCCACACGCCTCCTGCACGGGAATGATCAAGACAATCCTTAAAGAAAAGCCCCATCTGGCTCTTTCTGCGTGTTCCCGGGGTGAAGACGACGCGCTGACCATGCTTAAATTTTTGGGAACACTGGCAACCCATAGGATTCCCGTCGACCTTGATCCTCTTTACGGTACCCATGCATTTCCCCCGGCTGTCTGTGAGGTCCACGCCCGGCAACCCGAGCGTCTGATGAAACTGCCCGTGGGCCAAAAGATACCCTCTCCTTTTCTGCCGAAAACAGAGCCAGCGTTTAGGGGTCGGATATCAGGGATCAGGGATCAGGGACCGGGGGTCGAAAGTCGGAGATCTGAAGGGGGTATTCAATATCAACATCTCATAAACGCCCTGACCGAAACCACCCGGGCCACAGCCGATGCCCATCAGGCGTTTCTGGAGTTTTCAAATACGCTCACCCGAAATTTTGAAAAAACTTTTAACACACAAACAAAACTTCTCGAGACCCTGTTGGCAGATGACCATTTGAAAAATCAAGATGGCCTTACAGGACCCACCCAAAGAAAAACCACACCACACCCCATTGAACCGGTCTTTGACCGGGACATGTGCATGGAGTTTGCCGTGGGCTCCGTTGCAAAGGTGCTGGGTCCTGAGTTTGCGGTGGTGGACACTCACAACGTCAGGGTTCGCCTGCCGGATGAGCCCTTGATGCTGGTGGACCGAATTCTATCCGTTCAAGGCGAGAAAAGATCCATGGGCGCCGGTCGGGTGGTGACAGAGCATGATGTTCTTTTGGATGCCTGGTATCTCGACGGCGGCCGGGCGCCGGTATGCATCTCGGTTGAAGCCGGCCAGGCAGATCTTTTTTTATGTTCTTATCTGGGCATCGATCATGAGGTAAAAGGAAAGCGAAGCTACCGGCTTTTGGATGCCAGGGTCAAATTCCATCGGGGCCTTCCACAACCGGGCGACGTGATTCGTTATGAGATCGAAATCGATCATTTTTCCCGTCAGGGAGACACCTATCTTTTCTTCTTCAGTTTCGAAGGGTATATCGGAGATTCTCACCTGATCAGTATGACCGACGGATGCGCGGGTTTCTTTACAGAAGAAGAGGTGCGAAACTCAGGCGGAATCATTCTGACCGAAGAAGACACCCAACGTCTGCCAGGTCGAAACCCCTCGGACTGGAAAAATCTGGTCCCCATTAAGACGGAAAGTTATGATGATACAGCCCTTAAATTCTTAAGACAGGGTGATCTTGCCAGATGCTTTGGGCCCGACTTTATGGGCATCCAACTTGCCGAATCGCTTCGGTTGCCGGGCGGCCGGATGAAACTGATCCACCGGATTCTGAAACTCGATCCCAAGGGCGGACGATACGGGCTCGGCCGAATCAGGGCTGAAGCGGACATCTGTCCCGATGACTGGTTTCTGACCTGCCATTTTATGGATGACATGGTCATGCCCGGAACACTGATGTATGAATGCTGTGCCCACACACTCAGGGTTTTTATTCAGCGCATGGGATGGGTGACGGCAAAACCCAATGTCTGCTATGAACCGGTGGTCGGCGTTCAAAGCGTCCTCAAGTGCCGGGGGCCCGTAACCCCGGAAACCCACAACGTTTGGTACGACATTGAAATAAAAGAAATCGGTTATACACCGGAACCGTATGTCATTGCCGATGCCCTGATGCTTGCCGACGGGCATCGTATCGTGTCATTCAAAGACATGTCCATGAAGATGACCGGCATCACCCGGGATGAAATCGAATCGCTCTGGGAAAGGACAGGGGTCGGGGATCAGGGGTCGGGGATCAGGAATCGTGGGTCAGGGATCAGAAGTCAGGGGTCGAAGGCAGAGGCTGCGGCTATTGGAGGTTTAAGGTCGGAGGTCGGAGGCAAAAAACATCCTCAAACTTCTAGTGAAGCGAGCCTCAAACCTAACGCGGGCGCAGACAATAGTCGGAAAACGCCCCTTTATGACAGGGATAAGATACTTTCCTTTGCAGTTGGAAAGCCTTCCGAAGCATTTGGCGAACCTTACAAGATGTTTGACAACAACCGTGTCATCGCCCGACTTCCCGGACCGCCCTATTCCTTTTTGGACAGGATTGTTGCCGTTGAACCCAACGCATGGATTTTAAAGCCGGATGGATGGATCGAAGCCGAACACGACATACTTCCCGATGCATGGTACTTTAAAGCAGACCGTTCATCGTCCATGCCCTTTGGTGTTTTGCTGGAAGTAGCCCTTCAGCCATGCGGATGGCTGGCAGCTTATATGGGGTCTGCCCTTAAAAGCGAAAATGATTTAAAATTCAGAAATCTTGGAGGAAATGCCGTGCTGCACCGCATGATTTTTCCACAAGAAAAAACATTAACCATGCGCGCCCGGATGACCAAAGTATCTGAAGCTGCTGAAATGATTATCGAGCATTTTGACTTTATGGTTTTACAAAATACTGGGACGATCTACTCAGGGGACACCTACTTTGGATTCTTTACAAAACAGACCCTGAACCAGCAGGTCGGCATCCGGAATGCTGAAAAAACAGCATACACCCCCTCGACAGATGAACTTCAGCACAGCCGGTCTTTAATTTTTAACGATGCAGCGCCGCTTTTCCCCGAAGATCCGGACGTGGATCCCGCGTCTTCTCTGGCCATGCCGGCAAAAGCCCTTCGCATGATTGACCGGATCGACGCCTATGTTCCAAACGGCGGTCCCCAGGGTCTCGGTTATATCCGGGGGGTTAAAGAGATCGATCCTGACGAATGGTTTTTCAAAGCGCATTTTTTTCAGGATCCTGTTTGCCCTGGATCTTTAGGAATAGAATCGTTTCTGCAACTCATTAAGTTTGCGGCCATGAATCAATGGCCGCATCTTGAAAAAACCCATCGATTTGAATGGATCATGGACGAACCTCATTCGTGGTCCTATCGGGGACAGATCGTTCCTGAAAATAAAACCATTGAAGTTGACGCCGTGATCACCAAAATGGTTGACACTCCCGCGCCGACCCTGTACGCAAATGGTTTTTTAAAAGTGGACGGACTCTATATTTATCAAATGGAGAACTTTGGTTTTCGCTTGATTCCTAAATAACATCGCTTCGCGATTTTATACAATGCGGCTTTGCCGTTCAAAGAAGAAAATTATGCTGTATTCAAATGTGTATATCGATTCCTTCGGATATGAATTGGCCCCTAATGTGGTGACCTCCGATGATATTGAACGCCGCCTTGAACCGGTGTATGAGGCACTTCATTTTCAGAAAGGGCAACTTGAGGCTCTCACCGGAATTCGGGAACGCAGATTCTGGGACCCGGGCTACGCCATGCATGAAGGGGCCGTAAAAGCCGGGCAAAAAGCCATGGATGCTTCTTCGGTTTCTCCTGAGCATATCGAAATGCTGATTTACGGGGGGGTTTGCAGGGACAACCTGGAACCCGCAACCGCCTGTGCCGTATCCAACGGCCTTGGATTGAGTTCCAATACTCAAATTTATGACGTTTCAAATGCCTGTCTGGGGGTACTAAACGGGATGATTCAGGTGGCAAATGCCATAGAACTGGGCCAGATCAGAGCAGGTCTTGTGGTATCCTGTGAATCTGCCAGACAAATTGTCGATTTTACCATTGATCGTCTTCTTGAAACAAAAGACATGGATCATTTCAAAAAAACCATCGCCACACTCACCGGCGGCTCAGGGGCAGTGGCCGTATTATTAACGGAGGCATCCTTATCCGATACCGGCCATCAGCTTTTGGGCGGTGCCATCAAATCTGCCACCGCGCATCACCAACTGTGTCGCTGGGGACCGGATACCGGAATTCCGGCCAGCGGCCTTCATGTCATGCAGACAGATTCCGTGGGAGTTTTACAGAACGGCGTTGCCCTTGGCATCGAAACATACACGGTATTCAAGAAAGAACTCTTATGGCCGGAGGATAAACCGGACAAGGTCATTTGTCATCAGGTGGGGGCCACCCACCAAAAAAATATCCTCGGATCCATCGGGATTCCAAAGGAAAAAGACTTTACGACGTTCAAGTTTCTGGGAAATATCGGTACGGTGTCTCTTCCCATCACGGCGGCCATCGCAAAAGAACGGGAGTTTTTGGTTAAAAACGATCTGGTGGGTTTTTTCGGTATCGGCAGCGGCCTGAACTGTCTAATGCTGGGGGTGAGGTGGTAATACTAAAAGGGTTCAAGGGCTCGAGGATTCAAGGATTCGAGTGAAATATTTAACAATTCATAACGGTTAAGTTTTTTGAAACAAATCGATTTCAAAAGAGCTTCAGATATAATTAAATTTTTGAATGGAAGCTGTCTGAGTGAATTAGGGATCATTTTGAAAGAACCATAGCGAATTTAACGTTATTGATGAAAACCCCTGTTAAAGCTGAAACCTTTATTAATAGTCAGGGCAGGTTCTTTCATTCTTGTTGGGTCGTAGCTGAAAGCGAAGCCCAAACGAACCCTTATTCATGAGTTCTTTCAGCAAAAATTTATTTATATCTGAAGCGGCAATGTTTTCAAAAAACAAAAGTGTTACTATAAACGAAAGGAGGACGTTTTGAAAAAAACAGCATTTCTTTTCCCTGGTCAAGGTTCACAGGCCGTTGGTATGGGGCTTGATTTTTATCAGGAATATGATGTTGTGAGAGAACTTTTTGATATGGCAGAGGAAATTTCCAAAATAAATATCTCAAAACTCTGCTTTAAGGGTCCCATGGAAGATCTCACCCAAACCGTCAATCTCCAGCCGGCAGTCACTGCGGTGAATCTGGCATGTCTCACTGTCATCGAAAAAGAAGGCATCACACCGGATATCTGTGCGGGTCACAGCCTCGGTGAATACAGCGCCATATGTGCATCAGATATTATCTCCCGGGAAGACACCTTCAGATTGGTCTTTAAACGGGGGGAACTCATGCACCGGGAGGCTGAAAAAAACAAAGGCGCCATGCATGCAATTATCGGGCTCTCCATAGATACAGTCGAAGAAATCGTTTCAGAGGTAAAGACAGAGGGCGTTGTAGCGGTTGCAAATCACAACGCTGAAAAGCAGATTGTCATCACCGGCGCCCCTGATCCTGTTAAAAAGGCCTCATCCATCGCATCGTCCCAGGGCGCGAGAGCTATACCGCTTAAAGTCAGCGGGGCGTGGCACAGCCAGTTGATACAGGGCGCCCAAGATGAATTCAAAAACTTTATCGAGTCAATACCTTTCAATACGCCCCAAAGGCCCACAATATTTAATGTCACGGCGGATTTTGAAAATAAACCCGATGATATTAAATCTATCATGGCCCGCCAGCTTTGCAGCCCGGTCAAGTGGTACGACTCCATATGCAAGCTCATGGCTGAACACATTGAAATCTTTGTAGAGGTAGGACCCGGGAAGGTCCTTACCGGGCTTTTGAAAAAAATTCTGCCCAAAGATTATCCCTGCCAGATATTTAATGTCAACGACATGAAGACGCTGGAACAATTTATTAAAGAAATATAGTTTATTCAATAAGATAAATTCATTATTTTAAAAAATAGCGAAAAAATCAAATTTATACTTTACATAATATTTTCCATAATGTATCCTACCCAATTACCAAAAAATATATTGTCTTTTTGTTCAAAGGTTACATTATGAAAAAGAAAGATGTTGATTATTTTAAAGAATTTTTAAACGACCGACTCGAAGAACTGTTAAGCCACGCAGATAATACGGTTTCAGGAATGACAGCACCCAAGGAAAATTTCCCGGACCCGACCGACCGTGCTTCCCTTGAAGCAGACCGTAATTTCATGCTTCGTATCAGGGATAGAGAAAACAAACTTATCAAAAAGATTAAAAAGGCATTGGATCGGATTGAAAACGGCACCTTTGGAATTTGTGAAAAATGCGGTGAAGACATTTCTGTCAAGCGGCTTAAAGCCAGACCGGTTACGACGCATTGTATTGATTGCAAAACCAAGGAAGAGGCTTTCGAAAAAGCCCTTGGATTATAAATAAGCATGTGAGAATCGATCTTCATATCCATTCAACTGCATCAGACGGGACGCTTTCGCCGTTAGAAATACTTGCCCTGGCTCAACACCTTAACATCGCGGCAATTTCCATAACAGATCACGATACACTGGACGGTTCTAAAGACGCCCTTTCATTTGGAATTCCCCCTTCAGTCAAATTTTTAACCGGTGTTGAAATCGGCTCCGAACCCCCACCGTCTTTTTCATGTGCCGGGAGTTTCCATATTTTAGGCTATGCCGTGGATGTGGATCATCCTGAGCTGAATCATACGCTTTCAATGTTGAGAGACTCAAGAAAGCGTCGAAACCCCCAAATTCTTGAACTGCTCTCTCGCCTGGGGATTGAAATTACATTGGACGAGGTCCGGAATTTGGCTGGAGACGGTCAATTGGGAAGACCTCACATTGCTCAATTTATGGTTGAAAAAGGCTATGCTCCATCAATTGATGCGGCATTTGACGAATATCTGGGAAACGGCAAACCAGCCTATGTTGATCGATTTCGTTTTGAATGTGAAAAAACCATAAAAACCATATTGAACGCAGGAGGAATTCCTGTTCTGGCTCATCCGCTTCTTTTGGGCATTAAAGAAAATGACATTCTCGAAGATCTGATTGCCGTGTTAACAGAAATGGGTTTGAGAGGAATCGAGGTCTATTATCCGGAACACACGAAGAATCTTATTGCATATTACTCCCGGCTCGCCAGTCACTTTAACCTACTGATTACCGGCGGCACGGATTTTCACGGGGATATAAAACCCGAAATAAAAATGGGGGTCGGCAAAGGCGATTTCCTTGTCCCTTATGAATTGTACGAAAAACTCATTTCGAGTTTATAAACAGGAATCACCATGACATCACCGGATCTTTCTGAATTACAGCAAACACTTTGTTATGAATTTAAACATATCGATATTCTTGTTGAATCCCTTAGACACAGTTCCTTTGTAAACGAGAACCTCGAACTGGACATTCAGGATAATGAGCGGCTTGAATTTTTAGGGGATGCGGTTTTAAATCTTATTGTTGGACACATGCTCATGCATCGGTATCCTGATTTAAAAGAAGGTGATTTATCCAAAATGCGGGCCAACTTGGTCAATGAGTCTCAGCTGGCTTCCATTGCCCGACAAATGAACCTTGGTTCGCATTTACAGCTCGGCAAGGGTGAGATACAGACAGAAGGATGGGATAAACAGTCGATCCTGGCAGATGCCTTTGAAGCGGTGATAGCAGCTGTTTATCTGGATGGCGGTTTTGATGCGGCATTTAGAATTATTGATGGCCATTTCTCTTTTTTACTCGACGCCGTTGTCACGTCGACAACGAATCATGATTATAAAAGCCGGGTTCAAGAGCTTGTCCAGATGAAACAACAACAAATGCCGGTTTACACCGTTATTCATGAAAGCGGGCCGGATCATGACAAAACCTTTCGTGTACGTCTGACAGTTGCAAAAATTCAAGCCGAAGGTGAAGGAAAAAGCAAGAAGGCTGCCGAACAGGATGCCGCCAGAAAATGGCTTGAACTTTTGAAAGATGATGAATAACCCCGTATCCACCCGCCGTCCTTTTATCATTCCTATTTTTTTACCCCATGCCGGGTGTCCGCACCAATGCGTCTTCTGCAATCAAACATCCATTACCGGCGTTGAGCCTAACACTGTTTCTTTCGAAAAAGTGGAACAACAGATCCTTGAGTTTCTCGAATATAAGCGGAATGATCGTCGGCCGGTTCAGATCGCATTTTACGGCGGAAATTTTCTAGGCCTCAAAAAAGATGTTATCGAGCGCCTTTTGAATGTCTCCGCAAAATTCGTAAAGAACAAAGAAATTGATGCCATTCGATTTTCAACACGGCCGGATACCATTGATCATGATCGGATTGATATCATAAAAGATTATCCGGTTTCCACCATTGAGATCGGTGCCCAGTCCATGGATGATCGGGTACTGGCCATGGCCAGGCGGGGACATTCTGCTTTTGATACACAACGGGCGGTATCACTGTTAAAGGATCGGTGCTATCAAATCGGCCTGCAAATGATGGTGGGATTGCCGGAAGAAGATGAGGCCGGTTCCCTATCCACAGCACGCCGAATTGGCGAACTTGAACCTGATTTCGTCAGGATATATCCAACGATTGTCCTTAAAAACAGTTTGTTGGCCAGGTGGCATGAAAATGGAACCTATCGTCCCTGGTCTCTTGATCGATCCATCGCTCATGTTAAAACACTTTACCTGTTTTTCAAAAAAAAGAATATTCCCGTGATCCGCATGGGACTTCAGGCTGCTAAAGATCTTGACAGTGGTGCCGCTGTTTTGGCCGGTCCGTATCATCCGGCATTCGGTCATCTGGTCCATTCAAAAATCTTTTTGGATATGGCCACAGAAATCATTAAAGTTGAAAAAATTTCTCGTGATGCTGTCGAATTAAGAGTTCATCCACGCAGCATTTCAAAAATGAGAGGTATGACAAACAATAACGTGGAGACATTGAAAAGAAGATTTCAACTCCAATCTCTCAAAATTGTCCCGGACGCTTCCCTTGCGGAAGATAGTTTATCTGTATCTTAAGGAACCAATCTTTATCCAAAACACACTGAAATGAAATAGCTAATTTGAGGGTTAGGCAATAAGATCAAGGATCTTTTTTGAGGTATATTCCCCAACATCCGCCAGGCCGTCGATGGGTAAAAATGAAAGGGCGTTGTTTGAATAAAGGCAGGTAACGGAAGCCGGAAAGTCTTCATCAGCCTCATAAAAGATATAAGAAAGCGCGATTTTCGGAAGCGGGTAAACCATAAATGAAAAATCACCGCCCACATTGGAAGGCGATTCGCAGCCATTCAGCGTTTCAATGATTCGATGGGTCGATACCTGGATCTTTCCAACATAAGGGACCAGAATCTGCTGGGTATGGGTGACAAAAGCACCGGCATACGGCATGCTGTTGGGAAAATCCTTAAAGGCTTTCAGTGGTTCTATCAAACATGTTTCGAGTTTGGAATTCAGCGCATAAAGGGAAATCAGAATCCCGATCACGCCGGTCTGCTGAACGTCACCTAAAAAGATGCCATCGGATCGAATTTCACAGGTTTCTCCAAAAGCTTCAAACAAAAAGGCATCGCCATTCTGCTGTGCAGGCAACGCATCGGCAAGATCCGACGGGAGATTTTCGAATAGTTTTTTAAGATTATCCTGAACAATTTTAGCGTAGTTATTACTCATCATTTCCACCTATTAAATTAGCCTTATCATATGGTCTTGGATATTTGTCATTTTTGGATCTTCTCCCGATTGGTCGAAAGAAAGGATTCAAGGATTCTGGAATTCAAGGGGTCGGGTGTTTCTATTCTAATGCTATTATCAAATTTTACCCTATTCCGAAAGATGATAATTAACTCAAAATTTTAAATAACCGAATCCGATCTTGATTTTCTTTTTTTTTTCAATTAACTTTATTTATTCCTTTTTAAAATTTGGTATTTTTTGATTAGTCAAGTCGTACTCCTCCTGATATGTTAACCATTTGGACTGAAACACTTTTTGTCTTATTCAACGGTTCTGTATGAAATCACTTTATAAAAACCAGACCAAAATCATTTTAGACAGTATCGCCGATGGTGTTTTTACCGTCGATTCCGATTGGAAAATTACCTCTTTTAATCGGGCTGCCGAAAAAATCACCGGTATAAAAAAGGAGGAAGCCGTCGGCCGGTATTGCTGGGAGGTATTTAAGGCCAGCATATGTGAAAAAGACTGTTCCATGAGAAGAACCATGGAAACAAAGCACCCAATTATAAATCAACATATATTTATCGTGAACTCAATAGGGGATAGGATTCCCATCAGCATTTCAACCGCCCTTTTAAAAGACAACAACGGCAACATCATTGGAGGGGTGGAGACATTTCGTGATTTGAGTGTTGAAGAACAACTGCGCAAGGAATTGGCTAAGCAGAATACCTTCTTTGGCATCATCAGTAAAAACCGGGAAATGCAACGTCTGTTTGAGATGCTGGAACTTGTGTCTGAAAATGATACCACGGTTCTTTTGGAAGGTGAAAGCGGTACGGGAAAAGAGCTTTTTGCAAGGGCCATTCATTCCATCAGCCACCGCAAAAAAGGCCCCATAGTTACTGTAAACTGTGGTGCTTTGCCGGACACGCTTCTTGAATCCGAACTCTTTGGGTACAAGGCAGGTGCCTTTACCGATGCGAAAAGAGATAAACCGGGAAGATTTGCTCAGGCTGAGAATGGAACTCTTTTTTTGGATGAAATTGGAGACATTTCTCCAATGCTCCAGATGCGGCTTTTGCGTGTGCTTCAGGAAAAAGTGTATGAGCCTCTCGGCAGCACGAAATCCGAAAAGGCAGATGTCCGCATCGTAGCAGCCACCAACAAAAGCCTGGAGGAATTGGTACAACAGGGATTGTTTCGAGAAGATCTTTATTACCGGATCAATATTGTGACACTTTTTTTACCACCCCTAAGATCCCGTAAAGAAGATATCCCTCTGTTGGTGGAGCATTTTATTCGAAGATTTAACAGTCTTCGGGGAAAGGAAATTCAAGGGCTATCGCCCAGAGCAATGAACCTTCTGATGTCTTATGATTTCCCCGGTAATATTAGAGAATTGGAAAATATCGTTGAATATGCTACTGTGGTTTGCAAAAATCATTTGATTAGAAGAGTACACCTGCCTGAAACCCTTCACCAAAAGATAGAGCTGAGGAAAATACCAGCCTCTGAAAATGAACCTTCGTTAGAAGCCATGGAAAAAGATATTATTTATAAGACCCTTAAGAAAAATAGCTGGAGCCGGAAATTAACTGCCGCCCAAATGGGCATTCATCCGTCGACCCTCTGGCGTAAAATGAAACGTTTAAACATCATAGCGCCCAAATAGGATGGTCGGTCGAGGACCAGTGCTTTTTAATATTGCATATTTGCATTTATGCATTGTTGTGTATTGCAATATTGCAATACATAGTCGCGCATCAAATCTTTTGAGAACAATTCTATTTTAAATTTTCCCCAATAATCCAACATATTATTACTTATAGTCTGTTTCCCCACAGTCTGGCATTCAAATTGCTATTTAAACCAGTAGTGTAATTGTGATTGTCAGAATTTTTTCCTTATACCCTTATTTTTTACAAACAATATCCGGTGAAAGGGAATTTAAATATGAAAATAGCTGTTAGTTCCAGTGGCAAGAATCTCGACTCGTTGATCGATCCGAGATTCGGCCGATGCGCATATTTTTTGTTAGTCGAAACAGACGATATGAGTTTTGAGGTCTTTGATAACCAAAGCATTGCCTCGGGTGGTGGCGCCGGCATCCAATCTGCCCAGTTTATCAGTTCTAAAGGAGCCAAAGCCGTCATAACCGGTAATTGCGGACCCAATGCCGTGCAAACACTTGCTGCTGCCGGCATTGAAGTGTTTCTTGAAAATACAGGGATCGTAAGAAAAGTTCTGCAAAAATTCAAAAATGGGGAGCTGACATCCACGAACACAGCCAATGCATCTGAATACAGCGGTTTAGGGGACAGAACAAGTTCTGGCCGGGGTATGGGAATGGGTGGCCAAAGAGGTATGGGCCGCGGCAGAGGCATGGGGGGTCGAGGAGGTTCAGGCGCTGGCAGGAACAGGACATAACGCCATATTAAACGCCTATTGGATTGCTGAACTTTTTTTAGACACAAAAGATATAACAGAATTGGAGTAAGTATCGGAGACAATAAGATGGGAGACGGATTACACGATTTGTTTCTGAGGTTTCAAATAAAAGGGTTTATGCCCATAGAAATTCCAGGACTGGTTAAAGATGTTCTTTATATTATGGAGAATCAAGACCTTTGTTCAATAACAACCATTGACCAGGAGCTTGAAGAATTAGGATGGGGCATCAATATCATGGATAATACAACGTTTGAACTGATCACATCGCTGGTAGAGGGTAATGTATCATGAGAATAGCAATTTCCATATGGGAGGACAAGATTTCGCCGGTTCTGGATACTGCATCTAAATTGTTAATTATTGATGACAATACTCAAAAAGAATCTTCTCGTCTTGAAGCCAATCTGCTTGAACAGGAAATGTCTCAAAGATGTTCTTTTATCCGGGGGCTCGATCTGGACGTTCTGATTTGTGGTGCGGTATCACGCCAATTTAGAGAGATGCTTAAGGCATGCGGCATCAAAATTATATCCGGGATATCCGGTCCGGCCGAAGATGTATTAGACGCATATTTACAAGGGGCTTTGCCTCATTCAGAATTTTTCATGCCGGGGAGTAAAAAGGAATCATCTTGATCAGGGTGACCAAGCATAGTTTTTTATAAACGCTGAAGATATGACCACAATAAAAGGGGGACAAGATGGCGGAAGAAAAAAAAGTAACGACGGCCAAACCGAAAAAAATGGCGGATCCGATTTTGGCCTCTATTGATCCTGCAACTCAGGAAATGATCGCTCGGGCTCAGGAACTTGGTGTTGAAACGATTTTTGACCGGGCTGTCACCATGAAAGCTTGTAACATCGGTGCTCAGGGGACTTGCTGTAAAAACTGTTCCATGGGT
>Ga0210085_1000445_pt1 | contig 17377 bp, 12 predicted proteins | sample China_Galinas_PW_5_FD_184866 | JGI IMG/M metagenome (GOLD analysis project Ga0210085, IMG submission 184866) | Wetland microbial communities from San Francisco Bay, California, USA, that impact long-term carbon sequestration - China_Galinas_PWC_D1... | ecosystem: Environmental > Aquatic > Marine... | reverse complement strand
TGAGCTTCGCGGTCTCGCCGCCGAGGTGGCCGACCAGGTAGACGGGGTTGTCGGGGTGGCGCGCACGGAAGCGCTCGTATTCGTCGCGGATGCCGGGTGTCTTGCCGCTGAAGCCCTTGGTCTTGCCGCCGCCGAAGACGGCGGCCCTCGCCTGAGCGGTCATGGGGGTGCGCAGGTTGGCCAGGTCTGCGTCAATGTCGAGGTTTGGGTCGCCGACCCAGTGGACATCATCGGTGAAAGGGTCAGAGCCCTTTACTAGTTTGGTTGCGCCGAAAGAACCGAAAAGAAAAGGATAGAAACTAGGGTTTGGGCGAATATCTCCGCTTGCGGGAGAACAACGAAGGCGTTCCGCAGTGCCAAGGGACTCATGCTCGGGCCTTGTAATGGGGCAATGCCGTTCAATTGAGCCGTCACTCTGCCAGGGAGTACCGGAATCCAGTCACATGGAGTAAGCGTCGGCACACGTCCGTGGCTCCTTGGTCCCGGCAATCCCTGCCGGGACTACGGCCCAGCTCGACTTGCTGGCGTGGTGTTGCAGCAAGGTAGCCCAGATGGAACGACAGCGGAATCCGGGCCAGAAATCCCTGCGGTTCTAGGGATCGAGGTGCCCCACCGCCGCGGCTCGGTTGCCATGCAGCCGCGGGACCATGTGCTGGTGCCGCGTCTTGTGCAGCGCCTACCGGAGGGCAAGTTGCCGAGCAGGGAGGAACTGGCCGCCGTGGACTCCGTGCTCGGTTGAATCGAGCGGTTGGCATGAGGCGAGAGCCACCATCGTTGTGTGCTTGTAGCCGAAGGCGGCTTTCGCAGAGTCGGGGTGGGAGGCTCGATATGCTTCGTCGAAACCCATCAAAATTACAACCGGTATAAGGGCATCAGGACCCTGCAACCGATTTACCAGCATTGGATCGCTTATTTCGCATCGGTTTTCGTAATCGACGCGGCTTTGATGCTCAGCATCACGGGGCATCTCCCAGAACGCGAGCAGATGCGTTACAAAGTAGCGTGGTGTAACGCGCGGAATGTCTTAGTTGAATCCCGGTTGTCCGAGGGTGGCACATGATCACTCCCGTCAAGGGTATTTCCCGACTTGCCGAAAACCTACCGGACTCGTGGCTGCTCGCAGTATTCTACGGACATGCTCGACCTGACCCCCCTTACCCGCGCCCTCGCAGCCCTCGATCGTGGACTCGCACGCTGGTCCGCGACGCCGCAGGACGAGGAGCTGCGAGACGCCTGTATCCAGCGCTTCGAATTCACCTTCGAGCTTAGCTGGAAGATGCTCAAGCGCCGGCTTTCCCTGGACCTACCGAATGCCGCGGAGGTCGATGCCATGACCTGGCGGGCACTGATCCGCGCCGGGGCAGTGCAGGGCCTGATCGATGACGTGGATTCCTGGCTCCTGTATCGGGAAAAGCGCAACATCACGTCGCACGCCTACGATGAGAAAAAGGCCGCGGAGGTGGGCGCAGTGTTGCCCCGCTTTGCCCGTGACGCGCAGGCATTGCTGCAGCGGCTCGAAGCACGCGGGATGTCCAATGATTGATCTTACGCCGAAGCAGCTCGACATCCTGCGCGAGCTCGTTGCAAGCCGGGTGCCGGACCGGGAGGTGCGCGCCTTCGGCTCGCGCGTGAGCGGGCAGGCACGGCGCTTTTCGGACCTGGACTTGGTCGTGATGGGGGAAGAGCCGGTACCGGAGCTAGTGCTTGCCCACTTGCGTGCGGACCTGGAGGACAGCGACCTGCCTTTCCGCGTGGATCTACTCGAATTGCGGGATCTGCCGGCCACCTGGATCGAACGTTTCCGCGAGCAGTCGGTACAAGTCTATCCCCCATGATCTACTCCTCGACACCCCCATCCTCACCGCCTACGGCGACTTCCGCTTCTCCGGTCCCGTCGGGCCTGGGGGGGCTGTGCGGCGGATTGCTGGTTTTCACCTCGGCCATCGTGCATGCGGACACGGCAGCGTTTTTATCAGCGGCGTTGGGCATCGAGGTACCCGCCCGCCGCGTATCGGTCGCCATGGTGCCCGGTGATCAGGCCCTTGTGCTGCGCCTGACCGAACGCCTGCCGGAAGGCAAGCTGCTGACCGAGGCAGAGCTCGCCGCCATCCCGTACCAGCTCGCATGGCTGGAGCGGCTGGCGTAAGGGTCGGAAGCCCTCGCTGTGAGCCCGTCAGGTACAAGTGGCGTTCCCGAACACGCTGTGCACAATAGAAGCTATCTGAACGTCGACCTGGGAGAGACGCATGCACTGGCAAGAAATTTGTTCCCATCCAGCGCTCAAGGATCTTCCGTTCAAGCTGGAAACCGACCGTTGGGGGCATATCGTGATGAGTCCTGCGACCAATCGGCATTCGCGGCTTCAAGGCTTGATCGTCCGCCTGCTCTACCAGAACCTGACTGATGGTGAGGCATTCGTCGAGTGCAGCGTCGATACGCATCATGGCGTCAAGGTTGCCGACGTGGCCTGGGCCAGCGCTGACTTTCTGCGCCGACAGGCGGGCGCCGACCCCTACTCGGAATCGCCGGAAATCGTCGTGGAGATTATCTCGGAGTCGAATACGCGAGAGGAGATGGAGGAGAAGCAGGAGCTCTACTTCGCAAGGGGCGCGCGCGAATTCTGGCTTTGCGCGAAAGATGGGAGTGTGACTTTCCATAACAATCACGCACGAATGGCTCGCAGTGCATTGGCACCCGACTTCCCCGAACGAGTCGAGCTTCTGTTCGGATAACTCGTGAGGCGGGTGTGCGAAATGCCTCGTCGGCGAGGGCGGCACAGACGAGCTGCAATCCGTTCCGGGATTCGATCTCGGGGAAATCGATTGCACGGTTCTTCGGGCGATGTCGGGTTTCGCTGCGCGAGATCGTGTGCACGTCTGCGCCGGGGCGCGCCTCCAGGAGCTGCCGAGCAAGCTCGCGAGCTGGTTGGCCTGACTACGCTGCCGCACCCGTTAGGGAGACAGCGGCGGTGCATCACCGCTCCGTTCAGACCGTCGTGGCGGTCTCCCGCTGCAAGCCCAAGGTCACGCGAAACTCCTCACCAAGCTCCTCGAACAGGACCTTGCGCCCGTGGCTGACCGCCTCTCGATACACCATTGGCAACCCACGGCCCAGCTTGTCGATGAAACGCAGGTTCTCCATGAGCTCGACCAGCACCGGGTTGACCGCGTAGAACACACCGCGCCTCAGCTTCTCTATGGTCACGGTTTTCGGCAAGCGACCCGGGCTGATGACCTCGATACGATCCGAAAACAAGAAGACGCGGATCCTCGAGCCATGGATCGCATAGTTGCGATGCACGCAGGCATTGACCAGTAGCTCATGGAATACCTTTTGGAGAAGGGGCTCGATCAGCAGCCCGATCCCGCCACGGCCTTCGACACCCTCGCTGAGAGCTACACCGGCGCGGCGCGCTTCCTGCGAACCCAGTATACCCTGGAGCAGTTCGACTTCGGCTTCAATCCCACCATCAACCGGGCCTTGATTCAGTCGCTGGCCACCGGACGCTTTATCGAGGAACCGGCCTCGGTCTTGATCGCCGGACCCTGCGGAACAGGTAAGTGTCATCTGGCCCAGACACAGCTGCTCGGATCGTTGAACGCCGCTCGGGCCACCGCGACCTTCGAGCGGCGCTTCCAGGCACTCGCCCGAGTCTCCCTATTGCTCATCGACGATTTCGGACTCAAGCCTCTGCGTCCACTCCAGGACGAAGACTTCCACGACCTCATCGCCGAGCGCTACGAGCAGACGGCCACCATCGTGACCAGCAACCTCGACTTCACCGAATGGGGTGATGTCTTTCCCAATCGGTTACTCGGTGCTGCCACCCTGGACCGGCTCCGGCATGGCGCCTACCAGGTCGTCCTCGACGGGGAAAGTCACCGTACGCCCAGACCCCTTCATGATCGTCAGCTGCTACCGCCGAGCGCTACGCGGCCTGTTTCACAAGCACTTCACCGAACTTCACACCGGCTCGACAGGGACTTCAAATACCTTCTGCAGACTGTCTCCCGCATTCAATCCACAAGGAGACAGAAAGATGCAGAAGGCCCTCTTTTTCAAAGCCCTGATCACCGCCGTCCTGGCGACCCTTCTCTTGATCCCGATCGGGATGATCCGTTCGACGGTCGGCGAGCGGCAGGCCCGCCAGGACCAGGTTCAGAGCGATATCGCGGCGAGCTTCGCCGGTTCCCAGAAGCTTGCCGGTCCCGTCCTGGTCATCCCCTATGTGGAGGAATACCGGGAGACCATCTGGGAGAACGAGCCCTTCGCCGGTGGCACCCGGCGCGTCAGCCGCGTGCTCGAGCGCAAGCACGAGGACCGTCTGGTCCTGCTGCCGGAGCTGGCCGAATTCAATTTCGAGGCGGCCACCGGTTTCAAGCGCCGTGGGCTGTTCAAGGTGCTGACCTACGGGCTGAGCGGGACCATCCAGGGCCGCTTCGAGCTGCCTGCGGAGCCCGCGATCGAGCGCCGGGCGGAGGATGCGCAGATCACCTGGGGCCGGCCATTCCTGAGCTTGGACATTTCCGACACCCGCGGCTTGTCCCGGGACCCGACCCTGAGCTGGGACGGCGCCCGGCTCGGATTCGAGCAGGGCACGGATCTCGGAGCCGCACAGCCCAACGGGCTGCATGCGGCCCTGCCTCGGATCGAGCCCGGACAGGCCAGGACCATCCCCTACAGCATCGATCTCGGCCTGCAAGGAACCGACTGCTTGCGCTTCGTACCCCTGGCCGGCACAACGCGGGTCGCGCTCTCCTCGACCTGGCCCCACCCGAGCTTCCAGGGCCGCTTTCTTCCGGACCCCAAGGATCAGAAGATCGACGGGAAGGGATTCAGCGCCACCTGGGAGGTGACTTCCCTCGCCACGACGGCGCCGCGGACCTTCCTGGCCGGCCTGAAGTCGGGTAAGCGGTGCCCGTCGGGCTGCCCGGAATGGCTCGGGGTGCGCTTCATCGAGCCGGTGGACATCTATTCCTTGGCCGACCGGGCATTGAAATACGCCTTCCTGTTCGTTGCACTGAGCTTCGCCGCCTTCTTCCTGTTCAAGGTGTTGAAGTCCCTGCGCATCCACCCGGCGCAGTACCTGCTCGTGGGTCTGGCGCAGGCCATCTTCTTCCTGTTGCTGCTGAGCCTGTCCGAGCACATCCCCTTCGGGCGGGCCTACCTGATATCGGCGGCCGCCTGCATCGGCCTGCAGGGGTTCTACCTGTCCCACGTGCTCGGCAGCGCCAGGCGCGGGGTCGGCTTCGCGGCCCTGCTCGGCGCCCTCTTCGGGGCACTCTACGGCCTGCTGGTCGCCGAGGACATCGCCCTGCTGATGGGCTCCGTGCTGCTGATGGGCTCCGTGCTGCTGTTCGGGCTCCTGGCCGCGGCCATGGTGATGACGCGCAAGCTCGACTGGTACGCGATCGGGCAGGAAGGAGGGCGGGTCTGACCGCGGTCGGTAGGTAGGCCGGGCGGCTCGTTGTGCGACGGGAGGGATCGGCGCGGCCTTGCCGCGCCGACCTCGGAGGCCCGGGTCAGGGCCTGAGGCGGATGCGCAGGGCCAGCTCGTTGAGCTGGGCTTGGTCCACCGCCGAAGGCGCGGAGGTGAGCAGACAGGCGGCGGTCTGGGTCTTGGGAAAGGCCATGACGTCGCGGATGGAGCCGGCACCGGTCATGAGCATCACCAGGCGGTCGAGGCCGAAGGCGATGCCCCCGTGGGGCGGACATCCGAACTTCAGGGCCCGGAGCAAGAACCCGAAGCGGTCGTTCGCCTCTTCCTCGCTGATCTCGAGCAGATCGAAGACCCGTCGCTGCACCGCCTCGCGGTGGATACGGATGGAGCCGCCCCCGACCTCGGTGCCGTTAAGGACCAGGTCGTAGGCGCGGGACTGGCAGGCCCCCGGGTCGCTCTCCAGCAGCCCGAGCTGGTCCTCCTTGGGGGCGGTGAAGGGGTGATGGAGGGCCACCCAGCGGCCGTTTCCGTCCTCGCGCTCGAACATGGGAAAGTCCACTACCCACAGGGGGCGCCAGTCCACTTCGAGCATGCCCAGGTCCTGGCCCAGCCTGACCCGCAGGGCGCCCAGGGCCTCGTTGACCACATTGGCCTTGTCGGCGCCGAAGAAGACCAGATCGCCGTCCGCCGCCCCGGTGCGCTCCATGATGCCCGCGACCGCCGAGTCCGGTAGGAACTTGAGGATGGGCGACTGCAATCCCTCGCGCCCTTTCGTAGCCCATTCGTTGACCATGATGTAGGCCAGCCCCTTGGCCCCGTAGATGCCGACGTACTTGGTGTACTCGTCGATCTCCTTGCGGCTGAGCCTGCCGCCCTCGGGAAGACGCATGGCCGCGACCCGGCCCTGCGGATCTTTGGCCGGTCCGGCGAAGACCTTGAAGTCCACCCCTTGCATCAGGTCCGCTACGTCGACCAGCTCCAGGGGCACTCGCAGGTCGGGGCGGTCGGAGCCGTAGAGCCGCATGGCCTCGGCGTAGGTCATGCGGGGGAAGGGATCTGGCAGCTCGGTGCCCGGGACCTCGCGAAACAGAGCGCGGATCATGGCCTCCATGAGCTCCATGAGCTCGTCCTCGCCCATGAAGGAGACCTCGATGTCCAGCTGTGTGAACTCAGGCTGGCGGTCGGCGCGCAGGTCCTCGTCCCGAAAGCAGCGGGCGACCTGGTAGTAGCGGTCCAGCCCGGACATCATCAGCAGCTGCTTGAAGAGCTGGGGCGATTGCGGCAGGGCGAAGAACTGGCCGGGATAGGTCCGGCTCGGAACCAGGTAGTCGCGGGCGCCCTCGGGTGTGGACTTGGTGAGGATGGGCGTCTCCACGTCGAGGAAGCCTTCCTTGTCCAGAAAGCGGCGCAGGGCGCTCGTGACCCGGCTGCGGGTGCGCAGGCGCTCCTGCATCTGGGGCCGGCGCAGGTCGATGTAGCGGTAGCGCAGGCGCACCTCTTCGGAGGTGTCCTGGGCGTGCTCGTCGAGCTGGATGGGCGGGGTGTCGGAGGTGTTGAGGACCTCCAGCTCCTGGGCGAGCACCTCGATCTCCCCGGTGGGCAGGTCCCGATTCTCGGTCCCTTCCGGGCGCGGTCTGACCCGGCCCCGGACCTGGAGGACGTACTCGCTGCGGATCTGCTCGGCGAGCCGAAAGATCTCCGGCCGGTCGGGATCGAAGACGACCTGGACCAAGCCCTCCCGATCCCGCAGGTCGACGAAGATCACCCCACCGTGGTCGCGCCGACGGTGCACCCAGCCGTAGAGCCTGACCTCCTCGCCGTCGTGACTGCTTCTCAGATCCCCGCAATAGTGGCTGCGCATGCTCGTTTGCCCCGATTCTCGCCGTTGGCCGAGTTGGCCGAGATCGCGGTCGCGGCCGACCGCGAAAAAGACGCAAGAATATTAAGAAGGTGCCGTTCGGCGCAAGGTCGAGGAATCGCGCCCCGAAGTTCAGCCGGTCGCTGAGGCCTTCGGCTTCGCGGCGGGCTTCTTCTCGCTGCCGGACGTATCCTTTTTCGTCTCTTTGGATGCGGCGGCCTCCTTCTTCTCGCCGCTGTCGTGCAGATTCTTCTTGTTGCCGCCCTTGAAGTCCGTCTCGTACCAGCCCCCGCCTTTCAGGCGGAAGCCGGCGGCAGAGACCAGCTTCTTCAGGGCAGGCTGTCCACACTGGGGGCAGTCGATGAGCGGGGCGTCGCTGATCTTCTGCAGAGCCTCCAACTCGTGGCCGCAATTCTGGCAACGGTATTCGTAGAAGGGCATCTTCGTACCTCGGTAATCACCGCATCGAAAACTCAAGGGTAATAGGGTTTCCCCGCGCGATTTCAACGGCTCTGTGCAAGAATTCCAGGCCGACGGCAGATTCTCGAAGAGATATGGGAGAGATTGGATGACCATCGAGGAAGCACGTCCGATCCTGATCACCGGCTGCTCCACCGGCATCGGTCACGCCTGTGCCCATGGTCTGCAAGAGCGGGGCTACCGAGTCTTCGCCTCGGCGCGGAAGCAGGCGGACGTGGAGCACCTGGCCGGGGAGGGCCTGGAGGCGCTGCCCCTGGACCTGGACGACCCGGCCAGCATCGGGGAGGCGGTGGATCTCGTCCTGTCGCAAACCGGCGGCAGGCTCTACGCCCTCTTCAACAACGGGGGATATGGACAACCGGGGGCCGTGGAGGATCTGTCCCGCGATGCGCTGCGTGCCCAGCTCGAGACCAATCTACTGGGCTGGCATGACCTCACCCGTCGCCTCATACCGGTGATGCGCAAGCAGGGCAATGGCCGCATCGTGCAGAACAGCTCGGTCCTCGGACTGGTTACCTTGCCCTACCGCGGCGCCTACGTCGCCAGCAAGTTCGCCCTGGAAGGGCTGACGGACACCCTGCGCCTGGAGCTGGCCGGCAGCGGCGTCCATGTCTCCCTGATCGAGCCCGGCCCCATCGAGAGCCGGTTCCGGGCCAACGCCCACCGCAAATTCCGCGAGCACATCGATGTGGAGCACAGCCTGCACCGGGAGCAGTACCAGGCCGCGGAGAGGCGTCTGCTCAAGGAAGGGCCGGCGCAGCCCTTCACCCTGCCGCCACAGGCGGTGCTGAAGCGGCTGATCCATGCCCTGGAGAGCCGGCGACCCAGGCCGCGCTACTATGTCACCGTCCCGACCCATCTGCTCGGCTACCTGCGCCGGGTGTTGTCCTCGCGCGCGCTCGACCGGGTGCTGCTACGCTCTTCCGGCTCGGGGGCGCGCTGAGGCCGGGAAAATCCGCATGATCTCCAAGTACGAAACTCACTCCCACATCAGCGGTCCGGGGGCGGAGCGCCTGATCGAAGCCTATCGCGGGCTCCTGCCCGACGAGCGTCGGATTCTGCAGGTGATCTCGGTGATCTGTCAGCCGGCTACCCAGACCCAGGTGCAGAAGGTGCTGCGGCATCTCGGCTGGAAGGATCCGGACGGGCGCCCCCTGTCAGAGCTGATGGCCTTGCCCTTGCGCGAGCACCTCCTGGGCGAGGGCCTCATCTTCCGCGAGCAGGCACTGATCCGCTGTCATCCGGACCTCCTCGAGGTCCCGGCCCGGGAGGCCGCCGGCGAAGGAAGCTTCGGCGGAATCGCCCGGGCCGCGGACCGGGCGATTCCGCTCCCGGAAAGGGGCCATTGGGTACAGGACCCGTACGTCGACCTACGGCGCCTGCGCTTGGCCCTCTACCAGGGCCGGCATCGGGAGGTCCTGCGCCAGCTGGGTCGGGACAGGGAGCCCTACGAGCCGGCCGACTACAGCCAAAACAGCCTGCTGATCCGGGCCTGTGTCCGCCCTCTGGATACGGCCTTCTTCGACTGCCTGCACGAGATGATCCGCTTCCAGGTCCTGGCATCGCTGCTCCCCTGGGCCGCCCGTTATCTGCAGGAGGAGACCGCGGCCTACGAGCTCATGGAGCGGCACTTCCCGGCCCTGATCGAAGAGCACCGAGCGGCCGCCCATGCGCTCGCCGAGCAGCATCTGTGGCGCGGACACCTCGCGGGCGTCGAGGAGCTGCTGACGAGAGACGACTCGGACCGCGCCCTCGTCCTGCTCGGCTGGCTGCGCTTTCTGCAGGGCGAATACGAGACGGCCATCGGCTGCTTCGAGGCTGCGATCAGGGAGACCCGGCGCAAGACCCGCAAGCGCAATCTCTACATCCCGGGGCTGCCCGGCGTCTTTCATGTCCTGGCGCTGATGCGCAGGGGCGAGCGTGTCGACCTGGAACGGGCCCGGGATCTGGTTCGCATCTGCACCAAGGCGTCACGGACCGATTTCTTCGAGGCCCCGTTCCGCATTCTGGAGGACGGGGCCGCCGTGCTGCTGGGCCTGCAGCGTGCCGACCAAAGCGTATGGCTGCAGCGCTGGGCCATGGCAACGGACCCCTATCTGGTGCTCTTTCGTTGTCTGACCCTGCGTTGGCTCGGTGCCGGACCCCGTGCCAAGGACGCCGCCAAGCTGCCCGGGCTCTGCCAAGTGGCCGGGAAAGGCGGATACCTCTGGTATGCGCGGGAGAGTGCCGCACTGCTCGAGTCGCTCGGCAAGGGGGGCGACTGCAAAGAGATCGCGGGGGAGGTCGCGGAGACTACGGAGTACCCGACGCTACTGGACCTCATCAAGCCCCGTGCGGCCTGGGAGCTGGCCTTGGACGCACTGAGACAGCTGCCGGGGAAGGCGGGCGGGCAGGACGCGGGGGCGGGCGGGACCGACCGCCGACTGGCCTGGCAGCTCTCTTGTCACGGCGGCTTCTGCACCCTGGAGCCCCGGGAGCAGAAGCGCAACAAGCGCGGCGGATGGAGCCGGGGACGCCCGGTGGCCCTGCAACGGCTCCACGACGCAGGGCAGGACCTCGACTACCTCACCCCGCAGGATCGTCAGATCTGCGCGCACATCGTCGCGGAGACGGAGTACGGCTACTACGGCCATTACCCGAAGACGCTCTACCGCCTCGACCAGGACAAGGCCCTGCTGGCGGCTGTCGGGCACCCCCTGGTCATTCGCCAGGAGTCCCCGGATGCCCGGGTGGATCTGGTCCGCGCCGCCCCGATGCTGCAGGTCGCCCAGGAGAAGGGTCGGCTGCGGCTCAGGGTCGAGCCGCCACCCCCCGAGCCCGGAACCCTGGTCTCCCAGCCCGAGGGGACGGGCCGGCTCCGCCTCATCGCCTTCGACCCCGAGCACCTGCGCATCGCCGAGATCCTGGGTCCGCAGGGCCTGAGCGTCCCGCTCTCCGCAAAGACGCAGGTGCTGGACAGCATCTCCGCCATCGCACCCCTGCTGACCGTGCATTCCGACGTCGGCGGCGACGCCGGCGGAGAGCCCGTGGAGGCCGACCCTCGCCCCCATTTGCACCTGGAGCCTGCCGGTGACGGCCTGCACCTGGGACTCTACGTCCAGCCCTTTCCCGGCGGCGGGCCTCTGTTCCGGCCCGGCCAGGGCAGCGAGACGCTGTTTGCGGAGGTCGAGGGCAAGCCGCTGCAGACGACCCGTGACCCAAATGCCGAGCGCCGGGCGGCCGAGCAGGTCTTGGAGCAATGCCCCAGCCTGGACCCGAGCGGGGACTGGGACTGGGTCCTGGATGACGCCCAGAGCGCCCTCGAGGCATTGGCCGAGCTGCAGGATCTGGGAGAGGACACCGTGCTGGAGTGGCCGCAGGGCCGCAAGATCCGCCTCGCGGCCGAATCCGACCTGGGCCAGATGCAGATCGGCGTGCGCAAGGAGCGCGACTGGCTCGCCCTCGACGGCAAGCTGAAGCTGGACGACGGGCGGGTGCTGTCGATGATGCAGCTGCTGCAGCTCGTCGGGCAGTCGCCCGGGCGCTTCGTGCGCCTGGGCGAGGACGAGTTTCTGCGCCTGTCCCGCGAGCTGCGCACGCGCCTGGACGCCATCCGCGGCTTCACCGACAAGGGCCGCTTCCACCCACTGGCGGCCCCGGCCATCGACGAGGCCATCGCCGGCATGCAGGCCAAGGGCGACAAACCCTGGAAGGACCAGCTGGCACGCCTCGCCCAGGCCCAGGCGCTGCAGCCGCAGATCCCGTCCACCCTGCAGGCGGAGCTGCGCGACTACCAGGCCGAAGGTTTCCGCTGGCTGGTCCGGCTCGCCCACTGGGGTGCCGGCGCCTGCCTGGCCGACGATATGGGACTGGGCAAGACGATCCAGGCCCTGGCCCTGATCCTTGAGCGCGCCCCGCAGGGACCCGCCCTGGTGCTGGCCCCGACCTCGGTCTGTACGAACTGGCTCGAAGAGGCGCAGCGCTTCGCCCCAACACTGCGCCCCGTCCGCTTCGGCCCCGGGGACCGGGCGCGGATGCTCGACGACGCCGGCCCCTTCGACCTGATCGTGTGCAGCTACGGGCTCCTGCAGACGGAGGCCGAGAGGCTCGGCGCCGTTAGCTGGCACACGATCGTCGCCGACGAGGCCCAGGCGATCAAGAATGTCCAGACCAAGCGCTCGCGTGCGGCCATGGCCCTGTCCGGCAACTTCCGGATGATCACCACGGGAACCCCCATCGAGAACCACCTGGGGGAGCTGTGGAACCTGTTCCGCTTCATCAATCCGGGCCTGCTCGGCTCCCTGGAGCGCTTCAATCAGCGCTTCGCCGTACCCATCGAGGTGCACAAGGAGCACTGGGCGCGCCAGCGCCTCAAGCAGCTGATCCGGCCCTTCATCCTGCGGCGGCTCAAGAGCGAAGTGCTCGCCGAGCTACCGCCCCGCACCGAGATCAGCCTGCGCGTGGAGCTCAGCGAGGCCGAGGCCGCCCTCTACGAGGCCATGCGTCGACAGGCCCTGGAGCGCATGACCGAGCCCGAGGACCAGCCCGGGCAAAGACGCATCCGCATCCTGGCCGAGCTCATGCGTCTGCGCCGCGCCTGCTGTCATCCGAAGCTCGCCATGCCCGACTGCGGTATCCCCAGCTCCAAGCTGCAAGCCTTTACCGAGATCCTCGACGAGCTGCGCGAGAACCGGCACAAGGCCCTGGTCTTCAGCCAGTTCGTAGATCACCTGACCCTCATTCGCGAGCACCTCGACGCCCGCGGCGTCCGCTACCAGTACCTGGACGGCTCCACGTCGCCAAAGAAACGCAAGGAGGCGGTCGACGCCTTCCAGGCTGGGGAAGGCGAGCTGTTTCTCATCAGCCTCAAGGCCGGCGGCGTCGGCCTCAACCTCACCGCCGCCGACTATGTCATCCACATGGACCCCTGGTGGAATCCGGCGGTGGAAGACCAGGCATCCGACCGCGCCCACCGCATCGGGCAGGAGCGCCCCGTCACCGTCTACCGCCTGGTGGCCGGCGGCACCATCGAAGAGAAGATCGTCGAGCTGCACCAGCACAAGCGGGATCTGGCCGACAGCCTGCTCGAGGGCACGAACGCGGGAGCGCGCCTGTCGGTGGAAGACATGATGGCGTTGATCCGTGACGGCTCGCAAGGGGAGGGTGCCGGCAAATGAGCCGTGACGACAAGAGACAACCGAGGGTAGAGAGATGCAGACCGATAAGAATCTGAAGAGATCGGCCATGGCGGTTGCCTTCTTGGCCGCACTCCTCCTGATCCCCCTGGCCTTCGGGAAGGGTCCTGCCGGTACCGCCCCGGAGACCGCCAAAGTCCCCGTCAACGGCCTGGAGATCGGCTACCGCATCTACGGACAAGGCGAGCCCCTGCTGATGATCATGGGCTACGCGGGCGAAATGGATGTCTGGCCGCCTGAGCTGGTGCAAGAGCTGTCCCGTTCCTACCGTGTAATCCTCTTCGACAACCGCGGCATGGGCTACTCCAGCGGAGCGGATGCGCCCGTCTCGATCGAGCTGATGGCTTCCGACGCGGCCGGTCTCCTGACCGCCCTGGACATCGAAAGCGCGCACGTCCTGGGCTGGTCCATGGGGGCCATGGTGGCGGAGCAGCTCGCCATCTCCTATCCGCAACGGGTGCGCAAGCTGGTGCTCTACGGGGCTTCCATCGACAACGAGCCGGTGATGGCGGCCATAAAGCGGATGGGCGCCGCAGATGCCAAGCAGCTGCTCCCCATGATGTTCCCCGCGGCCTGGCTGAAGGCCAATCAGGACATCTTCGGGCGGTTGCCGCATCCCGGAATCCCTCCGATACCCGCGGTAGTGAGCAAGCAGCGGGAGGCGATCGCCCGCTGGTCGGCCGATCCGAAGAAGCTGGCCGACATCTCCGAAGAGGTCCTGCTGGTATCGGGCGAGCAGGACAACGTGGTCCCACCGGCTCAAGCCCTGCGCCTGGCGGAGATCATCCCGGGGGCCTGGCTCGCGCGCTTCCGGGACGCGGGTCATTGGCTCATGTATCAGGCCCCGAAGGATTTGGCCCGCCTGGTCCAGGCGTTCCTGTCTATCCGCGAAGATCTCCTGGTCGATCCAGCGGGCGCCAGGTAGCGCTCAGGATGCGGTGACGCAGAAACCACATCGTTCTCGAACGATGCGATTCCGTGCTCGACCCGGATGGGCATCGAGCCAGATTGCTTCAGTCCAGATGGATGTGCCGAATGACGCACGGATCGACGTTCTTGTAACGGGGAGTCGTAATCGAGTCTTTCAAGTATCGGGCAACCGTCTCCTGGACCTCCAGGCGCGCGTCGATCTCTGCGATGTCGTTATTCAGAGAGCAGGGCGTCGTCGAGCCCCAGTGGCTCGTCCGGGTCCAGGCGCCCCGCGGTGGACCAGTGCCTTGATCGCTGAGCCGCGTAGCTCGCTCTTGCACCGCTTCAGGTCCAGCTCGTCCCGTCGCGCCGTCAAGTCGAGGATCTCGTCTTCCAGCTCCTCGATGACTTTGAGCGTGAGGAATTCCTGCTCTTCCAAGTCGTTTTGGGGTTCCAAGAGATGAAAGGCACCCTCCTCGGTGGCGGTCTCGATCCAGAAGACCTCCTCGGCACGTGACGATTCCCGAAAGTGCCGGAGGAGTTGCTGGGCGCCTTCCGTAGACAGATGGGCCAAGACAATACAGATGTGCTCGAGCTCCTCGGTCGGGATGAGTGGGGAGAACAGGCGCTCGGCGAAGCTCATCATGTCCTCGTCGGAGTATTCGTCCGGGTCTTGGATGGACTGGTGCTCGGTCATGGTGTTTCTTCTTGGCAGTTTGCACGACGCAGATTGGTTTCCCGGATTCGGCTGCGATCCAGCCGGGCTGCCTTTACTAGAAACCTCAAGCGGTCGCCGTGGGAGCGGTTTTCTAGCCCAACATCTGGGGTGGGTGATGCCAAGGGCATTGGGGTTCCTTCGTCACCCGAAACTGCGTGCATCCCGGCAGTAAGAACGAGGAGAGCGGTTATCAACCCAGCCCATCGTCATGTCACGACAAAAAGCTTCGGTAGGAGCCTATCGACGCGATTTTCGCTTATTCTTGGAATGCCGCCTTTTATTTGATGAAGGAATTCGAAAACCCGGGCGATTTATTTGGCGGAGGAACATAGCAGTCTTCACGGTAGCCGGGTGCTTTACACCAAGCAGCTGTTTCTGTATGTCGTAGGCTGTTTGTGCGAGAAGAAACGCTTTGTGTGGCGAGCCCAGAGTTTTACATAAACTCGCCACATTAAGCATCGATATAGCCACGTGGGGATGCCGCTCGCCGAACAGCTCGCGCCGGATGGACAGGGCCTGCTGGGCCAGTTCCAGAGCGCCCTTCGGGTCGCCGAGAGCATTGGTGTAACCAGCGAGGTTATTGAGCGAGTTAGCCACGTCCGGATGCCGCTCGCCGAACAGCTCGCGCTGGATGGACAGGGACTGCCGGGCCAGCTCCAAGGCGCCCCTTGAGTCGCCGAGAGCATCGGTGTAAATAGCGAGGTTATCGAGCGATCTCGCTACATCGGGATGCCGTTCTCCGGACAGCTCGCGCAGGATGGAGAGGGCCTGCCGGGCCAGTTCCAGGGCGCCTTTCGGATCGCCGAGATCGTTAGTGTAACCAGAGAGGTTGCCGAGCGATCTCGCCACGTCGGGATGTCGCTCACCGAGCAGCTCGCGCTGGATGGAGAGGGCCTGCCGGCCCAGTTCTAGGGCGCCTTTCGGGTCGCCGAGAGTGCCAGTGTAACTTGCAAGGTTATTGAGCGAGATCGCCACGTCGGGGTGCCGCTCGCCGAGCAGGTCGCGTCGGATGGTCAGGGCCTGCCGCCCCAGCTCCAAGGCGCCTTTCGGGTCACCCAATCCATATAGGGAGTAAGCCAGGTCGCTCTTTAGGTGCGCCAAGAGTGCCTGATCTTCTTTTCCCTGGTCATGGTATTGCAACAGCGCCTCCTCGATCTGGCGACGCACCTCGCCATCCTGGCCGCGGTGGAAGGGAGGGAAGGCTTGGAGCCAGGCGAGACGAGGTGCCTGCGTCGGTGAAAATTGCACGGCATGATCATGCCACTCCCGCAGGTGGTCGATTTCCGCCTCAAAACGGGGAAGTTGCATAAAATCTAGCCGCAGCGCGCTGAACCATGTATCGACCCGTGTACACACTTTCTCCATCCATTCGACCCTTTCCGCAAAGTCAGTTTGTTCGCGGCGGACTTCGCGCACCAGTCGATGAAGGGTGTAGCGCTCGGCGTCCGGCTCTCGCTGGAGAATGCGCAGGGCTGTGCCGAGACCCAGGGCACCAGTCAGCTCTGCGGGCTCCTCCACGCCGACCAGTGCTGCCAGAAGATCCAGGCTCATGGCGGCCGGTCCGCTCCAGACAAGCACGTCCAGCACCGTCCGAAACCGGGGCTCTTCGGTGAAGATGCCCTCGCTGATCCGCAATGTGGAGAAGAGATCGGCTTCATGGGACGTCAGGCTCTCGATCCTTGGTGGCAGCGCCTGCTTCAAGTTGTATCGGAGCAATTTCAGATAGAGCTGGAATTCCACAGGTCGACGGGAAAGATAGGCGCCAGCCAGCTCCAAGGCCAGGGGCAGTCCGGCGAGGGATCGAGCGATCTCTCGTGCTGCATCCCATTCAGTCTCTCCTTGCGGCTGTCGGCAGGCCTCCTGTACCAGCAGGGCCAGGGCCTGATCGGGATCGAGCAGTTCGAGAGGAACCGAGACGAAGTCCGGTTGCTCGATGCGACTCGTCACCAAGATGTGTGGGGTTGCCGGTGGCTCAGGTAGATAACCCCTGATAGCCGTCGGTTCCTCGAGGTTGTCGAAGATAAGGAGGCAGTCCGAGAAGCTGCGCACTCGGCGACGGGCGATCTCCAGCTTGATGCTATGTTCGGATTCGGGTGCGACCCAGCGAGCTTTGATGGCCAGGTTCACGAGTTGAGCATCGAGGTCCTGATCGGCGTTAAGCCAGATGACGCCATTGGGATAGTCGCCCTGATGGCGATAGGCGTACTCCACTGCCAGCTGGGTCTTTCCCAAACCGCCAAGCCCCTGAAATACTGCCGTTTGGCCGATCGCGGTGCGCCGCCCGGTTCTGAGCTGCCGGCGGACACGTTCAAGGGCCTCGCCGCGACCAATGACTTGATCGCCTTTCTGACGAAAAGGGACATGGAAGACGGGCCTCCGTGGATCGTAATCGACCGCCGGCTGGATGGGTGCTCTGGGTGTGGAAGCCGGTGCTTGCGGTGTTGTGGCAGCGGTGGCGGATGAGGCACTGTTGAGGTGCCCGATCGGAACCGGTTGTGTGCCGCCGTCGCCGTCATCGATCGTAAACGATAGGTCCCGCTCCAACTTGCGTCCGCCGCCCTGCTTGAGAACCGCACGGCGCGGCCAGACACGCAGTGAAAGCTCACGGTCTTCGAGCTCTATTTCGCACAGCGAATAGCCGTGCTCACGCTTCAGTTCGTCCTCGCCCCAAGTAGTCCTTTCCAATCCAGAAATGAGCCTGAAGGGGGGGTGGTAGGTAAGCCCCTCAGGCGGCCGGTTTTTGGGCTTGATTGATGGAACGGAATAGTTCAGTCCTTGCCTGGTTGAGGCGAAGGGCG
>Ga0210085_1000443_pt1 | contig 17439 bp, 16 predicted proteins | sample China_Galinas_PW_5_FD_184866 | JGI IMG/M metagenome (GOLD analysis project Ga0210085, IMG submission 184866) | Wetland microbial communities from San Francisco Bay, California, USA, that impact long-term carbon sequestration - China_Galinas_PWC_D1... | ecosystem: Environmental > Aquatic > Marine... | reverse complement strand
CCGACCTGACAGCCGCGCTACCGCGCCGGCGTCCGGGCTACCTCCGGGACCCGAGCGACATCCGGCTCACCCGATGATGGGCGCCCGCTCGTCGCGATGGTCTGCCAGCAGCGATGCCCCGACCGCGACCGCCAGGATGGCCACGATGATCGCGAGCGAGAGCGGCACCGGGATGGGGATGATCTCGGCCAGCAGGATCTTGAGTCCCGCGAACACGAGCAGGGCCGCGAGCCCGGGCTTGAGGTAGCGGAATCGGTCCACCGCGCCCGCGAGCAGGAAGTAGAGCGAGCGCAGGCCCAGGATGGCGAAGGCGTTGGAGCTGAGCACGAGGAACGTGTCTGTCGTCACCGAGAAGACCGCCGGCACCGAGTCGATGGCGAACATGATGTCGCTCGTCTCCACCACCAGCAGCACCGCCAGCAGCGGCGTGGCGAACCGCCGGCCGTTCTCTACCACCAGGAAGCGCTGCCCGCGGAAGCCGTCTGTCGTGGGCACGAACCGGCGGAAGAGCCGCAACAGTCGGTTGTCCATCGGGTCGAGCATCTGGTCGTGTCGTTGGACCCACATGCGGTAGCCGGTGACCAGGAGCAGGATCCCGAAGAGATAGATGGCCCAGTGGAAGGTCTCGATGACCGCGGCCCCCAGGCCGATGAACGCCGCCCGCAGCACGATGGCGCCGAGGATCCCGTAGAAGAGCACACGGTGCTGGTAGCCGAGGGGCACCGCGAAGGCCGTGAAGATGAGCGCGAAGACGAAGACGTTATCGACCGACAGGCTGAGCTCGAGCATGTAGCCGGCGAGGTAGGCTGCGCCATCCTCAGCGCCACGCAGGGTCAGCACGAGCAGCCCGAACCCCAGGCCGATCCCGATGTAGATGGCGCTGCTGACGGCGGCTGCTCGAAAGGACATGGCGTGCGGCCGACGTTCGAAGACGATGAGGTCGATGGTGAGGACCGCGCCGAAGGTGACCACGAGGGCGATCCAGAGGAAGGTGCTGGTGTCCATGGGTGATCCTCCGGGCGCGACGTGACGTCAGGCCGAAGGTCTCCGCCGACCACACCGCGACGATGTGGCCGATGCCGGCGGGGCCACGCGAATGGTCCGTGTTGACGCCGTGCATCCGGGTCTTGGGGTACTCCCCCTCGGGCGATCCGATGCTAGCAGAGATGTCCGCGACGGCCGCGATGGTGGCGATATCATGCGGTCCTGCCGGCCAGGGGAGCTGCGACCGCGGGGGCCTTGCGAATGGCACGCGCGTTTCCTGGCGGGCCCCAGGGAGCAGCCAATGTCCTACCTCGTCGACTTCACGAACGTCTCGACGATCGGACTCGAGTCGTCGCCGGTGGCCCCGGCGCTGGCCGGCCTGCGGGCCAACGAGGCGCGCTACTTCAAGAACAAGTACGACCAGGACTTCGCGGTGGAGCCCGCCGACGAGGCCCGCGAGACGATCGACTGGGTGCACCACATCCTCGCTGCCGAGCGTGACATCACCATCGCCGCGCGACCGCTCGAGGCGACGGACTTCACGGTCGACGGCGTGCGTTGGGCGTACGTGTTCTACGAGGACGGCCTGTCGATCAACGTGCTCTACACGCAAGCTGCGGGCGGGAAGCGGGCAGTCGGCTTCAAGCTCTCGGACGGCATGGATGTTCCTGTCGAGCTGACACGCTTCAAGTTCGCGCGACAGCGATCGAAGCTGGCCGGGACCATCCGCGGCTCGTTCTTCGTCATCAAGGGCGAGTACTGAGCCATGCGATCGGCAGCTGGGTCGCCACTCGGCGCTTCAGCGGTCTCCGGTGCGGGCTCCCAGCCAGCCGAGACCCCGGAGCCAGAAGAAGGCGATGATGCCCTCCAGCAGTCCGAGGGCGAAGATGATCGGCTGCAGCACCGATAGCGGGATGACGAGGACCTGGACCACGATCCAGGCCATGAGGACGACGCCGAAGGCGCCCATCAGCCACGGCGCCGATGGCGTGCGCATCACCGCCAGCGCCGCAGCCACGAGCTGACCGATCCCATTCACCAGCAGCAGGAAGAGGCCGGGCACCAGGAACGAGCCGAAGACGGAATCCGCCACCCACTCGTGGGGGATGCCCAGCGGGCTGCCGCTCGGCTCGAGCACCATCACCAGGCCCACGGGCACGGCCATGACCCCGACGAACACTTGCGCCGCGATACCGACCCAGACGAAGCCCGGACGCTCGATCCGGCCACCCGCGATACGGGCCATGTCACCACCCCTGTACAGCATCGGTCGATTCCGACGTGGGCAGCCTGACGAGGCCGTCTCACGGTCCCGAGTGTCGAACGGATCGATCCCGCAGGCTGATCGTCCCGTCCCTCGTCGCGCGCGGCTTCCTTTGCGGCGGGGCGACGTGCATACTTCCCGCTCGGCAGGGAGGCACGGCGGCCCTCGGACCGCCTCCGGCGCGACGTCCCCCACCCGGTCGCCAAGACCGTCGCGCCGGGCCAATGGCGAGACCGCCTCTGTCCAGCAGGGCACGAGATCTGCCCAGGAGGTTCCGTAGATGGCCAAGTTCATGGACGTCCATGAAGGCATGGTCGGCATCACACCGGAGGCGCTGAAGGAAGCGCACGCCGGCGACCTGGCGATCCAGGATGAAGAAGGGGTGAACTTCGAGCACGCCTGGGCCGACCCGGTCAGCGGCAAGGTCTTCTGCCTCTCTGAGGCTCCGAGCGCCGAAGCCATCCAGCGGATCCACGCTCGCAACGGCATCCCACCTGCGGAGATCCACGAGCTCACGATGGAGGTCTAGGCAGCACCTCCGCCCGCGCTACCGCGGGGTCCGAGCCCAGAGAGCCCCGGGCCCCGCTTCGTCATGCGCTGTACCCGGAGCCTCCCCGGCCTGATCAGATCGCCTGTCGTGGCGGGCGGCTGCTCTCGCGCACGATGAGCCGCGGCTGGAGCCGCATCGTCCATGGTGCCCGCGGTTCCGCCGGGCGCCGGCGTTGCGCCAGTCTCCTGATGTCCTCGTCGATGCCGGTCACGGCCTGGATGCCGGCATCGATGAGCGGTTGATGCACCGTGGTGAGCGGTGGCCAGAAATGCTTGCCTTCTGCGATGTCGTCCACGCCCACGACCGACAGATCCTCTGGCACGCGGAGCCCCAGGGCGTGTGCCGCGTGGAGCACGCCCAGCGCCATCTGGTCGTTGCTCGCGAAGACTGCATCGATATCCGGCGAGGCCGCCAGCAGCTGGTGCAGCCCGGCCTCCCCACTGGTCGCCGACCAATCGCCCTCCACGACCGGTCCGGTCACCCCGTCCAGGCCGCTTTGGGCAAGCGTCTCGCGCCAGCCGGCCTCGCGCTCACGTGCCTCCCACCACCGTGATGGCCCGGTGATAAGGCCGACGCGGCGGGCGCCACCGGCGAGCAGGTGCTCCGCGGCGAGGCGCCCGATGGTGCGATTGTCGATGCCGACCGAGGGCAGTGACTCCTGCCCCGCCATGCCGCCCACGAGGACCACAGGAGTCGGCAGTCGCTTGGCGCGTTCCGGCCACCAGTCGAGGTTCCTGCCCACCTGGGGGATGGCCCAGAGCACGCCATCGACCTGGCGGGAAACGAGCCCCTCGAGCACCCCGTTGACGTCATCGGTCTCAGGGCGGTGGATGAGGTTGAGCGTGATCGAGTAGCCCATCTCCGCGGCCTGGCTCTCGATGCCCGTGAGCACCCTCGTCGGACCGAAGTACTCCACCCCGAAGGCGACGACGCCGAGGACATGACTCCGTCCCTGCGTCAGCCCGCGGGCGAGCATGTTGGGCGAGTAGCCGACCTCGGCGATGATCTGCTGGACCCGGTCGAACGTCTCTGGCGCCACGTCTGGGCGATTGTTGAGCACGCGCGAGACGGTCTGCGTGGAAACGCCGGCCGCCTCGGCGACCTCCCGTATGGTCACGCGCTGCCGCGTCATGGGTGCCCTCCCGTCGCTCCACCGCGCTTGGGCGCTCCGTCCAGAGGGACGTTAGCGGTCCCGTTACCGGTAACGGTCACTCTAGCAGTGCGACTCCCGCCACCGCAAGCGGCACCTCGCGGGCCTGGCGACCGCTCCTGCAGCGAGCGCTCGCGGGCGCACCGTAGACCACCGCACCAGGTTCCCGCGCCGGCCCCTGGAAATCCAGGATCGCGTCGCGCCGCCTTGACTCGCCGTCCGCGGCGATGCTACGTTGTTAGCGTTCCCGTTAGCGGTAACGGAAAGGACTCGCGTCCGCCAGCGTGGCGTGTGCGTGTTGGCCGGCAGGTGCCCGGTGGAGGTCGGGTATCGAGACGGGAACAGGGACAGCACAACAGCATCGCCACGAGGAGGAGCGGATGGTGTCGTGAACCGGTCGGCGACCGGGCCGTGGTCGGCGAATGCCGGACGAGGAGTGTCCGACGGCGACCAGCGAAGGCCTTTCGCCAACCCCCGAATGCGCCCGCGGCTGGGCCATCCACCACGTGTTTCAGGGAGGAAACGGACGATGAAGTATTCGGTAGCTCGTGTCGGGATCGCAGTGGCCAGCGTTGCCGCTGTCGCGACCATGTGGTCGGGCCCGATCGCCGCACAGGACCAGTACACCTACGAGGACATGACGGTCGGCTTCATCCAGACCGGCTCCGAGTCCGGCTGGCGCGCGGCCAACACCGCCTCGTTCCAGGAGACGGCCGATCAGCTGGGCATCGATCTCAAGTTCTACGACGCCCAGAACAGGCTGGAGAACCAGGTCTCGGCCTTCCACCAGTTCAACCAGGACCCGGATGTCGACGTCATCATCCTGGCCGCGCTCGACGTGACCGGCTATGACGAGGTCCTGCAGGAGGCGAAGGACAACGGCAAGATCGTCGTCCTCGAGGATCGCCGGATCGACGCCGATCCCTCGCTCTACGCCACCTACATCGGCTCCGACTTCAACCTCGAGGGCCAGAAGGCCGCCGCGGCCATGTGCGACCTGCTCGCGGACAGTGACAACAAGCAGATCGTCGAGATCACCGGGGCCGTCGGCGCTTCGGCTGCCATCGATCGCGCGGCCGGCTTCCGTGAGGCCATGGTCGACTGCGGCATCGAGATCATCGACAGCCAGACCGGCAACTGGGGTGTGGCCGAGTCGAAGGCCGTGATGGAGGCGTTCCTCAAGAAGTACGACAACATCGCCGGCGTCTTCGGCCACAACGACGAAGAGGCCATCGGTGCCGTCCAGGCCATCGAGGAAGCGGGCATGGTCCCCGGCGAAGACATCAAGGTCATCGGCGTGGACGCCACGGCCCACGGCTTCGAGTACCTCATCCCGGGCAAGATCAACGCCCTCATCGAGTGCAACCCGCTGCTCGCGCCGCAGGTGTACGAGGCCGCGCTGGCCGCGATGAACGGCGAGGAGCTGCCGACGTGGGTGCCGTCCCAGGAGGGCGAGTTCTTCGCCGCCCAGGGCGCGGACGAGCTCACGGCCATCCTCGAGACGCGCAAGTACTAGCCAGCTAGGCGTCCCGCACGGGCGCGGGAGCGGCGCTGTCGCCGCTCTCGCGCCCAGGGCGCCAGCACCGACCCTCACGAGGGCAATCGACCGTGTCCGACCAGGCGCCGCTGCTCTCGATGCGCGGCATCTCCAAGGCCTTCCCCGGGGTGCAGGCCCTCACCGACGTCGACTTCGACCTCTATGCGGGCGAGATCCGCGCGATCGTCGGCGAGAACGGCGCTGGCAAGTCCACGCTCATCAAGGTCCTCACCGGCGTGGAGCGTCCGGATAGCGGCGAGATGACCTTCGCCGGCGAGCGCTACCAGGTGCACTCGCCGCAGCATGCCCAACGGCTGGGCATCAGCACCGTCTACCAGGAGGTCAACCTCTGCCCCAACCTGACGGTCGCGGAGAACGTGCTCATCGGCCGTGCCCCTATGCGTTGGGGCATCACCATCGACTGGAACAGGATGAACCGGCAGGCCCGGGAGATCATGGCCGGGCTCGATCTCGATATCGACGTCACGCGGCCGCTCGGTTCGTACTCGGTGGCCGTCCAGCAGATGGTCGCCATCGCCCGGGCGCTGGACATCTCGTCGGCCAAGGTCCTCATCCTCGACGAGCCCACCTCGAGCCTGACGTTGCGGGAGACGCAGCAGCTCTTCGAGGTCATGCACAAGCTGCGTGCCGAGGGCATCGCCATCGTCTTCATCACCCACTTCCTCGACCAGGTCTACGAGGTCAGCGATCGGGTCACCATCCTGCGCAACGGCGAAGTGGTCGGCACCTACGACCCGTCGTCCCTGCCGCGGCTGGAGCTGGTCTCGCTCATGCTCGGCCGATCACTGGCCGACCTCGACGACATGGCCAAGCACAAGATGGAGACCCTCGACCGCATCAGCGAGGAGGCCTTCCTGCAGGCCAGGGGACTCGGGATGAGCGGCTCCGTCCAGCCCTTCGACCTGGACCTCCACAAGGGCGAGGTCGTGGGCCTCGCCGGCCTCCTGGGCTCGGGCCGGACCGAGGTGGCTCGGCTGCTGTTCGGGCTCGACCGACCGGATTCAGGGACGCTCGACGTAGCTGGTTCAGCCGTTGACGACTTCTCGCCGGCCGCCTCCATCAAACGGGGCATCGCGCTGGCACCGGAGGACCGGGCAGCGGAGGGCATCGTTGCCGACCTGAGCGTCCGGGACAACATCATCCTGGCCGTGCAGGCCAACCGTGGCTGGCTGCGCCACATCAGCGCGCGCGAGGCGGAAGAGATCGCCGACCGCTTCATCAAACTCCTCCACATCGCGACGCCATCGGCGGACCAGGCCGTCAAGAACCTGAGTGGCGGCAACCAGCAGAAGGTCATCCTCGCGCGCTGGCTGGCCACGGACCCCCAGCTGCTCATCCTCGATGAGCCGACGCGCGGCATCGACGTGGGCACCAAGGCCGACATCCAGAAGCTGGTGCTCGACCTGGCCGAGGAAGGCAAGTCGTGCGTCTTCATCTCGTCGGAGCTCGATGAGGTCCTGCGCACGAGCCATCGCATCGTCGTCCTGCGCGACCGGGCCAAGGCCACCGAGATCACCGGCGACGTCGACGAGAAGGAGCTCATGACCTCCATCGCCGGAACGAACGCATGAGCGCCGTGGCTCGTTCGCTGAAGTCCAGCCTCGGCGACAGCCGGCTGCTCCTGCCCCTCGCGGTCCTGGGCCTCATCTTCCTCTTCGACCTGATCTTCATCCCGGGCTTCTTCGACACCGAGATCCGGCAGGGCCACCTCTACGGCAGCCTCATCGATATCCTGCGCAACAGCGCCCCGATCATCCTGCTCGCGATCGGCATGACCGTCGTCATCGCCACCGGCGGCGTGGACCTCTCGGTCGGTGCCGTCATGGCCATCTCGGCCTCGGTCGCGGCCATCCTCATCGACCCGCGCAAGGTTGGTCTCACGCTCTCCGGTGACATCACCGCGGTGGTCGGCGATCCCACCTACAGCTTCATGCCACTGCCGGTCGTCATCGTGGCGGCGATGCTGGCCGCGCTCGCCTGCGGGGTCTGGAACGGTGCCCTCGTGGCCTACGTGCGTATCCAGCCGATGGTGGCCACGCTGATCCTGATGATCGCCGGCCGGGGCATCGCGCAGCTGGCCACCAACTCCATCAAGATCAACATCTTCAACGACGCCTTCTCGTTCCTGGGCAACGGCTTCGTGCTGATGCTGCCCCTCTCCATCTTCCTGGTCCTGGGTATCTTCATCGGGTCCTGGCTGCTGTTGCGCCGGACGGCCCTCGGCCTGTTCGTGGAGTCGGTCGGCATAAGTTCGCGCGCGAGCCTCTTCGCCGGCATAAATGAGCAGCGCGTCAAGCTCTTCGCCTACGTCTTCTGTGCGCTCTGTGCCGGCATCGCCGGCCTGGTGGCCGTCTCCAGCATCAAGACCTCCGATGCCAACGTCATCGGCCTCTACACGGAGCTGGACGCCATCCTCGCGGTGGTCATCGGCGGCACCGTCCTGGGCGCCGGTGGCCGCTTCTCGCTCCTCGGCAGCGTGCTCGGCGCACTCGTGATCCAGGCCACGATGACCTCGATGTATCACCTCGGCGTGCCTGCCAGCGCGATCACCGTGGTCAAGGCCATCGTGGTCGTGCTCGTGATCGTGCTCTACTCGGAGCAGGCTCGCGACGTCATCCGGCGCGCGGTCGGCCGCACGGGCACGCGCAAGCAGGGCGCGTCCGCGTGACGCAGACACTGGGGGCGAGGCTCTCGAACAGCCGGCGGTTCCTGCCGCTTGGCGCGACGATCGCCATGTTCTTCGTCGTCTATGCCTTCGGCGTCATGGCCTTCCCGGCGATGCGCGACTCCCAGCCCTTCTTCAACCTGCTCAACACGGCTCCGTTCCTGCTCATCGCCGTGGTCGGCCAGGCGCTGGTCATCATCTCCGGCGGCATCGATCTCTCGGTCGGTGGTGTCATCGCCCTGACCACCGTCGTGACCGCCGCCCTGCTGCGGGCCGAGTGGGATCCCGCCGTGGTGATCGTGTTGATGCTGCTGATGGGCATCACCATCGGCGGCGTGATGGGCTTCTTCATCACCTATCTCAAGGTCCAGCCCTTCATCGCGACACTCGCCGGCATGTGGTTCGCGCGGGGCATGTGCTACGTCATCAGCGACGCCGAGATCCGCATCTACGATCCGACCTGGAAGACGCTGGCCGGCGTCAAGGTGCTCATCCCGGGACTGGCCGACCCGGTGGCCAAGACCGGCAGCTACATCACCAGCCTCGTGGTCATCGCCCTGGTCGTCCTCGTGGTCGGCCTGTTCCTGGCGCACCTCACCCGGTTTGGCCGGACCCTCTATGCGATGGGTGGCGACAGCGGGCGCAACGAGCAGTCTGCGCGCCTGATGGGCCTGCCCGTGGACCGCACCAAGATGCAGGTCTACATGTTCAACGGCCTCTGCTCGGCGCTGGCCGGTCTCGTCTACAGCATCTACGTCGGCTCCGGTCACGGTTCGCATGCGATGGGCATGGAGCTGCTGGTCATCGCCGCGGTCGTCATCGGAGGTGTGGCGCTCACCGGTGGCGAAGGTTACGTGCTGGGTGCGTTCTTCGGCGTCCTCATCCTCTCGCTCATCCAGAGCCTGATCCTCTACAACGGCCAGCTCAGCTCGTGGTGGACGAGCATCTTCATCGGCATGCTGATGCTGCTCTTCATCGGCGTCCAGAGCGTGCTGGCCACGATCAACGCCCGCAGCCTCGCGAGGTCCACGGCTGGGGGCATGAAACGCCCCCGTACGGCACCGTGGCGAGACCGTCGCTTCCTGGCCGGTGCGGGCGCCGTCATCGCGGCCATCATCGGGATCACCCTCGTGGGCCCGCTGACGAGCTCGCCCCAGACGACGACCGACGGGGACTCCGCCATCCTGACCGGTGACTGCGCGCCGGCCGAGTCACGTGCGGCGGAGGCCGAGGAGATGCAGGCTGCAGGCGCCGCCATCGTCTACCAGCGGTTCGGCGGGTCCGACTGCGTTGATCAGCTCTACGGGCTCTATCCCGATGGCAGGGTGACCGGCGTCGACGGCACCCAAACAGTAGAGGCCCAGGTGGAGCCGTCGGCGGTGGCCGACCTCGTGACCAACCTCGAGGGCCTGGGCTGGTTCACCGACGAGATGTACACGACCTGGCACCACCCCTGTGCCGAGTGCTACACCTACGAGATCACCGTCACCTCCGGCGACCAGACCAAGACCGTGGGCGCGGTCGACGGCGGGACCGACGCGCCGGCCAAGTACTGGCTCGTGAAGACCCGGATCTCCGCCCTCCTGCCCGAAACGAACGGAGCTCCCTGATGCGTACCCTGCACCGCGGCATCGCCGGCCTCGGCGCGCTGGCCCTGTGCGCTGTCCTCGTCGGCTGCGACTACATCGTCATCCCGGAGACGAAGTCCACGCCACCTCCGGCGGAGGCCGAGGGTGTCTGGACCGCCGTGGCCACCAGTGTCGCGGAGACGGCCGATGGCGTGGCCGTGGAGCTGGCCATCCGCAACGACACCGGCGACTGGAGCACGATGGAGCTGGCCGAGGACGCGGTCGTCACCTTGGTCGGTGGCGATGGCAGCACCACCAGCTGTGGCACCGCCGTCTTCGGCACCGGCGGCACGAACTTCCCACCCGGGTTCATCATGCGCGGCTACACGGGAGGGACGCGCTTCGAGCCCCAGACGGAGCTGTTGCGGGTCGAGTGCGAGGGGGCCGCCGCCCCAGCCGGCTCGAAGTTGCGGATCCCCTATTCGTTCACCACCGGCGAGTTCAACTTCTACCGACCCGAGCCGCCCCAGACGGCCACGCTCGAGGTCGACCTCGATGCGCCCATCACGGACCTCAGCTATCCCATCGGCACGGAGACCGACCTGGTCGTGACGCCAGTCGGAGAGCCCATCGAGGCCATCAACAAGATCCTGCTGACACTCGTCTCGGTCGAGCGGACCGACGATGAGGTCCAGCTCAGCTGGCGGACGGATAATCCGACCAAGTACCAGGCCTACGTGCACATCGGCAACCCGCCGGTGATCGGCTCGGACGGGATCCTCTACGGTCGCTACTCCGCCCCGCACCTGGTGGACACCCCGATCACGTTGGCCAACTCTTCGGCTGAGTGGACGACGACCGTGGCGGTGCCATCAGACGTGGAGGTGTACTACGCGATGACAGGCGTGGAATCGAAGCAGCAGAAGAACTACGTCAGCCACCTGTTCGACCTGGGGCTGGAGTCGTGAGGCGGCGCCTGGTCGGCCCGCTCCTCCTGCTTCTGTTGGCACTGGTCGTGTGCGCCGCGGCGGACGTGCCTTCCGGCGCACCCGCCTCGAGTGCCCCGGTCGGGTCAGCGCCTCCGGCTTCCCCCGGACCCGAGGCCTCAGGTTCGCCTTCCGTCGCGGCCCCTTCGTCGCCAGCTGTCCAGCGCCCCGAGTGGTTCGACCTGGAGATGGTCGACGTGCAGACGGGCGAGCCCTTCACCATCAACGACTACGCCGGCAAGGTGGTGTTGCTCGAGACGATGGCCATCTGGTGTCCGACCTGCCGCCGCCAGGGCGACGAGGTCGCCCGACTCCACGAGCTGCTCGGCGACCCCGAGGAGCTGGTCTCTGTCAGCCTCGACGTGGACATGGGTGAGAACGCCGAGATGCTCGCCCGGTATGCCGATGAGCTGGGTTACGACTGGCACTTCGCGGTGGCCCCGCTGCTGGTGGCCCGGGCGCTGGGCAACCTCTACAGCGCGCAGTACCTCAATCCGCCGATCTCGCCCATGTTGATCGTCGACCGCGATGGCTCCGTGCTGGGTCTGCCCTTCGGTGACGTCAAGAGTGCAGAAGCCCTGGCCGGCGTGATCGAGCCGCTCCTCGATCGCTAGGCGACCGCCGACCGGCGGTCGGCGACGCGCGCCGGATGGGGAAGCTTGCGGGCCACGTCTGCTGTGCCAGTGTCCAGCTGGTAGGGGCACCGTGCTGCGTGCCAGCCACATCTGCTCGCGGAGCCGTGGCCCGGAGCTCCATGCTGGTGAGGTCCCGGACCGCACATAAGTGGCCAGAAGTACCCACCGGCATGCGCGATATGTCCGCCGCGGCGCTGCCCGCCGAAGGGCTCAACCGCCGGCCGTCTGCTCCGCGCGCGGGACGGTGGGGACGATGGCCAGGAACTTGCCGTCGCGGTACTTGTACGAACCTTCCGGCCGCTGCCAGCGCAGGTAGTTCCGCTCCATCTCCGGCCAGTCCTGGAAGGCGCCCGGTGGGTCGGACGGGCCCCAGATCGTGGAGACGCGCGGATACCACGGGTCGAAGATGTAGGCGCCGGTGATCTTGGCCTTGGGGAAGACCGTCGGATCCGCTTGTGCGCGGAACCCGGTCATGACCCAGGTGTGGGCGCCCCGCCAGGCCAGGAGCACGACCGGCGAGCGTGTCTTCTTGATGGCGATCGCCGCGTCCCGCAGCGCCACGTGCCGGTTGGGATAGGAGCGGATCTCGTAGCCCTCCAGGCCATAGGCGGCGAGGGCCTCCGCGATGGCCGAGGGCCCCCAGCCGCCGTTGTGGCTGTCCCGCCGGCTCTCGAACTCATCGGTGCGGCCTGCGATCTGGCGCTGTACCCGGTCAGAGTTGTCGAGGATCCCGTGCATCGCCAGCACGATCTGGGTGCCGGCGATGGCACACCAGTGCTCGTCGATCTGTGAGGCGAACGTCTTGCCCGGGTTGAAGCGCAGCTTGAGGTCGATCGGCTCGCGCTTGGGTCGCGGGGTCTTCTGCGGCTTGGGCGTGGCCTTGGCCGGCCGCGGGGTCCTGGCCGGTGACACGAGGCCGGGCGCAACGGCCACGTCAGCGGCCGGCTCGCCGCCGTCCTTGCCTCCGGCGCCGACGCTCTTGCTGGTCATCTCGCGGATGGGCAGGATCTCGCGGTCCGGGGGTGGGTCGAGCGCCAGCCGTACGCGCTGGACCAAGCCGTTGAAGCGGTAGCCGGCCTCCAGGGTATTGGTGGCCACGGCCGTCACCATGAGCGTCCCGAGCAATGCGTACACGAGGACACCGACGAGCACGACGGTGCGCGTGGACGTACGACGTTGGTTCCTCATGCGGCCTCCCGGGCGTCCGTCGATGCTACCTTGCCACGGCCGGCGGCCCGGATAAGGTTCCTTCAACTTCCCGACACCCCGCCCTGTGGGCGGCACCTCGCAGCCGTACCCTCAACGGCATGCACGGGTATGTCGCACGCCATCGTCGCCTCGCCTCGCTGCAGGCGCGACTGGAGGCGTTGATCCCGCGCGGTGCGATCCTGCTCGCGGCCCTGACCTTCATCAGCTACGTCATGGGCCTGGTGCGGGACCGGGCCTTCGCTCGCACCTTCGGCGCCGGCAGCGACCTCGATGCCTACAACGCTGCGCTCGTCCTGCCCGAGCTCATCCTGGCCGTGCTCGTGGTGGCTGGCTTGTCGTCGGCCTTCGTCCCCGTCTACACGCGAGTCCAGCACGACCAGCCAGCGGCGGCCTCTTCGTTCGCCAGCACGGTGCTCACCGTCGGTGCCGCCCTCATGGCCGTCACCGCGGTGATCCTGTTCCTGCTGGCGCCCTGGACGGTCACGCTGGTGGCGCCCGGCTTCGATCCCGCGCAGCAGTCCCAGTACACGCAACTCTTCCGGGTGATGTGCGTGACGATGGTCATCTTCGCGGTCTCGTTCGCGCTGGGCGAGATGCTCGTCGTGCGCCAGCGCTTCCTGGGCTACGGACTGGCCCCGGTGCTCTACAACGTGGGCATCGTCGTGGGCGCGGTGGTGCTCAGCCCGCAGCTGGGCATCATGGGTGTCGCCATCGGCACCGTCATCGGCGCACTGCTGCACCTGGGGGTGCGGGTCCTGGACATCGCCCGCACGGACTTCCGCTACCGGCCGACCTGGGACGTGCGCACCAGCGGCTTCCGGGAGTACGTCAGGCTCTCGGTGCCCAAGGCCCTGGCCGCTCCCGTCGAGCCGCTGACCTTCCTCTTCTTCACCTCCGTCGCCTCCACCCTCGTGGTCGGCGGCATCAGCGCCATCAGCTTCGCGCGCAACTTCCAGAGCGTGCCCGTGAGCCTCGTGGGCATCGCCTTCGCCGTGGCGGCCTTCCCGGTCATGGCCCGCGCAGCCGCCGACGGCGACCGGGCGCGGTTCCGCCACCTGGTGCTGCAGAACGCGGTGACCATCGCGGTCCTGACCTCGATCGCGGCCATCGGGCTCATGCTCATCGGGGGCCTGGCCATCGACGTCTTCCTGGGCGGGGCCGCCTTCGACTCGGAGGATGTCGCCCTCACCACGCAGCTGCTCGTGGTCTTCGCCCTGGCCGTGCCCTTCGAGGCTGTCTCGCACCTGCTCAGCCGGGCGGTTTACTCCACGCGCAACACGGTCCTGCCTGTGGCCGCGTCGCTCACCGGGCTGGGCGTGACCGTGGCCACGGTGCTGCTGCTCTCGCCGGGCATCGGCATCACCGCCCTGCCGCTCGGCTTCGTCACGGGCCAGGCCACGGAGGTGCTCTTGCTCATCGGCGCCTTCGTGGTCCGCCTGCGTACGGTCGGCGCGGACCCGTCCTGACCACCCGCGCCCGGGCGTGGCCTCGGGGCAGGGCCTACCCCCTGGGCCGGCCTACCCCCGTGCCTGGACCGAGACCCACTCGCCCTCCCAGGCCATGCGGATCGAGGGGTAGTGCCAGGGCGTGAAGAAGTGCCGCAGCTGGGCTCGGGTCAGGCGTTTGTCCGGCCGCATGTCGTAGCCGTAGCGCCGGTTCTGCCGGCCCCACAGCGGGCCCACCACGCGCACGCTCGTGATGGCGAACGCGTTCGTGGACGCCGGATCGGCGGTGGCGGAAAAGCCGGTCAGCACCCAGGCGTGGTTGCCGTGCGCGACCGCCATAGCCACCGGCAGGTTGGTGCGGCGCAGGCTGCGTACCGCCGAGCGCAGCGCTGATCGGAAGCTGCTGCTCGCGACGAGCCGGTAGCGGGGGTCGACGAAGCGGCGGAGCCCAGCGGCCCAGCCGGCCGGATCGACACCGTCGCGCAGCGGGATGGGGTAGCGATCGTGTGCTCGCATGTAGCGGAAGTACCGGCGCTGCTGGCTCCTGCTCTGGTTCGACGTTCCGCGGGCGATGTTGCGCATGATCTGGACATCCGCAGCAGTGCACCAGTACCACGTCTTCTGGGTGCTGAAGGTGCCGGCTCGATAGAGGTCGATCCCGCCGGTCCAGCGGGGGAGGGGCGCATCCGAGGCGAGCGCTCCCGGAGCCGCCGGCGCCAGCAGGAGCGCGAACGCGAGCAGGAACGCGCGCAGCGCCTGCCACGTGCTGGGGCTACTTCGCGGTCTGTGATCCATGGCGCGCACCTCCGGATGGCCGGAGGCAAGCATGCCACCGATCCGGGGAACGGCCCCGAGGCGGCCCGGCTGCGTGGCGCGGACCTGGGGCCCCGGCTCAGCCTGGTGCGGTCGCCGCTGCCGGCGAGCGGGCCTCGCGATCGTGGAACCAGTGCCAGTAGAGGATCGTGGCCAGGCTGTAGAGCACGATGACGGTGATGAAGTTGATGGTGTAGCCCGCATCGAACCCCAGGGTCGCCTGCAACAGGCTGTACCAGGGGCCGGCGATGGCCCAGCCCAGGGACCACAGCAGGCTCATCGTGGCCGCGAACGTGGCCCGCTCGGCTGCGGGCAGCTGCTCCATGGCGAAGGCACTGGCGATGGGGTTGCCCGCGTTCATCAGCGACGTGCGCACGGTCATGGCCGCGATCACGGTCCACAGCACCGGGCTGAACCCCAGGATCGCGATGAAGGGGATGCTCACCCCCTGGACCAGGACGACCGAGCCGACCTTGCCGAAACGATGCGCCAGCGCCGGCTGCACCATCATCGCCACCACCGTGCCGAAGCCGGTGATGGCGAAGATGACGTTGAGTGACGTCAGGTCGAGACTGAACCTGGTCTCGATGAAGACGTTCAGGTACGGGATGACCTGGCCCGCGCCGAGGGCCATGAGGAAGCTCGGCAGGAGCAGGCGCCAGAAGGTGCCCGGGTCGCTGGGCCGCGGGAAGCGGAATCGCATGCGCCGAGGCTCGGGCGGGCGCTCGGGGTCCACCACGGCCCCGCCAGCCTCGGTCACGTCCAGGCGGCGCTCCTCGGCGGCGTGTCGCGCGGGCCGTCGAGGACGATCGTCACGCAGGGCGATGACCGTGACGGTGGCCACCACGGCTGCCACCACCATGGCCAGGAGCAGGAACCGGTAGACGAGCGGATCGTTCGAGTCGACCCCCACCACATTGCCGATGACCGCGGCCATGACACCGCCGACGAGGGCCGCGCCGATGTTGGTGGCGGGCATGATCGCCGCCTGCAGCGAGAACAGCTCGTTGCGGTGCTCGGGTCGGCTGTGTTCCATCAGCAGCGGTGCCTGGAGCACGAAGAAGGCCTGGCTCGCGGCTCCCATGGCGGTGGCCCCGATGAGGATCGCCGGCGGGTCGGTGAAGACGATGAGCGCGGCGATGGCGAGGGCGGAGACGGCAGCGCCGGCGGCCAGCACGATGCGTCGGCCGAAGCGGTCCGAGAGCAGGCTCACGGGCAGGGACACCACGACGCCCGCCGCCGACCAGAGCGTGCCGGCGACGCCGATGAACGCAGGCTCGAAGCCGAGCGCGGTCAGGTAGAGGTTGAAGTCGACCCACCACAAGCTGAGCACGAACCCGTAGGTGACGGTCGTGAGCAGGAAGATGCGAGCGTCGCGCTCGAAGCCGGTGAAGGAGCGGGCGTAGCGCGTCAGCGCAGCGAGCGCCTTCACCGGGTCGCGGGCCCCGCCACCGACGGGCGGACCGGGGCCTCATCGCGAGCGCGAGCCGGCGGGCAGGCGTGAACGAGGTCGGTCGAGAACGGGTGCTCCACGAGGCTTCATGGTAGCGCCCGTGCGGGCCGGCGAACCAGCGCCTCAGGCACTACCATCGAAGGCCCACATGACGACTGTGCCCGAGCCCATCAGCCCTGCCCGACGCGCTTCGACCGCGGTGGCCACGCCGCGTCTGCTGGGAGTGCGTGTGGGCCGCGCACTTCTCGTCAGCGCCGGTGCGGGAGCGTTGCTCGGGGCGAGCGCCTGGTTCGTGGACGGCCTGGGACAGCCCTGGTCGGCGCTCATCCCGGCCAACTTCGTGGGGGCCTGGCTGGCCCTGGCCTTCTTCACCGGCGCCGCCGCCCTGCGGGCGCTGACCGGGGCCTGCTATGGACTGCTCAGCCTGCTCGCGGCGGTCGCTGCCTACTACCTGCTGATCGCTCTCTTCGATGTCGGCGTGCGCGTGGCCGGGGCCTCCCACGCGGCCACGGTCTGGGGTGGCGTGGCGCTCGTGGCGGGACCGGTGATGGGCCTCGCTGGAGGTGTCTGGCGCCACGGTACGGGACCCGTGCGCTCGGTCGCCGTCGCGACCCTCGCAGCCGGCCTGTTGGCGGAGTCCGTGGTCACCGGCTGGGGCCGGTTGCCGTCCTTCGAACCCTTCGTCGAACCGGCGGACCTGGGGCTGGCGATCGAGTTCGCCATCGGCCTGCTGCTGCCCCACCTGCTGCTACGCCGAGGGGAGCGTCTGACGGCGTACCTGGCGCTGGTACCGCTCGGGCTCGCCGGCGTCGTGGTGATGGGTCCGGGCATCACCGCGTTGCGCTCGATCGCCGATACCTTCTGACGGTAGCGCCGACCCTTTCGGCGCGTCGTCAGGCCGCCGTCTCGGTCGTGGGCAGCTGCGGAACCGGCGCCGGCCGGGGCGGGGCACCCGCGGCGATCTCCTCGGCCCGGATGCAGGCCACGGCCCCGTCACCCATCGGCTCCAGCTGCGGGTCGGTCTGGGCACAGGCTTCGACGGCCCAGGGACAGCGCGTGCGGAAGCGACAGCCCGAGGGGGGTGACATGGGGCTGGGGATCTCGCCCTGCAGCAGGATGCGCTGACCTTCGCGCTCACCCGGCTCGGCCGACGGGATGG
>Ga0210085_1000442_pt1 | contig 17456 bp, 17 predicted proteins | sample China_Galinas_PW_5_FD_184866 | JGI IMG/M metagenome (GOLD analysis project Ga0210085, IMG submission 184866) | Wetland microbial communities from San Francisco Bay, California, USA, that impact long-term carbon sequestration - China_Galinas_PWC_D1... | ecosystem: Environmental > Aquatic > Marine... | reverse complement strand
AGGCCATAACTGCAACAAGTACGAGATTGGCAACAAGCAGCGCAGCAAGAAGTTTTCGTTTAAAGCCCATGTCTTTCTTCAACCCGTGTCCATAGCTGTTCCGGTTCCCTTTTGCAGAGAAGGTTGTCGCGAAGCCGGAAGGGATCGTCTTTTGGTGTTTTGCTGTTGAATGTTTACAGAGTGTATCCGGATAAAAGTGTTGTTACTGCCGACAGATCCTACCATAATTATCCTCCGTTACTTTGTTTTTCGAGGAGGTTTTTCTCAGCAAAAGACCTGCCGAAGCAAAACCCGCTACCCTCTTTCCATATACGACCCAAATATGAAGGAAATATGAAGCTATTTAAAAATAGTTATCTGATTACCACTAAAATTCAGGTAAAAACGACGGGGGCGCAGCCACCCCTCTTTATGGGCAAAGCTGAGATTCAGTGGTAATCAATAAAAGGCAAACAATCTCTTCTTACGATCTTTTTTTCAGAAGATACTATTCGACTAATCAGGTTGGTAAGAGAGAAATAGGCAGATGGCTTTCATCTTGCTCCTATTTTTCCGGTATCTGTTATATTGTTGGCACTTGCATCGGTCACTATGGTAATACTTCTACAAGAAAATGGAATAAATGAAGATTTATAGATAGTTTCCATCCCGAAATGAGGGATTTTCTTCTAAATCTAGGCGCGATGGCACTTCCAGGATTGACCATTGGTGAAAGCTGTGTAAATTAAAAAACGTAATTGTTTCTTTGAAATGTTTCTTCCTTTCTGAGAGGCAGACAAATTGACACTGTTTTCATGAGAAATCTGGGCTAGAGGCATCCTGTTGTTTTTTTCCTCAAGGCAATGAAACAGCAACAACATATAGACCTTTCATGAAATACTATATTTACGCTATCGGTGCTATTTTCTGCTGGGCAAGCTTGCCGGCCGCAACCGGCTCGGGCTTGAGTGGTTTGAACACCGACGAACTCATGTTTTTCAGTTTCACCAGTGCTGCAATTTTTCTTTATTTGCAAGATGTCCTTTTACATAGATCTTTCAAACTTAATTTCCCGGGATTCAAGGCGTCGTTGCTCGGCATCTGGGGAATTTTTTTCTACCATTTCGTTTATTTTCAGGCTCTCAAACGGGCACCTCTGGCCGAAGGGGCAATCCTGGCCACTACATGGTCCTTTTGGATCGTGGTCTTTTCCTGTATTCTACAATTCAAAAAATTGAAAATATCGATCGTAACCACAGCCCTCATCGGCATGTTTGGAGCGGCACTCGTCATTGCATCAGGCAAAAATTTAAGCTTTGATTCAATGTATCTTCATGGGTATATGCTTGCTCTTCTTTGCGGGTTGATTTGGGCCAGCTTTTCGGTGGCTCTAGGAAAGGTCAAAATAAAAAAGGAGCCGATGACGGTTTTTACTCTTTATGCGGCAATACTCTCTGCAATTTTCTATTTTAGCTCCGCTCCTCACAATTTGCCGTCAGCAGGCTCGCTGGCTGCAGCCATATATCTCGGATGCATACCTCTGGGACTCTCCTTTTTTTTGTGGAACCGGGCGGTCACAGGCGGAAACTTGGTCGTCATCGGCTACCTCAGCTATCTGACGCCGCCACTTGCGGTAATGTTGGTTGCTCTTATCCATCATGAGAACGTTTCCAATCAGGTAATTGCCGGAATGGCGGTTATTATTGGTGCTTCAATAGGAGGACGTCTCAGTCTGCCTTCTTCGAGGAGATAAACCTGCCGTCTCCGTCAGGTGTGGAAACGTTACGAAACCGAGTATTTTAAACGCTTGACTATATTCTCTGGTTATCAGAAAATTGAACGCATCGTGAGGAATAGTGAAAAACAATAGGACTCAAGCCGTACTGCTTCATAACTTCCAGGTTAAATAGTTTCCATCCGAAAACGGCGCTTTTCTCCTAACTCGTCGTTGCGCCATCAAATTTAATCCTCAGAATATTAACAATATGCCTCCGGTTAAATTTGCCATCGCGCCTAGATTTAGAAGAAAATCCCTCGTTTCGGGATGGAAACTAAATAGCGGAAATTCCACCGCAGGCAAGGCAACCTTTCTGCCGCTGCAGCTCAATTTTCCTAAAATCCATGGTCAAGGCGTTGAAACTAAGCAGACTGTCAGTGAGAAGCTCACCGGTGCCGATGATAAATTTCAGAACTTCTGCAGCCTGAATGGTTCCGAGCATGCCGGGTATCGCCCCTAAAAGCCCTGCTTTTGAGCAAAGAACCGCAACATCCGGAGGAGGAGGATTTCTGAATACACATCGATAGCAGGCGCTTTTACCGGGAACAACGGTCATAGTCTGTCCCTCGAAGCGCAATATCCCCCCATGGGAAAATGCGATCCCTGCTGATACGCAGGCATCGTTAATCAGAAATTTTGTGGAAAAATCGTCCGTTCCATCAACGACAAAATCATAATCCTCAATAATATCCTTGACATTACCTGCATCAAGACGAAAATCGTACGTTTTGATCATTACATCGGGATTGAGGGCGTTGAGTTTTTCTTTTGCTGAATAAACCTTTAGCCGATCGACATCCGGGGTAAAATGAACCACCTGCCGCTGCAGATTGGAAAGATCCACCCTGTCGCTATCGATGATACCGAGGGTTCCGACCCCTGCAGCCGTCAGATAGAGGGAGATTGGGGAACCAAGGCCGCCGACACCTACAAGCAATATTTTAGCAGCCAGGATCTTTTTCTGGCCTTCTATTCCGATATCGGGCAGAAGAAGATGGCGACTGTAGCGCTCGAGCTGGTCTTTGCTCAGATCGGCCATATATCAAATTTTGGTGGCCCATTCGGGAATATGATGGAGAATATAGTCCTGGACAGCCGACTTAGGCGCCTTTTTTCCCGGCGAACCAACAGCTTCCATTACTTCATCGTAATCAAACCAACAAATTTCCTTATCTTCGTAATTGTAGACCGTAAGAATGCGTTTATCCTTCTTTTCTATATGCTCTTCTTCCTGAATGGCTGCAACTATCTTCAGTGCCTTCTCAAACGGCAAATATGTAATCTCATTCTCTGTCATAGCCTATCACCTCAATAAGATAACCTCGTAATTGTCCAGAACACTGCAAGGGCAACACGATTATTCAACAAGCTACGAGGCTGAACCGTCGACCAATGAGCTCTTTGCAAAGCCGACAAATAAAAAAGGCGAGCTGGATGCACTCCACTCGCCTTCATAATTTTATAAAAACTACCCTCAGGCAGGTTTAACAACGATCCCGGAGCGGATACAGCGGGTGCAGACCCTGGCACGGGTGGTGCCACCATTTTCCGTTACCATTCTGATCCTTTTTAGATTCGGAAGCCAGCGTCGTCTGGTTTTGTTATGGGCATGGGAAACGTTATTACCCGTGGCCGGTCCCTTTCCGCAAATCTCACATACCTTAGCCATTGTCAACTCTCCTTAAATCGTATCTCTCTAAACCGCATAACATGGTTTTCACAGCATCTGATATGCGATATTCGGCTCTTTTAACAATAAATCAACAGTAACAGAATTATATACCCTTTTTCTCAGATAATAGCAAGAACAAAACGATTTCATGAATAAAAGATTCGGCAGGAAAAATCAGGAAATGCCTCTCGCGAGAAAAAACGGCTTATACTTCATATCCTGTTCCAAGATATGATGAACAAGCCAATTTTTAAGATAATCCAACATTGCCTGGGGAACAATGTCGACACCTGCTTCAACAGCTGAACAGAAGTCAACAGTCTTTTTTATGAATGTTCTATGCTGTTCGGATTGTTGATCTTTAAGTGGATAACCATGTTCTGCCATTAATGCTTCCTCATTCTGAAAATGCTCCTGCGTATATTGGATCATATCGGAGAGCAGATCCGAAACTGTAATCGAGTTCGTCGTTGCCTTGGGTTCTTTGATGAGTGTATTAATCATGGCAATAATTTTTTTATGCTGATTGTCCATCTCGGAAACTCCGACACTGAATCCTTCCGTCCAGACGATAGGTTCCATTCTATATCCCCTCCTTTCTTATTATTGCAATAAGTCAAAATTTCACTGCACTATACCACTGAAACAGAACTTCCAACAGCTAAGATTCCGACCAACAAATGAATTTTATTAATATTATTTGATGATAATATTTATATAGACGTGCAAGACCCGAGAAATTAAGCAATGATATTTCTGTATTACTTCACGAAAACTGTTTATATTATTTCCCCGCAAAGCTTGCTTCTGTACTGAAATGCGGATATTTCTTCGTAACTAGTTTCTATCCTGAAACGAGGGATTTTCTTCTAAATCTAGGCGCGATGGCAAATTTAACCGGAGGCATATACTGAATATTCCGAGGATTAAATTTGACAGCGCAACGACGAGTTAGTGGAAAAGCGCCGTTTTCGGATGGAAACTAACTAACCAGATTTTCTCATCAGTTCGGGCAGCGTCAGGTTCGAAGTTATTGGCAGTGAACCATAGTTGGCTATGTTCATTGCCAAAAGCCTGAAGAAGATGGCGCTGCCTGGACTGACCTTTGGTGAACACTGTAAATTTGTAGGCACACTTTTTATGCGAGATGTCTTGTCCTTTTTGAAGTACGAACAAATTGACACTGTGTTCATGAGAAATCAGGGCTAATGTAATCTATATAATCCACCTTGCTTTTTGGTTGCAATCACCGGTCATGCGTGGTAGCAAATACTTCTGACCCACTTAATAATAATTCTTAATTTAATTAAATTAATAATGGCTGAAAAAAAATCATCCGGGGATTTCATCTCATCTATCTGGGACTTTTTTGCCTCAGTTCAACTTGCTATAGTCACTCTCTGTACGATCTCACTGGTATCGATTGTCGGCACCATTCTTCCCCAAAAAGAAGCAGCGGAATGGTATATCCAAAAATTCGGCCCTGCTCTTTCCCGTTTTATTGATCTGTTCCATCTCAACGATATGTTTGGAGCAGTCTGGTTCAAGGCTCTATTGAGTTTATTGAGCGCCAACCTGATTATCTGCAGCATAGACCGATTTCCAGGCGTCTGGAAACAGGTAACAGCAGACATGACAAAGACTCCCGCCAAAAGACTGTTCGCCATGAAGAGAAGCACAACGTGGACAGCTTCAGCATCACTGGAAATAGCAAAGGATCAGTCAACCCGCTATCTTTCGGGAAAAGGTTGGAAAATCAAGGCTGGAGAGACAGAAGAAGGCATCCTTCTCTGCAGTCGTAAGGGAGCCTGGACACGACTCGGAGTCTTTTTCGTCCATGGATCCATCCTGGTAATTCTTGTCGGTGCAATAATAGGGGCCACCCTTGGTTTTAAAGGAACCGTCTCAATTCTGGAAGGTGAAGGTATAGGAAAAATCAGGTCAAACGACACGGGAGCCTTCATCAACCTCGGCTTTGAGGTCCGATGTGATGGATTCAATATCGACTACTATTCTAACGGAATGCCGAAGGAGTATCGTTCGGACCTGACAATTCTGGAAAACGGCAAAGAAATACTGCACAAGGCTGTCAAGGTCAACAGTCCTCTCACGTATAAAGGAATTACCTTTTATCAATCGAGCTATCAAGCCTATAAAGACTCTTTAATCTCAATAACGGATAAGGAGACCGGTAAGGAAAAAACCTTTATGGTTCCCTTTCAAAAAGAACTGCCTTGGAAGGAAGAAGGTCTACGTTTTGGTGTCATAAACAATAAATCAACAGGTGAAAAGATCACCCAACTCAAAATCTGGTTCGCGGACCCAAGCGGTCCTCCCTCCATTTTCTGGATGGATGCAGGAAACCGAGTAACCATTGAGCGAGGCCGGAAACACTACCTCTTTCTTGGCGAACAGCTATATTCAACCGGTCTACAGGTTGCCAAGGACCCTGGGGTATGGTGGGTCTATACTGGCTGTGTATTGATCCTTTTTGGGCTGTTTGTAACCTTTTTCACCTCTCACCGCAGAATCTGGCTTCTACTCACGGAGCAAGGCGGTAAGACCTCGATTTATATGGCTGGCTCAACCAATAAAAATAAAATAGGTTTTGACAAAACGTTCTACGAGCTTGGGGAAAATCTCAAAAATCTCAAGCCATAATCGGATAATAATCGATTAAAAATCGTTGACGGTCTTCGATGAACGGGTGCAGAAGAAGGCTTATGGTTATTATGACCGGTGTCTCCCTCTACGAGACATCAACAAACGACAACCGATCTTTGGAGTTTTCATGACTAGTTCTCAACTTCTGGGTATTACCACGTTTGCCTACCTTTTTTCGACGCTTCTCTACGTTACGATGTTTGTTTTCAGGATTAAAGGTCTGGGAAAATTTGCCACCGGTTTTACCTTTATCGCGCTCATCATCCATTCTGCAGGGATCGGTCTCCGCTGGCACGAATCCTACCAGATGGGTATTGGGCACGCTCCTTTAACGAACATGTATGAATCTGTAGTCTTTTTCGCCTGGACAATAATCGCAATATATCTGGTCATCGAATGGAAATTCAGAGTAAAGACAATTGGCGCTTTTGCTGTTCCTTTTGCTTTTCTGGCTATGGCCTACGCTTCCCTCTCAAACGATGTAACCAGGGGCATCACCCCACTCGTTCCGGCCCTGCAATCCAATTGGCTTATCGCTCATGTCATTACCTGTTTCATCGGCTATTCTGCCTTCACCGTCGCTGCGGGGCTCGGGTTCATGTATCTTATCAAGGATAAAAGTGACAATAAACGGTCCTCGGATGACAAAACACTTCTCGGCAGTTTGCCGCCCCTTCAGCAAATTGAGGACATCACCCATAAAACGATGATATTCGGTTTTATCTGGCTCACCGCAGGAATCATTACCGGAGCCGTTTGGGCCAATACCGCCTGGGGTACTTATTGGAGCTGGGATCCGAAAGAAACCTGGTCACTCATCACCTGGTTCATATACGCCATAACCCTTCACGCCCGTTATACTCGTGGTTGGGGAGGGAAACGGGTGGCCTGGCTGGCAATTATCGGATTTGTTTCTGTAATATTCACATATTACGGTGTAAACTTCATCCTTTCCGGATTGCACAGCTACGGCTCCAATGGATAATACATTTACCTGCCATGAGCTCCCCTGTCCCGAGAAATACGGGTTAGAACCTCTATACAGGCAATACAAAAATCAGGAAGATCGTCCGGCTTCCGGCTTGAGACAAAGTTTCTATCGACGACAGCCGGAGCATCCTCCCAGATCGCCCCGGCATTGACCAGATCATCCTTTATCCCCTTGGAACCTGTAACATGAACATTTCTATAAACACCTGCCGATATCGGTATCCACCCTCCATGACAGACAGCCGCCACCAATTTCCCTTCCTCATTAAAATCTCTGATCAACTGTAAAACCTTCGGCTCACGCCTCAGCTTATCGGGCATGTAGCCACCCGGGCAAAAAACACCGTCGAACACAGCGGCATTCATATCGTCAATAGACGAATCTGAACGGCAGGGGTAGCCGTTTTTCCCCTTGTAGAGAACGCCTGCCGAAGGGCCAGCCACTGTCACTGCGGCACCTGCTTCTATAAATCGCAGTTTGGGATACCAAAGCTCGAGATCTTCGTAAAGATCACCAACAAAAGTTAATATGTTCATGTCGGCTAATGGCTTGGTGTTCATCATAGTCGCCTCCGTATAAGTATGGTTCCGGCATGGGTTCGTCTTTACACCAGGATCTACGGTGTTTTGAAAAAAATAAGAAAGGTTGTGATGCCTTTTATTTCTTAAGAACCATACTAGCTCATAAGAAATCCAGGTTATGTCACCCTGGGTTTTTCCAATCCCAATGGTGCGAGAATCCGGATATGGAAGCGGTCCATGATCTCCTTGTCGGATTCAATGCCGATCATCCGGGATATCTCTTTGATCTGCTCTGCCGTCTGCTCATTTCTATTTCGGCAGGAGATGCGTGCCTGATCAATATGGCTCCAGTCCCTGTCAGCAAGAAATGACCGCCAGGCCGTGTGTATTTCCGGAAAAAGCTTTTCCCTTAAACCATCAAGGAATGTGAGATAAAATCCAAGGGAAGCCTCTCGTTTTTCCCTGATTATATAGGCCAAAAGACCTTGCGGGTGCGTATCGGCCAAAATATCTTTTATTGCGCGGCCAACAAACTCAATCACCGACCCCGGAAAACCGGCAATAAGCATCTGCAGTGATTCGGAATCAAAGGTTGTCTGCAGGATCTCACCTATTTCGTGATAGATGAACAGGTTCATTTCCTGTTCGACAATAGTGTCCAGGTTCCTCTTGAATAATCCTTGATCGAGATTTCCATTTTTCATCACGCCATAGAACCGCAATGCCTGCTGCAAAGAACTCCTGCAAGAGGAACGAACCTCCTGAATCTGATCCCAGAAAAAAAAGCGTAGAGATTCCTTGCGGATAATAATCTGGCCATCCTGTACCATGGCAAAGGGACTGGCCATTTCCCTTGCCCACTCCTTTCCTAAAATGAGAATTGGACAGCCCTCATCATTGCGCTGCTCTACTTTTTCGGCAAGAAAAAAGACGGTCTTCATCGATCGCCCATATCCTGCCCCATAGACCACCTTCTTGTCCCCGAGTGCGGCATTGATTTCCTCGAGATCCAAGGGTTCCATTGTTTTTCCCGCGGCTGAAAGGCTCCTAAACGACTCGCCGGCAATGGTTGCCCAGTAATTCTCCTTTGCTTCAATCCAGTCAAGGAGATCTGATGGTTCGGGTTCTTCCCATGGTTGCAGGCCTTTTTCCCATTTATAAAGATTGCGCAGTTTCAACACCATGGTACACATCGTATAGATACCATGGTCCCGGGCATCCGAAATATCACAGTTATGCTGAATATCCTGAATGAACGGAGATAAATCGTTTACTGATGACATGGTTGGTTTGCTCTGCCCATAAAATGTTTTCCCGCCTTGCATATTTGATAAAGAAAAACGGCGTGGGATATGGCGGTTTAGACTTTCCTCGACGTAATGAAAGGCAAGCGGGTCTTCTTGTCCATACTCCATTATGTTCTACGAACAACTCCACTGCCGCCACCTGATACTATAGGCATTAAATCAACATTCAGGGAGATAAAAACTTGTGGACTCGTAATCAACCCCTGTCGAATGTTTCCCGTAATTTCCTCCTACTCAGAAAGAGAGGATGCCTACGTATGTCATTCATTATTTCTCTTTCTGATGACCACTAAAATTCAGGTAAAAACGATGGGGTCGCAGCCACCCCTCTTTACGGGCAAATCTGAGATTCAGTGGTAATCAATTATTTTTTTGTTTTTACTTTTTTCTCAAGTACTTCATGGGACCAGGACAAAGCAGCCATCGTCTGAGGAAATCCTATGGTCGAGACCAGAAGCAGCAACGCGTGAGAAATTTCTTCCGTACTTGCACCTGCCTGCAACGCTCTTTTGGTATGAGAGCGCACGGACCCTTCCGACTTCATTGCGGCTGCCGCAGACAATTGTATCAGATGAGACGTCTTCTCATCGAGGGGACCTGAGGAACGAAGCGTCATTCCCAGGTTTTCTACCGCCTCAATAACCTCAGGAAATTGTTTGCCTATCTTTTTATAAAATGACGGTTTGCTTTTATCAGGCATTGATTTCTCCTTGTATTGGATAGTTAAAAAAATTACGACTTCATCGTTAATCCTTCCTTATTTCATGAATTGTAGCATATACAATAAATCAGATAAATACTTCCCTTGAATTACGAAACCATTATTGTATCTTTAACACATACCCAAGTAAAGGCGAGACCAATAGACTGAAACGAGGTGATAAATGCAATTCGGAGCGATGAACTTTCCTGTAAAGCCTGTACTGGATGAAATCGAAAAGGTTGCCGGGCTGGGATTTGATTACCTGGAGTTGGCGATGGATCCTCCAATGGCCCATTACAGCATACTTTCCTCTCAAAAAAATGACATAAACCGGTCTCTGGAAGATAATAATCTTGGATTGGTCTGCCACCTGCCTACATTTGTATCAACTGCTGATCTTACCGAGAGCCTGAGAGAGGCTTCGGTTGCAGAAATGCGCTTTTCCTTAGACGTTGCGGTTGAACTGGGTGCCATGAAGGTCATTTTCCATCCCAGTATGGTCAGCGGCATGGGGTCTTTCGTGTTGGACACAGTTAAGGAACATGCGTTTGAATTTTTATCGGAAATGGTCACTGTCGCTCGATCTCTCGACATGCCTTTATGCCTGGAAAATATGTTTCCCAGGAACCTGTTGGGAGTAGAGCCTGATGATTTCGAATATATTTTCAAAGTCTTCCCATCCTTGAAGCTGGCACTCGATACAGGACATGCCAATATCGACGATCAACGGGGACGACGTCTGAAACGTTTTGTAGAGCAATTAGGCAAGCGAATTGCCCATCTTCATTTCAGTGACAATCAAGGCTCGAGGGATGAACACCTGGCTATTGGCAAAGGAGTCGTTAATTTTAATGAGTTGGTCAAAAGGCTGAAAGCCGTCGGCTATAATGAGACATTAACCTTTGAGGTGTTTGATCAAGACTCTACAATGCTCACAGAGAGTCTGGAGCGAATCAAAATGATGTTTGCCGGTAACTAATCCGTTCCGATTTCATTCCCAGGTAATTGATTTCGAGATTCCGGTAATCAATTATCATACCGACGCTTCACTGTATCTCACTGGTTTTGTCGATTACCTTGACCTGTTCCAAATAACACCTTAATATTTTTGCATGGTATCATATCACCCTTCCCAGGAACGGGACGTTTTCCGGATTCCATCACCTCTGGAGCATTGGTCTGCATGCTGAAAAAACAGAGTAAACAATTCCGAGATGCGATCTTCATCATTACAGAGGAGCGATCCTGTCCCATATACAATGTCGGAGAGGAACTCAAAGTAGAAAATTATAGTCTTTCCGTTCCTTCCTACAAGCCGGGCTGTCTTCATCTTTCACAAAAAATCATAGATATAATCACATCGAGTGACACCTACATCGGCTTTGCCAGATTCGACAGCCAAAAATCCAAATTCGATTGCGGCGGCTGCGAAGGTCTTATTCGATTTGAATTTAAAAAAGAAAAGGACTATGCCACCCGGCAGATGAAATTACTCAACGAAACGGAAGAGCGTCGACGAAGACAACACCTTGAAAAGTTTTTCGGCGTGGTAAGAAATATTGACATTTTCGAACCTCTTGATGACGATGCATTAAGCGATTTTACTGTACTTCTCGACGTCAAAACCATACCCATCAACAAGGTTATCATTAAAAAAGGAGAACCAGGCAGCAACCTTTATATCATTCTTAAAGGCCGGGTGGCGATAATAGCCGATGACGGCTCAAGACTTGCCGAGATGGGCATAGGAGAGATCTTCGGTGAAATGAGCCTCCTTTCAGGTGAGCCGGTAACAAGCTCCGTCCACACGCTGGAAGCTACCCAGGTAGCAATGCTAAGCATAAAAAATTTCAAACATGTCCTGAAAAAATATCCGGTCTTACAGCTCTTCCTTTTCAAATTGTTGGTCAATAGGGCACAGGCACTGACACTACGATCGGGTATCATCACATCGGGAATGAGCGGTGAACTGGCGGAAATTTCTGTAGTCGATCTTTTTCAGCTTATCAATTCCTCTCAGAAAACCGGAACAGTCGACCTTAGTCTGGAACAAGGAAAAGCGATGGTTTTTTTCAAGGAGGGGGAAGTAATCTATGCCCGTTTCCTCAATCACCGCAATAAGGATGCGATCTTTGCCCTGCTTGGTCAGAAAAGAGGTCATTTCTCGTATTCCAAAGGAATCCCGCCCGACATTGAAAAGCTCCCCCCTATAGGTGGTTTCATGGGCATGATGATGGAAGGTCTGCAGAGAATAGACGAGCATCACGATTGACTTGATCCCATCGAGCCGTCTTATGGTTTTGCCCCTGCTGTATAAATCTTGACGAGTGTCGCCATTTTCTGTTTCTTCTTTATCTTTACTTTTTATTTACTTACAAGCTCCCTGTTGAAGAATCTCACGATTTTGCTCCATGCATCATTGCTTGCTGCACGATCGTAAAACTCAGGGAGGCTGTCGTTAAAAAAACGGTGTTTTGCTCCTGGATAAACAATCACTTCATGCACCGTATTTGTCTCCTCCAACTCGGCTCTTATATGTTCAACCTGGTCCGGTGTAACCATATGGTCCAGAGAGCCGACAAAGAACAGAATCTTGCCGTTTCGTTTCGCAATCTCTGCTGTCAACTGTACTGTAGGTTCCGGTTGACCGAGCGTCACATCCGGGTTTGTCAACAGGGTTCCATAAAGAACAACCGTTGCCGTAATGGGGAGTCTGGCCGCCGCCAGATAGGCCAAATGCCCCCCGATGCTGATCCCCAGGAAACCGACTTTTTCCGTTATCTCGTTTCTCTTTTTAAAAAAGTCTATGGCGGTTCGGATATCGTAAATGACCTCGTCTCGTCTCAATTGAAAAACAAGCTCTAATGCTTTTTCCCGTTCAGCTGACGAAAACACAACTCCGGGGGACGTCCGATGATAGAAGTCCATTGCCACAGCCACATATCCCAGGCCGGCGACACGGTTGGCGACGTCTTTGATATTGTCGTTTACTCCGTATATTTCCATCCCAATAAGTACGAGCGGGAACTTTCCCGGTCGGTCTGGTTTTGCTACATAAACCCGCATATTTCCATTTTCTTTTATAGGAATATTCAGGGTATTGGTAATAATGTCGTTCCTCATTACATGCCTCCATCTGTCCGTCTGGCCCGGATTTCTCCTGGCTGATGCGCATTGCGTAAGAGCCGACTTGAAACCGGTCGCACGTGTCGGCCTGGGACGGTTAATTCTCTTGATAAGAGAAGACCTTCATTGTTTATGACTGAGCCAGTACAATCTTTCCAAAACACTGGCCACCGGCGAACTCCCGATATGCCTCTACGGTATGATTCCAGTCGAAGGTCTTGTGAATAACAGGATGCAGGCGATTGGAAGCGTATGCCCGCGCAGCCTCCTTCAAATCAGCGACGCTGCCAGTCAAGACACCCTTGATGGTGATCTGTTTTTGAACGACAGCGTAGGCATTAACAGGCAGTTCATGTCCCGTAAGAACTCCGATGACGGAAATTATGCCATCACGACGGACTGCCTCGATGGATTGCGCAAATGTGGCCGCACCGCCGGTTTCCACCACCAGGTCGACTCCCTTGCCATCGGTTATTTCCAAGACCTTTGTCTCCCATTGTGGGGTATCCCGGTAGTTGATCAAGTAATCCGCTCCCAGACGTTGAGCACGCTCAAGTTTCTCGTTCGATGAAGAAATAATCAACACCGTCGCACCAGCAGCTTTGGCATATTGCAATGCAAACAGGCTTACTCCGCCGGTACCCAGCAACAATACCGTGCTGCCGGGAAGGACGGGAGCGGAGCGGATCGCCCGCCATGCCGTGGTGGCGACGATGGGAAGGGTTGCGGCCTCCTCGTCGGTCAGATACTCCGGCGTGGCTATGACACCGGCAGCCGGGACGGTGATGTACTCCGCAAGTGAGCCGGGAAGTGTAACTCCCCGCATGCGCAGTGAGTTTTCCTGGTTAATCGGACCATCGACCCAATACGGTATAAAGTGGACGATTACCCGATTGCCTTCAACCAGATCGGTTATACCCTCTCCTACCGCTGCAATCTCGCCGGCAGAGTCCGAAACCGGAACAAACGGCAGATCCATACCCGGGAAATTGCCCCGAGCAACCATAAGATCCACTGCATTCAATGCTGCGGCTTTGATTTTGACCACAATTTCCCCTGGTGAGGGTTCAGTATTAGGAAGGGTAACATGCTGAAAATGATCGAAATCATGAGCTGTAAGTTGTATGGCTTTCATAACAATTCTCCTTAATATGGAATGTATTCAGAATGGAAGTGGTATCTCTTCATTTTTGAGCGTTTCAATATAATCTTGAACAAAAAATCAGTTCACAAGAAGCACCTTTCCCGGTTGATGTTTATCACGAGTTAAACCAATCGCTTCTTTAAAAACCGGCAGATCGAAACGACCGATTACCGGCAGGAGCTCAGGCTTGTTTGCAAGCATCTCCCAAAGCTCCTGTTGGGCGTTTTTCAACTGTTCCCCAGTTGCTTTTTCCAACCAGCTGTCAATACCGAATCCCTGCCAGATCAAGTTCTTATAAAGAATACGTGACGCCTTGAGAGTGAACTCACTATCGTCCAGGACCCCATAGGAAATCAGACGTCCTCCCTGCTTCAGGGCATCTATCAAGGTCAGGGAATCGACACCGCCGACAGCATCGATGATGGCATCAAAATATCCTGCTGCGCCGATATCCTGCAGGGTCGCGGCCACAGTTGCACCACTTGCAACAATCGAATTATTGCTGCCGTCCAGTGCAGAGTAGCCTGCATCCGTACGCACCAAGAGTGTCGCCTCAACCCCTCGACGACGGGCAAGTTCAACCAGAAGACGGGCGACAATTGAACGTCCGGCTGTAATTAGAATCCGGGAAGATGCCGGCAGACTGCATCCTGCCAGCAAGCCCCATGCGGTGAGCGGATTCAGGGCAAACTGACTGGCTACCTCGTCTGATATTCCAGGTGGTACGGGATAGATACGAGACACGGGGGCAACTGCCAGCTCAGTCCAGGTCCCAACACTGCGGAAAGCGACTCGATCTCCCAAAGTCAGGTGAGGAACTCCCGGACCGGATTCAACGATAGTCCCAACACCTTCCAGTCCGGCCGGTTGGGGAAATACCGGCTGGAGTCGATATCGTCCACCGATGAAGAGGAAGTCCGCCGGTTGAATGGGTCTTGCTGCTACTTTGATCAAAACCTGGTTCTCACCTGGAACCGGACGGGGAATATCACTCAAATGCAGGACATCTTCAGGACGCCCTGATTGTTCAAAAGTTATTGCTTTCATGCTGTCGAGCTCCTTATCTGTATAGGTTTCTCGGAGTCTTTGTGGACGACAGTGCAAATAGTAGACAGGTCGTCTATATTATCCGGTAAAAAAAATCACTCCTTCAATATCGATGAGAACAGAACCTTTATATAGTCTCTCATCGGTCGGGGAGACCTCATTACCTTGGAACTGAGGATTGCCCCCTCATATCCGGATAGCAAGAAATACGCGACAACCTCCGGATCCAACTCCTTGGAAAGTGTCCCTGCAGCCTGCGCTTCACGAAGACAATCCGCGAAACGCTTTCTCCAGGTGTTGAAAATTTCATCCAGACGAAAACGAAAACGTTCATTCACATCAGACATTTCCTGCCCGAAATTGCCGAGCAGACATCCTTTCGTACACTCGTTTTGTGTCAGATGCTGCAGACCGGCTTCAAAGAAATTATGAATTCGATCAAGCGGTGCAACATCCCTGTCGGTCAGGAAAGAATCAAGGCGTTGCTCAAGCGCTTCGCCATACAGATCAATAACCGCTATCCCTAAATCTTCTTTGCTTTTAAAGAAATGATAGAATGAACCCTTGGGAACCTTCGCCTCTTTGAGAATGGCATCGATCCCGCTTGCGTTATACCCATACGACAGCATATGGCTGCTGGCTGTCTGAACTATTTCTTGTCGTGTATCTCTCTTTTTCATAAGGCAGACAATAGACCGACCCGTCTAGTATGTCAAGGGGCTACCAGCAATATTTTCCAGGATACAAATTGACAAGGAAAAGTGCACTTCCCACCCTTTAAATCGATGTTGGATGAATATCTTATTTTGCCATGATTGGTGGCTATTGGATTGGGGGGCAACATCTCGCTTTTCCCGGTATTGGACACATCAGAAAAGAAAAAACGGGATTTTCTTTTATTCCAATGAACTACCAACATTGATGATATCGTAAAAAAACCGTCGAGGTCGCCGAGATGGACTCTGGAAAAAGCTCGATATACTAGGTAGGTTAAACTCAGTACCTCGTTATAAAAAAGGAGTAGGGATTTCTCACATTTCAGACAATTGACGTCTGCTTCAAATCCGCAACCACACTTGCAATGGAGAGGACATTCCGAAAGCTCTTTTTATAGACAAGATAAAGCTGGTTTGAAACTTTGTGTTGTTTCGGCCAGGGCATAATGATTTCTTTTCGCTGCAACTCCTCGAGACAAAGATACTCAGGAACGATAGCGATGCCAAACCCGAGACGGACTGCTTTGATTATAGTTAAGAAATTCGGTATCGTTAAAATCGGGTCTATAGATGGACGTTTGCCGAAATTCACTTTCCAATACCGGCGCAAGGCCGGCAGGTCCGGACTGTAAACCAGCCAGCGCTGTCTGGACAATATGGCCTCAATTGCATCTGAAGAGAGATCCGAATCTTCAATTCGAAAATCCCTGTGGGAAACAAGAACAAAATTTTCTTCCATCAGAAGATCGCATTGCCAGTTTTTATTCTCCGTTTTTCGGGTTGATATGACAATATCAAGCTCTCCCTGATCCAGAAGTGCCAAGAGAGTGTCTGTTATATCAAAGCGAATATGGTAACGAACGTCCGGTTGATCAATTCTTTCCAAGGCAGAAAAATGGAAATACTCTGCAGGTGAGCCGATACGGACAACAGGCATGACGGGGGTATTATTGGTCTTCAATCGGTTTTCAATGATATCGAGCCGTTCCATAGGCTCGATCAGCCAACTGTACAGTTCCTTTCCTTTTTCGGTCGGCAGCATTCGCCTTGCGGTTCGATCAAAAAGTTTTCCTCCGACTGCCGATTCCAGCGCTGCAATATGATTACTTACCCCCGGTTGTGTCATAACGAGCACCTCCGAAGCAGCGGTTGTCGTACCGTGCTGATAGACGGCAATAAATGTACGGAACCATTCGAGTGAGAGCATATCAAACCATAAATATATTTATTGATTACTCTAAATACTATTATTTCTCTTCTTCCTGTCAATGCCTAGAATGCTCACTATCTCGAGCAAATAAAAACGACAATGCGTCCCGACCAGGTCGACCCCGGTCAGTACCTGGCGATACATTACGCCGGCGGTCATGGGACTATGTGGGATTTCCCTGATAATGAAGCATTGGCAAAGATTGCCGCAACTATCTATGAAAAGGGCGGTGTTGTCGGTGCAGTCTGTCATGGTCCCGCCGGACTGGTCAATATTATGCTGTCGAACGGGAAACCATTGGTGGATGGGCAGCAGGTTACCTCATTTACCAATGAGGAAGAGGAAGCGGTAGAGATGACCAATGTGGTTCCTTTTCTTCTGGAGAGCAGGTTGAAATCACGAGGCGCATTGTTTTCCAAAGCCGATCTGTTTTCCAGGTATGTGGTCGTCAGCGATCGGCTCGTAACCGGACAGAACATGCTTTTACGCAGGCTGGCTTCCGAGTACGGATATTGAACTCAGTCAGCCAGGACCAACGCTTGCGTTGACTTCAGGAATCGCCAAGAATGGAGGCCGACTCCTTTTTTTCGTAGGAGAAA